>Ga0056906_1000200_pt1 | contig 60863 bp, 51 predicted proteins | sample EBPBio122009_DNA_FD_55045 | JGI IMG/M metagenome (GOLD analysis project Ga0056906, IMG submission 55045) | Wastewater treatment Type I Accumulibacter community from EBPR Bioreactor in Madison, WI, USA - Reactor 1_2/2/2009_ DNA | ecosystem: Engineered > Bioreactor > EBPR > Anaerobic-Aerobic >...
TCCAGATTCCGGTGTAAACGCGCGGGCCTTGGTTCAGGTTTCGTGGGGTTGATGTTACGCGGTGGCGGTGACAGCGTTGGTTTGGTGGGCGTGGTCGACGGCGTGTCGGGGTCGTAGTTCGCGGGGTGGGTCGAGTAGGGATCGGCGGAGGTCGTGNAGCAGGCGTGAGCTGGCGGGGGTCATGGCCAGGCCGCGCCAGCCGGCGGAGGCGCGGTCCAGGACGGCCCAGACCAGGCTGATGCAGGAGGTCTCGCCGGGGAAGCGGCCGATGACTTTGGCGCGGCGGCGGGTTTCGCCGAAGGTGCGTTCGATGAAGTTGGAGTGCCGGATCCGTTGGTGGTGCTCGGCCGGGAAGCGCAGGTAGGCGCTCAGTCCGGCGGCGTCGGTNAGCAGGATCTTCATCGCNGCCGGGTAGATGGCGGCGTACTTCTCGGCGAACGCGCGGACGCGGGTGTCGATCAGGTCGACCAGCGCGGGGCCGGGTTCGATATCGAGGTCGGTGGTGTCGAAGATGGCCCAGTAGCCGTCGCGGATCTCNTCCTGCATCCCGGTCGGGGTCTTCGCCAGAACGTTCCGCAGCCGGTGGATNAGGCACCTCTGCCGCAACGCTTTCGGGTAGATCTGCTCGATCGCGGCGATCAATCCTTGAGCGCCGTCGGAGATGACCAGCAGCGGACTGCCCAGGCCCCGATGGCGCAGGTCGGCCAGGAAGTCGACCCACGCGTCGGTGGATTCCCCGGCCCCGGGCGCGAGGCCGATGAAGACGGGTTTGCCGTCGGTGCTGATCCCCCAGGCGGCCAGCACCGGCTCGGCCGGGCTGCCGGGGTGCATCCGGAAGAACGAGGCGTCCAGGAACAGGTAATCCACGCTCACCCCCTCCAGGCGGCGGGCAGCCCACTGCTCGTACTCGGCGGTGATCGCCTGGCAGATGGTGGAGACGGTGGACTTGGAGATCGCGGCCTGGTCCCCGAGGGCTTCAGCCAAGGTGGCCTCCACATCGCGCACCGACAGGCCCCGCACGAACGCGGCGATCACCAACGACTCCAACGCGTTGGTCTTGGTCACATGCTTACCGAACAGGCGGGAGGCGAACGCGGCGGTGGTGCCGCGCAGCTTCGGCCGCTCCAGCTGGACCGGTCCGGCGGTGGTCTTGACCGTCACCGGCCGGTACCCNTTACGCGACCCCGGCCGGGCGTCGGTGATGATCGCGGCGCGCTGGTAGCGCTCCCGGCCCAGGAACTCGGTGACCTCGGCCTCCAGGGCGGCCTGCATCAACAGCTGCGCGCCGAGCCGGGCCACCTCCTCCAAGACCTCCGGCAGCGGCCGGTCCTGCGCGAACAGGGCGTCGATCCTGGCGTGGATCCGATCGGTGGGNGATACTCGTGCAGACACGGGCGTAGGGTCCTTTCNTCGATGACTTTGAGCGGTCTCGAAACCGAACCTACGCCCGTCTCATTTACACCGGCCGCTGGACACGACCGATCCTGCCCCGACGTAGCGAGCCGCTTTTGTCATAGGGCGCCTCCATGCCGAAGGTGATGCTGTGGATCTCGATCTCGTCCTCATGCCCGTCTCGCATACTCTCGCCGGGGATGTCGGGGATCTTGACGAATCCGTCGATCTTCATGGACTTCCTCTCGGCGGTGACTGGTGACTCCACGCTATGGCTCATGTCAACCTCGTTGTCGTCCCTATTGCACGCCAACGCGGTGAGGTCTGGCACCCACACATCGGCTGCACGACTCCTGCGAACCGCACATCCGGTAGTGCCGCAGTGCGGTGCTCAGACTGACAGACTGGGAACGTGCGGTTCTTGCAGGCAGACGAGGTGTGCGTCGGGCAGCGCGTGTTGTACGCGGGACCGGCGGACGCCCTCGGAGTGGCTGACCCCGATCTGCTCCAGCGTGAGCACATCCTGGTGCGCCACCACCCCGGCATCGTTCGCAAGTTCTACGGCCCAGGAGCCAATCACTGCATCGTTCAGTTTGTCGGACTTGAGGGTGAGCCGATCAGCTTCGCGGTGGGCTTCGACCACGATGAAGACGGTCACTATGCAGGTCTGCTTGTGCCAACCGAGGAGGAGTGGCAGGAAGCGGTCTCCTCCGGATGGTGGACCGCGGCAGCTGGATTCTGATCGCGTAGCGGATCAATGGCGGTGCGCTCACCGGGCGCAGCCCTAGCCCCCTTCGCCACCGCCTGCGGCGTCCCCCGGACGACACGAAGTCGACATCGCCGAAGCGCCCATGCCTTCGACCTGCGCGTTTGTCGCCAGAAAGGTCAGCCGGGGGACTTTGTGTCGTCGGCGGCCCGCCACCCGGCGAAGTCGAGGATCACGGTGCTGCTCCCGGCCCCCGAGGGGACCGGGGGCCGAGGCCACATACGACCCACCCTCGCACGCGGCCGGGCGCAGCGTGCACAATAGCGCCAACACCTCCCGGGACCGGCACCCTTCGAAAGTGAGTCAACGATGACCAACGTGGCAACCGACTTCGTCACCACCGCGACCAAGCAGCCCGACGCGACGATGATCGCGATGGGTGGCAAGCATCTGCCCTTCGGCACGATGCACCAGCTGGCGGCCAAACTGGCCGGCGAGCTGAAGGCCGCGGGAATGGAGCCGGGCGACCGGGTCGCGCTGATCCTGCCGAACGTCCCCGCCTTCCCGGTGGCCTTCTACGCCACCCTGCTCGCCGGTGGCATCGTCGTGCCGATGAACCCGCTGCTCAAGTCCGGGGAGATCGAGTTCTTCTTCGGCAACTCCGGCGCCAAGATCGCGTTCGTGTGGCCCGACTTCGTCGACGAGGCGACCAAGGGCGCGGCGAACACGGGGACACGGATCATCACATGCGACCCGATGGGTCCGGTGGCCGGGTCGCTGGAGCCGGGCGAGCCGATCGCGCAACCGGTGGAGCGCGCCGACGACGACACGGCGATCATCCTCTACACCTCGGGAACGACCGGCCGGCCCAAGGGCGCGGAACTGACGCACAGCAATATCCACCTCAACGCCACGCGCAGCGCCGTCGACATCGCCCAGATCAGCCCGGACGACGTGGTGATGGGCTGTCTGCCGCTCTTCCACGTCTTCGGCCTCGTCGTCGGCATGCACGCCGCGGTCATCGCGGGTGCCTCGCTCGCGCTGATCCCCCGCTTCGACCCCTCCGACGCGATCAAGACGATGGCCAACGAGAAGGTCACCGTCATGCTCGGCGTGCCGACGATGTATGCCGCGATCCTGCACCACCCCGAGAGCGACAGCTTCGACGCCTCCAACCTGCGCACCTGTTGCTCCGGCGGCTCGGCGATGCCGGCGGAGGTGCAGCGGGCGTTCGAGGAGAAGTTCGACGCCCAGATCCTCGAAGGCTATGGACTGTCGGAGACCTCGCCCGTCGCCTCGTTCAACATGCCGGGCCGGCCGACGAAGTCCGGCACCATCGGCGTTGCCATCCCCGGGTGCGAGATGAAGCTCCTCGACGAGGACGGCAAGGACGTCGGCGTCGGCGGGGTCGGCGAGATCGCGATCCGCGGCGACAACGTCATGAAGGGCTACTGGGACAACCCGGAGGCGACCGCGCAGGCCATCCCCGACGGCTGGTTCCGCACCGGCGACATGGCCACGGTGGACGACGAGGGCTACTACACGATCGTCGACCGCAAGAAGGACATGATCCTGCGCGGCGGCATGAACGTCTATCCGCGCGAGGTCGAGGAGCTCATCTACACCCACCCCGACGTGCTCGAGGTCGCCGTCGTCGCGGTGCCGGACGAGCTGCTCGGCGAGAACGTCGGTGCCGCGATCGTGCTGCGCCCTGGCGTCACCACCAGTGTCGAGGACGTCCAGGCGTGGACCAAGGAGCGGATCGCGGCCTACAAATACCCGCGAACCGTCTGGCAGGTCGAGGAACTCCCCAAGGGTCCCACGGGCAAGATCTTGCGCCGCGAGGTCCACCCCCCGACGGCCTGATCACCCGCTCTCGGGGACCTCCAGCTCCGCCTCGCCACCGGCGGGCCGGACGATGAGGACATCGCAGGCGGCCCGCTTGGTGACCTCCTCGGCCGTGGTGCCGAGGAGGCGGTCCGCGAGGGAGCGGTCCTGGACGGCCCCGAGCACGATCAGGTCAGCGCCGCGGTCGGCGGCCGCTTGGACCAGTGCCTTGGCCGGGTCACCGTCGACCAGCTGGGCCGCGGCGATCGTCGCCCCCTCCGCCTGCGCTATTGCCACCGCGGCGGCGACGGCAGCGCTGGCGGCCGCTTTGCCGATGACCTGCCCGGCCCTGCTGTCACCGCCGATCGTGGCCGGGTTCTTCGCCTCGACCCGCCGGGGCAACTCGGAGAAGGCGCAGATGATCACCAGGTCGGCGTCATCGCGGTTCGCCAGCCAGGCGGCCCGCGCCACGGTGGGGGCCGCGAGTGCCGACCCGTCGGTGCCGACGATGATCGTGTTGTAGTCCTTCATGGCCATCTGGGGCTCAACTCCTCTCAGTGGCCGCCGGCCATCGGCATGGCCCCGATGTCGTCGACATCACGCACGATCGGCGGTTCCTTGATCCACTGCATGACCAGCGCGGCGATGGCCAGGAAGACGCCGGCGAACATGATGGCGTTGTTGGGGTTGTCGCCGAGGACGCTGGAATAGATGGTGCCGAAGGTGAGCGACTGGATGAGCATCGGGATGACGATCATCATGTTGATGATGCCCATGTAGACGCCGTACCGCGTCGAGGGAATCATGCGCACGGCCATGATGTAGGGCACGCCCATGATCGAGGCCCAGGCGATGCCGAACCCGATGATCGGGATGAACACCAGATATTTGTTGTCGAGGTGCGGGAAGATCACCAGGCCGATCGCGGCGAGGAGCAGGCAGGCGCTGTGCACCATCTTCGCCCCGCGCCGGCGGGCGAAGGCGACGAGCGCGAAGGCCACGCTGAAGGTGACGATGTTGTACCAGCCGTTGACGAGGCCGGTCCAGCCGACTGCTTCGTCGAAGGCCGCCGATTCGGTGTCGGTGGTGTTCCACACCGACTTGGCCAGCGAGGCCGTGACGAACTGCCAATAGCAGGCCAGTGCATACCACTGGAAGAGATAGACCAGGGCGAGCTTGCGCAGCTCGGTCGGCATCTCGACGATGGCCTCCTTGATCTCGGCGATGGCCTTGCCGAAGCCGCCGCCCTCGGCCTTCTTGGCCTGGATGGCCGCCAATTCCTCTGGGGTGGGCGGGATCTCGGGTGTCCGCAGCACCGATATCAAAACGCTGCCGATCGAGCAGACGGCGCCCAGCATGAACGAGCCGAAGACCCAGTAGGGAATGCCGGCGTCGGTGCCGCCGGAGATGATCTTCTGGAAGACGAAGAGCGAGATGTTCGCCAGCGTGATGCCGAAGCCGGTGAAGAAGGACTGCGCGAGGAAGCCCTTGGCGAGCTGGCTCGGGGGGAGCTTGTCGGCGATGAACGCGCGGTAGGGCTCCATCGCGGTGTTGTTGCTCGCATCCAGCAGCCACAGCAGCAGGACGGCCATCCAGATCGCCGAGACGAAGGGGAAGAGGAAGAGGCAGATGCTGCAGCCGAGGGCGCCGATGAGGAAGAACGGCTTGCGCCGGCCCCACCGCGGGCTCCACGTCCGGTCCGACATGGCCCCGATCATCGGCTGGATCAGCAGGCCGGTGATCGGGCCGGCCAGGTTGAGCAGCGGCAGCGCGTGCCCCTCGGCCCCGAGCTTCTGGAAGATCGGGTTCACCGCGGTCTGCTGCATACCGAAGCTGTACTGGATGCCGAAGAAGCCGAAGTTCATGATGAGGATCTGCGGCATCGTCATCAGCGGCTTCTGCCGCACGATGGTGGTGTGCTGCAGGTTGCCCTCGCCCTGGGTGGCGACCGCGTCGGAACTCATGCCCGGCCCCCGTTCGCGTACTCGCCGGTGCCGGCGAGGAAGTTCTGCAGCCGGGTCAACTCCTTCTCCCAGCCCTCCCCGTGCCAGCCGGCGACATCGGGGTCGTACGGGCCCTGGATGATGCGCACGAGCGTGCCTTTGCCCTCGCGGCCGTACTCGGTGAATTCGACACGCAACTCGAGCGGGACGTTGGGGTCGATGCCGGGGTCGCCGGTGATCCGTTCGCGGGAGACGAAGACGTCGGGCTCGAAATACTCCGAATAGACGCCGTCGGTGACGACACGCGTCGTGGGGTCGTTGTCGCGGATCTTGACGTGCGTATGCCGCCCGCCCAGCTTGAGGTCTCCGCCGACCGTCTCATCCTCGACGTGCCAGCCGGGTGAGCCGCGCCAGCGCTTGAGCTGTTGCGGGTCGGTCCAGGCCCGGAAAACTTCCTGTCGTGGAAAGTCGAACTGCCGCTCGACGACCACCATGACGTTGGCTGTCATTAGACCTCGATCCCCATCGACTGCCGTGCACCTGCACGGATGGCGTCAGCCATCATCGCACGACCAGCGCGCGAGGTCTACCGGAAGATTGGCGGTCGGTCAGGACGCTTGGCCCGGACGGCGCCGACGCGGTGCGGAGTTGATGACGAAGGCGCAGGCCAGCACCACTGCGAAGCCGAGAACCTGTGCGGTTCCTAGGTGTTCGCCCAGAACGAAGACGCCGAGCAGCACCGAGACGACCGGGATCAGATAGGTCACGGTCGTCGAGACCACGGCGCCGGCCGCCCGCACGACGTCGTACTGCAGCACGTAGGCGATGCCCGTGCCGACGAAGCCGAGAGCGGCCACGCACAGCAGCGCCAGCCAGACCGGATGGACGGCCGTGTGCGCCCCCGGAGCGAGGGACCAGGGCCGCGGGAAATTCTCTCGTGCGATCAGCCACCACACGAGGGTGACCGGGACCATGAGCGCCGACCCGCACAGGAGCAGCGCGGCGGGCTGCGAGAGTCCACCCAAGTCGGCGTGAGCGAGGAAGCGCCGGTTGTAGGTCCAGCCGAGCCCGTAGCACGCGCCCGCGAGCACGACGATGAGGAAGCCGAGCGGGTCCGGTCGCCCGGCGGCATTCCACGGCTCGGCGATGATGACGACGCCCACGAACCCGACGAGGACCGCGGCGAGCTTGCGCCCGGACAACCGCTCCGACGGCAGCAGCGCGAGCGCGAAGAGCACGGCCGCGATCGGCGTCGTCGCATTGCCGATTCCGGCCAGAGCGGAGGAGACCCGGGTCTCGCCCACGACGAATCCGGTGAACGGCAGCGCGGTCAAGAAGACCGAGGAGACAGCCAGGTGACCCCAGACACCCCGTTCCCTCGGCAGGTGGGAACCGGTGGCCCGCAACAGGATCGCCAGGATGAGCGCGGCGGCGAAGATGCGCCCGGCGGCGATCTGGATCGGGTGCAGCGCGGCCAGCCCGACCTTCATGAAGAGGAAGCTCGAGCCCCAGATCAGCGCCAGGGCGATGAACTTCGCCTGCCACCGTATTCGGCTCTGGGTCACGCGTGTTCCTCCTCGGTCAGTTCGCGGGCCACGTCCACCGCGGCGCGATGGGTATGCCGTGCCTGCGCCACCGAGGAAGACGCCAGGCCGCAGGTGGGTGTGATGGTCACATCGCGAAGACGTTCTGCGGCCAGGCCGAGCCGTTCGAACGCGTCGCTGATCAGGCGGCGGGCCGTCGCGACGACCGCCGGTGCGTCGGCGGGGAGGCACCCGGCATACAGCCCGACACCTGCCTCGAGGGTGGCCGCGAGCGACTCCCACCGGGCCGGGCTCGCGGTGAGCACGTCGACCGCTACGGCGGCGGCGCCGACGGTGCGGAGCAACGGCACGGGTGCCTGGTCGTCGCAGCAGTGGATGACGACGGGCACCTCTTGCCGGCCGATGAGGTCACGCAATCCCTGCCCGGCCACCGGCGCCTCGATTGCGCGGACCCGTCCATACCCGCTGGCGGTCGGAAGCCGCCCGGCGAGCACCGCCGGCAGCGACGGCTCGTCGAGTTGCAGGATGACATCGGCGCCAGGGACGAGGCGGCGCACGTCCGCGGCATACCGCGAGATGCCCTCGGCGAGAGAGGAAATGACGTCGCGCGTGGCGCCGGGGTCGACGATGGAGCGTTCGCCGCGGGTCAGTTCGACGGATGCGGCGAGGGTCCACGGGCCGGCGACCTGGATCTTGAGCGGACCCGCATAACCGTCGTAGGCCTCGGCCAACTCGTCCAGGTCCTGCCGGTGCAGAGCGGCGGTGCGAGCGGCGTCCCGGCCCGGACGCTCGACGAGGCGCCACCCGCTGGGCTGGAGATCGACGGGCAGGTCCACGAGCAGGCCTGCCGCCCGGCCGATGATGTCGGCCCCGGGGCCGCGCGCGGGTGTCTCGGGGAGGTAGGGGATCCCGAGCCCGTCGGCCGCGGACAGCAGGTCACGCACCGTGATCACCGCCTCGCGGGCCTCGGTGCCGGGCCAGGAACCGATGCCGGTCGCGCGGGTCACCGGGCCATCATCCCCGAGCCGCCCGCGCGTCGCGAATCGGCTGCCCTCAGCGTTCGGGGCTGACCGCTCGCTCTTCGGCCTCGTGTCCCGGCCGCAGGTGCACCACGTCCCGCAGCCGCAGGGCGTCGAAAGCGCCGGCCCGCTGGGCAAGGTCGACGACGAGTTCGACGCAGGCGTGGTCCCCGCCCAGGTCGAGCATGGCGCGGCGGCGTCCGACGAAACGGTTGGGCAGCGCCTCGAGGAGCGGGACGCCGCCGGGTCCGTCGCTGACGGAGAGGGTGGTGAACTTGTCGCCGTCCTCGCCCGTCGTCGTGCCGAAGTGGGTCGCGATCTCCATATCGTCCCGGGTGAGCAGGTGGACCGCGAGGTGCTCGGCCCGCAACGCTGTCCGATAGGTGTGGTTGGCCTTGGACAGCCACACGCAATAGTGGCGCGGCTCGACGCTGGACTGGCCGTGGAAGCCGACGACGCAGCCCGCACGCACTCCCTCGGCGACCGTGGTGACGACGGCCATGACCGGGTTCGCCGACTCGATCAGATCGTCGAAGTCCTTCTCGCTCAGCATGATCCGCCTCGCCTTCTCTGGTATATCGCGGCCGTCGTGGTCACGGTGCTGGGTGGGCGCCCACGAAGTTCGTGACCGAGGGCGGAACGGGGCCGACGGACCACCGCGCGGCGACGGGCACCCCTGCCGTGACGGTCCTCGGGACGACACCGCACCAGACGTCGACGGGACCCTCCGGCCGGCCCGGGTCACCCGAGCGCTGTTTCATGATCCAGTTGTCGGGTGTGATGGCCATGGCCAGGCCGATCGTCGCCGACTCCTCCTTGGCGGTCGACGGTCGCACCTCGTCGTTACGGCCGGGGATGATCCGGGCCGTGATGCGCTGCAGGACATCGCTCTTCGTCTGTCCCGTCACGGATTCGAGGCTGCCACGGATGACCACCGATCGATAGTTGGCGGAGGACTCGAAGGTGGACTCGGCGACGACCAGGCCGTCGACGGCGGTGACGCAGAAGGCGGCCGGCGCCCCGGACGCGACCTGACGAAGAGCTCCCGCGCCCGTCGAGCCGTGCAACAGGATCCGGTCGCCGTCGCGGCCGTAGAGCATCGGGACGACCCAGGGCTGCCCGTCGACCACCGTGGCGAGGGTGCCGACCAGTTGGCCGTCGAGCAGGCGGTTCATCTCCTCGCGCGTGCCCAACGCGCGTTCGGGCTTGCGGGTCAGGCGGGCGAGACGATCGGCGGGCGACGGCATACCACCATCCCACCACGTCCGCGGCCCGGGCCGGCGTCAGGAGTCCGTGACCGACTCCCCCGCCGCAGCGCGGGCCGAACGTTCGGCGACGGCATGGGGGTCGGTGCGAGCGTCATACCGCCAGAAATCGCGCAGCGCGGCGGCGGTCAGCGCCACGCCGGCGACGCACGCGAGCCCGCCGCTGGTGATGGCGCCGCGGACGCTCCACGCGTCGGCGACGAGGCCGGCGCGAGCCTGCCCGCCGAGCGGGCCGACGGAGAAGGACAGCATCTCGATGCCGGCCAGACGCCCGCGCATGCGTTCGGGGATGGTCTGGTTCCAGACGGTGCCGCGGAAGACCGCGGAGACATTGTCCGCAGCGCCCGCCAGCGCCAGTGCCAGCATCGCGAGCCAGATCGTCGGAGCGAGACCGACGAGCGCGATGGCGCAGCCGTATGCCGTCGCCGCGATCGTGATCGCCCGGCCGTGGTGGTGCACCCGGTGCATCCACCCCGACAGGCTGGTCGCGACGAGGGCGCCGACGGTCTCGGCCGAGTAGAGGAGGCCGACGAGTTCGGGCCGTTCGAAGACGTCCGTGGCGAACGCGGGGAAGAGCACGATCGGCATCGCGAGCAGCATCGCCGCGATGTCGATGAGATAGGTGCCCAGCAGATCCCGGCGGCGCACGGCATACGTCCAGCCCTCGGCGATGCCCCGCACCGACGGCGCGGTCGTCTCGCCCCGGTGCGGATAGGGGCGCATCCGGGCATACATGGCCGTGGCGAACAGCATGCCGGCGAAGTCCACGACGAAGCACCAGCCGATCCCGACAGTGGCGATGAGCAGGCCGGCGATCGTCGGCCCGACGAAGAGGCCGGCCTGCATCCCGAACGACGAGAGGGCGTTGGCCTGGCTGATCTGGTCGTGGCGAACAGTCCTGGGCAGCAACGATTCTCGCGACGGTCGTTGCACCGCGCCGACGGAGATGAGCAGTGCGCCGATGACGAAGATCACGACGATGCTCGGCCGCTGCCGGAAGGCGTTGGCGGCCAGGGCGGCCATCAGGACGACCTGGGCGATGCCGCACGTGACGAGCAGGCGACGGCGATCGACGTGGTCGGCCAGCGCCCCGCCCCAGAGGCCGAAGACGATGAGCGGCACGAGCTCGACGACGCCCATCAGGCCGACCATGGCGTTGGAGCCGGTCTCGCGATAGATCAGGAACGGCAGCGCCACATAGGAGACCATGTGCCCGAGATAGAAGACCGTGCCCGCGATGAGGAGCAGCCGGTAGTCGCGGGACTCGCGGGCGGGGGTGAGGTCGACGCGCAGGCCGGCGAGCCGTCGTCGCCAGGTCATGCGCCGGTCGTATGCCGCGCGCGCCCCGCCTCGGCGATCGTCGCCGAGCCGACGACGCGGGTGCCGTCGTAGAGGACGACGGACTGCCCGGGTGCGACACCGCGGATGGTGCGTCCGAGGCGGACGACGATCTCGTCGCCCTCGACGTGCGCGGTGGCAGGGATCTCCTCGCCGTGGGCGCGCACCTGGGCGCCCACCGCGATGGGACCACTCGGCGCCGGGCCGCACCAGAGCGCGCGGATACCGCGGATCTCGTCGACGCCGAGCAGGTCGGCGGTGCCGATCGTCACGGTGTTGGCGGCGCGGTCGATCGCGGTGACGTAGCGCGCCTGCCCGTCCATCGAGCTGCGTTCCAGGCCAAGGCCTTTGCGCTGCCCGATGGTGAAGCCGTAGGCGCCGTGGTGGTGACCGACCACCTGCCCGTCGGCGTCGAGGATGTCGCCGGGCTGCTCCCCCAGCCGGTCGGTGAGCCAACCGCGCGTGTCGCCGTCGGGGATGAAGCAGATGTCGTAGGAGTCGGGCTTCTTGGCGATGAAGAAACCCCGCTCGGCTGCCTCCTCGCGGACCCGGGGTTTGGTGATATCGCCGAGGGGGAAGAACGCGCGGTCGAGTTGGTCGGGGGTGAGGACGCCGAGGACGTAGGACTGGTCCTTGGCGGCGTCGACGGCGCGATGCAGTTGCCGTCCGTCGGGGCCGTCGACGATCTGCGCGTAGTGTCCGGTCGCCACGGCGTCGAACCCGAGGGCGAGCGCCTTGTCGAGGAGCGCCGAGAACTTGATCTTCTCGTTGCAGCGCAGGCACGGATTGGGGGTGCGGCCGGCGGCGTACTCCGCGACGAAGTCGTCCACGACGTCGCGCTGAAAGCGGTCGGCGAGATCCCAGACGTAGAACGGTATGCCGAGCCGGTCGGCCACCCGGCGGGCGTCGCCGGCGTCCTCGATGGTGCAGCAGCCGCGCGCGGACTCGCGAAGCGTTGCGGCAGAACGCGACAGCGCAAGGTGGACCCCGACCACCTCGTGGCCGGCATCGAGCATGCGGGCAGCGGCGACGGCGGAGTCCACTCCCCCGCTCATGGCCGCGACGACACGCATCAGGCCGCCCCGCGCGCGGCCTGCGAGCGCGCCACCGCATCGGGCAGCACGGCGAGGACGGCGTCGACGTCCTCCTCGGTGCTGGTGTGCCCCAGGCTGAATCGCAGCGCGCCGGCGGCGTCGGCGTCGCCGATGCGGAGTGCCGTCAGGACGTGGCTCGGCCTCGTCACGCCGGCCGTGCAGGCCGACCCCGCCGAGCAGGAGATCCCGGCCGCATCGAGGACGAAGAGCAACGCATCGCGATCGGCGCCCGGAACCCGCAGGTGCGCATTGCCGGGCAGCCGGTCGTCGGCACTCCCCGGAGTCCAGGCGCCCGTGACCTCGATGCCGAGGCCGAGCGCGAGTGCCCCGCGAATGAGCTTGTCCCGCAACGCAATGACACGGGTCATCTCGTCGTCCAGGCCGGCCACCGCGGTCTCGACCGCCGCCGCGAGCGCGTGTACCCCGCGGGCGTCGAGCGTGCCTGAGCGCACCTTGCGCTCCTGTCCGCCGCCGTGCAACTGCGGCGCGAGCGCGGCGTCCCGGCGAGCGAGCAGCGCGCCGCTGCCGACCGGTCCGCCGAGCTTGTGTCCGGTGAGCGTGAGCAGGTCGAGCCCGCTGGCGGAGAAGTCGACCGGCACATGCCCGACCGCCTGCACGGCGTCGGAGTGCATCGGTATGCCGAGCTCCCGGCATACGGCCGCCAGCTGCGCGATGGGCTGGATCGTCCCGATCTCGTTGTTGCCCCACATGATGCTCACCAGCGCCACGTCCGCGCCGTCACCGAGAGCCGACGTGAGCGCGTCCGGCGCGATGGCGCCCATCACCGTGGGCTCCACGAAAACCGCCGTGGCGCCCGAGGACTCCGTCACGTAATCGACCGAGTCGAGGATCGCGTGGTGCTCGATGGCGCTGGTGACGACTCGGGTGCGCGCCGGCTTAGCAGTATGCCGCGCGGCATACGTCCCTTTGACCGCCAGGTTGTCCGCCTCGGTCCCCCCGGAGGTGAAGATGACCTCCGACGGATGCGCACCGAGGGCCGCCGCGATCCGCTCGCGCGCCTCCTCGACTATCCGCCGCGCCGCCCGACCGGCGGCGTTGACCGCCGACGGATTGCCGACGAGTTCAAGAGTCTCGATCAGGGCAGCCCGCGCCGCCGGCACCAGCGGTGTCGTGGCAGCGTGATCGAGGTAGTGCACCGAGAGATTCTACGAGCGAGATCTCGGCGGCCCGGAATCGACGTCTCGACGAAGGCAGGCCGGACGAGAAGCAAAGCCGGGCGAGGCGGGGGCGAGAGGGGCGGTTGAGACCGAAGGTCGCTCTGCGACCGAGTGTCGAATCTCCCGCCCCGACGCCCCCGCCTCGTCCGGCGAAGCACAAGACGACACGAACTAGCCCTTCGAGGCCTGGACCTTCTCCGTCGCCTGCGGGAGGACGGTGAAGAGGTCGCCGACGACGCCGAAGTCGACCAATTCGAAGATCGGCGCCTCCGGGTCCTTGTTGATCGCGACGATGGTCTTCGACGTCTGCATGCCGGCGCGGTGCTGGATGGCCCCGGAGATGCCGCACGCGACATACAGCTGCGGGCTGACCTGCTTGCCGGTCTGGCCGACCTGCGAGGTGTGGGGATACCAGCCGGCGTCCACGGCGGCGCGCGAGGCGCCGACGGCAGCGCCGAGGGAGTCGGCGAAGGTCTCGACGGGCGAGAAGTCGCCGCCGGTGCCGCGGCCGCCGGAGACCACGATCGCGGCCTCGGTCAACTCGGGACGGCCGGAGGCCTGCTTCTCCTTGGCCTCGGTGATCTGCGCGGTCTTCGCGGCGTCGGAGATGGTCAGGTTGACCGGGACGACCTGCCCGGCTGCCGGCTTCTCCTGCGGCGCAGCCGAATTCGGCTTGACGCAGATGATCGGGGTGCCCTTGGTGACCTTGGCCTTGACGGTGTAGGAGCCGGCGAAGACGGACTTCGTCGTCTCGATGCCGCCGTCACCGGGCTGGACGTCGATGGCGTCGGTGACCAGGCCGGAGCCGGTCTTGACGGCGACGCGGGCGGCGATCTCCTTGCCGGCGGGGTTGGACGGGATGAGGACGGCGCCGGGCTTGAGCTTGCCGACCAGTGCGGCAAGGAACTCGGCCTGCGGCACGACGAGGTAGCCGGTCAGGTCGGCGCTGTCCATCGCGTAGACGCGGCCGGCACCGAACTTGCCCAGGGTCGCGGCGGCCTCGGCGGCGCCCGGACCGAGGTAGACGGCGGACGGCTCGCCCAGGCGGGCGGCGATCGTCAGCATCTCGGCGGTCGTCTTGCGGACCTGCCCGTTCGCGTGGTCCACGAGCACGAAGATTTCAGCCATTGGTTACTCCTGGAAATGAAGGTCTCGTGGGTCAGATGAACTTGCGGCCGGCCAGGAACTCGGCGAGCTTGGTGCCGCCGTCTCCCTCGTCCGTGACGATCTCGCCCTGCTCACGCGGCGGACGCTTGGCGACGGAGATCACCTCGGTCGAGGAGCCCGCGGCGCCGACCTGTCCGGCGTCGATGCCGAGGTCGGCAAGGGTCCAGGTCTCGACCGGCTTCTTCTTGGCGGCCATGATCCCCTTGAAGGAGGGGTAGCGCGGCTCGTTGATCTGGTCAGTGACGGAGATCAGGGCCGGTACGGCGCCGACGATGGTCTCGCTGGCGGTGTCCCCGTCGCGGCGGGCGGTGACGGTGCCGCCGTCGACCGTCAGCTCCGAGGCATAGGTCACCTGCGGCAAAGCGAGCCGCTCGGCGAGCATCGCCGGGACCACGCCCATGGTGCCGTCGGTCGAGGCCATGCCGGTCAGCACCAGGTCGGGCATGCCGACCTTCTTGATGGCCTCGGCGAGGATGAGCGAGGTGGCCAGGGCGTCGGAGCCCTTGATGGCCTCGTCGTTGACGTGGACGCCCTTGTCGGCGCCCATCTGCAGGGCCTTCTTGACGGCGTCGGCCGCCTGATCGGGGCCGATGGTGATGACGGTGACCGCACCCTCGCCGGACTCGGCGATCTTCAGCGCCTCCTCGACGGCGTATTCGTCGAGTTCGGACAGCAGCCCGTCCACGCTCTCGCGGTTGGTGGTCAGGTCCGCCTCGTCGAAGCCCCGGTCCGCCTGGGCGTCCGGCACGTACTTCACACAAACGACGATGTTCATCTCGCGTTGCATCCTTAACGGTTGGTCTGGCCGGCAGATCCCGGCGCGGGCACTGCGGTTCAGTCTCTCAGGCACCGCTCGGCGAACCGGTCCCGTCGCGGCGTGATTGTCAACACGCCCAGCGTGTCAAGAGTGCGCGACGCGCCGTAATGCCGGCGGAATGCCGGCGCGTCGCGCACTCTCGACGGGGGGTGTTCAGCGGCCGGTGAAGGTGGCCTTGCCCGGGCCCTTCTCGACGAAGGAGTCCATGCCGGCCTGCCGGTCCTCGGTCGCGAACAGTCCGGAGAAGAGCATCCGCTCGATCTCCAACCCGGTCTGCAGGTCGCTGTCCAGACCCTTGTCGATGGCTTCCTTGGCCGCCCGCAGCGCCAGGGCGGGGCCGCCGACGAACCGGGACATCCAGTCGCGGGCGGCGGCATACACCTGGTCGGCGGGCACCACCTTGTCGACGAGGCCGATCGCGAGCGCCTCGGCGGCGTCGACGAACCGCCCGCTGTAGACGATCTCCTTCGCCCGCGCCGGGCCGACGAGCCGGGCCAGGCGCTGGGTGCCGCCGGCGCCGGGGATGATGCCGAGCAGGATCTCGGGCTGCCCGAGCTTGGCGTCCTGCGCCGCGATCCGGAAGTCGCACGCGAGAGCGACCTCACATCCCCCGCCTAGCGCATAGCCGGTGATCGCGGCCACCGTCGGCTTCGGCACCGCGGCCAGCGCGCGCGTGAAGCCCTGGAGCCCACCCGCCGCGGTGGCCATGTCGGCATACGACATCTGCTGCATCTGCTTGATGTCGGCGCCGGCGGCGAAGACCTTCTCACCGCCGTAGACGATCACCGCAGCTACGGCCGGGTCGGCCGACGCCGCCGCGGCGGCCTCCCCGAGCTCGGACTGGACCTGCAGGTTCAACGCGTTCATCGGTGGCCGGGTCAGGCGGATCGTGCCGATGCCGTCCTCGACCTCGAGGGTGACGAATTCGCCCATGACGCACCTAGTTCCCGCTGCCGTTGGGGCCGGAGCCGTTCATCCCGAAGGCCGACCCGGGGGTGGCCTCCCCAGAGGTCTCGGCGGCCTGCATCTCGGCGAGCTTCTCCTCCCCGATGGCCCGCTGATGCCACAGCGAAACGCCGTGCAAAACAAGGGGAATGGCCACCATGAGCAGGCTGCGGACGTCGGCCCCGCGCGGCAGCATGTGCTCGGACGTGACGAGCAAGGTGTCCTCGGCCATGGAGGTCTTGATCATGTTGAAAGCGATGTTGACGTCATTGCACGCCCGGAGCCGCTCGACTGGGTCGGTCGGCACGGGTTCGGCAAGACGCCACTGACCGAACACGCGCAGGATCTGGGCGTCGTCCTCGCTCGTGCGGATGAACAGTTGCTGGTCCTGGAAGGTGAAGGTGATGTCGCCGTCGGAGTCGGTGCTCGGCTCCAGTTCGAGTTCGCGCAGCGCGGCCGTGACGCGTTCGGTCAGGGGCGCCTCGGCGGGGCCGGTCTCGGAGGGTGCCGGGTTGGTGCCGAATCCGGGCAAATTGGGCAATGCGGTGGGATCAGTCATTGCTCCAACCTATCCATGCTTAGGCTAGATGTTCATGTCAGTCATGTCGCGGGAACTGCCACCCGCCCCCGGGATGACGCTGGTGCCCGGAGGCGCCGAGTTCGCCGTATATGCCGCACACGCCACCGGGGTGACCCTCAGCCTCGACGACGGCCACCGGGAGCGCCGGGTGGAGCTGGAGGGCCCGCTGCACGGCTGGTGGTGCGCCGACCTGCCCGGAGTCGGACCGGGCACCCGTTACACGCTGCACGCCGACGGACCCGTCGATCCCGGCCGCTCGCTGCGGTATGACGCCCGCACCCCTCTCCTGGACCCTTACGCCCGCGCCCTGGACTTCGGCGGCTCCGCGGTCGTGATCGACCCCACGTTCGACTGGGGCGGCGACGTGCCGCCGCGGCACCCCTGGTCGAGTTCGGTCCTCTACGAAGGCCACGTCCGCGGCCTGACGATGCTGCACCCCGGCATACCGTCGCACCTGCGCGGGACCTACGCGGGCCTGGGCCACCCCGCGCTCATCGAGCACCTGCACCGCATCGGCGTGACGACGCTGGAACTGCTGCCCGTGCACGCCTTCGTCAGCGAACCCGCTCTGCTGCAACGGGGTTTGATCAACTATTGGGGTTACAACTCCCTCGGCTTCTTCGCTCCGCACGGGCGGTATGCCGCCGCGGCCGACCCGCAGGGGGTCGTCGACGAGTTCAAGGCCATGGTGCGAGCCCTGCACGCCGGCGGCATCGAAGTGATCCTCGATGTCGTGTACAACCACACGGCCGAGCAGGGCATCGACGGGCCGACCCTCTCCTGGCGCGGCCTGGACGCCGCCGCCTACTACCGCATCGACGCCTTCGGGCGCGATGTCGACATGAGCGGGTGCGGCAACACCGTCGACCTGTGCCACCCGGTGGCCTGCCAGCTCGTGCTGGACTCACTGCGCTATTGGGTGGGCGAGATGCACGTCGACGGCTTCCGGTTCGACTTGGCCGTCGCTCTCGGCCGGGACAAGAACGGCGACTACGACCCGGACCACCCCTTCCTCGTCGCCCTGCGGACCGACCCGCTGCTCTCCACCACCAAACTCGTGGCGGAGCCGTGGGACATCGGTTTCGGCGGCTGGCGCACCGGCCAGTTCCCGCCGCCCTTCAGCGAGTGGAACGACCGCTTCCGCGACGACGTGCGCACCTTCTGGCTCTCGGACGTCGCGAGCGTCCTCGGCGGTGGCCCCGGCCACGGGTCCCGCATGCTGGCCACCCGGCTGGCCGGGTCCCAGGACCTCTTCGGCCACGGCCATCGCGCACCGACGGCGTCGATCAACTTCGTGACGGCCCACGACGGTTTCACGGCGGCCGACCTGACGGCATACGACGAGAAGCACAACGAGGCCAACGGCGAAGGCAACCGCGACGGCGCGTCGCACAACCGGTCCTGGAACCACACCGTCGAGGGCCCCACCGACGACGAAGCGGTCAACGCGGCCCGGCGCCGCAGCATCCGCAACCTCCTCGGCACCCTGCTGATCTCCAGCGGGGTGCCGATGTTGTGCGCGGGCGACGAGTTCGGACGCACCCAGTACGGCAACAACAACGCCTACTGCCAGGACAACGAGATCAGCTGGCTGGACTGGCGCTGGGAGCCGTGGCAGGCCGAACTCGTCGACCAGGTGGCGGCGCTGACCCGGCTGCGCCGCGAGCACGCCGTCCTGCGCCAGCGGCGCTTCCTGACCGGCGACCCGGTATACGAGGGCGGGCCGGCCGACGTGTCGTGGCGCTCGCCCGAGGGCGCGCCGCTCGGCGCCCAGGAGTGGGAGGACCCGGCCACGCGCAGCTTCTCGATGCTGCTCGGCTCGGCCAATGCCGCCGAGACCGACATCCTCCTGATCGTCAACGGGCAGACCCACCCGGTCCAGATGACGCTGCCCGACATCCCGGGACGGCAGCGCTACCGGCTGATGTGGGATTCGGCCGCCGAGGAGGCCGACCTGAGCCGGGAGGACGAGCGCGGCTTCGGCGACCAGGTCAAGGCGGCGCCATGCAGCCTGCAAGTGTGGGCCTCCGTTGGATAGGTTTGCGCCGTGACTCCCCTGACTCGACCGGCCACCCGGACAGCCCAACCGAGCGCCCCGCGAGCCCCCGTGACGACGCCCCCGCAGACACCGATCGGCCGCATACCCGTCCAGGACGTCAAGCCTCTGGTCGACGGGGGTGCCCGGCCGGCGAAGGCGGTGGTCGGGGAGACGTTCACGATCTCGGCCACGGTCTTTCGCGAGGGTCACGACGCCGTCAACGCGACCGTCGTCCTGACCCGGCCGGACGGGTCCACGCAGCACCTGCCCATGGACTGCATCAACCCCGGCCTGAACCTGTGGATCGCCGAGGTCACCCCCGACGCGGTCGGCGACTGGACCTACCGGGTGGAGGGCTGGGGGGATCCGTTCGGCACGTGGGAACACGACGCGACCATCAAGGTGGCCGCCGGCGTCGATGTCGAATTGATGCTCACCGAGGGCGCGCTGCTGTTGGAGCGGGCGGCGGCCCAGCCGGGCCGCAGCGGCGAGGGCCGCCTGCTTCTCGACGAGGCCGTTTCCCGCCTGCGCGACTCGCGGCTGGAGCCGGCGGTGCGCCTGCACGGCGGCGTCCATCCCGACGTGCACGCCGAGATGGACCGGCTCCCGATGCGCGAATACGTTTCCCCCACGGCCGATTTCCCGCTGCTTGTCGAGCGCGAGCGGGCGCTGTATGGCGCGTGGTACGAGATCTTCCCCCGCTCCGAGGGGTGCTACTACGACGAGAGCGCGGGCGGCTGGATCTCGGGCACGCTCCGCACGGCCACGGAGCGGTTGCCGGCCATCGCCGCCATGGGTTTCGACGTCGTGTACCTGACGCCGATCCACCCCATCGGCACCACGGCCCGCAAGGGCCCCAACAACACCCTGGACGCCGGCCCCCGCGACCCGGGCAGCCCCTATGCCATCGGCTCGCCCGACGGCGGCCACGACGCGATCCACCCCGACCTGGGCACCTTCGACGACTTCGACTTCTTCGTCGCCGAGGCGGGCCGGCACGGCCTCGAGGTGGCGATGGACATCGCACTGCAGGCCTCCCCCGACCACCCGTGGGTCCAGAGCCACCCGGAGTTGTTCACGCACCGGGCCGACGGCACGATCGCCTACGCCGAGAACCCGCCGAAGAAGTACCAGGACATCTATCCGCTGAACTTCGACAACGACCCGGAGAAGGCGTATGCCGAGGTGCGCCGGGTCATGCAGGTCTGGATCGACCACGGCGTCAAGATCTTCCGGGTCGACAACCCGCACACCAAGCCGGTCGAGTTCTGGCAATGGCTGATCGCCGACGTCGCCAAGGACCACCCCGATGTCATCTGGCTGGCCGAGGCCTTCACCAAGCCGGCGATGATGCACACGCTCGGCAAGGTCGGCTTCCAGCAGAGCTACACCTATTACGCGTGGCGCAACCAGCCGTGGGACCTGCGCGAGTACGTCGAGGAACTGGCGGGCGAGGCCGCGGCATACATGCGCCCGTCGTTCTGGCCCACCACCCACGACATCCTCACGCCCTATATGCAGTTCGGCGGGCCGGCGGCCTGGAAGGTCCGGGCGGCGCTGGCGGCGACGCTCGTCCCGACCTACGGTATCTACACCGGCTACGAGCTGATGGAGCACGTCGCCCGGCCCGGCGCCGAGGAACAGATCGACAACGAGAAATACCAGTTCAAGGACCGCCGCTGGATGGACTACGAGGAGGGCGGCCCGCGCAGCGGTCAGACCCTCGCGCCCTATCTGACCCGGCTCAACGAGATCCGCCGCGCCCACCCCGCGCTGCACTGGCTGCGCAATATCACCTTCCACACCGTGGCCGACGAGAACCTGCTCTGCTTCTCCAAGCACCGGGTGCTGCCCTCGGGCGAGGTGGACACGATCATCGTGGTCGCCAACCTCGACCCGCACTCGACCCGCAGTTCCATCGTCAGCTTGAACATGCCGGCCCTGGGCATGGACTGGGGCGACAGCTTCACCGCCCACGACGAGATCAGCGGCGCCGACTGGCAGTGGGGGGAGCGCAACTATGTGCGGCTGGGCCCGGAGTGGGAACCGGTGCACATCATCCACGTGCGGCGGGGCTGAGTCGATGGCGATCCTGCACTTCGGCGCCTCGATCACCCCCACCAAGCTGGAGTTGCTCACCGGCTGGATCGGCTCCCAACGGTGGTATGCCGGCAAAGGCAGCACACCGCAGCCGCGGCGGCTGTTCAGCTGGCGGCTCGATGACCCCGAGGGCGAGGTCGGCATCGAGTCGATCATCCTCGCGGACGACTCCAGCAGCCCGCCGGTGGTCTATCAGGTGCCTTTGACCTACCGGTCGGCCCCTCTCGCCGGCGCGGCCGCCGCCCTCGTTGGGGTGGTCGAGCACTCTGTGCTCGGCACCCGCTATGTGTATGACGCGCCCCACGACCCCGTCTTCGCCGAGCGCCTCTTCGCGCTCGCCACCGGACAGGCGCAGGCCGCCTCGAGCAGCGCGAACGACACCGTCGAGGAGACCGTCACCGGCACCGGAACGCCGAATGGGTTGCGGCTGACCAGTTCTCGGGTCCTGACCGGGGAGCAGTCGAACACCTCGATCATCTCCATCGCGGTCGACGAGGCCGGCGCCGAGCACCCGGTGATCACCAAGGTCTTCCGCGCATTGGCCGACGGCGACAACCCCGACGTCATCCTGCAGGGGGCACTGGCCTCCGCCGGCTGCACCTGCGTGCCCGCCAGCCTGGGCGCGGTGGCCGGGTCCTGGCCGGGCGCCGACGGCGACAGCACGGCGCACGGGCACCTGGCCCTCGTCCAGGAGTTCCTGCCCGGAGCGCAGGACGCCTGGCGCGAAGCGCTGGTCGCCGCCGGCCGCGGGGAGGACTTCACCGAACAGGCCCGCACCCTCGGCGCCGCCACCGCCCAGGTGCACGCGATCCTGCGCGACACCCTCCCGGCCGAGGCGGCCGAGGCGGCCGACGAGGGCCGCATCGCCGAGACGATCGAGGAGATGCGCACCCGGTTCCGATCCGCGCTCGCCGAGGTGCCCGATCTGCAGGCCCACGCGGTCGGCATCGACGGACTGTATGCCGCGGCCGCCGCCGCGTCGTGGCCCGACTTCCAGCGCATCCACGGCGACTACCACCTCGGACAGGTCCTCGACGTGCCCGAGCGCGGATGGGTGCTCCTCGACTTCGAGGGCGAGCCGCTGCGCCCGCTGGCCGAGCGCAATCGCACCGACCAGCCGCTGCGCGATATCGCCGGCATGCTGCGCTCCTTCGACTACGCCGGTGGCTCGGTCGAGCAGCAGAACCGTGGCGAGAGCGCCCGCGACTGGGTCACGGCGACCCAGGAGGCTTTCCTCGCCGGCTACACCGAGGAATCGGGACACGACCCCCGCGACGCGGGGCCGCTGCTGTCGGCCTATATCGTCGACAAAGCCCTGTATGAAGTGGTCTACGAGGCCCGCAACCGCCCGGACTGGCTCACCATCCCGCTCGCCGCCATCGACCGGTTGCTGCCCACGGCCCTACCCACCAAGGAGAACTGACCATGCCCACTCCTCCCAGCGCCCTGCCCGGCGCCCGCTGGTCCCTGGCGAACGGCCGACACCAGCAGCCGCACGACCTGCTCGGGCAGCACATCGAGGCCGAGGGTCTGCGCATCCGGGTCATGCGCCCGCTCGCCCAGCGGGTGCGGGTGCGCTTCGAGGACGGCGAGATCAGCGAACTGAGCCACGAATCGGACGGGATCTGGAGCGGGCTGCGCCCCGGCGCCACGAACGCTCTCGACTACCGCATCCTGACCACGTGGGAGGACGGCGTCGAGCACGAGCAGGACGACCCCTACCGGTTCGCCCCGACCCTCGGCGATATCGATCGCTTCCTCATCAACGAGGGCCGGCACGAGAAGCTGTGGCAGGTGCTGGGCGCGCACGTGCACACCTACGACGGCCCGATGGGCTCGGTGACGGGCACGTCCTTCGCCGTCTGGGCGCCGCGCGCGAAAGCCGTTGCGTTGGTTGGTGATTTCAACGGCTGGGACAACCGCAGCCACCCGATGCGCCTGCTCGGCAACTCCGGTGTCTGGGAACTCTTCGTCCCCGGCGTCGGCCCGGGCTCGACCTACAAGTTCCGCATCCGCGGCGCCGACGATGTCGAACGCGACAAGGCCGATCCGATGGCCCTGCGCACCGAGGTCCCGCCACGCACCGGCTCGGTGGTGCACGACTCGGCCTACCAGTGGGCGGATTCGGAGTGGGAGACACGCAAGCGGGAGACCAATCCGCATACCGGCCCGATGAGCATCTACGAGGTCCATCTCGGCTCCTGGCGGGCCGGCCTGACCTATGTCGAACTCGCCGAGCACCTGGTCAACTACGTCCAGGACCTCGGCTTCACCCACGTCGAATTCCTGCCGGTGATGGAGCACCCCTACGGCCCGTCGTGGGGTTACCAGGTCACCGGCTACTACGCACCGACGGCCCGCTTCGGCACTCCCGACGACTTCAAGTACCTCGTCGACAAGCTGCACCAGGCCGGTATCGGCGTCATCCTCGACTGGGTCCCGGCGCACTTCCCGCGCGACGAGTGGGCGTTGGCGCGCTTCGACGGGCTGGCCCTCTACGAGCACGCCGACCCGCGTCGCGGTGACCAACCCGACTGGGGCACACACATTTTCGACTTCGGCCGCAAGGAGGTGCGCAACTTCCTCGTCGCCAATGCCCTGTATTGGATGGAGGAGTTCCACGCCGACGGCGTGCGCGTCGACGCGGTCGCCTCCATGCTCTACCTCGACTACTCCCGCCGCAGCGGCGAGTGGCTGCCCAACCAATACGGCGGCCGCGAGAACATCGAGGCGATCGGGCTCCTCCAGGAGACCAACGCCACGGCATACAAGCTGCACCCCGGCATCGTCACGGTCGCCGAGGAATCCACCTCCTGGCCGGGTGTCACCAAGGAGACGGCCAGCGGCGGGCTCGGTTTCGGCCTGAAGTGGAACATGGGATGGATGAACGACTCGCTGCGCTACCTGCAGCGCGACCCCGTGCACCGGCAGTACCACCACAACCTGCTGACGTTCTCGCTGATGTACGCCTACAGCGAGAACTACATCCTGCCGATCAGCCACGACGAGGTCGTGCACGGCAAGGGCTCGCTGCTCGGCAAGATCCCCGGGCACCGGTATGACCAGCTCGCCACCCTGCGCGCCTACCTCGCCTACATCTGGAGCCACCCGGGCAAGCAGCTGCTCTTCATGGGCTGCGAGTTCGCCCAGCCGTCGGAGTGGGCCGACGGGCACGGGCTCGACTGGTGGCTGCTCGACCACGCGGCGCACTATCGCGTGCACAACCTGGTCAAGGAGCTCAACCAGATCTACAAGGCCCACGATGCGCTGTGGGCGCAGGATTCCAGCCCGGCCGGTTTCGAGTGGCTCAACCCGCACGACAACGCCGGCAATACGCTGTCATACGTCCGCTTCGGCAACCCCGACCGCGGCGGCGACAGCGCCGTCGTCGCCCTGATCAACTTCGGCGGAAACGCTAGGGACGGAATGCGTTTCGGGCTGCCGTATGCCGGCGAGTGGGAGGTCATCATGGACACCTCCGGCTTCGACGAGTACGGCTCCCCCTCGCAGTCGGGCGTGATCGTCACCGCCGAGCCGACCCCGTGGGACAACCAGCCGTTCTCGGCCAGTTTGTCGGTGCCCAAGCTCGCCGCTCTCTATCTCGCGCCCCACCGGCCCGAGCCCGAGGCCGACGAGGCAGCCGAGGCCGCTCCGACCGCGTAGCGCCCCGGAACCATCTGGTCGTCCTCCGCGTCCAAGCCTGGTCAACGACCGGCCACCAGTGCGCGGAGGATGACCATGAAGGTCACGCCCGGACAGTCCCGTCCCATCTCACCCCTGCGCCGAGCCGCGGTCGCTGTGGCGGCTGCCGGGTCCGCCCTGGCCCTGGTGGCGGGCTGCACCGGGACATCGGGACCCAGCAGCACCGCCGGCCCGGTCGGCCGTGCCGGGGGCGGGGCGTTCACGGCCGACCCGGCGGCGGCACTGCAACCGTTCGCCTCCTGCGACCAGTTGCTCGACTACTTCCGCAGCGAGGCAAAGCCCCTGGTGGGGCCCTACGGGCTGGCCGGCGGGCCGGTCGCGTACAACGCCAGCACGGCCGTCGAAGGGGCGACCCCGTCGGCCGGGGCGACAGGTGCGGCGGCGGGGTCCGGGTCGTCCGCGGACCAGGCCCGGAGCGGCACGAACAACCAGGAGGACGGGGTCGACGAGGCCGACACGGTCAAGACCGACGGCACGATCATCGTCACCTCCTTGAACGGACGCATCCAGGTGACCGACGCCGACGCCGGCAGGTTGCTGAGCACGATCACCATCCCCCGGGCCGGAAGCGTCTCGGCCGAACTGCTGCTGTCGGGTCGCACCCTGATCGTCCTGAGCACCAGCACCGATGCCTACCCCACCTTGTCGGACGGGCCGGAAAGGCTGACCGTGCCCGCCTTCGCCCCGCAACGGACCACGGTCACCCGCGTCGATCTCACCGACCCGAGCGCCCCGAAGGTGCTCGGGGCGTCACGGATCGAGGGTGGCTACCGTTCGGCCCGGATGATCGGCACCTCCGTGCGGCTGGTCCTGGTCTCCGAGCCCACCGGGCTGAGGTTCACCCAGCCGAAGAGCGGCGGCCTCGATGCGGAAGAGGACGCGACGCGGGCCAACAAGGACGTGATCGCCAAGAGCACGATCGACGACTGGGTGCCGCACGTGCAGACCCTCGACGCCGAGGGAAACGCCTCGAAGGCCCAGCGGCTGATCGACTGTGCCGCGATCGCCCGGCCGGACGAGTTCGCCGGGTTGTCCACGCTGTCGGTCCTGACCTTCGACGCCGGGTCCGCCGACGGGCGGGTCACGCCGACGTCCACGGTGGGTGTGGTCGCGACCGGCGAGACGGTCTATGCCTCCACCGACCGGCTCATCGTCGCCACCAGCCCGTGGGACATCTGGAACCTGGGATGGCTGCGCCGCTCCGATATGAGCAAGCTCAAGACCGGGCTGCACTCCTTCGACATCAGCGACCCGGCCACGACGCGCTATGCGGGGTCCGGCAAGGTCGCCGGGAGGCTGGTCAACCAGTTCGCCCTCGACGAGGACAGGGGCGTGATCCGGGTGGCGACGACGACCTCCGACCTCCAGTGGTCGACGGACACCCAATCGTCCCTGCTGGTGCTGAAGGAGCAGGGCGACAAGCTCGTCACCGTCGGCCGGGTCGACGGGATGGGTCTGAGCGAGCACATCCGCTCGGTGCGCTACCTCTCCCCCACCCTCGCTGCGGTCGTCACCTTCCGCCAGACCGATCCGCTCTATCTCGTCGACACCAGCGACCCGACCAAGCCGAAGGTGGCGGGCGAGTTGAAGATTCCCGGCTACTCGGCATACCTCCATCCCGTCGGCGACGGCCTGCTGCTCGGCGTCGGGCAGGACGCGGACGCCGAGACCGGGGCCGTCAGGGGATTGCAGGTCTCGCTGTTCGACGTCGGCGACGCGGCGCGACCGACGCGACTGCAGCAGCTGACGTGGAAGAACGCCAACTCACCCGTCGAGTGGGATCACCGCGCATTCTTGTGGTGGAAGGACACCGCATACGTCCCGGCGACGCTGTGGAGTAACAGCCGCGACTTCACCGGCGTGCTGAGCGCCCGGCTCGCCGGCCGTTCGCTCGCCGACGGCCCGCGCGCGGCGAGCAGCCGGTCCGGCTACGACGACAGCCCGAGCCGGGTGTTCGTCATCGGGGACAACGTGTGGACCCTCGGCTACCGCGGTCTGCAACGTTTCGACCTCGCGACCTTGACGCCGGAGAAGACCATCCCGCTCCCCAGCTGACGGGCGCCCGTGGCGACCCGGCGGGGGCAGTGCTTGGATGGGGGCATGACGATCCACGAGCGTGCAGGACAGCCGGCCCAGCCCTCCGATCTGGTCGATGTCGCCCGTCTGGTGACGGCCTACTACACCGGCAAGCCGGACCCGGAGAATATCGACCAGCAGGTCGCCTTCGGCACCTCCGGGCACCGGGGGTCGTCGCTGAAGACCGCGTTCAACGAGGACCACATCCTCGCGACCACGCAGGCCATCTGCGACTACCGCCGCGAGCAGGGCTTCGACGGCCCGCTCTTCATCGGCCGCGACACGCACGGGTTGTCCGAGCCGGCCTGGGCGTCGGCGCTCGAGGTGCTGATCGCCAACGACGTGACCGTGCTTGTCGACGCCGACGACCGCTACACCCCGACGCCGGCGGTGTCGCATGCCATCCTGACCGCCAACCGCGGCAAGATCGGCGGAGTCGACGACCTGCCGGCGGGCACCGGCCTGGCCGACGGCATCGTCGTCACCCCGTCGCACAATCCGCCGACCGACGGCGGTTTCAAGTACAACCCGCCGCACGGCGGCCCGGCCGACACCGATGCGACGAAAGCCATTGCGGCAGCTGCGAATGCCTACATCAAGGCCGGGCTGGAGGGCGTCCGGCGGGTGCCCTTCACCCGAGCGCGGGCGGCCTGCTCGGCATACGACTTCCTCGGCACCTATGTCGCCGACCTGCCCAATGTCGTCGACATCGCGGCGATCAAGGAGGCCGGCATCCGCATCGGGGCCGACCCGCTCGGTGGGGCCGCGGTGGACTATTGGGGCGCGATCGCCGAGCGGCACAGGCTCGACATGACAGTCGTCAATCCGCTCGTGGACCCGACGTGGCGGTTCATGACGCTCGACTGGGACGGCAAGATCCGCATGGACTGCTCGTCGCCGTCGGCGATGGCTTCCCTCATCGACAAGCGCGACCAGTTCCAGATCGCGACGGGCAATGACGCCGACGCCGACCGGCACGGCATCGTCACGCCCGACGCCGGGCTGATGAACCCGAACCACTATCTCTCCGTGGCGATCCAGTACTTGTATGGCGGTGCCCGGCCGGGCTGGCGCTCCGACGGGTTCATCGGCAAGACGCTGGTGTCGTCCTCGATGATCGATCGGGTCGCGGACGATCTGGGCCGCCGGCTCGTGGAGGTCCCGGTCGGGTTCAAGTGGTTCGTGCCGGGCCTGCTCGACGGTTCCGGCCCCTTCGGTGGCGAGGAGTCGGCCGGGGCGTCCTTCCTGCGCTTCGACGGCACGGTGTGGACGACGGACAAGGACGGCATCATCCTCGCGCTGCTGGCCTCGGAGATCCAGGCCAAGACGGGCAAGAGCCCGAGCCAGCTGTATGCCGAGTTGACCGCCAAGCACGGCAGTCCGGCCTACGCCCGCATCGACGCCCCGGCCGACCGGGAGCAGAAGGCCAAGCTGGCCGCGCTCTCCCCCGCCGACGTCACTGCCGAAACCCTTGCGGGAGAAGCGATCACGGCGAAGCTGACCGAGGCTCCCGGCAACGGGGCCAAGATCGGCGGCCTGAAGGTCGTCACCGAGTCGGCGTGGTTCGCTGCCCGCCCCAGCGGCACCGAGGACGTCTACAAGATCTACGCCGAATCCTTCCAAGGCCCCGAACACCTCGCGCAGGTGCAGGCGCAGGCCCACGACGTCGTCAGCGCGGCCCTCGGCGTGTCCTGACGCCGGCGGCCGGGCACGTGGACAACCGGGCCGCTGGCCAGTCGAAACCGGGCCGCTGTCCAGTGGACAACCGGGCCGCTGACGACAGGGAGTCCGTGAGCCGGCCCCTGTCACGCGGGCGCTGGCGGGGAGCCGATCGAGTTCTTGTAGTCGGCGGCCCGCCGCAGCCTCCACGGCCGCGGATTGCCCCTGGCGCGGGGCACCGGTCACAGCGGCCCGGGCTGACCGCGCTCGTGGCCGAAGACGAGGCTGGTGCGGCTGTGCGCGACCGCCGGGTGGGTGGTGACCTCGTCGAGGATCCAGTCGCGCAGGTAGCTCGCGGAGGGCACAGCCACGTGGAGCAGGTAGTCGTCGTCGCCGGCGAGGTGGAAGCTCTGCACCACCTCGGGGAGGCGGGGCACGGTGGCGGTGAAGGCGTCGATGTGCCGGCGATCGTGGGCGCGCAGCCGGATGGCGACGACCGCCTGGACCGGGCGCCCGATCCGTTCGGGGTCGAGGTCGGCGTGGAAACCCCGCACGATCCCCCGGTCGATCAGCTGCCGGACCCGGGCCAGGGCGGTCGAGGCGGCCACGCCGGCTCGCGCCGCGAGGCGGTTGTTCGCGATGCGGGCGTCGGCAACGAGGGCGTCGACGAGGGCGAGGTCGACGTCGTCAAGATCCACACTGGGCCGAATTTCCTTCGCCATCGAGGCAGAATAGCGATGATTGTTCGCCAGCGGGGCCGCCAACGGTGCCGGCTCGGGCACTTGTTCGGCGGAGTACCCGCTCACCCTGCAACCCTGGGACCCTCGGAAGATGACGACGACGTCCAGCCCCGGTCTTGCAACCCGTGCCGTCCATGCCGGCCGCGATGACTTCACCGACCGCGGCGTGCACGCCCTGCCCATCGACCTGTCGACGACCTACCCGCTCGCGGATGTCGAGGCGGGGGGCGCGGCATACGACCATCTGAGCGGCGGCCGGCCCCCGGAGACAGGCGATTCCTATGTCTACGCCCGGCTGTGGAATCCGACGGTCGCCCACTTCGAGGAGGGCATCGCCGCGCTGGAGGGCGGGAGCGACGCCATCGCCTTCGCCAGCGGCATGGCGGCGACGACCGCGCTGCTGATGTCGCGCGTCGCGGCGGGCAAGCCGCACGTCGTGGCCATCCGGCCCCTGTATGGCGGCACCGATCACCTGCTGGCGACGGGGCTGCTCGGCACCGAGGTCACCTATGCCCGGGAAGGCGAGGTCGCGTCGGCCATCACCGAGCGCACGGGTCTGGTCTTCCTCGAGTCCCCCGGCAACCCCACTCTCGACCTGATCGACATAGCCGCCGTCACCCGTGCCGCGGGCGGTGTTCCGGTGGTCGTGGACAACACCTTCGCCACGCCGGTGTTGCAGCGCCCGCTCGAGCACGGCGCTCGCGTCGTCCTGCATTCGGCGACGAAATTCCTTGGCGGACACGGCGATGCGATGGGTGGCGTGCTCGTCACGGACAGCGAGACCGCCGCCACCGTGCGCCCGATCCGGGCCATCACCGGCAGCATCCTGCACCCGATGGGGGCGTACCTGCTGCATCGTGGCCTGGCTACCTTGCCCATCCGCGTGGAGCGTCAGCAGCGCACGGCCGTTGCGGTTGCTGCCGCGCTGGCCGAGCACCCGGCGATCCGGCGGGTCATGCATCCGTCGCGCCCGGGCGGGGACCCGCTCGCTCTTGTGGGCCGGCAGATGAGTGGCCCAGGCTCGATCCTCGCGTTCGAGATGCGCGACGGGTATGAGGCGGCACTCGCCGTCGCGAAACGCGTGCACCTGATCACCCACGCCGTTTCGCTCGGCGGCGTGGACACCCTCATCCAGCATCCCGCCGGCCTGACGCACCGTCCCGTGGCCTCCGAGGCCAAACCCGGCCCGGGCATCCTGCGGCTGTCGGTGGGGCTGGAGGACGCGAGCGACATCATCGACGATCTGGTGCACGCGATCGAGTGACGGCCCCGGGGCGCCGCAGCTGAGTGAGCATCCAGTCGCACCACTCGAGTGCGGCCGCACGATTGCGCACGCCGCCTTCCAATGTCAGCCACGAGCCGAAGTCGGGGTGGCTCGGGTCCTCGGCCGTCCCGCCGGACGTCAACTCCGCCAGCTCGCGGCGGTAGGTCTCCAGTCGCTCGCGATGGACCTCCCGTAGTTGTTCCACGAGCAGTACGGCCGCATCGGGATCCACCGTCCAGATCGACCAGATTTTCAGCGTCTCCAGATCCCGCACGGGCTGCGGCTCGAAGTCCGAGGCGACGAAGGCACGCAACGCCTCCATGCCGGCGGCGGTGATGGTGTAACGCTTGGTGTCTCGCGGTCCGGCTCCGTCGATCACGGTGTGCCGCACCAGTTCTGCGCTTTCCAGCCGCGCCAGCTCGGGATAGATCTGTGAGTGGTGGGCGTGCCAGAAGTAGCCCACCGGGCGCTTCATCTGCTGAGCGAGTTCATAGCCGGTCAGCTCCCGTCGGGCCAGCAGGCTCAGCACGGCGAACCCGAGCGTCGACGTCATGGACACAGCCTAGAGGCAGATGTCAGAATTGACATATGAAACGCGCAGCGTCCTGTGGTGTCGCAGTCGTGGTGGCCGTGTCCGCGTGCGGCGGCCAGTCGTCGCCGCAGCCACCGCCGGCGACCGGTGCGTCCGCCGTGACCACGTCCGGGGCCTCGTCCTCGCCCCGGCCTTCGGTCAGCCGGACCACGCCGCCCCCCGAGACGCGACTCGAGGAGGAGTGCGGCCTCGGCGCCAAGGGGCCGATCGAGGGCGTGCGCCCGGACGCCGAGAGCGAAATCCGTTACGGCCGAATCGGTTCCGGATCGACGGTGGCGATCTTCTTGCACCAGTCGCCAGGGAGCATGTGCGGCTGGATGGACTATGTCGGCCTTGCGACGAAGCAGGCCGAGTTCACCGCGCTCACCGTGAACTCGTGCGGCAAGGGCGACACCCGGTGTTCGAAAGCCCTGTCCGACAACCCGGTCGGCTTCCTCACCCCGATCGTCGAGCACGCCCGGACCGAGCTGGGCGCCGACCGCGTGGTCGTCGTCGGCGCCTCGGCCGGCGGGGCCGTCGCGCTGGCGGGGGGCCAGCAGGCCGGTGCGGACGCGATCGTCGATCTGTCCGGTCCCGCGTACTGGCGCGGCTACGCCGAGGCCGAACCGGCTGCTGCCGCCACGACCGTGCCGCTCCTGATCGTCTGCTCCGACAGCGACTTCCAGATGAAACCAGAACGGCTGCGCGCCGCGGTGCAGGGCTCTCCCGCCAAGGTCAAGAAGTACCTCGATCCCCCCGAGGGCGGCCACGGCTGGGACATCGTCACCGAGGAGCCCGGGGACACGGTGAAACTGACCGAGACCGGCAGGCTCGTGCTCGACTGGATCACCGGCGACTATCCCGCCAGCGGCTGACCGGGACCAACCAGCCATCACGGTGTCCTTCCAATGCAGGACTGGTGGCACGTCCTAGCCACCTGCCTAATGTGTGAGCGAACAATCTGCTCCTCGGAGGCACCTCATGTTCGGCTTCGAAACTCGCCGCCCGCGAATCCTGTTCGCCCTCTTGGGCTTTTTGCTCGCGTGGGCCTTGGCGCCGGGTCCGTCAGATGCGGCGACCCTGGGCGCCTCGGGGGTCCCGAGAGTCGCGCCGGCACCGGTCGCCCTCCCGGCCACGACGGCGGAGTTCGTGGCGCTGCAGCGGGGGGACATCGAGGGGCGTCGCTTCATCGGCGACGGCGGATTCGGCATTCGCACTCGCAACGGCACCCTCATCAACTTCTATGGAGATACCGTCGTCAGCGCCACCGGCAACCCCCAATACCCCAAAGCCGCAACGCAAAAGACATACATGATGCGCAACAACGCGATCATCCACGGCGGCGGGCGCATTCGCAGTGCCACCAGCGGGACACGACTGCTCAGCCTGAACTCCTTCGTCGATGTGCCTGCCGCACAACGAATCCCGGGCGGAACGAACTACTACTGGCCCGCCAGTGCGGCAACGCGCTATGACGCCACGGCCAAGGTGGATCGGGTCTACGTCTTCCTCAGCCACATGTTCACGTCCGACACCGGGACCGGCCTGTGGAATTTCTCCCAGGTCGGCAGTCGTCTGGCGGAGTACACCTTCGACGCCAAGGGCACCTTGACCCTCACCAGGTTGTTGGCCACGCCGATGAAAGCCAATGACCCCGCTGGGATCAAGTGGGGCGCCGGTGCCTTCGTCGACGCGGGCTATCTCTACGCCTTCGGCTCGAGCAAGATCGACGACCCGTGGATCTGGGGCAACGACTTCTATCTCGCCCGGATTCCGGTCTCGAGCATCGGGACGGCGACGGCCTGGCGCTTCTGGACGGCGGCCGGCTGGTCCAGGTCGGCCACAGCCGTCATCCCGGTCATCCCGAATCCGCTCGGGTTGGAAGCCACCCTCGCCATGGTTCGCGACCCTGCCACGGGGGCATTCTCGGTGTCCTACAAGGAATTCACCTTCATCGGGAGCCGCGTGATGCGCATCACGGCGCCTGCCTTGACCGGACCCTGGACGGCCGACCCCGAGCCGTTGGCCACGTTGACGCCCGTGGTGCCGGACGGCTACACCTACTGTGGCACGGACATACCCCTCGCCGGCTCCGCCCGCGGAGTAATCGTCAGCCACGGCAACTTCACACCCGAGACGCCCCTGGAGTTCTTGGGGATCCGTGCCGTGATCTAGCCGGGACTCACCCCGCGAGGTGGGCGTTGTCGTCGGACCACATGGTCAGCAGACCGCCGAAGTGGGCCTCGAAACGCTCCCACTCGTGCGTCGGATAGGTCTGGTGGATCGTCGAGGTGAGCATCGAGCGAAACTCGGGCGACGTCACATACTCGTAGGTGATCTCGTCGATATGCGACAACGTCGTCGCGCAGAACTCGTTGTAGCGCTCGGTGTCGAAGTGCGCGTCCGCAAGCCGTTGGTAGGCAACGATCTTCGCGTCGTAGTCGAGCTGATCGTTGTCGGCGACGGCGAACCACGGCTCGGTGTCGACCTGGGTCTTGGCGATCCGGTCGGTCGCGACGCAGAAGGCCGACCACTTCGCCAGCGCCTTCATCGCCCACGGGAAGTAGTAGTGCAGCGAGGTGACGGCGACGTCGGGACAGGCGTTCGCGTAGTCGATCGGGTAGATCTGATCGCCCTTGACGAGCATCTCGCAGGAGTTGAACTCCCAGCGGAAGAAGGCGTTGACGGTTTGCGAGATGGTGATCGCTTCCTGGCCGGCCTCGGGAGTCAGGAAGTCGTGGGAGACCTCGTAGCGATCGTGCATCGGCAACTCGGGACGGAACTTCATCACCATCGTCTCGGGGCCGATGGTCAGGGCGCGGGCGAAGACGTCGTAGTCGATGGACTCCTGCAGGTGCATGAGCATCTCACCGGACTCGTCGTAGGACTTGTGCAGCCCGGTGACGTCGTCGACCTTGGAGACACCGCGCCAGCCGCCGCCGTCGAAGGGCTTCATGTAGAGCGGGTAGCCGAGTTCGTCGGCGAGGGCGTCGAGGTCGAAGGAGCGGTTGTACTTGGCGGACGTGTAGGCCCAGCGGGCGTTGTCGACGGGGTTCTTGTAGGGCACGAGGATGGTGTTGGGCACCTTCATGCCGAGCCGCAACATCGCGCAGTAGGCCGAGTGCTTCTCCATCGATTGGAAGGTGAAGGGGCTGTTGAGCAGATAGACGTCGTCCATCAACGACGCCTTCTTGAGCCACTCTCGCGGGTGGTAGTACCAGTAGGCGAGCCGGTCGATGCACAGGTCCTGACGCGCCTTGTCCCGCAGGTTGAACGGCTCGATCGTCACCCGTTCGGTCTCGATACGGTGCTCGATGCCGTCTGCCGTCGTGAGCAGACCCATGCGGCGCACCAACGCCTCGAAGGCCGTCGGCCAGTCCTCCTCTGCGCCGAGCAGGAGACCGATCAGATGGTCACGGGCTGTGGTCAAGGCGTGGCTCCTTTGTTGGGTAGGGCGCTGATGCAACGTCAGACGAAACGGGGCAGGTGGTGGGCCAGCTGGCGTTGCCACCACGGCCAGTCGTGGGCGCTGTCATGGCCCCAGACGTCGAGTTGGTGCGTGATTCCCTTCTCCCGCAAGACATCGGCGAAGGCGAGTGTGGACGGGTAGGACTTGGTCGGCTCCCATTCGAAGGGTCCTTGACCGACGACGAGCAGCAGGCTCGCCCGCGACCGGAGCCAGTTCAGGTGATCGCCCTCGGCGCCGCGCACATAGGCCATCGGGTTGGCGAAGTAGGTCGCGTCGCCGATGTCGCCCCAGCCCCGCCAGGTGCTGGGGTCGTAGTTGCCGGAGAGCCCGATCGCCAAGGGCGCGACGTCGGCGCGCTGCAAGGTGAAGTGGACCGCGTGGTAGGCGCCCATCGAGACGCCGAAGGTGATGATCTCGCTCTGCCAGCCCCCCATCTCGAAGGCGATGTGGGGCAACAGGCTCTGCTCCAGCCAGGCGTGGTAGAGCCGGTGGCGGCGGGCGCGTTCTTCGGTGGGCTGGTCGCTGGCGGACCAGCTCCAGCCGTCGAGGGAGTCCACGCAGAAGAGCGTCACCCGGCCCGACTCGACGAGATCGCCGATCGCGTCGAGCATGCCGTTGCCGGCGAAGTCCTCGGCATGTCCTGCCTCGGACGGGAAGACGAGCATCGGCCGCCCGAAGTGGCCGTGACGGACGACACCGAGCGTGGCATCGACGCCGGGGATGGGGAGCTCAACACGGGCGGACATGGGCGCTATCCAACCTCACAGATCGCCGGGAGGCTAGCGCGACACTCGACGCGGTCCTCAGAAGAGCGCGCTCATCAATGCGGTGCGTCCGCGCTTGACCCGCTCATCCTGATTGCCGACCACGGCGAACAGCTGCACGAGGTGATCGCGGGCCGCGGTGCGCTCCTCTCCGCTGGTGCGCTTCACCAGGTCGATGAGGCGACCGAAGGCGTCCTCGACGTGACCGCCGAGCAGGTCGAGATCGGCGACCAGGGTCTGGGCGGCGACGTCGTCGGGGTTGTCGGCCGCGGCGGCGCGGGCCGCGGTCGGATCCGCTCCGGCCGTCCGCTGCAGGAGGGCGACCTGGGCGCGGCCGATCTCGGCGTCGTGGTCCTTGGGATCGGCGGCGAGCGCTTGGTCGTATGCCGCAGCGGCGGCGTCGAGGTCGCCGCGCTCGATCGCGTCGAAGGCCGCCTGGTGCAGCGGCGGCAGGGTCTCCTCGGCAGCCGGTCCCGCCAGCTCGAGTCGGCCCGTGACTCCTTGCTGCACAGCAAGTTCGAGAACCTGATCGAGAACTCCGCGCAGCTGCTCCTTCGCGGCCACGCCGGCGAAGAGCGGCAACACCTGGCCCTGCAGCAGTCCGAGCGTCATCGGGACCGATTGCACCTGCAGCGCCCGCAGCATGCCGGGGTTGGCGTCGATGTCGAGGCTGACGACCTGGATGCGCCCGCGCAACGCCGTCGCGACCTCGACGACCTCGCCGAGATAGACCACCGACTCCGGCACCCGGGAGGAGACCACGACGAGCACCGCGGGCACCCGCACCGAGCGATTGAGTGTTTCCGGGAACGAGGCATCGGTCGCTTTGATGTGGATCTGGTCGGTGCCTCCGGCGACGGGAGCCCCGCTCGGGGCGCTGCCGTCGGACAGACCGGTCAGATCGATCGCGCCGCGGGCGGCGCTTCCGGGCACGGGTGGCTGCGTCATACCGTCATCATTTCGTATGCCGCGGCGCAGACCTATTCGGTGCCGCGGGCTACTTGGCCTCGATATCGCGCAACTGCTCGCTGACGCCGATCACCGTGGCCGCCTTGTCCTTCGGGATGACCGTGGCGAAGGTGAGCAACCAATCGAGGCGCAGCTGCTTGGTGACCGACTTCTCGCCCGCCAGCGACGCCAGGTCGCTGGGCAGGTCGAGGCGCTTGGCCTTGGAGGTCGGCTTCATCAGGTCGACCCGCTGCTGCTGCCCGAACGCCAGTGCGCTGCCGTCGGCCAGCCGGAAGGCCATCGATTCTGCGGACTTGGTCTCCGGATCGTGCTGCCGGGTGAAGGTGCCGAGCTTGCCCAGGGCCTTGACCTGTGCCTTCGATGCCGCCAGGACACCGGTGGCATAGGGGTCCTTGACGCCGACCAGCTTTGCCCACTTCTTGTCCTTGGGCGCCGGGATGTCGAGCAGGTGACCGTAGGCGTTCAGCACGGCGGGCGGGTCGGCCACCAGGCCGTCGTCACCCTCGACGAGGTCGGTGCCGGTCGACAGCGGCGGAAGAGCGGGGACGCTCGACCCGGGCAGCATCGGGACCGTCACCCACAGCTTGTAGGCCTCCGCCGGCTTCTCGGACACCAGGACGTGGAGCCACTGGACGCCGTCGACGAGGGTCGTCGCGAGAATCCGGCGCGGCCAATCCCGGCCGGCCGAGACCGCCAGGATCGTCGGCGTCGCCGGATTCTTCAAAGAGGTGCCGGCCTCGTCGGTGTACTTGTCGGGCAGTGCGGCGATCCGCAGGGCCGGCCCGGTGAGGATCGCCTTGTGCGTCTTGGTGTCACTCGCCTTGGCGGCGAAGGCGGCACCGGCCTGCGCCAGCGCCCGCTGCGTGATCGTCACCGCGGTCGCCTCCGGCACGCCGGCGCCGTCGACCGTCTCGACCTTGGCGTCGTGGAGTCCGACGACCCGCTCGGGAAAGCCGCAGCCGGTCAACGCGCCCGCGGCGAGCCCGAAACCGGCGATGCCGGCAACCAGGCGCGAGGTGGGAGCGCTCCTCATCGGGTCACCCCCGCACGCGTGGCTTCGACGGGAGTGCCCGCGGGCACGTGCACGACCCGCCGCTTGGGGCCGGGACGGGCCAGCAACCAGCCCACGGTCGTCAGCAGGGCACCGGCCGCGGCCAGCACGAGCGCCTGGTAGAACCACGTGTCGCGAGCCCAGGTGGCGCTGAGCGCAGCGAAGCCGGGGCCGGTCGGCGCGATGACGAGGGTCTCGGGGGCCGTGTCCTGGGTCATGGTGATCGACCCCCGCTCGGGCAGGTCCTCGTTGATCCGGAAGACGTCGCGCACGTTGAGATCCGGTGTCGCTCCGGAGCCGCTGCGGGTCGTCAGGGCGGTCCACTCGCGCACGTGCACGCCGGTCATGGTGCGTCGCTCGGCGTCGCCGAGGACGGCCGCGATGTCGGCCGAGGTGCCGACGATCGCCCTCGCGGTGCCCCCCGGCTTGGTGGTCACGTCGATGCGCACCGGCAGATCCGTGCGGTTGAGGACCTCCGGGCCGAAGACGACGGGGGTGGTGCCGGGGTCGGGCACGGTGAAGGTCGCCTCGCCGGAGGGGCCTAGTTTGACGGCGAACCAGCTGCCGACGGCGAGCGGGACCAGGCCGGCCAGGGCCAGCAGGATCCCGACGAGGCGTTTGAGAATCGCCACGGTGAGTCGACTTTCGTTTGGAGAAACACGGGGAGCGGAAGACTCCACGATGACCCATCCCCCGGAGATAACAAAATCGTCACGGCTCGTGACAGACGTCATGGCGGATGATTCCCTGCCGCGGCGGCGCGACGAATCCCGCGCGGCTAAGGTCGAGTCCGTGGCGACCTACGACGTCATGTGGATCGACCGGGTTTCGGGTGGCGCGTGGCGCGCCACCCGTGAAGAACTGCCCCAGTTGCTCGCGCGGGAGACGGGTTTCGTCTGGGTCCACATCCCGGACCTGGACCGCGACGCCCGCGAGATGTTGCGCTCGGTCTTCGGGTTGCACCCGCGGGCCATCGAGGAGATGGCCGTCCGCAACCACGTGGCCCGGTTGCACTACCACAAGACCTACCTGCTTTTGGTCGTGCACAGTCCGGTCCCGACGGGTTCGGGCCGGGTCGAATCCCTCGAACTCGACCAAGTGGTCGGCACGAACTACCTGATCACGAGCCCGGGACCGGCAGCCGGCAGCCCGGTGGCCGCCGAATCCGGCGCCACCGCCGAGGTTGCCGACCGTCTCGTCGCCGGCCGGCTGACCCCCACGACGCCCATCGCCTTGTCGTGGGCGATCACCTCGACGATCACCAACGCCATGGAACGCAGCGTCAACGACCTGGCCCGCGACGTCGGACGGTTGGAACAGCAGGTCGTCGAACGCTCCGCCCCGCGCAAGAGCGAGGTCTTCCTCGACGAGTTGTTCACCACCCGCCATGCCCTGGGCCGCATCACGTCCATCGCCGCCCAGACCGGTGAGGTCTTCGGGCGGGCGGAGTATCTCCTCGACGGGACCGGGGATCCGGAGGACGTGCGCCTGATCGGCGACTCCCGCGATCAGTTCATGCGCCTGGCCGGCATCGCCCGCGCCCAGGACGAATTCCTCCGCGGGGTCACCGAGTTCTATCGCGCCCGCACCGACACCCGGGCCACCGTGGCGATGGAGCGGCTCGCCGTCATCGTCGCCATCACCCTCCCCGTCATCGCGCTCGCCTCGGTGGCGAGCATGAACGTCATCTCCTACGGCCGCACCAGCTGGCCGTGGCTGATCGGCATCCTGCTCGCCATGTTCGTCGTCTCCGCCATCCTGTTGCGCTGGGCCCGCCGCCAGGGCTGGTGGTAGGAGAACACCCCACGAAGTTCTCCGCTCGTCCCTCGCTCCGATACTTCGCGAATCAAGCCCCGGGCCGAGCGCCGAGCAGGTCGTCCAGGATCATGCGGGCGGCGGTATGCGGTTCGGCTGCGCCCGCGGCCACCTCACCGGCCGCCGCGGTCACCCGGTCGTCGATGGCGTCGCGCACCGCGCCGAGCACCAGTGCCTCCACCTCCGCCGCAGCGCGGGAGCGGCGGCGCCGCTCCAGTGAGCCGTCGGCGACGGCCCGGGCATGGTGTTCGAGGATGGCGTCGAGGAGTTCGGGAACGCCCTCGCCGCTCGCCGCGCTGAGCTTGCGGACCGGCGGGCGCCAGGCGCCGGCCGGGCGGGCGGCCAGCCGGATCAGGGCACGCACATCGTGCACGGTCGCGTCGGCGCCCTCCCGGTCGGCCTTGTTGACGCCGAAGACATCGGCGATCTCGAGGATCCCCGCCTTCGCCGCCTGTATCCCGTCGCCCATTCCGGGGGCGAGCAGCACCAGATTGGTATCGGCCCGCGAGGCGATCTCGACCTCGGACTGACCGACGCCGACGGTCTCGAGGAGGATCACGTCATACCCGGCCCGCTCCAGCACCCGGATCGCCTGGGGCGCAGCGACGGCAAGACCCCCCAGGTGCCCGCGCGCCGCCATCGAACGGATGAACACGCCAGGATCGGTGCTGTGCTCCCCCATCCGGATCCGGTCGCCGAGCAGGGCGCCGCCCGAGAACGGCGAGCTGGGATCGACGGCGAGCACCGCCACCCGGCGGCCGCGGCGCCGGAGTTCGCCGACGAGCGCATTGGTCGTCGTCGACTTGCCGACCCCCGGGGCGCCGGTGATCCCGACGACGATCGCGCGGCGGTCCGACGACGGCGCACCGAGCGCGGCCAACAGGTCCGCCGCATCCGGGCTCCCGGACTCGACGAGGGACAGGGCCCGCGCGAGCGCTCGCGGGGAGCGCTCACGCACACCGGCGACCACTGCCGCCACGTCGACCCGGCGCGTCATCGACGGCCGGGGACGGGCGGCATACGCACCTCGGCGCTCAGGCCGAGGGGACGCGCACGATCAGGGCGTCACCCTGCCCGCCACCGCCGCACAGGGCGGCCGCGCCGACGCCACCACCGCGGCGCTTGAGCTCGTTGGCGAGGGTGAGGACGACGCGGGCACCCGACATACCCAGCGGGTGACCCATCGCGATGGCGCCGCCGTTGGGGTTGACGATCTCGGGGTCGACGCCGAGCGCCTTGGTCGAGGAGATGCCGACGGCCGCGAAGGCCTCGTTGATCTCGATCAGGTCGAGATCCTTGGGGTCGATGCCCTCCTTGGCGCATGCGTGCTTGATGGCCTCGGCCGGCTGCTGCTGCAGCACCGAGTCGGGACCGGCGACGTTGCCGTGCGCGCCGATCTCAGCGAGCCAGGTCAGCCTCAGTTCCTCGGCCTTGGCCTTGCTCATCACGACGACCGCGCAGGCGCCGTCGGAGATCTGGGAGGCCGAGCCCGCGGTGATGGTGCCCTCCTTGTTGAAGGCGGGGCGCAGGCCGGCGAGGGAGTCGGGGGTGGTGTCGGCGCGGATGCCCTCGTCGGCCTTGAACTCGACCGGGTCACCCTTGCGCTGCGGGATCGAGACGGCGACCACCTCGTCGTCGAAGAAGCCGTCCTTCCAGGCCTTGGCGGCGTTCTGGTGGGAGCGGGCGGAGAAGGCGTCCTGCTCCTCACGGGTGGCGGCGTAGTCGCCGACGTTGGCCGCGTCGGTCAGCCCGCCCATGCCCTGCTTGGTGAAGACGTCGGAGAGGGCGTCGTAGTCCATGTGGTCGCGCAGGGTGACATTGCCGTATTTGAAGCCGTCGCGGCTCTTCTCGAGCAGGTGCGGGGCGTTGGTCATCGACTCCTGGCCGCCGGCGACGACGATCTCGAACTCGCCGGCGCGGATGAGCTGGTCGGCCAGCGCAATGGCGTCGAGTCCGGAGAGGCAGACCTTGTTGATGGACAGCGCGGGGACGCTCATCGGGATCCCGGCCTTGGTCGCGGCCTGACGGGCTGGGATCTGGCCCTCACCGGCATACAGCACTTGGCCCATGATGACGTAGTCGACATCCTCGGGCTTGACGCCGGACTTCTCCAGGGCGCCCTTGATGGCGAAGCCACCCAGGTCGGACCCGCTGAAGCCTTTCAGCGAGCCGCTCATGCGGCCCATCGGGGTGCGAGCCCCGGCGACGATGACGGAAACGGGACGATCGGACATGGCAGCCTCCAACGGCGATGGTGAGACGACGGCTTGAAGCCATGCTAACGACGGCCCGGGCGCCGGACCCGGGCTCGTGCGGTGTCTCTCACCACACCGGCGGCGGCGGGGCGCGTGGCGTCGGCCAAGATGGGGACATGACCACGGATCTGTTCACGATGATCGACCACGTCGGCGTCGCGGTCGCCGACCTCGACGAGGCCATCGCCTTCTACAGCGACACATACGGTATGCGGATGCTGCACGAAGAGGTCAACGAGGAGCAGGGCGTGCGCGAGGCGATGATGGCGGTCGGTGACTCCGGCTCCTGCATCCAGCTGCTCGCGCCGCTGTCACCGGCGAGCACGATCGCGAAGTTCCTAAACCGTTCCGGCCCGGGGATCCAGCAGATGGCCTACCGCGTCGCCGATATCGACGCCGTGTGCGACACCCTGCGCGAGCGGGGCCTGCGGCTGCTGTATGACGTGCCCAAACGAGGCACGAGCAACAGCCGGGTCAACTTCATCCACCCCAAGGACGCCGGGGGCATCCTCGTCGAACTGGTCGAGCCGGCGGCGGATGCGCAGCACTGAGATGGCGCCGGCCGCGGCTCTAGCGCAGGACGGGGCCGTCGTCGCGGCGCCGGTTACGCAGCACCCGGATCAGGCTGTAGATCGCGAACGGGGTCCACAGGACCCCGAAGACGTAGAGCACGGCGGCTAGCGAGTTGTAGGCCCACTGATCGACCGAGATGACCTGGCTGGCGTGCAGGTCGGCCCAGCGGGCCAGGCCGAGAATCGCCACGGCCATGGCGATCTGCAGGATCGGCGGCCACAGCGACCGGTCCTGCTTCGGCGGGTGGCCGGCGAGGTACGGACTCATGACTCCAACTATGTCAAAAAAGACGTATCGGCGATAGCCGTGACGGACCTCACGGGTGACTGCAATCTCATTATCCACCCGCCACCCCTGAGCCCTGACTAGGTTCGCCTCGATGGCCTGCGGTGCCTCGTTCGTGCCGCGCCCGAATCCGCCGACCGAAGGAGTTTGGACGACCGTGACCATGCAGCCGATTCTCGACGCGATCACCAGTGGCGAACGCACCCCGGAGGCGTATGCCGCCCTGAACGTGCCGGAGTCCTACAAGGGCGCCACGGTCCACAAGGACGAGGTCGGGATGTTCGAGGGGCTCGCCAGCCGTGACAAGGACCCGCGCAAGTCCCTGCACATCGACGAGGTGCCGGTCCCCGAGCTGGCGCCCGGTGAGGCACTGGTCGCGGTGATGGCCAGCGCCATCAACTACAACACGGTGTGGACCTCGATCTTCGAGCCGGTGCCGACGTTCGGCTTCCTCGAGCGCTACGGCCGCCTCTCCCCCTATGCCAAGCGGCACGACCTGCCCTATCACGTGGTCGGCTCCGACCTCGCCGGCGTCGTGCTGCGCACCGGCCCCGGCGTGCACTTGTGGAAGCCCGGCCAGGAGGTCGTCGCCCACTGCCTCTCGGTCGAACTCGAGAACGCCGACGGCCACAACGACACGATGATGGATCCCGAGCAGCGGATCTGGGGCTTCGAGACCAACTTCGGCGGCCTGGCCGAACTCGCCGTCGTCAAGGCCAACCAGCTGATGCCCAAGCCGGCCCACCTGAGCTGGGAGGAGGCCGCCTCTCCCGGCCTGGTCAACTCCACGGCATACCGTCAGCTCATCTCCAAGAACGGCGCCGCGATGAAACTCGGCGACCGCGTGCTGATCTGGGGCGCCTCCGGCGGCCTCGGCTCGTATGCCACCCAGATGGCGCTCGCCGGCGGCGCGACCCCGATCTGCGTCGTCTCCAGCGAGGACAAGGCCGAGATCTGCCGCAAGATGGGCGCCGAGCTGATCATCGACCGGCGGGCCGAGGGCTACCAGTTCTGGAACGAGGAGGGCACCAAGCAGAACCCCAAGGAGTGGCAGCGCCTGGGCAAGCGGATCCGCGAGCTGACCGGCGGCTACGACGTCGACATCGTCTTCGAGCACCCCGGCCGGGAGACCTTCGGCGCGTCGGTCTATGTCACCCGCAAGGGCGGCACGATCACGACCTGCGCGTCCACGTCGGGCTATATGCACGAATACGACAACCGCTATCTGTGGATGAACCTCAAGCGGATCATCTCCAGCCACTTCGCCAACTACCGCGAGGCGTGGGAGGCCAACGAACTGATCAACCGCGGCCTGATCCACCCGACGCTGTCGAAGACCTACCGGCTGGAGGAGGTCGGGCAGGCCGCGCTCGATGTGCACAAGAACCTGCACCAGGGCAAGGTCGGCGTGCTGACGATGGCCCCCGAGCCGGGCATGGGGATCACCGACCCCGAGAAGCGCGCCCACTTCGAGGAGGCCATCAACCGCTTCCGCGACGCCTGACCGACTCGCGAATCACCCACGAGCCGTCCCCGTTCCGGCGGGGGCGGCTCGTTTACGCTCAACCCCGGGCCACGACATACGACGAAGGGGGTCACGCGGTGCGGGACATCCGGATCGACCGCTACCGCGAGTTCCAGCGGCGCCAACGCGAAGCCTTGCGCGCCAGCCAGCATCGGCACCCGGCGGCACCCGACAGTCCCGCCGATGGGGAGCACCGAGCAGCGGGGGCGAGTGCCCGGACCGATCAAGGGAAACGGTTCGGTCAGGCCGGCCGGCCGCTGAACCGCTTCTCCCCGCTCTATCTGGGTTTCTTCGGCGCGCTCGGCGCCCTGCTGGCCGTCGGCCTGTGGCACGCCCTCGGCCGGCTGGCGACGACGATCACCATCCTGCTCGTGTCGATCTTCCTCACCTTGGCGCTTGATCCGATCGTCGGGTGGCTCGGCGGTCGCGGGATGAAACGTGGGCCGGCCGTCGGGGTGGTCTTCGCCGGGCTGCTCGTCGTCTTCACGCTTCTCGGGCTGCTGGTATTCCCGCCGGTCATCTCGCAAGGTTCGGAGCTGCTGGCCAACGCGCCGACATATGTTGATCACATCCTCGACTCGGCGTGGGTGCGGCGCATGGATGAGAACTATGACGTGGTGGACAAGCTCCGCGAGGCGATCAACTCCCGCCTGACCGACTCCGGGTTCATGAGCCAGGTGTTCGGCGGCGTGCTCGGGGCGGGCAAGGCGGTGGCCAACGGGGTCTTCCAGACCTTCACCATCCTCGTGCTCACCCTGTACTTCCTCGCGAGCCTGCCGACGGTCAAGCGTGCTGCGTATGCCGTGGTGCCGGCGAGCCGTCGCCCCCGCGTCGAGCCGCTGGCGGAGGAGATCATGCGCCGCACCGGCGCCTACGCGACCGGTCAGGTCACCGTCGCGACGATCAACGCGATCTGCTCCTACGTGATGATGCGGCTCGTCGGGGTGCCGTATGCCGCTGTGCTGGCCGTCGTCGTCGGCTTCCTCGGGCTGATCCCGATGGTGGGTGCGACCGTGGGGGCCGTCGTCGTCTGCCTGGTGGCGTTCTTCGACTCCCCCCGCAGCGCGATCATCGTCGCCATCTACTACCTGGTCTACCAGCAGCTCGAGAACTACGTCGTCGCGCCGAAGATCATGGCCCGCACCGTGTCCGTCCCGGGCGCGGTGACGGTGGTCGCCGCGCTGGCCGGCGGCACCCTCCTCGGAGTGCTCGGGGCCCTGCTCGCCATCCCCATCGCGGCCGGTCTGCTGCTGCTCTATGAAGAGGTGCTCGTCCCTCGGCAGCGCAACGTCTGACCTGCCGCCCTCGTCCGCCGACCCGCCTATGGAGTGTGATCTAGATCACATAGGCGGTACGGCAACCTTTTGGCCCGCTGTGACGTCTGTCAGGGTGTCGGCGCGCTGGGGGGCGAGCCGGCCCGGCGGTGGGGTGAGCTCGTGGGGACGCGAGCCCCCGCCGCCCTCTCTTTTTCCGCCTACTGCCGAACCCGGGCGCTGGTGGGGTCGTAGAACGGTCGCAGCGAGACGCGGGCGGGCACGAGCTGCCCGGCGACGTCGACCGTCCACTCCCCGGCGTCGATCCAGGCCTTCGTCACCGCCTCGGGCGCCTCCACCATGGCCAGCCCGACGGCGCCGCCGATGGTCCAGCCATATGACGCCGCCCGGATGTAGCCGACGAACTCGCCGTCGCGCAGCACCGGCTCGGCATGGAAGAGCAGCGGCTCCGGGTCGGCGAGGAGGACCGAGACGATCCGGCGCGTTGCCGGGGCCGCCTTCGCTGTGACCGCGGCCGCCTTGCCGCGGAAGTCGCCGCCGTCGAGTGCGACCGCGAAACCCAGCCCCGCCTCATACACCCCGTCGGTGTTGTCGATGTCGTGTCCGTAGTCGCGGTAGCCCTTCTCCATCCGCAGGCTGGCCAGGGCGTTGAGGCCGTAGAGCGCCAGCCCGTGCTCCTGGCCCACGGCGACGATGGTGTCCCACACGGCGAGGGCGTCGCCGGCCGGCACATAGACCTCGTAGCCGAGCTCGCCGGCGTAGGTGATGCGGGCGAGCAGGATCTCCTTGTCCGCCAAGGTGGTTCGTCGCACCGACCGGAAGGGCATCGCCTCGGCGCCGAGGTCGGCACCGACCAGGCCGGCGAGCACGTCCCGGGACCGGGGGCCCTGGACGGCGAACTGGGCCCAGGACGTCGTGACGTCCTCGATCGCCACGTCCCGGTCGCCCGCGGCGGCCAGCAAGAGGTGTTCGACGTGCCCGTATGCCGTGTCGGAGGCGACGAGGAGGAAGTCACCGTCCGTCAGCTTGGTCACCGTCAGGTCGGCCTGGAGCCGGGCGTCGTCGTCGAGCCACTGGGTGTAGGTGATCGTCTCGGCCGCACCGTCGACGGCCCCCGCGCTGAGGTGGTCCAGTAGGGGTCCGGCCTCGGGGCCGCGGATGCGCCACTTCGCCATGAAGGACATGTCGATCAGGCCGGCCCGCTCGCGCACCGCCTCGTGCTCGGCGCGCCAGTTGGCGAACCACGGCTGGTGACCCCAGCCGGGCTCGGCGTTCGGGGTCTGCCCCGGCGCGGCATACCACGCGGCGCCCTCCCAGCCACTGACATCGCGCAGGTACCCGCCCGCCTCGACCAGGCGGTCGTGCACCGCCGAGCGGTGGATCCCGCGGCCGGAGGCGAGTTGCACGCCGGGGGTGTGCGCGGCATACACCGTGCCGAGGATCTCGGCGGTCCGCTCGGCGCGGTAGCGCTCGTCGAGCTGATAACCCCGGAAGCGGTCCACGTTGACAGCGGTGACGTCGACGTCCGGGGCACCCGTGGTGATCCAGTGCGCCATGACCCGGCCCCAGCCGCCGGAGGAGAGGATGCCGACGGAATTCATTCCGGCACAGACGAAATAGCCGCCGACGCCGGGTGCCGCGCCGATGGCCGGCAGCAGATCGGGGGTGAAGGATTCGGGCCCGCAGAAGAAGGTGCGGATGCCCACCTCCACGGCGACCGGAACCCGGGACATGGCCTTCTCCACGAACGGGCCCATGCGCTCCCAGTCGGGCGGGATCTCGCCGAAGCTGAAATCGCGCGGTATGCCGTCCACCCGCCACGCCGCCGCGCGCGGCTCGAAGAGGCCGACCATCATGCCGCCGCCCTCTTCGCGGTAATAGCCGTATGCCGCGGGGTCCTCGAAGACGGGGGCGTCCGGGCTCATCCCGTCGATGGCTTCGGTGATGAGGTAGTAGTGCTCGGCGGCCTGGTTGGGGACGACGATGCCGTTCTGGGCGGCGAGTTCGCGGGCCCACATGCCGGCGCAGTTGACGACGACCTCGGCCTCGATGTCGCCGGCGCTGGTCTGGACGCCGGTGACCCGCGAACCGCGTCCTTGTGGGGTCGTCAGCACCTTCTCGACCGACACGCCCTCAACGATGCGCACTCCGAGGTTGCGGGCGCCGCGGGCGAAGGACATCGTCAGGTCGACCGGGTTGACCCGGCCGTCGCCGGGCAGATAGAAGCCGGCGAGCAGGTCGTCGGTCTTGGCCAGCGGGAACAGCTCGCTCATCTCGGCCGGGCCGATCTCGTGGATCTCCAGGCCGAACCGGCGCTGGAAGGCCGCCACCCGGCGGTATTCCTCGAGCCGGTCGGCGTCGGCGGCCGCCTCGATCAGTCCCACGGGCTTGAAGCCGGTGGCGACACCCGTCTCGGCCTCGAGCCGGGCGTACAGGTCGCGGCTGTAGCGGCGCAGGCTCGTGGACGTCTCACTCGTCGACCCGAAGGTCGTCATCAATCCGGCGGCATGCCAGGTGGTGCCGCTGGTGAGCCGATCCCGTTCGAGGACAACGACATCGCTCCAGCCGGCGTGGCCGAGGTGATAGGCGATGGAGGTGCCGATCACCCCGCCTCCGACGATGACGACACGGGCACGGGCAGGGAGCGGCGCTGGCACCCTCCGAGCCTAGCCGGGCGTCTTGTTCTGCCGTTCCGAGGTCTCGATGGGGGCGGTGGCGGTTTCGTCGGGAGTCGGTGCCGCGGCTGGTGCCGGGTCCCTGGGCGTTGCCGGGGCGGGGAGGAGTTCGTCGCCCTCGACGTCCCCCGCGAGTTCCTGAAGCCGGGCCGTGGCGGCATCGACGACCTGGGGATAGCCGGCGGCCAGGGCGTCGAAGAGGTCGGTGACATAGCCGAGTTCGGCGACCAGCTTGGCCCTGGTGAGCAGGTGGCGGTCGGGACGGGAGTGGCGGGCGCGGGCGTAGGCCCGGGCGACCTCGATCACGGCGGGAGCGGCGGCGTCGCGGACCAGGCCGGCGAAGTCGTCCGCCGGATCGGCGACCTTGGCCCGGCGCCAGCCGACGATCCCGGTGATCTTGGCCGTGCCGTCGTCCGCGAGCGCCATCAGCACATGCCGGCCGTCCAGCCCGCCGTGCACCGGCACCGGCACGAACTGCCAGAGGGCGACATTCTCCAGCGCGGCCTCCCACCGGGTGAGCAGGCCGGCCGGCACCTTGCCGGTGGCGGCGGCGCGGTCGAGTTCGGCGAGCCGGCGCTGCCGGTACTCGTCATGGCTGTAACTCTCCAGTCCCGCGTCCTCGAAGAGGGCGGGGTCGAGGTCGTGGATGGCGGCGATGGCGCGACCGAGGTCGGCCACGACGGGAAACGCGGGGTCGAGCGCGGCGAGCCGCAGTCCGCGGCCGGGGATGGCGGCGTGCACGTGCACGCGCCCGCCCTCCTTGAGTGCGACACTCCCCCGCGTCACCGGCACCCGGATGTCCAGGTGTTTGGCGACGAGCTTGGCGGCGGCGGCGCCGGCGTCGAGTGCCACGGCGGCAGCCGGGGAGGCACTGGCCCGCACGATCCAGTTGCGGCCGCGGGTGTCCTCGACGAGGGCGACGTCGACGGCCATCCCGGGGTCAACCGGGAAGGCGCCGGCCGCCACGGGATCAAGGCCGGGCACGGCGGCGCTGGCCAGAGCGGCAAGCTGGAAGGGCGTTCGCGTCACGATCCCACCGTATGCCGTCCGCGCCCGCGCATCCCCGCGCCGGCCGGACTCAACCCCGGAGTGTCGCGACCAGAGCGGTCAGTTCGCTCGCGCTGCGCAGTGGCGGGTAGACGGTCTCACCGGTCGCGGCGTAGTAGAAGGCCGCGCGCACGGTGTCGGGGTCGCGGCCGGTCAGGCGTGCGTAGGCGATGCGATAGGTCGCGAGCTGGACGGCGGCGGCGTGGGCCTCCTGCCCCCCTGGCGGGGCGCCGGACTTCCAGTCGACGATCGTCACCGACCCGTCGGGTTCGAGGAAGACCGCGTCGATCCGCCCGCGGACCGCCGTGCCGGCCACGACCGTCTCGACCATCACCTCGACGTCCAGGGGCTCCCGCTCGGCCCAGTCGCTGGCGCGGAAGCGGGCGATGAGGTCCTCCAGGTCCACCTGTTCGCCGGTGTGGGGGTCGGCGCTGCCGGGCAGGTCGTCGGGCTCGAGCAGCGCGGCGCGGCGGTAGTGCCGTTCGATCCAGGCGTGGAATGCGGTGCCGCGGCGGGTCGCCACGCTCGGCCGTTGCGGCATCGGGCGGCGCACGCCGACGGCGAAGTCGTCGGGTTCGGCGGCGAAGGAGACCAGTTGGGAGGTGCTGACGTGCCCGCCGAGGGCGTCGAGGAGCCGCCAGGGGCCGCCGGGTGCGGACTGGACGGGGAAGGAACCGCTGCCGTCGATCCGGGCCTGCCGTTCGGCGACGAGGACGGCCACCTCCCGGGGCAGCACGTGGTCGCTCAGGTCGGGTCGGCCCATGGCCGCGGCCACCGCGCCGGCTCCCTCCCGGACCGGGTCGGCGACGGGCGCGTGCGGCGGCCAGCTCACCGAGACCGGTTCGGCGAGTGCGGGATTGGTCGCCTCGGCCGGCGGGTCGGGGCACCAGCCGAGGGTCGTGAGGAGGTCGGGGCGCTGTTCGCGCAGTTCGAGGAGGAATCGCGACGGGACGCGCGGGGTCTTGGGCCCACCCCAGACGGCGCACGTCAGGAGCATCGCCCGGCGCGCGCGGGTCAGCGCGACATAGGCGAGCCGCCGCTCCTCCGCTATGCCCGCCGCGCCACTCGCGACGCGGAAGGCCGCACGCCGGTCGTCGAGTTCCTTGGCGTCGGCGGCGCTGCGCCAGGCGAAGGCCGGCAACGAGGCGGCGTCACCGCGCACGTCATACGGCAGCCCGTCGAGCCCGATCGTCCACGCCCCGTCGCCGGGCTCGCTGCTGCGCCACCGGCCGGTGTCGGGGTCGAACTTGCTGGTCGCCGAGCCGTGGGCGGGAAACCCGGACTCGACCAGACCCGGGATCGCCACCGCATCCCATTCGAGTCCCTTGGCGGCGTGCACGGTCAGCACGTGCACGGCCCCCGGCACGATGTCGAGGACACCGCGGTCGAGGCCGCGTTCCTCGGCGAGGGCTGCATCGAGCCAGGCCAGGAAGCCGCCCAGGGTCGGCCGGTCGCCGCCGGCGGCGAAGTCGGCCGCGACATCCGTGAAGGCGTCCAGGTGGGCCCGCGCCACCCCGACGGGGTAGCCCGGGCGGGCCAGGATCTCGATGTCGAGCCCGAGAGCCCGCTCCGCCTCGGCGACGATGTCGACCAGGCCGGACCCGGTCACCGCCCGCACCCCCGCCAGTGCGGCGGCCAGGTCCAGGAGCCGGCGCACGGCTGCCGGGCTCAGGCCGGTGGCGGCCCGCTCGGTCAGCGAGGCCGCGGCCAGGTCGACGAGACCCTCGACCAGGCTCACCCGGTCGCTCGCCGCGTCGGAAAGATCGCTGCCGCGACTGCTGGCCCCCCGGCGCCGGGGCGGATGCTGGCGCGAGCGCGCCCACGCGGCGAAGGCGTCGAGGTCGGCGGCACCGAGCCGGCACACCGGCCCGGTGAGCAGCCGCATCAACCGGTCGCCGCGGCCGGCGTCATGGGCGATCGTGAGCAGGGCGACGACATCCTGGACTTCGGGCGTCATCAGCAGCCCGCCGAGGCCGACGACCTCGACGGGTAGGCCGGCAGCCTCGAGGGCGTCGACGACCGCCGGGAACTGGGATCGTTTGCGGCACAGCACGGCCGCCGACTGCGCCCCCTCGGCGCGGCGCTGCGCGATCCAGTCCGCGACGAGGGCCGCCTCCGCGTCCACCGTCTCGAGGCGGGCGACCTCGATGCGGCCGTCCCCGGCAGCGGGGGCTGCCGAGAGGGGTTCGACGGGGACCACAGCCCCGGCGCGCAGCGGCCCGGCGACGGTGTTGGCGGCGTCGAGGATCGCGCGATCGTTGCGCCAGGTCACCGACAGCGGCAGCACCGAGACCGAGGCGGCACCGAAGACCGCGGGGAACTGCGCGAGTGTTGCCGCGCTGGCGCCGCGCCACGCGTAGATGGACTGGTGCGGGTCGCCGACCGCGGTGACGCAGTGGCCGGGCCCATCGGCGCCGGCCGGGGCGAAGAGGGCGGCGAGCAGGTGCAACTGCGCGTGCGAGGTGTCCTGGAACTCATCGAGCAGCACTGAACTGAATCGTTCGCGCTCGATGCGTCCGACCTCGGGGAAGCGCATCGCGAGTTCGGCGGCCACCGCCATCTGATCGGCGAAATCCATGGCGCCGTGGTCGCGCTTGAGCGCGGCATACCGCTGCAGAACGGGGACCAGGGATCGCTTGGCGCGCAACGCTTTTCGCATCGCCTTGCTCTCGGCAAGGAGCGCCCGTCCGGCGCCCTCGATGACCTCGAGCCGCTCGTCGAAACCGGCCAGCCAGGCATCGAGCTGGTCCGGCGTGACCAGGTGCTCGGCCATCTCGCCGGCGAGATCGATCACGGCATTGGTGATGGTCGACTCGGCCTTGCCGATCTCCTCGAGCGGGCCCTCGTCGTTGCTGACGACGGCGTGGGCGTACTGCCAGGCCGCCGCCTCGGACAGCAGGCGGGCGTCGGGCTCGCGGCCGAGGCGCAGGGCGTGCTCGCGGACCAGCCGGCCGGCATAGGCGTGATAGGTGGAGATCGTCGGCGGGGCGGCGACGACCCCGTCCGTCTCCTCCGGCCGGGCTCCGGCAGCGCCGTCGATCACCCCCGCGGCGGTCAGCGCGCGGAGGCGGGTGCCGACCCGGCCGGCCAGTTCGGCAGCGGCCTTGCGGGTGAAGGTCAGCCCGAGGACCTGCTCGGGCTCGGCGTAGCCGTTGGCGACCAGCCACACGACCCGGGCGGCCATCGTCTCGGTCTTGCCCGAGCCGGCGCCGGCGACCACGAGCATCGGCGCCGGCGGATGTTCGATGATCGCCTGCTGTTGCTCGGTCGGGACCGGCAGGCGCAGGGCGGCGGCGATCTCGGCAGCGCTGATCCGCGGGCCTGCCGGGGGCGGTGTGGAGGAGGGGGTCATGTGAGCATCCCGCCTTCGGGTCGCGCCGGGCAGGACGTGGCGACCGGGCAGGTGCGGCAGCCCTCCCCGACGGTGGCGGTGAATCGCGACCCGGCCATGGCGTGCGCCGCGTCGGCGACGGCGTCGTGGGCCCAGCCCGGCTCGGGATCGTCGGCGAGCGGGGTCTGGGCCTGGACGGAGGTCGCAGCCTTGGTCGTGGCGGCCTTGCCGAGCTGGACCAGCACGGCGCCGGCACCGATGGCGTCGGGACCGAAGGCGCCTTCGGCCACTGCGACCTGATAGGCGCCGAGCTGCGGATGGCGGGCGAGGTCGGCGGCGGCCGGTTTGCTGCTGCCGGTCTTGTAGTCGATGACGCGGATGCGGCCGTCGTCGTCGGTCTCGAGCCGGTCGACGATCCCGCTGATCTGCGCCCGGCCCACGGTGGCCGTGAACTGCTGCTCGGCAGCGAGCCGCCGCCAGCCGAGGGAGGCGGCGTGCTCGAAGTATGCCGCCGCCCTCCCGAGCATCGCCTCCGCCTCGGCCCGCTTGGCCCGGGTGATCCAGCCCGCCGGCAGGCCCAGCCGCCCGAAGGAGAGATCGAGCCGGCCACCGAGCGCGGCGGCGTCGGCGTCGCCCCCGTCGGCCAGGACTTCGTGCACCAGGGTGCCGAGCGCGGCCGATCCGATGGCCGGGCCGTCACCGCCCGCGCGGGTCAGCAGCCAACGCAACCGGCACGAGGCGAAGGTGACCAGCGACGACGGTGAGACCGGCACGAACGCCGAACCCGGCACCCGCGGTCGGTCGTCGGTGAGCGCGCGCAGCGCCCACCACGACTGGGGGTCGGCACCGCGAACGCCGACGTCGGCGAGCCGGGCGAGCGTGGCGGCCTGTTGGGCCTGCTCGGCCCGCTCGGCCGGCGCGGCCCGCGCGTCGGCCGGCGCGGTGACGGCGCGCCGCAGTGCGGCGACCACCCCGACGAGGGTCAGCGGCGTGGCGACCTCGGTCAGCGGTCGCTCGGTCACGGCGCCGTCCGGAGCGACGACCGGGGGCGCGATGACGTCGAGATAGGGCGAGGGCATGTCGTCGCCGTCGCGCACCGCGCTGATATCGACCCGCCGCCGGGTGCGGGTCAACGCCACATGGAACAGCCGGGCCTCGTCGTGCCGCACGACCTGCTGGGCGGCCCGGATCGAGCGTTCGCGGCCCGCGAGCGCGTCGAGGAGATCCTCGGACCCGAGCAGCGAACCGCGCAGCCGCAGGTCGGGCCACGCGCCCTCCTGCACCCCGGCGACGAAGACGATCTCCCAGCTGCGCCCGGCGGCCGCGTGCGGCGTGAGGATGCTGACCCGGTCACGGTCGGCGCCGCGGGTGACGATGGTGTCGGCCGCGACATCCTGCCCGGCGAGGTGGTCGGCGAAGGCCGCGGCCCCGATGCCGGGTCGCCGGTCGGCGAAGTCTGCTGCGGCCGCGAGCACGGCGATGACGGCATCGAGGTCCCGGTCGGCCCGGGCGCCGACCCGGCCACCGGCCAGCGCCGCGCGCCGCCAGGTGTCGGCGACGGCGGAGCGCTCCCACATCGCCCAGAGCACATCCTGGGGGGTCGCCGCCTCCGCGGCGAGCGCCGCCGTCGCTGCGTCGAGCATGCGGGCGATCCGCCGCGCCCCGGCCCCCTCGGTGCCGAGCTCGCTCAGTTCGCCGGGTCGGGCCAGGGCCCGGGCCACCAGTTCGTCGGCGGGCGCACCCTCGCCGTTGTCGAGAGCGATGCGCCGCACCGCCCGCCGCACCCGCCGCAGGGTGACGGCGTCGGCGCCGGCATAGGGGCTGGTCAGCAGGTCGATCGCGGTCTCGGGCGCGAGCCGCCAGCCGCCGTCGGGGTCGGCGGCCAGCACCTCGGGCGCGGCGTCCGCGCGGACCGCCACCCGTTCCGCGGCCGCGCGCAGCAGCTGCAGCAGGGGGCGCACCGCATCCTCCTCGCCGAGCGGGATGTCGCTCTCGGCGTCGGCGACCGGCACGTGGGCCGCGGCGAGCACCCGGCGGACCACGTCGGATCTGCCCTGGCCGCGGACGAGGACCGCCATATCGCGCCAGGCCACGCCGTCGAGCAGGTGCGCCCGCCGAATTGCGTCCGCGATATAGGTGGCCTCCTGCGCCGCCGACCGGAAGACGTTGACGTTGACCTCGCCGGCCGGGCCGCCGGCCACCCAGCGCCGCCCGTGCGCGCCCCCCAGAGCCCCGATCAGGGCGGTCACCCGCCGGTCGGCTTTCGCCACCTCCTGGGGCAGCCGGTATGCCGTGCCGAGGACGACCGTGGTTCCCTCCCCCAGGTCGCGCCAGCCCTCGGCCAGGAAGCGGGGATCGGCCCCGCGGAAGGTCTGCACGGCGGCGTCGGGGTCGCCGATGAGCACGATCGCGATGCCCGCGCCCGCGAGCAGCCCGAGCAACCGCGCGCCCGGCGCACCGACCTCTTGGGCGTCGTCGACGATGACGACCCGGATCTGGTCGGCAAGCTCCCCGAGCAGCTCCGGGTCGCTCTCCAGCGCATCGCACGCCCCCGACAGCAGCCACGCCGGGTCGAACCCTCCCGGCCGCGCCAGGGCGGTGACCTGGTCGTATTCGTCGAGCACCGCCGCTGCGGCCGTCCACTCCGGGCGATCATGTGCGCGGCCGAGGTCGGCCAAGGTGGCCGCGTCGAGGCCGTGCTCGACGGCCCGCATGAGCAGATCGCGCAGTTCGGCCCGGAAGCCGCGCGCCCCGGCGGCCTCCCCCAAGTGCTCCGGCCAGTCCGGCGCCCGGGCCGGCTCCGCGGCGTGGCCGGCCAGCAACTCTCGCAGGATGGCATCCTGCTCGGCGCCGCTGAGCAGGAAGGGCGTGGGCAGGTCGTCACGGATCGCCGCCCGCCGCAGGATCCCGAACGCCAGCGACGCGAAGGTCCGCGCCAGCGGGGTGCGGGTCGAGGCCGCGACCCGCCGGGTCACCTGCTCCCGGACTGCGGCCGCGGCCCGCCGCGTCGGAGCCAGCACGAGGCACTGCTCGGGCCCGGCGACCCCGCGTGCCACCCGGTCGGCGACGAGTTCCACCGCGAGCGTGGTCTTGCCCGTGCCCGGACCCCCCAGCACCCGCAACAGCCGGCCGCCGTGGGCGAGCGCACGCTGCTGCTGCGCGTCGGGGGCAAAAGTGCCTGCGGCGGCGGCGCGAAGTGCGGTCGCTGTCATACGAAACAGTCCACCATCGAGCACCGACAACCCCCGTCAGGCAGCCCCGGCGTGTCCCCCGTGCGCCGCGAATCTACATGTCAACCGCGCTGGTCAGCCGGGCTGGTCAGCCAACTCGCCGGGCCAGGCGCTGATCCCACCCTCGAGGTCGGTGACGTCGGTGAAACCGGCCGCCCGCAGCCGCTGCGCCCCCGCGGCGGACCGGCCTCCGGCGGCGCAGTACAACACCACCCGCGCATCTCGGTCCACTGCCAGTTCCTCGATCCGCCCGACGGGGTGCAGCAGGGCGCCGGGGATGATCCCGCCCGCCCATTCCGCCGGCTCGCGCACGTCGACGAGCACGACGCCCGGGTCGCTCGCCAGCACCTGCGCCAGCTGCTCGGCGGTATGCCGCGGGCCCCCGGTCTCGCAGGCCGCCGACTCGTCCCGGGGTGCGGTGATGGTCGCCTCCGGCCCGCAGAGGCGGCACACCGGGTTGCGGGCGACCGGGACGGTGGACCAGGTCCCCTCGAGGGCATCGTGGATGAGCAGCCGGCCCGTCAGCGGACGCCCGACGCCACTGAGCACCTTGATCGCCTCGGTGGCCTGGATCGACCCGACCGCCGCACACAGCGACCCGAGCACCCCCGCCTCCGCGCACGAGGCCACGCTGCCCGCGGGCGGCGGCGCCGGGAAGACGCAGCGATAGCACGGACCGTGGGGCGGCCACCAGACGCTCACCTGCCCGTCGAAGCGCAGGATCGACCCCCACACGTGCGGGCGGCCGGTCAAGGCGCAGGCGTCGGCGACGGCATACCGGGTGGCGAAGTTGTCGGCGCCGTCGACGACGACGTCATAGCCCGACACCAGGCCGACCGCGTTGGCGCCGGTGAGCCGCAACGGGTGGCGCTCGACCCGGACGAGCGGGTTGATCGCCGTGAGCCGGTCCGCGGCGGAGTCGACCTTGGGCCGCCCGATCGCCGCGGTGTCGTGGATGACCTGGCGTTGCAGGTTCGACTCGTCGACGACATCGTCATCGACGATTCCGATCGTGCCGACACCCGCGGCCGCGAGATAGGTCGCCGTGACCGAGCCGAGCCCGCCGGCGCCGATGATCAGTGCCCGCGATCCGGCCAGCGCTTGCTGCCCGGCCGCGCCGAACTCCGGCAGGAGGAGGTGGCGGGCGTACCGCCGCCGCTCCGCGGGCCCGAGCTCAGGAGGCGCGGGCCGATCCGGCTCAGGAGGCGCGGGCCGATCCGGCGGGCGGGTCACGGCAGACCCGAAGTAGCTCGCGGTTCGAAATGGCACGTCACCGTCCGAGCCTACTCACTAGTATTGGCGCCACCGGGTCAGTCCGCGCGCGCGGACCAACCACCCGGCAGACGACCGGAGGGCGATACATGGCACGCGAATTCACCGCGGCCGACACCACGCGAGGGCAACGTCTGCCCCGCCTCGAGCGCCGTGCCCAGCTGCTCGAGGCCGCCCAGTCGGTTTTCGTCGACAAGGGCTACCACGCGTCGGGCATGGAAGACATCGCCGAGCGGGCAGGGGTCTCCAAACCGGTCCTCTACCAGCATTTTCCGGGCAAGCTGGAGCTCTATCTCGCGCTCGTCGACAAGCACACGGCCGCCCTCGTCGAGCTCGTCGAGGCGGCCCTCAACGAGAGCGACGACCACAAGGACCGCACCTACGCGAGCATCCGGGCGTTCTTCGACTTCGTCGCGCGCGAGGACGAGCCGTTCCGCATCGTCTTCGAGTCCGACCTCAACGAGGTCGCAGCGGTGCGCGAACGCATCGGGTGGGCGACCGAGGCCTGCGTGGACGCCATCTCCCGGCGCATCATGCTCGACACCGAGTTGCCGCAACCGGTGGCCCGGCTGGTGGCGCAAGGGCTCGTCGGCATGTCCCAGGTCTCGGCGCGGTCCTGGTTGCGGGACGGGACGATCCCGCTCGACCTGGCGGTCGAGATCATCGGCCGGCTGGCGTGGCGCGGCGTCGGTGGCCAACGGGCGCGCCTCGTCGCCCCCGCCTGACCCGGGCGTCCACCCCGGGTGGGAATGCCACGGGGCCTGATGTGTTTGACTTCTGGCAACCGCCTGTCCGATCGCGTGTTCGGGGTCGTCCCCGGCTGCCGGGCCGGCCACCGACCAAGGAGCAACCGTATGGAAGTGAAGATCGGCATCGCGAACGTCGCCCGTGAGGTGAGCATCGAGCCGGAGGAGAGCGCGTCGCGCGTCGAGGAACTGGTCCGGGCCGCCGTCACCGACGGCACCCCGCTGCGCCTCGAGGACGCCAAGGGCCGGGTCGTCATCGTCCCCGCCGCCGCCATCGGCTATGTCGACATCGGCGAGTCCCTCAAGGGCCGGGTCGGGTTCGGGGCCTAGCCACCGTCCCGTCGGTGGCTTTCACCCGTGGCCCTTGCGCGGGCGCCACATCGGTAACAACCGCACCGCTAATCCGCATGGAACGGTCCTCGCCATGCGATGGTTGAGCGTGAACGGATCCGAATCCGCGGGTCCACGATTGCCCCGACCACTGGGCACATTTCGAAAGGAGCGGTTCCTGTGATCGGAACCATCATCGGTGCCATCATCGCCGGCGCCATCATCGGCGGGCTCGCCCGCCTCATCCTGCCCGGGCGCCAGGGGATCTCCCTCCCCGTGACGATCATCTTGGGCATCCTCGGCTCGCTGATCGCGTCGTGGCTCGTCTACAACCTCGGCTACGACAACGAGAACGGCGGCTTCCAGTTCATCCCGTTCATCGCGGGCGTGCTCGTCGCGGCCGGCCTCATCGTGGGCTATGGCGCCATGACCGGCAACAAGCAGGTTCGCTGACCAGCTGCACTGATCCAGCCACACCGCATGAGCGGCCGGGCCCTTCGGGGTCCGGCCGCTTCGCTTGTCTGCCGATCGCCCCGAGCCGATCACCCCGAGCCGGTCACCAGGGCGACATCCCGGGTGGCTACGCTCGTCATCCGTGTCCGACGTCTCCTGCCCCGACTCCGCCGACCGGACCGCCACCGTCGACCTGCTTGGCATGCTCGCCCTCGGCGAGCTGACCGCCTTCTCGCGGCTGGCGGCCGACGCCGACATGGCGCCCGCCGTGGCGGGACGGGAAGCCTTCGCCCGGCTGGCGCTCGTCGAGTTCGGCCACTACGAACTCCTCCTCGCCCGCCTGCGCGATCTCACCGGCGCACCGGAGGCGGCGATGGCGCCGTACGCCCCCGTGTTCGCGGCATACCACGAACGCACCCGGCCGAGCACCTGGCTGGAGGCGGTGGTCAAGGCCTACGTCGGCGACGGCATCGCGGCCGATTTCTCGCGCGAGATCGCCCGATTCGTCGATGCCGAGTCGCGGGCGGCGATCGAGGCGGCGATGGACGATCGAGAGCGCAGCGCGGTGCTCGTCCGGCTGGCCGCGGAGGGTATGCAGTCCGACCCGCACGTCCGCGGCCGGCTGGCGCTGTGGGCGCGCCGGCTGCACGGCGAGGCCGTGTCGCAGGCGCAGACCGTCGCTGCCCAGCGGGAGTCGCTGACCACCCTGCTCACCGGCTCCGGCCCGCAGCTCGATCTGGTGGCCCTCGGCGAGTTGTTCGCGCGGCTGGCCAGGCGGCATACCGAACGGATGGCCGCCCTCGGCCTGGAGGCGTGAGCGGCCCCGGACGTGGCCGCGCCCGGCTAAGGCTAGACTTAGCCGCGTAAGCACGTGGTGCCCGGTCGGCACGAATCATGCGCTGGCACACGGCCGGCGACCCCGCGCGAGACGCTTCCGTCTCGGGCACGAAGACCTCCGATCGGCTCCTTCCCCGGCCCGCCGCCTGCGCGGCGAGGTCCCGATCGAGAGATGAATAACGTTGTCCGACAAAACTTTCGCCGATTTCGGCGTGCACCCCGATATCGTCGCCGCCCTGGCCGAGCACGGCATCGTCACCCCCTTCCCCATCCAGGCGATGACGCTGCCGGTCGCCCTCGGTGGCCACGACATCATCGGCCAGGCCAAGACCGGCACGGGCAAGACGCTGGGCTTCGGCATCCCGATGCTGCAGCGCGTCGTCGCCCCGGGCGATGAGGGGTATGCCGCCCTGCCGGCCCCCGGCGCCCCGCAGGCGCTGGCCGTCGCGCCCACGCGTGAACTGGCCGTGCAGGTCGCCAAGGATCTCGAGCGCGCCGGCGCCCAGCGCGGGGTGCGGGTGCTGACCGTCTACGGCGGGCGGGCCTACGAACCGCAGGTCGAGGCCCTGCGCAAGGGCGTCGAGGTCGTCGTGGGCACCCCGGGACGGCTGCTCGACCTCGCCGGCCAGGGCCACCTCACCCTGGCGCACGCGCGGATCGTCGTGCTCGACGAGGCCGACGAGATGCTCGACCTCGGCTTCCTGCCCGACGTCGAGAAGCTCCTCGCCCTGACCCCTGCCGGCCGGCAGACCATGCTCTTCTCGGCGACCATGCCCGGGGCCGTCGTCGCGCTCGCGCGACGCTATATGACCCAGCCGACGCACATCCGGGCGATGAGCGAGGAGGGGGAGAATCAGCATACGGTCAAGGCGATCGAGCAGTTCGTCTATCGCGCCCACGCGCTCGACAAGACCGAGATGCTCGCGCGGATCCTGCAGGCCCGCGGGCGCGGCCTGACGATGATCTTCAGCCGCACCAAGCGCACCGCGGCCAAGGTCGCCGACGAATTGACCGAGCGCGGTTTCGCCGCGGCGTCGATCCATGGCGACCTCGGCCAGGGCGCGCGCGAGCAGGCGCTGCGGGCGTTCCGCTCGGGCAAGGTCGACGTGCTCGTCGCGACCGATGTCGCTGCGCGCGGCATCGACGTCGACAATGTCACTCACGTCGTGAACTTCCAGTGCCCCGAGGACGAGAAGACCTACGTCCACCGCGTCGGACGCACCGGCCGGGCGGGCAACACCGGCGTCGCCGTCACCTTCGTCGACTGGGACGACATCCCCCGCTGGAGCCTGATCAACAAGACCCTCGACCTCGGCATCCCCGAGCCGCAGGAGACCTACTCCTCCTCCGAGCACCTCTACACCGACCTCGACATCCCCCGCGAGGCAAAGGGCAAGCTGCCCAAGTCGGCGCAGACGCGCGCCGGCCTGGCCGCCGAGGAGATCGAGGACATCGAGGGTCCGTCGAAGTCCTCCGGTGCGCGGGGGCGCTCGGCGGGACGCGGCGGCCGCTCCCAGGGCGGACGTTCGCAGGGCCCGCGCGAGGGCCAGCGCGGCGAGCCGCGTGGTGCGCGCGACGGCGCGGCCGGCGAGCCCGGTTCTGCCCCGCGCCAGCGCCGCTCCCGCAACCGGCGCCGCACCCGGGGCGGCGAGGCCGCCTCCGCCCCGCCGCCGACTGACCGGGGCCTCCAAGGAAGGTCTGCTAGCAGACCTTAGTGAAATCAGCACTCCGTGCTAGGTGTGCTGATTTCACTAACCTCGGCTAATGGCGTGCGCCATAAATTCGTTCGTTAAGTTGTAGGCTTGGGGACGGCGCGAACTGGACGTCCCAAGGCAGTGCTGGAACTGAGCGAGCAAGAGCGGGAGCAGTTGACCCGCTGGGCCCGGCGGGCGAAGACTGGACTTCCCCCCGAAGCGTGTAGGTATCAGCTATAAGGAGATGCTGTGCCTGAGACACGTAAGAAGTACGACCGTGAGTTCCGTGAGGGGGCTGTACGG
>Ga0056906_1000253_pt1 | contig 49898 bp, 43 predicted proteins | sample EBPBio122009_DNA_FD_55045 | JGI IMG/M metagenome (GOLD analysis project Ga0056906, IMG submission 55045) | Wastewater treatment Type I Accumulibacter community from EBPR Bioreactor in Madison, WI, USA - Reactor 1_2/2/2009_ DNA | ecosystem: Engineered > Bioreactor > EBPR > Anaerobic-Aerobic >...
GCCTGGCGGGCCGACTCGGCGTTCTGGCGCACGGTGGAGGTCAGTTCCTCCATCGAGGCGGCGGTTTCTTCCAGGTTGGCGGCCTGCTGTTCGGTACGGCGCGACAGGTCGGAGTTGCCGCTGGCGATCTCGCCGGCAGCAGTGTTGATCGAACTGGACGCATCCTGGATGCGGCCGACGATGTCGGTCAGCTGGGCGACGGTGGCATTGGCGTCGTCGCGCATGGTGGCGAACACGCCATGGAAGTCGCCTTCCATGCGTGCCGTCAGGTCGCCGCGGGCGATCGCCTGCAGCAGTTCCGACACTTCAGCCAGGTTCTCGTCGGTCGTCTCCATCAACTGGTTCAGGCCGTCGATCATGTCGCGGAAGTCGTACTGGTACTTGTCCACGTCGCCGCGCTGGCTGAAGTCGCCGGACGAGGCCGCCATGGCCAGGCGCTTGATCTCCGCATTGATCGCCGACAGGTTGGCCTTGGTGGCGTCCATCGTCTCGGTCAGGTTGGCTTTCTCGCCCGGCAGCTTCGGCATGTCCAGGCTCAGGTCGCCGATCGAGTAGCGCTGCATGATCTTCAGCGCATCGCCGATCGCCTGCAGGTGCGAGGCGACCAGCGCGTTGGTGTCGCGCACCATGCGGCCGTACTCGCCGGGGAACGCGCTGTCGTCCATGCGGTAGCTGATCTGGCCTTCGTCGTGGCGCGTGGCCATCTCGCTCTGTGCGGCGATCACCGACTGCACCTGCGTCTGCATGCGCTGCATGGCGGTGAGCAGCTGGCCGACTTCGTCCGAGCGGCTGGTGTCGATCTTGCCGTCCAGCTTGCCGGCGGAGACGTCGTTGGCCACGCGCACGGCCTCACCGACGGCGTTGGCGATGGCACGGGCGAAGAACCACGCCAGGGCCAGGCCGCCGACGATGCCGGCCAGCAGCATGACGATCATCAGCGTGCTGCTGGCGGTGAAGGTTCTGTCGGCATTGATGTTGGCCTCCTTCGCTTCGTTGTCGACGATCGTGATGAGCGCGGTCAGTGCGTTGGCGGTCTTGGTGTGCTGGTCGCGCGTCGCGCCGATGAACGTGTCCACCGCATCGTCCGGCAGGCCGAGGTCGAGCATTTCCTGCACGTCGGCATAGGACTGCTTGGCCGCCGTCCATTCCTTCAGGAACAGGTCATAGGCCTTCTTTTCCTGGGCTGTCGCCACCAGCTTGGCGTACTCCTTGATAGCCGCATCGATCTCCTTCTCCTGCTGGGCGGCGCCTGCCTTGGCCTCGGCCTTGATGGCGTCGCTGGCCCGCACGTGCTGGCGATACGTGGTGGTGCGGTACTCGCCAATCATCCCGCGCAGGTCGCCGGCGGCTTTCACGCTGGGCAGCACGTTGTCGGTAACCTGGCTGGTGACGCCGTTGAGGGAATTCAGGCCGACGAAGGCGGCGATGCCCTGGACCAGCATCAGGGCCAGCACGACACCGAAGGCGAGCATCATCTTCGTCGTCAGTTTGAAATTCTTGATCCGCTGCATGGGATTCTTTTCCTTTACCGGGGCGCGCGCCGCGCCGCTCTCAGGTGCAACCGGGGCAGGGCGGGGCGTCGATGACGCCCTGCCCGTGGAACGGACCGCGGGATCAGCGGATCGTGGCCAGCTTCAGGTTCGACGGCGAGCTCACTACGATCTCGGCGCGCGACTGGTCGCGCTCGATGTTGCCGATCACGCAGACGTCCTTGCCTTCCAGTTCTTCCGGCGCCGGCTTGAACTTGGCGCGGGCGTCGCCCGGGATGCGCGCGGTGAAGGTGTGGCGCGGGAAGTTGCCGCCCATGTACAGGAACGTCGGGGTGCCTTCGGTGTTCTCGGCGAAACGGGCCTTGCCGACCTTGCCGCAGACGGTGCCGGCCTTGCCGGTGAAGCGCGGCGCCATGTCGGCCGGAATCGCGTTGTCGATCTGCGACTGGCTGCTGGCCGGGGCGGCAGGCATCAGCAGGGCGGCGCCGACGACGGCGATGGACAGGGTCAGGACGGATGCGATCTTCATGCCAGGAACTCCGGATGGGCAGGGATAGTGGGAAACGCTCACCGCCTGAGATCGGCGCCGCACACGCAAACTTGAGTTGACGGAGGTATCAATGCGCGGCGATGCACGTGACTGGGAGCTGCATCACATTTCGTGATGGGTGCGCAGCGGCACGGAACGGCGGCATCAGGCCGTGGCGGTGGCGTCCGCAACGACATCCACATCGCGCACGCAGGCATGCGGATGGGCGTGCAGCCACTGCTCCAGCGGTCCGGGCGGCAATGGCGGCGAGAACAGGTAGCCCTGCAGGACGGGGAAGCGCTGTTCGGCGAGGAAGCGATGCTGGGATTCGGTTTCCACGCCCTCGGCCACCACCTTCATGCCCAGGCTTTCGCCGATGCGCAGCACCGACGAGGTCAACGTGCGGGCGATGGCGCTCGTGTCGATGTCGCGCACGAAGCTCTGGTCGAGCTTGAGTTCGCTGATCGGCAGGCGGTGCAGGTGGCTGAGGCTGGAATAGCCAGTGCCGAAATCGTCCAGCGACAGGCGCACGCCGAGCACGTAGATGGCCTCGATGTTCTCCAGCACGTCGGGATCCGGGTCCAGCATGACGCTTTCGGTGATCTCCAGCGTCAGGTCGCTGGGCGCCAGGTCGTGTTCGTCCAGCAGGTCGGAGATCTGCAGCGACAGCTGCGGATCGCGGAAGTTGATCGCGGAAATGTTCACCGACACCCGCGGAATGTCGATGCCGCGGCGGCGCCAGTCGGCCATCTGCGCGCAGGCCCGCTGCAGCACCCACAGGCTGAGGTCGGCGATCAGGCCGCACTCCTCGGCCACGGGCACGAAGCGCGACGGGGGGATGACGCCCAGGTCGGCATGGTGCCAGCGCAGCAGGGCCTCCACGCCATAGAGTTCGCGGCTGGTCCCGCCGCCGACCTGCGGCTGGTAGTGCAGGTCCAACTGGTTCAGCTTCAGGGCGTCGCGCAGCGCCGCTTCCAGCGACACGCGCTCCTGCGCCAGCCGGTTCATGTCCACGCTGAAGAAGCGGAAGCCGCTGCCGCCGTCGCGCTTGGCGCGGTACATCGCCATGTCGGCGTGGCGGACCAGCAGGTCGATGTCGCGGCCATCGTCCGGAAACATCGCCACGCCGATGCTGGCGCTGGGATGCAACGTCATCAGGCCGGCGCTGGTGGGCGCGGCGAGCGTACCCAGCAGCCGCTCCGCGACACTGCCCGCCTGTTCGGCGCTGCACATCGGCAGCACGGCGACGAATTCGTCGCCAGCCTGGCGGCCGACGATGTTGATGCCGCCCAGTTCCTCGCTGAGGCGCGCGGCGACATCGCGCAGCAGGCCATCGCCGGCGGCATGCCCCTGCGCGTCGTTCACCCGCTTGAAGCGGTCGAGATCGATGAACAGCACCGCGGCCGTGCCGTTGGTCTGGGCGACGTTGGCCAGTGCCTGCTCGGCCTTGGCGCTGAACATGATGCGGTTCGGCAATCCGGTCAGCGTGTCGTAGAACGCCAACTGGTGAACGCGTTCGTTGGTCTGCTCGCGCTCCAGCGTCAGCGAACAGAGGTGCAGGCAGGTGTCGGCGAGACGTTCGTGCAGCTCTTCCGGACCGCGGTTCTCGCGGTAGTAGAACGACAGCGTGCCGAGTACGCGGCCGCTGCTGGACTTGATCGGGTGGGTCCAGCACGCGCGCAGGCCGAGTGGCGTGGTCAGGTGGCGGGTGTTGGCGCACAGCGGATCGCTGGCGATGTCCTTGACCAGCACGGCGCGGCCACGCCATGCGGCCACGCCGCAGACGCCGGCGCGCGGCCCGATCGGCAGGCCGTTGATCTTGCGCGCCCAGGCTTCCGGCATGCTGGGCGAAGCGAGGGCATGCATCAGCCCTTCGTTGTCGACGGTGATGATGGACACCGTCAACTCCGGCGCGATGTGTTCCACCTCGCGGCAGATCAGGGTCATCACGTCGGCGACGTTCCATTCGTGCACCAGCGCGTCCAGCACCTTGTTGTGCAGCACCTGGTGCATCTTGGTCTGGGTGATGTCGCTGAGCACGCTGACCAGCCCCAGCAGCGATCCGTCCTCGTCGTGCACGGGATTGATCGCGGTGGACAGCCACAGCGGGCGACCGGCCTTGGTGTACAGCAGCACTTCGGTCTGCAGGCCCTCACCGGCCTCCATCGCGCGGTTGATGCGTTCGTCCAGGCTGCCGTCGGTGTGCGGGCCGGACAGCAGCTGCGCCGGCTTCACGCCGTGCAGTTCTTCCAGCCGGTAGCCGAGCATGCGGGTGAAGCCGCTGTTGACGTAGACGACCTCGCGGTCGGCGGAACTGATGAAGATCGCGTTGTCGCTGCTGTCCACCACGATGGACAGCTGCCGCAAACGCGCCAGTTGCCGCTGCTGGTCGCTGGTGTCGCGGACGAAGGCGGTATGGAAGACATGTTCGCCGACGACGACCTTCGACATCGATACCGAACAGGCGCTTTCGCTGCCATCCTGCCGTCGCAGCAGTGCATCGCGATGGCTGCCCAGCAACGATGACAGGGTGGACTCGGCAGTGCCGTCGGCGGGCGGCTCCGCCAGCAGTCGGGTGAACGGCAGGCCGTGCACATCCTCGCGCCGGCAGCCCCACAGGGCTTCCGCGGCCGGATTGAACAGCACCACGCGGTGGCGGCTGTCGATGACGAAGGCCGCGTCGACGGACTGCTCGAGCACGTGCCAGAGGCTGTCCTGCGCCGGTCCAACGGCTGCCTGGGCGTCGCGCAAGGGTGTCAGCGCGTTCATCGTGCGGCGAAGCATGCGCTGTCCTTGTCGTGCATGGTGGCCGGGTGGCTGGCGTCGTCGGTGGCGGGAAGTGCGACGGTCATCGGGAGCCAGGAAAGAGTGCCTTCAGGTGACATATCGGCGGGTGTCCGGGTTACTTGAACGCGGTCACGGGCCGGGCGAGGCATGCGGCGCGCGGCCGATCAGAACTCCTGCCAGTCGCCGTCGGCGAGGGCGGGTTCGGGCTTGCGCGCCATCGGTGTGCGTGCGGTGGCCCTGGCGGCCGGCCTGGGCGCCGCCACGCTGGATGCGGTGGCCGCCTTGCGTACCGGTGCGCTGACCGTGGTCTGCAGCTTGAATACCGATACCGACTCGGTCAGCGACTGCGCCTGTTCTTCCATCGAACGGGCGGCGGCGGTGGCTTCCTCCACCAGCGCGGCATTCTGCTGGGTCGCTTCGTCCATCTGGGTGATGGTCTGGTTGACCTGTTCGATGCCGGCGCTCTGTTCCTGCGAGGCTGCGGAGATCTCGGCCATGATGTCGGTCACGCGCTGCACGCTGGCCACGATCTCGGCCATGGTCGCGCCGGCCTGGTTCACCAGCGCCGAGCCGTCGGCCACCTTGTCCACCGAGGTCTCGATCAGGCCCTTGATCTCCTTGGCGGCGTTGGCGCTGCGCTGGGCGAGGGTGCGGACTTCGCTCGCCACGACCGCAAAGCCGCGACCCTGCTCACCGGCACGTGCGGCTTCCACCGCCGCGTTGAGCGCCAGGATGTTGGTCTGGAAGGCGATGCCATCGATGACCGAGATGATCTCGGCGATCTTCTTCGATGACTGTTCGATGTCGGTCATGGTCGTAACGACCTTGCCGACCACGTCGCCGCCCTGCGAAGCAACGGATGCCGCACCGATGGCGAGCTGGTTGGCCTGGCGGGCCGACTCGGCGTTCTGGCGCACGGTGGAGGTCAGTTCCTCCATCGAGGCGGCGGTTTCTTCCAGGTTGGCGGCCTGCTGTTCGGTACGGCGGGAGAGGTCGTTGTTGCCGGAGGCGATCTCGCCGGCGGCGGTGTTGATGCTCAGTGCCGCGATCTGGATGCCGCCCACGATCTCTGTCAGCTGGGTGACCGTGGCATCGGCATCGTCGCGCATGGTGGCGAACACGCCGTGGAAGTCGCCTTCCATGCGTGCCGTCAGGTCGCCGCGGGCGATCGCCCGCAACAGGGCGGAGACGTCGCCGAGATTGCCGTCGGTGGTCTCCATCAGCCGGTTCAGCGTTTGCACCATGTCACGGAAGTCGTGCTCGTACTTGTCCGCATCGCCACGCAGGGAGAAGTCGCCTGCGGCGGCGGCCGACGCCAGGCGCTGGATGTCGCCGTTGATGGCGGACAGGTTAGCCTTGCATATGTCCATGGCATCGGTGATGACAGCCTTCTCGCCCGGCAGGCGGTCCATGTCCACCGACAGATCGCCCACTGCATAACGGCGCATCACGTCGACCACGCGCATTTTCACGCCGATATGCTGGGCGACCAGCATGTTGGTGTCGCGCACCATGCGGCCATAGTCGCCGGGGAAGTTGCTGTCGTCGATGCGGAAGCTGATCTGGCCTTCGTCGTGGCGCCGCGTCATCTCGGCCAGCGCCTCGATCAGCGATACGACCTGCCGTTGCATGCGCTGCATGGCGGCCAGCAACTGTCCGACTTCGTCCTTGCGCGAGGTATAGATCTTGCCGTCCAGCTTGCCGGCGGCGACATCGTTCGCCACACGCACGGCTTCGCCCACCGGCTTCACGATCGACCGCGTGATCGACCAGCCCAGCAGCCCCGCCAACGCCAGCACCAGAGCCAGGCCCGTCACCATCGTGGCGACCGTGCGCTGGTGAGCGCGCTCGGACGCGGCGACGTCTTCGGCCAGGTTGTCCACGTTGTACTGCGAGAGCGCCTTCAGGTGCTCGAACAATTCGCGCCGCAACTTGCGCGATTCGCTGCCGGAGACGGCCTGCGCGGCCGCGAAATCGTCGGCCGCCACGGCGGCGGCGATGCGGTCGTGCGCTTCGAAGTAGGCGGCCCGCGAGGCTTTCACCCTCCCGTAGAGCGCCAGTTCCTCGGGCGAGGACTCGGCCGGAATGGCGTTGTAGGCCGCTTCCGATGCCTCGATCAGCTTGCGGGTATCGGCCAGCCGCTTGTCGTAGTCGGCGATTTCCGCTGCATCGCCCTGCTTGGTCAGCTGGGCCTGCTCGTAGGCGCGGAATTCGCCCAGTTGCACGCGCATCTCGCCAAGGTGCTGCACGGCCGGCATCCAGTTTTCGTTGATGTCGCCGATCTGCGTGTCGCTGACATTCAGGCGCCACAGCGAGAAGCCGCCAAGCAGCAGCGTCAGGGCGGTGGTGACGGTGAAGGCCAGCGCCAGCTTGCGGGCGATGGGAAGGTTCTGGAACCAGTTCATCCGGGAGTTCTCCGATAGAGCAACAGAAGCGCGCAGGCGGCGGACATCACGGACCGTGGGCCGAGTCTCCCGGATAGCCTTGAATCCGGAGGGCTCGCATCGCAACGGCGCGACGTCTGCAACGGGGTAGCGGCGCTTGTGACGGCTTCTTTACAACCGTTCGGCAGAAAGGCGGGCCGAGTGGCGAAACTGGTGCCGCGAGCGCGCGCAAATCGTGACGCGTCGCGCGCCAGGGGGCTGAAACGATCAGAAATGCATCTGTGCGCGCAGTTGGAACACGGTCGGGTCGGCGGAGAACAACCCGCGCGTGGCATCCGTCTTCACGACGTTGGCCTGGACCTTGAAGTACGGCGTCAGGTACCAGTTGGCGCCGAGCGTCCAGTTGTGTTCGCGGCCGCCGGCGATGCCGTCGCTGTCCAGGTCGATGCGGCTGTAGCGGGCCAGCAGCTCCAGCGCGCCGTGCTTTCCTTTGGGCCTGGGGTTGGCGACGTTGCCGCCGCTGTAACCGCGCGATTCCCCGGTCGCCAGCCAACTGGCGAACACGTAGCCGCCATCGGCCGAATACGACGGCAAGCCCGGCTCGCGTGTGGTCTCCTGCCGCAGGTATTCGCCCTGCAGCGACCACGGGCCATGGATCCACAGCGCTTCCAGGCCGGTGCGGTCGATGCGCTCCACCCGTGTCAGGGTTCCGGAATCCACCAGGCGCACGCTGGTAAGCGCGGCTTCCGGACGGGCGCGCCATCGCACGCTGGGATGCACGGTGACGCCCAGGCCGTTGACCTCGCTGTCCGGCCGCTCCTGCGCCCCGGCGATGCCCAGGTGCAGCACGTCGCCTGCCGCCTTGCGTGGCGTCCATGCGAGGCGCAGCGCGGCGGTGTCGCCCTTGTTGTTGCCAAGCAGGTCCGATTCGAAGAAGTAGCCCGCGTTGACGATGTAGCGCTCGCGCTCGAACGCCCAGTCGATGCCGCTGCGGCGGTTCTCGTAGAACGCCTGCGTCGGCAGCGCGCTTTCCAGGAAGCTGACGGCGCGCGTGGCGGTGTTGCCCTCGAAGCCCAGCGGCACCTTCATCTGGCCGATGCGCAGCTTGCCGAGGTCACGTCCGAGCAGGGCCTTGGTCTCCACGCGCAACGCCACGTCGTTCCAGCTCCTGGCATGGAAATCGTAGGTCACGCCGAGGTCGTAGACACCCTTCTTGCGCAGGGTCAGGCCGAGTTCCTGTCGCCGCCAGGCGTCGTCGTCCTGCAGGTCGGCGCCGTTGTAGCCGTCGCCGGAAAAGCGGTTGAGGTCGTATTGCAGGTTGCCGCCGAGGCTCAGCTCGGTGCCACCGGCGAAGGCGATCTTCGGCGGCCACGCGGTGGCCCTGGCAGCGCCGTCGTCGGCACGGGCGCCGGCATGCACGGCCAGCAGGGAGAGGGCGAGGGTGGAGAGAACGAGCTTCATGCGGGTGCCGATAGTGTAGGGCGCGCGCCACCGGACGTCGCCCGCGTGGGGCGACGCATCCGCGACAGCGCGAAGAGAAGGGTCAGGCGGCCTGCTGCATCCGGCGCGCACGCACCAGGCCACCGACATCGACGATCAGCGCGACGCGGCCATCGCCGAGAATGGTGGCGCCGGAAATGCCTTCGATGCGGCGGTAGTTGTTTTCCAGGTTCTTCACCACGACCTGCTGCTGGCCGATCAGTTCGTCGACTTCCAGCGCGAGCTTCTGGCCATCGGCTTCCACCACCACGACGAGCGGGTCGGCGTTGCGGTTGTCGCCGTAGCGGTAGTACTGGTTCAGCGCGACGATCGGCAGGTACTCGCCGCGCACGCGCAGCACGCGGCCTTCGCCGCCCACGGTGCGCACGTCTTCGGCCTGCGGTTGCAGCGCTTCCAGCACGTAGGTCAGCGGCAGGATCAGCGTTTCCTCGCCGACCGAGACGGCCATGCCATCGAGGATGGCCAGCGTCAGCGGCAGGCGGATCACCACGCGGGTGCCCTGGCCGGCGGCGCTTTCGAGCTGCACTTCGCCGCCCAGTGCCTGGATGTTGCGGCGGACCACGTCCATGCCGACGCCGCGGCCCGACAGGTCGGTGACGGCTTCGGCGGTGGAGAAGCCCGGCTGGAAGATCAGGTCCCACACCTGCGCGTCGGTGGGATTCTCCGGCACGGCGAGGCCGCGCTCGGCCGCCTTGGCGAGGATGCGGTCGCGGTTGAGGCCGCGGCCGTCGTCGCTGACTTCGATGACGATGTGGCCGCCCTGGTGCGAGGCCGCCAGCGTGATCGTGCCGGTTTCGTCCTTGCCGGCCTGCGTGCGCACATCGGGCATTTCCAGGCCATGGTCGATCGAATTGCGCACCAGGTGCACCAGCGGATCGGCGATGCGTTCGATCAGGCCCTTGTCCAGTTCGGTGCCTTCGCCGATGGTGCGCAGGCGCACCTGCTTGCCGAGGCGCGCGGACAGGTCGCGGACCAGGCGCGGGAAGCGGCGGAACACGGCGTCCACCGGCAGCATGCGCACGCCGATGACGGCTTCCTGCAGGTCGCGCGTGTTGCGCTCCAGCAGGTCGAGGCCGGCGAACAGGCGCTCGCACTGGGCCTGGTCGATCAGGCCGGACACCTGCTTCAGCATGGCCTGGGTGATGACGAGTTCGCCGACCAGGTTGATCAGCCCGTCGATCTTGTCGACGCTGACGCGGATGGAGGTTTCGGCGGCATCGTTGGCGGCGGGTGCCGCTGCGGCAGGCGCCTGCGTGCCGCTGGCGGCAATGGCGGCGACCGGTTGTGCGGCGACGGCGGCGGCTTCGACCGGCACCGCGTTGCGCTGCATCGGCTGGATGTCGAGTTCGCAGTCGTCGACGACCCACGCGAACACGTCGTCCACCGCACTGCGCGGTACCTTGCCGATCAGGCCGAGATCCCACGCCAGGTAGGCTTCCAGCGGATCGATCTGTTCGAAGCCGGGCAGGCGCTCCATGCGGCACGCGATTTCCAGCGGGCCGAGGTGTTCCAGCTCGCGCAGGATGCGCAGCGGATCGTTGCCGCTCATGAACAGCGACGGCGCCGGTGTGAAGCCGATCTTCCAGCCGTCGGGTTCGGCATCGGCGACCGCTGCGGCCACAGGCGCGGCGGCGGCGGGGGCGTCCTGGCCGGACAGCACCGCGTTCAGGCGGTCCTTCATGGCCTGCACAGCGGCGGGATCGGCCGGCGTGCCGTGTTCGGCTTCGGCCAGCAGCGCACGCAGCACGTCGACCGAGGCGAGCATCGCATCGACCGCGGGCGGGCTGACGGCGCGCTGGCCGGCACGCAGTTCGTCCAGTAGCGTTTCCAGCACGTGGGTCATGCCGGCGATGGCGTCGAAGCCGAACGTCGCCGAGCCGCCCTTGATGGAGTGCGCGGCGCGGAAGATGGAATTGATCAGGTCGCCGTCGCGGTTGCCCTGTTCCAGCGACAGCAGGCCGGCTTCCATGGCTTCCAGCCCTTCGCGGCTTTCCTCGAAGAACGTGGCGTGGAAGCGCTGCATGTCCATGTTCATGGCGACGGTGCCCTGGTGCGGTCGGAAGGGAAGCGGAGGAGGTGGGCGATCAGCCCAGGACTTTCTGGACGGTGGCGACCAGTTGTTCCGGGTTGAACGGCTTGACCAGCCAGCCGGTGGCGCCGGCGGCCTTGCCTTCGGCCTTCTTGTCGGCGGCCGATTCGGTGGTCAGCATCAGCATGGGCGTGAACTTGTAGTCCGGCAGGCCGCGCAACGCGCGGATCAGCGAGATGCCGTCCATGTTGGGCATGTTGACGTCGGTGACCACGGCATTGAACTTCTGGCCCTGCGCGCGCCCCAGCGCGACCTGGCCGTCCTCGGCCTCATCCACCGCGAAACCCGCCGAGCTCAGGGCGAAGGCGACCATCTGTCGCATCGAGGCCGAATCGTCCACTACCAGAATGCGTGCGCTCATGCGGCGTTCTCCACTTGTTGCGTGTTGTGTTCGTTGTCGTTGGCCAGGCCGAGCTGCGGCGCGATGCCGAGCAGCCGCGCGGCGTCGCGGAAGCTCTGGCTGACCGCACTGAAATCGGTGGCCAGGCCGGCCTGCTCGCGCTGGCGCACGAAGCTGCACAGCACCTGCAGGCTGGCGGTATGCACGCGCTGCACGGTGCCGGCGTCCAGCGCCAGCGGTCCGGGCTGCGCGACATGCGGGGCCAGGTGCTGCTTGAGGTCGGTGGCGGCCTCGATACCGAGGTCGTCACCCAATGGCACAGCGCTCATCGTGTCTCCGGAAAGGCGGCTCTGGTGAGGTATCGGCGCACGAGGTCGGCTCTTGAGGGACGGGTGTGAATGTGTGACGGCGTTGGGGAAATGCGGGGCGCGACTGGGGAGACGTGAGGCGTGAGCGGAAGCAGGCGCGGCCTGACCTCATTTCTGTCCCCTCGCGCCCGGCCTCACTGCAGGATCTGCGAGGCGTCCAGCAGGATCACCGCGCACTCGTTGAGGCGTGCCACGCCGCGGAACAGCGGGTTGGCGATGCGGCCCACGCGGGCGTTGTCGGGCGATTCGATCTGCTGGTCAGTGAGGTTGGCGACGTCTTCGACGGCCGTCACGCGCAGGCCGAGGGTTTCACCGTGCTCCTCCAGCACTACGATGCGGGTAACGGCATCGACCTCGATCGCGCGGCGGCCCAGGTACAGGCCCATGTCGATCACCGGCACCACCTGGCCGCGCAGGTTCATCACGCCCAGCATGTGCGGCGCCGCGCCGCGCAATGGCAGCAGGATGGCCGGGCGAACCACTTCCTGCACCTTCAGCAGTTCCAGCGCGTAGTGCTGCTGGTCGCAGCGCAGGCGCAGCCAGCGGGTCTTGCGCTCGGTGGCGCGACGACGTTCGCCGGTGTCGACCTGTGCTTGCAGGAAGGGCTTCGCCGGCAGCGGCACGGCAGCGTAGGGCAAGGGAGCGGCGGGCATCGACGGCGGCACGGCCGGTGCCGGTGCCGCCGCAGGTGCCGTGACGCGCGACGTCGGCGCGGCACCGCCGTGCAGGTCGTCGAGCAGGGCTTCGAATTCGTCATCGCTGATCAGGTCGCCACCGGCGCCGGGACGAACCGGTGCGACGGCGAGGGCGGGTGCCGCCGCCGGAGGCGCAGGCGCGGCCACGACCGCAGTCGGCGCGCCGTCGCCATGCAAGGTGTCGAGCAGGGCTTCGAATTCGTCGTCGCTGATCAGGTCGGCTTCGCCGCCGGCGCGCACGGGCGCCACGGCCAGGACGGGTGCCGGAACCGTGGCGGGTTCCGGTTCGGATACCGGCGTGGCCGCCATCGCCGGCTCGGCGGCCTGCACGGTCGGCGCGGCGACATCGCCGAGCAGGTCGAGCAGGTAGTCGTCGAGGACGGCGGGGGTATTCATGCGGCCTGCTCCGTGTCGCGGGCTTCGGTCAGCAGCAGCCAGTCGAGCGCGCGGCGGTAAGCCGACAGACCGCGGCCGGGATACTGCGCGGCGGGGCTGGACCGGGTCAGCGCGTCGACACTGCAGATGCGGGTGTCGTTGGGGATGGCGTCGTTCCAGACGCGCTCGCCGTATTCGTCCTGCATCGCCTTGAGCGTCTCGGCCCCGGTGCGGGTGCGCTTGTCGTGCAGCGTGGGCAGGATCGACACGGGCAACACGCGGTGGCGCGAGCGCTGGATCATCTCCGCGGTGCGGCACATGCCTTTCAGGCCGTGCAGCGCCAGCGGTTCGGTCTGCGTCGGGATGATGACGTGGTCGGCCGCGGCCAGGGCATTGACCATCAGCAGGCCCAGCGTGGGCGGGCAGTCGAACAGCACGTGGTCCCAGGCGTGGCCACCGCGCGCCAGCGCGTTGGACAGGGCCAGGCCGAGTCCGGGCTGGGTGGCGCTGCGGCGCTCCAGCGTGGCCAGCGGCGTCTGCGCGGCGACGAAGGAGAGGTTCTCGATCTCGGTGGCGCGGGCCACGCTGGCGAGCGTGGGCGGCGGCTCGTCGAACAGGTCCAGCACGCCGGTCGGCTGCGGATCGGTGGCGACGCCGAACGCGCGCGTCAGCGACGCATGCGGGTCCAGGTCGATGAGCAGCACGCGATGGCCGCGCATGGCCAGGCCGCGCCCGAGGGCGAGGGTGGTGGTGGTCTTGCCGACGCCGCCTTTCTGGTTGGCGATTGCCCACACGCGCATCACTGGACTCCTTCATGGACCTGGGGCGCCGGCGGCGCTCCGGGCATGGGCGACGCGGCGTGGGCCGGCAATGGCGGCAGCGAGATCACTGACGGCGGAGCGACGGCCTGCTCCTGCGCATGCAAGTCCGGTGCCGGAGCGGTGGGGCTGGCGAGGATGATCAGCAGCACGCGGCGGTTGGCGTTGCGGCCCTCCTGCGTGGCGTTGTCGGAGATCGGGCGGAACTCGCCGTAGCCGATCATCGCCAGCCGCTCCGGCGGAATCCCGTCGCGCACGAACAGGTGCACCACGCTGGCGGCGCGCGCCGACGACAGTTCCCAGTTGGAAGGGAACTGCGCCGTGCGGATCGGACGATCGTCGGTATACCCCTCCACGCGCACCGAGTTGGGCACGTCGGCCAGCACCGCGGCCAGCTTGCCGACGGTTTCCTGCGCCTGCGGATCAAGCGCCGCCGAGCCGGTGGCGAACAGGATGTCGCTGTTGATCTGCACTTCCAGCCACAGCGCCGAGCGCTTGATGGTCACCAGCTTCTCGTCGATCAGCGGCGCCAGCGCGCGTTCCAGGTCGTCGGCGATGCGCTTGAGCTCGCCCTGCGCGGCCTGCAGGCCGTTGGCATCGAGCGACATGTTCATCTGCGAGGCCATCGCCGCCAGCAGCGTGACGTTGGGCGAAGGCGAAGGCGCGGACGGCCCCTTCTTGGCGCCGGACTTGATGGGTGACGGGCGGTCGAAATCGGCGCCCTGCAACTGGTGGTTGCCGACCTGCACCGGGTTGATGGTGCGCGGTGCGCCGCCGAACGCGGCGGTCAGCGAATCGGCCACCACCCGGTACTTGCCTTCATTGACGGTGGAGATGGCGTACATCACCACGAAGAAGGCCAGCAGCAGCGTCATCAGGTCGGCATAGGGAATCGCCCAGGCCTCGTGGTTGACGTGGTCTTCGTGCTTCCTGCGGCGTGCCATCGACGTCGTCCCGGCTCAGTGCAGGAAGCCGGCCAGCTTGGCCTCGATGTTGCGCGGGTTCTCGCCCTGCGCGATGGCGATCAGGCCTTCGATGATCATTTCCTGCTCGCGGCTGCGGCTGCCGATCACGCTCTTCAGCTTGCTGGCGACCGGCAGGAAGAACAGGTTGGCCGACGCGATGCCGTAGATGGTCGCGGTGAAGGCGGCGGCGATGCCGTGCCCCAGCTTGCTGGGGTCGGCGAGGTTCTTCATCACCGCGATCAGGCCGAACACCGCGCCGATGATTCCCAGCGTGGGCGCATAGACGCCCATCGCCTCGAATACCTTGGCGGCGGCGAGGTCCTGGTGCTCCTGGCCGTTGAGGTCGATCTCCATCATGTGGCGGATGGATTCCGGCTCCACGCCATCGACCAGCATCTGCAGGCCTTTCTTCAGGAACGGGTCTTCCTGCTGGTTGACCAGCGGCTCCAGCCCGAGCAGTCCCTGCTTGCGCGCGATGTTGCTCCACTCGACGATCTGCGCGACCAGCGCATCGCCTTCGTTGCCTGGCGGCCGGATCACCCAGCGCGCGATGGAAATCGCACGCTTGAACACCGGCGGCGGCGTGTGCACCAGGATCGCGGCGATGGTGCCGAGGATGACGATGACGAACGCCGCCGACGACCACAGCGACGACAGGCCTGCGCCCTTGAGGATGCTGCCGCCCACCAGGGCGACCAGCGCCAGCAGGAGTCCGATGAGGCTGAAGATGTCCATGTGCTGATCTATCGGCCCGGTTCAGTTGGACTTGAGGTGAAGCCCCTGCAGGAGCGACGTGAGTCGCGACCGGGGTCACACCCGGCTCTTTGTCGTTGTGGGAGCGACGTAAGTCGCGAGCTCTTTTCTTCGGGCATCGAGACACGGTCCTATTGCGTCTCGCGGCCATCGCGACTTACGTCGCTCCCACAACAGCCCGGGTCCCACAGACCGCCATCGCTTCACGCCGTCGCGCGCAGTCCGTCCACGTCGAGGATCAGTGCCATGCGGCCGTCGCCGATCAGGGTGGCGCCGGCGTAGCCGGGCAGGCCGCGCACGGCACGTGGCAGCGGCTTGATGACGACTTCCTCGCGGCCGCGGACCTGGTCGACGATCAGGCCGAAGCGTTGCTCGCCCATCTGCAGCACGACGATGGTGAGCAGCGGCGCCATCACCGGGTCCACGCGCAACCACTGGCGAAGATCGACCAGCGGCAACGTGTGGCTCTGCCGGTCGAGCACGGCCTGGCCGTCGAACCAGCGCAGGCTTTCCGAAGGCGCATGCAGCACTTCCATCACGCGCGCCAGCGGCAGGGCGTAGACCGGTTCGCCGGCCTGCACCAGCAGCGTCGGCAGGATGGCCAGTGTCAGCGGCACGCGGATGACGAAACGGCTGCCGCGGCCGACGTCGGAATGGATGGTGATCTGTCCGCTGAGTTCGCGGATGCGCGACTGCACCACGTCCATGCCGACGCCGCGGCCGGAGATGTCGGTGACCTCGGCCTTGGTGGAGAAACCGGGCAGGAAGATCAGCTGCAGGCATTCGTCGTGGGTCAGGCGGGCGGCGGCCTCGGGATCGATCAGGCCTTTTTCCAGTGCCTTGGCGCGCAGGCGCTCGGGGTCGATGCCGGCACCGTCGTCGCGGATCTCGATGGTGACGAAGTCGCCTTCCTGCTGCGCCGACAGTCGCACGTGGCCGGCGCGCGGCTTGCTGCAGGCCTCGCGCAACGACGGAACTTCCACGCCGTGGTCGATCGCGTTGCGCACCAGGTGCACCAGCGGATCGGCGAGCGCTTCCACCAGGTTGCGGTCGAGTTCGGTATCGGCGCCGACCAGTTCCAGGTCGACTTCCTTCTGCAACTGGCGGGCGACGTCGCGCGCCACCTTGGGGAAGCGCGAGAACACCTTGCCGACCGGTTGCATGCGCGTGCGCATGACGGCGGTCTGCAGGCGTGCGGTGGCGATGTCCAGGCTGCTGACCGCGCGGTCGAGTTCTTCGTCGCGGATGCGCGCGCGCAGGGTCTTCAGGCGGTTGCGCGACAGCACCAGTTCGCCGACCAGGTTGACGATGGCGTCCAGCCGCTTGGTGTCCACGCGGATGGTCTGCTCGGCTTCACCGCCGGCCTTGGCCGCCAGCTTCGGCGCAGCGGGTTTCGCTGGCGGGGGCGAAGGCGCGTGCACGGTGCGTGGCGGCGGTGGCGTGACGCTGGTGGGCGCGCCGCCGCCATGCAACTGGTCGAGCAGCGCTTCAAATTCGTCGTCGCCGATCATGTCGTCGCCCGACGCGGCCGGGCTGGCGATGGCGGCGACGCGGGGGGCGGGCGAGGAGGTATCGCCCTGCACGTCGAACTGTTCGATCAATGCCTGCGGCGCATGCGGCGGGTCTTCGCCGGCGCCGACGGCGTCAAGCATCTGCTGCAGCCAGTCCAGCGACTGCTGGGCGGCGTCGAAGTGCTGCGGTTCCAGCGTGGCCTTGCCAGCGCGCACCAGCCCGAGCGTCTCTTCGGCCGCATGGCAGAGGTTGACCATCGCCTGGATGCCGAGGAAGCCGGCGCCGCCCTTCAGCGTGTGGAAGCCGCGGAACACCGCGTTGAGCTGCCCGCTGTCGGATGGATCGTGTTCCAGCGTGACCAGCTGTTCGCCGAGCCGGTCGAGGATTTCCTGGGCTTCGATCAGGAAGTCGGCGGCGATTTCTGGGGTGACGGCGGACATGGGCGGGACGGGTACCGGTGCGGGCGATCAGCGGGAGGAATCGAGCAACTGCATCGCGCGGACGTGGCGGCGGCGCAGGAAGCGCCCGAGCACGACATCGCAGACCAGCAGCGAGCCGACGAACAGCAGGACGAGGGGATGGCGGGAACGGCGGGCGGCAGCGGCGGACATGGCGGGTCTCCGGTTCCGCAGCGCGCGTCCCCCGGGGCTACAGCCCCAGGCCGGACAGCAGGTCGTCGGCGTCGCCCTGCGAAAATGCGTTGCGGTCAAGACCAGCAACGGCCGGGCCGGCGAGTTCTGAACCCTTGTCGCGGTTTTTTTCCGGCGGCGGGATGCCGAGCGCGCCGAAGCCTTCGTGCACGCGGCGCACGATGCCGGCCACGCGGCGGATGATCTGGCCGGTGAGGTCCTGGTAGCTCTGCGCCAATGCCATCTCGGACAGGCCCTTGCCGATGCGGTCCACCAGCGCGGCCTGGGCCGGCGACAGGTCGGTGCCCTTCAGTTCGGTGGCATAGCCGCGGCACTGCTCGGCCAGGTCCAGCGTCTTGTGGCTGGCCTGCTCGGTCATTTCGACCACGTGGTCCAGGCGTGAGCAGGCATCGTCGAGTTCGCCTGCATCGGTCGGCGGCAGTTCGCCCAGCGTCTGCGCGAGTTCGCGGGCCAAGCGGCCCAGGCCCTGCATCATCGGCTGCGTGCGCCAGGCGGCGATGGCATCCAGCTCGCGGCGCCAGCCGGCCTCGTCGCCCTGTTCCAGCGCGTCGAGTGCGAACTGCAATTTTTCCACGAGGGCCGCGCGTGCACTGCCTGCCTCGGCGACGGCGTTCATCAGGCGGCCGCCCCGAGGCGTTCGAAGATCTTGCCCAGCTTCTCTTCCAGCGTCTGCGCGGTGAACGGCTTGATGATGTAGCCGTTCACGCCGTTCTGCGCCGCTTCGATGATCTGCTCGCGCTTGGCCTCGGCGGTCACCATCAGCACCGGCAGCGTCTTGAAGCGGTCGTCGGCACGGATGGCCTTCAGCAGCTCGATGCCGGTCATGCCGGGCATGTTCCAGTCGGTGACCACGAAATCGAAGCTGCCCTGCGCCAGCGCGACCAGCGCGGTATTGCCGTCGTCGGCCTCGGCCGTATTGGTGTAGCCGAGGTCGTTGAGCAGGTTCTTGATGATGCGGCGCATGGTGGAGAAATCGTCCACGATCAGGATGCGCATGTTCTTGTTGGTCACGGGTGCTCCGGTGGTGCGTGGACGGTGGGACTGGTGGGGATATCGGCCGGGGGCGGGAAAGGTTGAGGCCAGGGAACCGGGAATAGGGAACAGGGAATGAGGAATCGCGAACGGGGAGCGGTGTTGTTGCGTCCGAAGGAACGCGGACCTGCGGACAACGCAGCGCGCCATTCCCTATTCCCCATTCCCCATTCCCGGCCCCATCACTCGTCGTCTCCCAGACCGGCATCCGCCTTCTCGAACACCTGCAGGCGGCCGCGCAGGCGCACCATCGCCTGGCCATGGATCTGGCAGACGCGCGATTCGCTGACGCCCAGCACCGCGCCGATTTCCTTCAGGTTGAGTTCCTGCTCGTAGTACATCGACAGCACCAGCTGTTCGCGTTCCGGCAACTGGCCGATGCACTTGACCAGTTGCTGGCGGAACTCGCTGCGCTCCAGGTGCTGCTGCGGCGACGGGCCGCCGGTGCGGGTGGTGTTCGGCTCGCCGTGGTCGTCGATGTGCGACTCCAGGCTCAGCACCTGGCCGCGCGCGGCGTCTTCCATCAGCCGCAGGTATTCCGGCAGCGGAATCTCCATGGCGCTGGCCACTTCGGTGGCGATGGCGGCACGGCCGGTGCGCTGTTCGATCTCGCGCACGGTGGCGGCCGCCTGGCGGGCACGGCGGTGGACCGAGCGCGGGACCCAGTCGCCGCGGCGGATCTCGTCGATCATGGAGCCGCGGATGCGGATGGACGCGTAGGTCTCGAACGACGCGCCCTGTTCCGAATCGTAGCTCCGCGAGGCTTCGAGCAGGCCGATCATGCCGGCCTGGATCAGGTCGTCGATCTCCACGCTGGCGGGCAGGCGCGCGGCCAGGTGGTGGGCGATGCGGCGGACGAGGTCGGCGTGCTGGGTGACGAAGTCGTTCGCGCTGGCGCGCTGCACCGCGCGGTACTGGGCGGCGGCGGTGTTCATGCGGCCACCCCGCGCTGGATCAGGCGCTCGACGAAGAATTCCACGTTGCCGCGCGCGCCGACCGGCGGTTGCCAGCGGGCCGTGGTGCGCGCGATCTCGGTGATGGCGCGGGCGGACGGGCTGCCCGGGTAGGCCTTCACGACGGGTTGCTGGCGCTGCACGGCACGGCGCAGCCAGTCGTCCTGTGGCACCGCACCGAGGTAGTGCAGGGCGACGTCGCCGAGGAAGCGTTCGCAGACGCGGGCGAGTTTTTCGTACAGCTTCCGGCCCTCGTTGGGGTCGCGGACCATGTTGGCGACGACGTGCACGCGGTCCAGCCCGCGTTCGCGCGCCAGCACCTTGATCAGGGCGTAGGCGTCGGTGATCGAGGCCGGTTCGTCGCAGACCACCACCACGGTGTCCTGCGCGGCCTGGCAGAAGGTCAGCACGCTGTCGCTGATGCCGGCGGCGGTGTCGACGACCATGAAATCGAGGGCGCGCTGCAGTTCGGAGAACACGTTGACCAGGCCGACGTGCTCGGCCGGGGTCAGTTCGGCCATGTGGCGGAACCCCGACGAGGCCGGTACGACCAGCACGCCCTCGGGGCCTTCCAGCAGCACGTCCTCCAGCCCGCAGCGGCCGGCGATCAGGTCGGCCAGGGTGAACTTCGGCGACAGGCCGAGCAGCACGTCCACATTGGCCAGGCCCAGGTCGGCGTCCATCAGCAGCGTGCGCTTGCCCATCTCGGCCAGTGACACGGCGAGGTTCACCGACACGTTGGTCTTGCCGACGCCGCCCTTGCCGCCGGTGACGGCGACGACGCGCACGGGATGGAAGGCGCCGGGCGATGGCGGGGTGCTGCGGGGATTCGTCTGCAGCGTCTGATCAGGCGACATGGGTGGCCTCGGTGGAGCAGGGTTCGTCGGCTTCGCGGCGCAGCTGGTCCAGCCGCAGCACGAGGTGGGCGCTGTTGGCGCGGTGGAGATCGTCGGGGACGCGCTGGCCGTCGGTCACCCAGGTCATCGGCAGCTGATGGTCGACGACCACGCTCAGCGCGCTGCCCAGGCGACCGGTTTCGTCCAGCTTGGTCAGCAACACGCCTTGCGGCTGCACGGTGCTGAAGCGGCGGACGACTTCGTCCAGGTCGGAGAAGTGCGAGTTCGCGGGCAGGCACAGCAACGTCTTCACCTGGCCGGAGGCGCGCAGCCAGTTGAGCTGGCCGACCAGGTTGCGATCGCGCTGGCCGAGGCCGGCGGTGTCGATCAGCACCAGCTTGTAGTCGCGCAGGCGCTCCAGCACCAGCGCCAGGGCCTGTGCGCTGTCGGCTTCGTGCACGGCGATGCCGAGCTGGCGGCCGTAGCCGTGCAGCTGTTCGCGGCCGCCGACGCGCACCGTGTCGGTGGTGACCAGCGCCACGTCGCGGGCGTTGTGGCGCTGCGCGAAGCAGGCGGCCAGCTTGGCGATGGTGGTGGTCTTGCCGGCGCCGGTCGGCCCGACCAGCGCGATGACGCCGCCGGTATCCAGCAGGTCGGTGTCGAGCACCGGCAGCTTCTTCGACAGCAGGCCCAGCATCAGGCCGCGGCCGCGATGCAGTTCGGTATCGGCGGGGATCTGCAGCGCGATGTCGCGGGTGATGCCGGCGTCGAAGCCGTAGTCCTCCATCAGCTCCATCGCCTGCATGCGCACCGGCGAACCGCGCAGGCGTTCGTCGGTGAGGCGGTGCATCTCGCGCTCGATCATCTCGCGCATGGCGGACAGCTCGCCGCGCATCTGCACCAGTTGCTCGTCGCTCTCGCGGGCCTGCGCGGCATCGTCGGCGACGATGGTCAGTGTCGGCACGGTGACGGCCGCAGGCGCCGGCACGGTCGCGGCGACCGGCGCGCGGGTGGCGTGCAGCGCGACCACCGGCGCGGGTTCGGGTTCCGGCAGCGACACCGGCGGTGCGATGGAAGGCAGCAGGGCTTCCAGGTCCAGGGTGTCGTCGGCCTCGGCGCGCGCGGCGACCGGGCGACGCGACGCCACGACCGGTTCGATGGCGGCGACGGGCTCATTGGCCGGCGAGGCAGGCAGGCAGGCCGCCAGCTTGGCGGCAAAGGATTCGGGTTCGATCAGCAGCGGCGCGATGTCGCGCACGACCGGCATCGGGATGTCGTTGGCCGGTGCCGGCGCACGCGGCGGGACGATGGCAGCAGGTGCCGTGACCGGGGCTGGCGCGGCGGCGGCAGGCTTTGCCGTCTCCGCACGCGGGGCGGCGGGAGCGGCCGGCTGGCGGCGTGCGAAGTAACTGGCGGCGGCTTCGGCGGGCGACAGTGCTGGCGCGGTCGCCGACGGTGCCGGATCGAGCAGCGGATGCAGCGGCGCAGCGGTGGTGGCCGTCGCCGGGCGCATCGCGTCCAGGGTTCGCTGCACCAGCGCTTCGTCGTAGTTGCTGGCGGCGACGATCTCGACGCCATCCTCGGTGACCCGGTTGGACAGGATCACCGCATCCGGGCCGTGCTCCTGGCGCACCATCGCGAACGCGGTGCGCATGTCGGGGGCAACGAAGCGTTTGATTTTCATGGGCGGAAGCCGTGATTCGTGATTGGGGATTCGTGATTGGCAAAGGCAGCACCAGCGGCGGAACGATGGCGTCCTGTTCGTCGGTGCCTATCGGCTTTTTCTTTCAGACTCATTCCCGCCTTCTCCGAATGAAGTGACCCGCTTTTGCCAATCACGAATCACGAATCACCAATCACCAATCCCGGCTCTCAACTGATTGTTCCCACCAGCTTCAACCGCTTGTCCTCGGGAACCTCGCTGTAGGCCAGTACCGACAGCGAGGGGACGCTGTGGCGGACCAGGCGGGCGAGGGCGGCGCGGACCGTTCCCGGTACCAGCACCACCGCAGGCTCGCTGCGGGCTTCCTGCTTGGTCACCACGTCGGCGAGGCTCTGGTGCAGGCGTTCGGCCAGTCCCGGTTCCAGCGCCGCGCCGGTTCCCTGGGTGCTGTCCTGCAAGACGCGTTCCAGATTCGGCGCCAAGGTATAGACGGGCAGTTCCGGCGCCATGCCGGAGATCTCCTGCACGATGAAGCGGCCCAGCGACGTACGCACGGCGGCGGTGAGCGCGGCCGGGTCGGTGTTCTGCGGGGCGAATTCGACCAGCGATTCGGCGATGCGGCGCAGCTGGCGGATCGGCACGCGTTCGATCAGCAGGTTCTGCAGCACGCGCACCACGGTGGCCAGCGGCAGCGCCTTCGGGGTGAGGTCCTCGACCAGCTTCGGCGCGCTGCGGCCCAGCTGCGCCAGCAACTGCTGCACTTCCTCGTGGCCCAGCAGTTCCGGCGCGTGTTCGCGCACCAGGTGAGAGAGGTGGGTGGCCATCACCGTGGCCGGATCGACCACCGTGTAGCCCAGCGATTCGGCGGTGGCCTTCTGGTGCGCCTGGATCCAGACCGCGTCCAGGCCGAACGCCGGGTCCTTGCCGGGGATGCCGTCGATGGTGCCGAAGGCGCCGCCCGGGTCGAGCGCCAGCTCGCGGTCGGGATGGATCTCCGCCGACGCCACCGGCACGCCGTGCACCAGCAGGCGATAGCCGTTGGATGGCAGTTCCAGGTTGTCGCGGATATGCACCGGCGGTATCAGGAAACCCAGGTCCTGCGTCAGCTTGCGGCGCACCGCCTTGATGCGCGACATCAGCTCGCCGCCCTGCTGCTTGTCGACCAGCGGGATCAGCCGGTAGCCGACTTCCAGGCCCAGTGGATCGACCGGGCGCAGTTCGTCCCAGGTCAGCTCGGCGTTGCGGTCGGGTGCGCCGGGACCGGGCAGGGCCGGCACGTCGCCGGTCGCCGCGTCCGGACCCTGCTGGGTCCGCTTCCACATCTTCCAGGCCAGAAAGCCGATGCCGGCCGCCAGCGTCAAAAAGGCGACGTTGGGCATGCCGGGCACCAGCCCGACCAGGCCCAGCACGCCGGCCGCCACGGCCAACGCCTTGTGCTGGCCGAAGGCCTGGCCCATCACGGCCTGGCCCATGTCTTCCGAACGGGAAGCGCGGGTGACCAGCATCGCCACCGCCGAAGAAACCAGCAGGGCGGGCAGCTGGGCGACCAGGCCGTCGCCGATCGACAGCAGGGTATAGGTCGAGGCCGCTTCGGCCGCCGGCATCCCGTGCTGGAACATGCCGACGGCGAACCCGCCGATGAGGTTGATGAACAGGATCAGGATGCCGGCGATGGCGTCGCCGCGGATGAACTTGTTGGCGCCGTCCATCGAGCCGTAGAAGTCGGCTTCCGCACGGACTTCCTCGCGGCGTGCCTTGGCCTCTTCGCGGGTCAGTACGCCGGCGTTGAGGTCGGCATCGATGGCCATCTGCTTGCCGGGCATCGCGTCCAGGATGAAGCGCGCCGAGACTTCGGCGATGCGGCCCGCACCCTTGGTGATGACCACGAAGTTGATGATGGTCAGGATGGCGAACACCACGATGCCGACCGCGTAGTTGCCGCCCACCACGAACTCGCCGAACGCCGCGATCACCTTGCCGGCGGCATCGTGGCCGTTCTGGCCGTTGAGCAGGATCACGCGGGTGGAGGCCACGTTCAGCGCCAGCCGCAGCATCGTGGTCATCAGCAGGATGATGGGGAAGATCGTGAAGTCCAGCGGCCGCTTCACATAGATCACCGCCAGCAGCACCACCAGCGAAATGGCGATGTTGAAGCTGAAAAGCGCGTCCAGCACCGGCGGCGCCAGCGGCACCACGATCATCGCCAGCAAGGCCAGCACGACCAGCGGCGCGCCGAGGCCGTTCTTCAGCATGTCCATCCAGCGCAGGCCGCCGGCGGGCTGGGCGCTCATGCCTGGCCTCCGTGCTCATCGACGTCGACGGTCGGCAGGTCGGGCAGCGGGGCATCGCCCACGCGCCAGGCGCGCAACTGGTAGACGTAGGACAGGATCTGGGCGACGGCGGCGTACATTCTCACGGGGATTTCCCGGCCAAGCTGACCTTCGCGATACAAGGCGCGTGCCAAAGGCGGCGCCGACACGATGGCGATGCGGTGGGCATCGGCGACTTCGCGGATGCGCATGGCCAACTCGTCCACGCCCTTGGCGACGACGGTGGGGGCGCCCATCTGGCCGGCCTGGTACTTCAAGGCCACCGCGTAGTGGGTGGGGTTGACCACGATGACGTCGGCCTTCGGCACGTCTTCCATCATCCGGCGTTGCGACATCTGGTGCTGCATCTGGCGGATGCGGCCCTTCACTTCCGGGCTGCCCTCGCTTTCCTTCATTTCCTTGCGCAGCTCTTCGCGGGTCATCTTCAGCTTCCGCAGCCAGTTCCACTTCTGGTACGGCGCATCGATGGCCGCCAGCAGGATCAGCCCGCCGGTGGTGGCCAGCAGCAGGGTGCTGGTGAATTTCAGGCCGCTGCGCACCGCCTGCTCCAGCGGCATGGTCAACAGCTCGCGCAGCGGGTCGAGTCCCAGCTTCAGGCAGATCGCCGCGGCGCCACCGATCAGGACGACGCGCAGCAGCGACTTCAGCAGCTCGGCGATGCTTTCCGGACCGTACAGGCGCTTGAGGCCCGACGCGGGATTGAGCCGCTTGAAGTCGGGCATCAGCGATTTCTGCGAGAACCGCAAGCCACTCATCGCCGTCGGCGCCGCCAGGCCGGCCAGCACGCAGATGCCGGCCACCGGTGCGATCGCGACCAGCAGCTTCAGCATCATCAGGCCGACGTAGCCGAACAATTGGTCGGGCTGGCGCATCAGCAACGGGTCCGGGCTGAGGGCGACCTTCATCCAGCCCAGCGCGTTGCGCGCCAGGCCCGGACCCATGCCGATGATCGCCAGCACGCCCGCACCGAATACCGCCGCCGTCGCCAGCTCGCGCGAACGCGGGATGTTGCCCTGTTCACGGGCTTCGCGAAGTCGTTTTTCGGTGGGTAATTCAGTGCGTTCGCCGCTTTCGTCCTGCTCAGACATGGCGCATTTCCGACGGGGTCGGCATGGTCCGTGCAAGAGCTGTTCCAGCCGCGGGCGCGGATCCGCCGTGGAATTGTCTAACGTCGCGCAGGCCGGCTAGGATGCCCGCCGATGCTCCGCCTGCTTCGCCACCGCCGTTTCATGCTGCTGCGCCTGCCGTCGCTGGCGGTGCTGTTGCTGGCGGTACTGGCCAACCCCGTGCTCGCCTCGCTGGGCGACCTGCACGAGCTGGGCAACGGCAACGAGCACCTGCACGCCGTCAACGAACATGCCGATGCGGCCACCGGCCACAATCACGCCGATGGCGACGCCGGCGAAGGCGACCTGCTGCATGCGTTGATGCATGCCAGCCACTGCTGCGGCCACCTGACCGCCATCGTGCCGGCGCCGATGCGCGTGCCGGCGATGAGGCTGGCCACCACGGCACCCGTCATGGCGGCGGTGCCGGTCGGGCACGCACCGCGCGGTTCGTTGCTGCGTCCTCCGATCACCGCGTGATGCCCGCGGCGGGCTGACGTCCTGTCGCCCGCGCCCCATCACCGACGATCCGGAGACTTCCCATGTGGTTGCGACTGGCGGCACTGGCCGCCTTCGCGATCGCGCCGTGCGTGCGCGCACAGGTGCCATCGCCTGCTGTTCCCCCTGAAACCCTGACGCTGGACGACGCCATCGCGCGTGTCGCCCGCGTCCATCCCGACCTGCGCCTGTTCGGTGCGCGTACCGAGACGCTGCTGGCCGAACGCGAGGTCGCGCTGTTGCGGCCCGCGCTGCGCGCCGGACTGGACGTGGAGAACGTCCTCGGCAGCGGCCAGGCGCGCGGCTTAGACCAGGCCGAGGTGACCCTCACCCTGGCCGGCGTGCTGGAGCGTGGCGGCAAGCTCGACGCCCGCCGCACCCTGGCGCAGGCACGCATCGATGCCTTGTCGGTGCAGCGCGAAGCGCAGCGCCTCGACCTGCTGGCCGACGTCGCACGGCGTTACCTCGCCGTCACCGGTGCCCGGGCGGCGGCCGAGGTGGCGCGCCGCGACATCGCACAGCGCACGCGCACCGTCGCGGCGGCGCGGCAGCGCCTGCAGGCCGGCGCATCGCCGGAATCCGTGGTGCTGACCGCGCAGGCCGCGCTGGCGCGCGCGGAACTCGCGCTGGCGCGGGCCGAGCAGCAGGCGATAGCGGCACGCCGGCATCTGGCGGCGCTGTGGGGCGAACGCGATCCGCAGTTCGTGATCGCCGCCGGCGATCCGTTCGTCTTGCCGCCGGTGGCGGACATGGCGGAACTGGCCGCCCTGCTGCAGGGCACGCCCGAACTGGCGCAGATCGCCGATGAACGCCGCATCCGCGAGGCGCGCGTTCGACTGGCGCGCACCGCGGCCACGCCGGACCTCGACTGGCAGGTCGGCGTGCGTCGCCTGCAGGACAACGGCGATACCGCGCTGGTCGGCGGCCTGTCGCTGCCGCTGGGCGGCGCACGCCGCGCGCAACCGGAGATTCGCGCGGCCGAAGCCGACCTCACCGCGCTGGAAATCGAGCGCGAGTCGCGCGATGTCGCGTTGTACTCGACGCTGGCGGACGCGCACGGGCGCTATCGGGTGGCGCAGCTCGACGTGCAGCGCACGCGCGACGACGTGCTGCCGCGCCTGCTGCGTGCCGAACAGGCCGCCGAGCGCGCCTACCGCGGTGGTGCCATCAGCTACCTCGAATGGGCGCAACTGCAGTCCGAGACCACCGCAGCGCGCCGGCAGCAACTGGATGCCGCACTGGAAGCCCATCTCGCGCTGATCGAACTGCAGCGCCTCACCGGCCAGGCCCTCGTGGTGCCGCCGCCGATGCTTGAACAAGGAACCTCCCCATGACGTTGCGTCCCCTGATGAGCGCGCTCGCGCTGTCCCTGGTGCTGGCCGCATGCGGCGGCAAGAACGACGGCCACGACAGCGAAGCCGGCCATGGCCACGATGGAGCCGGTGCGCAGGGCGATGGAGACGCCCTGCGCGGCGGGCACGGTGGCCGCCTGCTGACGCAGGCCGGCTTCACGGTCGAGCTGGCCATCGCCGAAGCAGGCACGCCACCCACCTGGCAGGCGTGGCTTTACCGCGACGGCAAGCCGCTGCCGGCCGCGGCGGGCAGCGTGGAGGTCCGTCTGGTCCGCCTCGGCAATGTCAGCGAAAGCCACGTATTGCAGCCGCAGGCCGATGGCAGCCTGCTGGCGAAGAGCGTGGTCGGCGAACCGCATTCCTTCGGCGTCGAGGTGCTGGCGAAGATCGAAGGCAGGTCGCTGCGCTGGACCTACGACAGCTATGAAGGCCGCACCACCATCGGCGCGAAGATCGCCGAGGATGCCGGCATCCGCGTCGCGCCGGTGCAGGCCGGCACGATCGCCGACGAGCATGAAGTGCAGGGACTGCTGACGCCGGCGGAAGGCCGCGTGGCCAATGTCGCCGCGCGTTTTCCCGGTTCGATCCGCCGCCTCGCGGTCAATGTGGGCGATCGCGTGCGGGCCGGCCAGACGCTGGCGATCGTGGAAAGCAACCTCAGCCTGACCACCTATACGGTGACATCGCCGATCAGCGGCGTGGTGCTGGCGCGCAACGCCAGTGTCGGCAGCGTGGCGGGCGAGGGCGCGACCCTGTTCGAAGTCGCCGACCTGTCTTCGCTGTGGGTGGACCTGCATATCTTCGGGTCCGACGCGCAGCACATCGTGCCCGGCGTGCCGGTGACGGTGACTCGGCTGAGCGACGGCGCCACCGCGCAGACCACGCTGGAGCGCGTGCTACCCGGCACCGCGACGGCCAGCCAGAGCACGGTCGCGCGCGCGACGCTGCAGAACGCCGACGGCCTGTGGCGACCCGGCTCCGCCGTGAAGGCGCGCATCACCGTTGAACAGCAACCTGCGGCGATGGTGGTTCCGCTCGCGGCACTGCAGACGTTCCGCAACGGGAATGTGGTGTTCGTGCGCGTCGGCGAGGCGTACGAGGCGCGCCCGGTGGAACTCGGCAAGCGCGATGCGCGGCAGGTCGAAGTGCTGTCCGGCCTGAAGGAGGGTGACCAGGTGGTGGTCGAACAGAGTTACCTGGTGAAGGCCGACATCGAGAAATCGGGGGCCTCGCATGACCATTGAGTACGACACCCCGGAACCGCGCGGCCTGCTGGAACGCATCCTGCGCTTCGCCATCGCGCACCGCTGGCTGATGCTGGTGTCGACGTTCGTGCTGGTCGCGGTTGGCGCATGGAGCTTCGGCAAGCTGCCGATCGACGTCACCCCCGACATCACCAACGTGCAGGTGCAGATCAATACCGAGGCGCCCGGCTATTCGCCACTGGAAGCCGAACAGCGCGTGACCTTCACCCTGGAAACCGCACTCGCGGGTCTGCCCGGACTGGACTACACGCGCTCGATCTCGCGCTACGGCCTGTCGCAGGTCACGGTGGTGTTCAAGGACGGCACCGATGTGTACTTCGCCCGCCAGCAGGTCGGCGAGCGCATCCAGCAGGTGAAGTCGCAGCTGCCCGCCGGGCTGGAGCCGGAGATGGGTCCCATCGCCACCGGCATGGGCGAGATCTTCATGTACACGGTGGAAGCGGACGCGAAGGCACGCAAGCAGGACGGCACGCGGTACACCGCCACCGACCTGCGCACGCTGCAGGACTGGGTGGTGCGACCGCAGTTGCGCAACGTACCGGGCGTGACCGAGGTCAACACCATCGGCGGGTTCGCGCGGCAGATCCACATCACGCCAGAGCCGGCCCGGCTGGTGGCGCTGGGCTTCACCCTGCACGACGTGGTGCAGGCGGTGGCGCGCAACAATCGGAACGTCGGTACCGGTTACATCGAGCGCAACGGCCAGCAGTTCCTCGTGCGTGCACCAGGACAGGTCGCCGACCTCGACGGCATCCGCGACATCGTGCTGGACCGCCGCGACGGCGTGCCGATCCGCGTGCGCGACGTGGCGCAGGTGGGCGAGGGGCCGGAACTGCGCACCGGTGCGGCGACGCTGGACGGCCAGGAGGTCGTGCTGGGCACCACCTTCATGCTGATCGGCGCCAACAGCCGCGAAGTGTCGCAGGCGGTCGCCGCACGGCTGGAGGAGGCGAGCCGCAGCCTGCCGGACGGCGTGCGGGCGGAACCGGTGTACGACCGCACTTCGCTGGTCGACCGCACCATCCGCACGGTGGCGAAGAACCTGGTCGAAGGCGCGATCCTGGTGATCGTGGTGCTGTTCCTGCTGCTGGGGAACATCCGCGCCGCGTTGATCACGGCCGCGGTAATCCCGCTGTCGATGCTGTTCACGCTCACCGGCATGGTGCGTGGCGGCGTGTCGGGCAACCTGATGAGCCTGGGCGCGCTGGACTTCGGCCTGATCGTCGACGGCGCGGTGATCATCATCGAGAACTGCCTGCGCCGCTTCGGCGACCTGCAGCACCGGCTGGGCCGCGTGCTGACGGACGAGGAACGCCTGGATGCCACCGCATCGGCGACCGCCGAGGTCATCCGGCCCAGCCTGTTCGGCCTCGGCATCATCACCGCCGTCTATCTGCCAATCTTCGCGCTCACCGGCGTGGAGGGAAAGATGTTCCATCCCATGGCGATCACCGTGGTGCTGGCGCTGAGCGGGGCGATGGTGCTGTCGCTGACGTTCGTGCCGGCCGCCATCGCGCTGTTCCTGCGTGGCCGCGTGCAGGAGAAGGAAACCCGCGTGATGGGATGGGCGCGGCGCGTGTACGCACCGGTGCTGGCTTGGGCGCTGCGCGCGCGCCTGCCGGTGGCGGGCGGCGCGTTCGTGCTGGTCGTGCTGTGCGGCCTGCTGGCCACGCGGCTGGGCACCGAATTCGTCCCCAGCCTGGACGAAGGCGACATCGCGCTGCACGCGATGCGCATCCCCGGCACCAGCCTGGAACAGGCGGTGCGCATGCAGTCCACACTGGAGGCACGGATCACGCAGTTCCCGGAAGTGCGCCGCGTGTTCGGCAAGCTGGGGACCGCGGAAGTGGCTACCGACCCGATGCCGCCGTCGGTCGCGGATACGTTCGTCATGCTCAAGCCGCGCAGCGAATGGCCGGATCCACGCAAACCCAAGGCGACGCTGGTGGCGGAACTCGAACGGGCGCTGGCCGAGATCCCCGGCAACAACTACGAATTCACCCAGCCGATCCAGATGCGCATGAACGAGTTGATCTCCGGCGTGCGTGCCGACGTGGCGATCAAGCTCTACGGCGACGATCTGGACACGCTGGTGGAGGTCGGCGAACGCATCGAAGCGGTGGCGAAATCCGTCGACGGCGCGGCGGATGTGCGCGTGGAGCAGGCCACGGGACTGCCGTTGCTCACCATCACGCCGGAGCGCCAGGCGTTGATCCGCTATGGCCTGAATCCGGGCGACGTGCAGGACACCGTGGCGACTGCCATCGGGGGCGAAGTGGCCGGTCAACTCTTCGAAGGCGACCGCCGCTTCGACATCGTCGTGCGCCTGCCGGAGGCGTTGCGGCAGGATCCGGCCGCGCTGCATGACCTGCCCGTTCCGCTCGGTGGTGCCGGCAACGAGGACGAGTCGACACGCTCGGCCAGTTGGCGCTCGGGGACGCCGGGCACGGTGCCGCTGCGCGAAGTGGCGAAGATCGAGACCGCGCTCGGACCCAACCAGATCAACCGCGAGAACGGCAAGCGGCGCGTGGTGGTGACCGCCAACGTGCGCGGCCGCGACCTGGGCGGGTTCGTCGACGACCTGCGTGGCCGCATCGGCGCGGAGGTGCGGTTGCCGGCCGGTTACTGGATCGACTACGGCGGCACGTTCGAGCAGCTGATCTCGGCCAGCCAGCGGTTGGCGGTGGTGGTGCCGGCGACGCTGCTGTTGATCTTCGCGCTGTTGTTCTGGGCCTTCGGATCGGCGAAGGACGCCGCCATCGTGTTCACCGGCGTGCCGCTGGCGTTGACCGGCGGCGTGGTGGCGCTCGCGCTGCGGGGCATTCCACTGTCCATTTCGGCGGGCGTGGGGTTCATCGCGCTGTCGGGCGTGGCGGTGCTCAACGGGCTGGTGATGATCGCCTTCATCCGCAAGCTGCGCGAGCAGGGCACGGGCCTGGACGAAGCGGTGGTCGAAGGCGCACTCGGCCGCCTGCGACCGGTGCTGATGACGGCACTCGTCGCGTCGCTGGGATTCCTGCCGATGGCGTTCAACGTCGGCGCAGGCTCGGAGGTACAGCGGCCGCTGGCGACGGTGGTGATCGGCGGCATCGTATCGTCGACGTTGCTGACGCTGGTGGTATTGCCGGTGCTGTACCGGTGGTGGAGCAGGAGTGAATCGTAAGGGGCGCATCCTGCTGCCCGCAGGATGGCCCGTCACCGTCATTCCAGCGGAAGCTGGAATCCATCTCCCGTGAGGGCCGGGTTCTACGGGGCAAGCCAGATGGGTCCCAGCTTTCGCTGGGACGACGGTAGTGGGGCGTGACGCTGCGTTGCTCCCGTCATTCCAGCGGAAGCTGGAATCCATTTCCCGTGAGGGTCGGGTTCTTCGGGACAAGCGTAAATGGGTCCCAGCCTTCGCTGGGACGACGGTGATGGGGCGTGTCGTTGTGTTGCCTCCGTCATTCCAGCGGAAGCTGGAATCCATTTCCTGTGAGGGCCGCGTTCTTCGAGGCAAGCCAAATGGGTCCCAGCCTTCGCTGGGACGACGGTAGTGGGGCGTGCTGCTGCGTTGCTCCCGTCATTCCAGCGAACGCTGGAATCCATTTCCTGTGAGGGCCTGGTTCTACGGGGCAAGCCAGATGGGTCCCAGCTTTCGCTGGGACGACGGTGATGGGGCGTGACGCTGCGTTGCCTCCGTCACTCCAGCGGAAGCTGGAATCCATTCCCCGTGAGGGCCGGGTTCTTCGGGACAAGCGTAAATGGGTCCCAGCCTTCGCTGGGACGACGGTAGTGGGGCGTGACGCTGCGTTGCCTCCGTCATTCCAGCGAACGCTGGAATCCATTTCCCGTGAGGGCCGGGTTCTTCGGCGCAAGCGTAAATGGGTCCCAGCCTTCGCTGGGACGACGGTGATGGGGCGTGTCGTTGTGTTGCCTCCGTCATTCCAGCGAACGCTGGAATCCATTTCCTGTGAGGACCGGATTCTTCGGGACAAGCGTAAATGGGTCCCAGCCTTCGCTGGGACGACGGTGATGCGCTGGGATGACGGTGTCGCGGGTGCGGGAGGTGGATGCCGTCCACGGCAACGCGACCCGGTCCGCTGCTAGAACAGGTCATCCGCGATGACGTAGCTGTCGCGGCCGGCCGACTTGGCGCGGTAGAGCGCGGCGTCGGCGCGCGAGAACCAGTCGTGCCAGGTCTTTTCCTGGTCGCGCAGCAGCGCGGCGCCCAGCGAGATGGTGATGCGGCCGCCGGGGCCGCGCAGGGAGCCGCGTACCGCCTTGCGGATGCGCTCCGTCGCGGACTCCAGCGCGTCGCGGTTGTCCAGTTCCAGCAGCGCCACGAATTCTTCGCCGCCAAAGCGGAACACCTGGTCGTTGCGGCGCATCTCGAAGCGCAGGATCGAGGCCAGGTCGGCGATGGCGGCATCGCCCGCGGCATGGCCGTACTGGTCGTTGACGCCCTTGAAGTGGTCCAGGTCCAGCACCACCAGGCCGAAGCGGCATTCGTCGCGCTGGAACCGCTCGACCGCGTCCGCCAGGGCGCGCTCCATGCTGCGCCGGTTCGGCACGCCGGTCAGCGCATCGATGGCCGCCAGCCGCTCCAGCTGTGCGCGGTCGTCCTGTGTACGGGCAGCGAAGATCAGCGAGAACACCGTCACCAGCAGCGCGCTGACCGCCATCGACAGCGCATGCACGCCATCGTGGAAAAACCCCGGCAGCAACTGCAGGCTGGCGATCAGCAGCAGGTTGCAGACCACCGCCGTCCAGCGGTGGGCGATGAAGAAGTTGGTGAGCAGCACCAGGTAGATCCACCCCAGTGCGGTATGGCCCAGCATCACACAGGCGCCGAACGACGCGCCGGTGTTGAACACGGCCAGGACGTTGCCGGCGCGGGCGTCGCCGCTACGCCACGCGTAGACGACCGGCGAGGTCACCGCCAGCACCACGGCGGCATCGAACGCCGCCATCGCCCAGTGTCCCTGCCAGCCGCGGTAGACGCCGAACGAGGCGATGGTCATCGCCGTGATGGCACCCAGCAGGACGATGATGTCCAGGCGGAAGTCTCGGCGTTTCGGCTTCATGGAAAGGGCCGGATGCGTGCGATGGGGATCGATGGAGATGGTGCTCGACGGAAACAGCGGAAAAGCGGCGCCGACGCGCGGCCCCGCGCAGTGTAGGCGGTTGCCGGATGCCGTGGGTGATGCGCATCACGCTTGCCTTGCGTGGCGGTGCAGCGGCAATCGGCGATCCGCCGCGCGTCCAGGACGATCGTCCCGCGAGGTGCGAGAACGGGAGGAACGACAGGAAGAACAACCGTAGAGGCGGCGGCCGCACGGCGACGCACCTCGCATGAGCGAAAACGGCCTCCCTCGGGAGACCGTCCGCTACGTACCGTCGATCGGGCGCTGCGGCGGCCTCAGGCCGACAGCGCTTCCAGCGTCTTGAACACTTGCGGCACGGCCATCGCCGGCGTCCCGCCGTTGACGGACACGGCGCGCAGGCCGTGCTGGTAGCTCTACCAGATCATCTCGTCGGCATGCTGGATGTCCAGGCCGCGGAATTCGCCGGCGCCGATGCCACGGCTGAGTTCCAGCCGCACCGGTTCGCGCATGCGGCGCAGCGCGGTGTTCATTTCGGCCTCGACCGTCGGCGACCAGCGGGCCGATACGCTCCACAGGGCCGGGAAGGCGATGAAGTTGGCCGCATCCTCGCGCGCCATCCAGAAATAGAAGTCGAGGATGCGCTGGGCGTGCGTCGACCCCTGCGGACGCTCCACCATCGGTGCCTTGCGACCGGTGTAGTCCCGGATCAGCAGGGTGGCGATGATGTCAGCCTTGGTTTCGAAGTGCAGGATCACGCCGCGGGCACTGAGACCGGTTTCCTCGCCCAGGTCCATCAGCGTGGTCTGGTCGAATCCCTTGGTGAAGAACAGCCTGCGTGCAGCGGCGAGCACGGCCTCCCGTGTTTCCTGACTGGTGCGTCGCTTGTGGGTAGGGCTGTGGCTCACGGGCAATCTCCGGTTTGCGGGGGAAGCGCTCCTGCATCGGGCTGGATGGGATCCAGTCCGTGCGCTGGCGTATGTCGCGGTTCCCTCATCCCCATTCTGCACAAATTCATGCAGTGAGTGGAACACACGGCGCAAACGCGATGTGAAACCCGCACGCGGCGCCCGCCGACCGTGCGTTCCGGCCCCCTTCCGGCTGGGTAATCCAGGTTTCGTCAGGCGGTGATCTGGCGCGCCGCGTCAAACGACAGGTCGAAGATCCGCTGCACCGGCGGCCCCAGTTCGCCCGCCAGCAGGGCGAGCAGGAACAGGCCCAGCAGCAGCGCCGTGGGCAGGCCGAGCTGGATCGGATTCAGTGCCGGTGCGGCACGGCCCAGTACGCCGAAGGCGAGGTTCACCGCCAGCATCGCCACCATCACCGGCAGCGCCAGCCCCACGGCGGCACGCAGGATGTGGGTGAACAGCATCGGCGCGACTTCCAGCACCTGCTGCACGTCCGGCAGGGCGGTGCCGATCGGCAGCGAGCGGTAGCTGTCCACCAGCAGCGAGACCAGCGCCAGGTGGCCGTTGACGGTGAAGAACAGCAGGCCGAAGGCGAGGTAGAACCATTGGCCGACGACGCCGGAATTGACGCCGCGCAGGGGGTCCGACATCTGCGCGAAGGCCAGGCCCGTGCCCTGCGAGATCAGTTCGCCGGCCATCGCGCCCGCCTCGAAGGCGAGTCGCAGCATGAAGCCCATGCTGGCGCCGACGGCGAGTTCGCGCGCCACGTTGAGCACGGTGCTGGCGTCGAAGGCGATGCGGTCGGGCGTGCCCGGCAGCAGCGGTGCCAGCGCCATCGCCAGTGCGCCGGCGATCATGACGCGCACGCGCACCGACACCGCGCGCGTGCCGATCAACGGCGCCGCCATCAGCAGCGCGCCGGTGCGCAGCATCGTCCACAGGATGGCGTTGATCATGCCGAAGGCCTGCTGGCCATCGATCACCATCTGGGTGGCGGCATCCATCGCGTCGTGTCCGCCGCGTCAGCCGATCAGGTGCGGCAGCCGCTGGAACAGCGTCGTCGTGTATTCCACCAGCACGCCCAGCAGGTAGCTGCCGGTGGCGAACAGCGCGGCGGTCAGCGCGATGGCCTTGGCCACGAAGGCGATGGTGGGTTCGTTGAGCTGGGTGGCCGCCTGGATCACGCCGACGACCACGCCGACGATCAGGACGACCAGCAGCAGCGGACCACCGACCCAGAGGGCGATCTCCAGGCCACCGCGCAGTTCGGTGAGGGCGGTTTCGGGACTCATTGGATGACCGTGATTGGTGAAGGGTGATTGGTGGTTCGTGAAGAGACAGGAGTGCTATCCATTGATCGGCTTTTGATTCTTCCAATCACGAATCACCCTTCACGAATCACAGCTTCAATTGAAGCTCGCCGCCAGCGAGCCGACGATCAGCACCCAGCCGTCGACCAGCACGAACAGCAGGATCTTGAACGGTGCGGAGACCAGCATCGGCGACAGCATCATCATGCCCATCGACATCAGTACGCTGGCGACCACCAGGTCGATGATCACGAACGGGATGAAGATCAGGAAGCCGATCTCGAACGCGGTCTTCAGTTCGCTGGTGATGAAGGAGGCGACGACGATCGGGAACGGCACGGCGTCCGGACCGGTGTAGCTGCCGTGTCCGGCCAGGCCGGCGAACGTCATCAGGTCGGTCTCGCGCACCTGCGCCAGCATGAAGTCGCGCAGCGGACCGGTGGTCAGCGTCCATGCGGTGGAGAAATCGATCTGGCCGTTGAGGTACGGCGCCATGCCTTCGGCCCACGCCTTTTCACCGACGGGCATCATCACCAGCATGGTGAGGAACAGCGCCAGGCCCACCAGCACCTGGTTGGACGGCGTCTGGCCCGTGCCGAGTGCCTGCCGCAGCAGGCCGAGCACGATGATGATGCGGGTGAACGCCGTCATCGCGAGCAGTGCGGACGGGATGAGCGTGATCGCCGTCATCAGCAGCAGCGTCTGCAGCGGCAGGCTGACCGTGTTGTCGCCGACCTGGCCCACGTCGACCTTCGGCATGGCCGGCAGCGTCGGTGCGGTCGGTGCCGCAGGTGCGGACGCCGTCGGGGCGGCGGGTGCCGTCGCGGCCTGCGCGAACGCCAGCGTCGGCGCGGCCAGCCACAGCACGCAGATCAGGGAGAGGAGGAAACGACGCATCTCAGGACTCTTTGCGCAGGCGCTTGGCCAGCAGTTCGGCGAAATTGGGCATCGTCGGCGCGGGCGCGACGACCAGCGGTTCGGGCAGCGTGTGCAGGGTGGTGATGCCGCCGGCGCTCACGCCGATCAGCAGTTGTTCCTTGCCGACCTCGATCACCATCACGCGCTCCTTGGCGCCGACCGACAGCATCGACACCACGCGCAGCTGTTCGCTGGGACGGATGCCGAGGCCGGCGCCGGGCAGTCGCTTCAGCAGCCAGGCCAGGCCCAGGATCAGGCCCAGCACCAGGATCAGGCCGACCAGCGCGCCGCCGATGCCGGGCGTGGCCGGTGCGTGCTGTCCGATCTTCTGTGCGGGTGCCGCGGCAGTGGCGAGCAGGGCGAAGGCGTGCATGGCGGTGTGCTCAGCGCAGGCGGCGGATGCGTTCGCTGGGGCTGACCACGTCGGTCAGGCGTACGCCGAAGCGATCGTTGACCACCACCACTTCGCCATGCGCGATCAGCGTGCCGTTGACGAATACGTCCAGCGGTTCGCCGGCGCCGCGCTCCAGTTCCACCACCGAGCCCTGGTTGAGCTGCAGCAGGTTGCGGATGGGCATGCGGGTGCGGCCGACTTCCAGCGACAGCGTCACCGGCACGTCGAGGATGACGTCCAGGCTCATGTCCGTTTCCTGGCCGGCGTGGAGGTCGCTGCTGGCGGTCTCGGTGTCGCCGAAGGCGGTGGCGAGGGCTTCTTCGTTCTCGGGAATCATGGCGTGGCGTCCTGGAAGGCGACGGGTGCGAGGGTCTGGCGGGCGATGGCGGAGGGCTGGTGGCGTCCTCCGGGCGGGTGGTGAGCGGTGATCTTCACCGCGTTCTGGCCGTTGGAGATGCCGAATTCGCCGGTGAATACCGGCACCTGCTCGACACAGACCGGCACCGATTTCGGTACGTCGATGGGCAGGATGTCGCCGACCTTCAGCCGGGTCAGTTCGCGCAGGTTGATGCGCTTCTCCGCCAGCACGCTGGACACGGTCACTTCGGCGGTGCGCAACTGCTCGTGCATGGTCACGCGGAAGCTGTCGTCGTCGTGCACGCGGTCGGACTGGATGCCGGCGTCGAGCAGTTCGCGGATCGGTTCCAGCATGGAATAGGGCAGGGTGACGTGCAGGTCGCCGCCGCCGCCGTCCAGCTCCACGTGGAAGCGGCTGACCACCACGTACTCGCGCGGGCTGACGATGTTGGCGAAGTGCGGGTTCACTTCGCTGGTGATGTATTCGAAATCCACCGGCATCACCGGCGCCCAGGCGTCGATCAGGTCGGCGAAGGTCTGCTTCAGCAGCAGCTGGATCACCCGCATCTCGGTGGCGGTGAACTCGCGGCCTTCGATCTTCGCCGGGTAGCGGCCGTCGCCGCCGAAGAAGTTGTCCACCATGGTGAACACCAGCTTGGGTTCGAACACGATCAGGCCCACGCCGCGCAGCGGCTTGAACTTGACCAGGTTGAGGTTGGTGGGTACGTACAGTGAATGCAGGTAGTCGCTGAACTTGACCGTCTCGATGCCACGCACCGACAGTTCGGCGGAGCGGCGCAGCATGTTGAACAGGCCGATCCGCCACGTGCGCACGAAGCGCTCGTTGATCATTTCCAGCGTCGGCAACCGGCCACGCACGATGCGGTCCTGGCTGGCGAAATCGTAGGTGCGCGCCACGGTGGGATCGTGCGGCGGCTCCTCGGTCTCGATCGCGCCGGTGTCGACGCCGTTGAGCAGGGCGTCGATCTCGTCTTGCGACAGCAGGTCACTGGTCATCATGGCGGCGGGGTTCCGTCACTGCATCACGAAGCTGGTGAACAGGAGCGACTCGGCGCAGGGCTTGCCGGTTTCGGCGACCAGCAGCGCCTTCACTTCGCCGAGGGCAGCGTTCTGCAGGCGCTCCTTGCCTTCGCGCGACATCAGGCTGGTGGCATCCTGCTGGGCGAACAGCATCAGCAGGCGCGCGCGGATCGCGGGTGCATGCAGCTGCAGGGCGGTCATCGCTTCCGGGTCGCGCGTCATCAACTGCACTTCCACCTGCAGGTAGCGCGCGCCGCCGGCTTCGCCGACGAGGTTGACGACGAAGGGCGGTTCCAGCGCGAAGTACTGGGCCGGTGCCGGGACCTGGCCCGGCTTCTTGGCCTTGGGCGCGTCGGCGCTTTCTTCCTTCGCGCCATGACTGGTGAAGTACCAGGCACCGCCACCTGCGGCCGCGGCCGCGATCACCGCCACCAGCCCGATGGTCAGCAACGACTTGCCGCCCTTGGGCTTGTCGCCCTTCTCGGTCTTGGACTTGCTTGCGTTCTTGTCGGCGGCTGCCACGGCGGTGGATCTCCTGAGGGGTCAGCCCAGGTGATGCAAGTGGTGTGCCGGGGTGGCGACTGGAGGCCGACGGAGTTTTGACGGGTGGAGGCCGGTGCAGGTTGATGTGGGAGCGACGTAAGTCGCGATATCGAAGCCGAGATCGTTGGCGGCGGACGGTACACCACTACCGATAGATGGCTTTCGCGACTTACGTCGCTCCCACAGTCGGGTCCACCGACAGGTGAACCATCACGCGTACGCGTCGACCAGGCCGTGGGCGGTCATGCGGACGGTGCGGGGTGCTTCGGTGGCAGGTTCGGCGGCATCGCCGGTGTCACCGTCGGCACTGGATCCGCCGCCCCGCGACGGCGGCGCATGCTGCTGGCCCACGTCGGCATGGGCCAGCTGGAAGCCGTGCTGGCCGAGCATCTCGCGCAGGCGGGGCAGGCTGCTTTCCAGTGCCTGGCGGACGTCGGCCTGGGCGCTGCTGAAGTCGGCATGCACGCGGTCGCCGTCCAGGCGCAGGCGGATCTCGACCGTGCCGAGGTCGTTGGGCGTGATCTTGATGTGCGCATGGCCGATCTTCTGGTCGGCCATCCAGCGCACGGCGTCGCCGATGTCATCGTCGAAGTGGCCGCCGTGCAGGTCGGCGCTCGGTGCCTGCGTGGCGTTGACGGTGTCGGTGCGCGACAGACCGAGCACCTGGTTGGATGCGCCGACGCCGGCCAGCAGGTGGCCGGTCGGTGCGGGCGCGTCGCCGTCCTCGTTGCGGAAGGCGTCGACCAGGTCGCGGCCGAGGGTGATCGCCTCGGGCACGGCCGCGGCGACGTGGCCGCTGGCCAGATGCGTGGCGAAGGAGAGCAGGTTCTGCAGCGGCGCCTTGGCATCGATCGCGGTCGCGGGCGTGCTCGTGGCCGCGGGCAGCGGCGTTGCGGCGTTTCCGCTGGCGATGGCCGGGCCGGCGTCGCCGCTGGCGTCCGTCGTCATGTTCGTTATCGGCGCGCCAGGCAGCGCGGTCTGAATCGTCGCGCGAGCGCCCGCCAGCAGGGCATCGGCAACGATGGCGTTGGCCGCCGGCAGCGCGCCGCCGGGCACGGGAGCGCCAGGCGGATCGACCAGTACGTTGGCCGGCGCGTCCGCCGGCAGTATGGCGACGGCGGATGGCAGTTCCAGCAGGACCGGTGGCAACGCGGACGCCACGACGGCATCTTCGGGCTTCTCGTCCTCGACGGATGCAGCCGCAGCCTCGTCCTGCTTGCTGGTGGCCTTGTCCGGACGTTGCCGGACCGGTTCCTTCGTGTCGCTGGCGCGTGCATGGGGGGCGCGCGGCGCGTCATCGCGCTTCACGGGGCGACGGACCATGTCGTCGAACGCCGGCTTCTTCGCGGAATCCTCGCCCGTGGACGCACTGCTGCCCGATGCCGCCGGCGGGGACGGCGACTTGAGGGCAACGTTCAGTGCGGACATCGGCGACGGCATCAGGCGTCCTCGTTCTCGCGGGCGGTCGCGGCGAGCCGGGCACGGCGTGCGCCCACGTCGTCCATCTCGCGCTGGTCGCGGCGATCGACGATCAGTTTTTCCTGCACGCGATAGCTGGCGGCCAGCTGTTCGAGCACCTGCTTGTCGCGGCTGGCCAGCAGCAGGCGGTCACGTTCGATGTCCACGCTGGCGCGGCTGCGGTCGACGTTCTGCAGTTGCTGCTTGAGCGCCTGGTCGATGCGCTCGAGGAAGGCGCGACGGTTGGCGAGCTGCGCCGGACTGGTCGCGGCCATCTGGCTGTTGGCGTAGTCCTCGGCGTACTGGCGCAGTTCCTCCAGCCGCGATTCGTGCTGCGCCAGCGCGTTCTGGCGTTCCGCCAGCTCGCGGGCGACGGAATCCTCGTGCTCCTGGGCGCGGCGCAGCAGGGGATCGATTCGGCGGGATTGCATCATGGCGCGGGTTCCTTGCGTTACTGCGGGCCGGTCGGCAGCGGGATGCCGACGGCGGCATTGCGTTGGACAAGCGATTCCAGGGCGGCCCGGCTGCTTGGCAGGTCGGCGGCGTGCGCGACGTCCTGGCCGAGGAACTCGACGATCTCCGGCCAGCGCTCCAGCGCTTCGTCCACGGTCGGGTCGTTGCCGCGCTGGTAGGCGCCGATGGCGATGAGGTCGCGGTTGCTGGTGTAGGCCGACAGCAGGCGCTTGAGTTTGCGGATGCGGTCGCGCCAGGTTTCGTCGGCGATTTCGGTGACCACGCGGCTGACCGACGATTCCACGTCGATCGCCGGGTACAGGCCGCTGTCGGCGACGCGGCGCGACAGCAGGATGTGGCCGTCGAGGATGGCGCGTGCGGCGTCGGCGATCGGATCCTGGGGGTCGTCGCCTTCGGTCAGGACGGTGTAGAACGCGGTGATCGAACCGCGGCCCTTCGCGCCGTTGCCGGCGCGCTCGACCAGCGCCGGCAGGCGCGCGAACACCGACGGCGGGTAACCGCGCGTGGTGGGCGGTTCGCCGACCGACAGGCCGATCTCGCGCTGCGCCTGTGCGAAGCGGGTCAGCGAATCCATCAGCAGCAGCACGTTCAGACCCTGGTCGCGGAACCATTCGGCGATGGCGGTGGCGCGGTAGGCGCCCTGCAGGCGCGCCAGCGGCGGACGGTCGGCGGGGCTGGCGACGACGACGGCGCGCGCCAGGCCGGCCGGGCCCAGCGTGGTCTCGACGAAATCGCGCACTTCGCGGCCACGTTCGCCGATCAGGCCGACGACGATCACGTCGGCGGCGGTGTACTTGGTCATCATGCCGAGCAGCGTCGACTTGCCGACGCCGGAGCCGGCGAACAGGCCGACGCGCTGGCCCCGGCCGATCGGCAGCAGTGCGTTGATCGCGCGCACACCGACGTCCAGCGGCTGGGTGATCGGTTCGCGCGAGAGCGGATTGATCGCCACGCCGGCGAGGCTGACGCTGCCTTCGGCGCGGATCGGGCCACGGCCGTCGAGCGGCACGCCGTCGCTGTCGATCACGCGGCCCAGCAGGCCTTCGCCGACTTCCACGCCGCCGCGGCGGCGCGAGGGCACCACGCGCGCGTTCGGCAGCAGGCCATGCAGTTCGGCGCTCGGCATCAGGTAGGTGCGCTCGCCGGAGAAGCCGACGACTTCGGCATCGACCCAGCCGCCATCGACGACCTCCACCTTGCAGGTCGCGCCCATCGGCGCTTCGCAGCCGATCGCTTCCAGGGTCAGGCCGACGGCGCGGCGCAGGATGCCCTCGCGGATCAGGCCACGGCCACCGAGTTCGGGATTGATCTGCGCCAGCCGCGCCGACAGGCGCAGGTCGCGGGCGGTCAGCCATTCCAGCGGCTGTGCGCTCATGCGCGTACTCCGCGGTTGAGCACGGTATCCAGCGCGCCGCGCAGGCGCGCCTCCAGGGTGCCGTCGATGCGCACGCTCTCGGCGTGTACGCGCAGGTCGCCGCGGCTCAACGAGGTGTCGGCCGTCAGGCGGGTGTGCGCGGTCATCGCCAGCACCGGCGTCAGTGCGGCGATGTCGTCCGGATGCAGGCGCAGTTCGACCTCGCGCTGCGAGCCGCCGACGGCGTCGAGCGCGCTGGTGGCCAGTTCCTGCAGCAGCACCGGGTCGGTCTGGTAGGCGCGGCCGACCAGTGCACCGGCGATGCGCACGGCGAGTTCGGACAGCGCGGCGACCACTTCGTTCTCCAGCCTGTCGAGCGGGCGCGAGAAGTTGTCGAGGATGCCTTCCATCTGCGCGGCGAGCCGGCGCACGTCCGCCTGGCCCTGCGAGAAGCCTTCGGCATGGCCCTCCGCCAGGCCGCGCTCAAGTCCTTCGCGGTAGGCGGCATCCTGGATGGCCTGGATTTCCTGCAGCGTGGGTGGCACCAGCGGCGGCGCGTCCTGTTCGGCGGCGGCGTCGGACAGCACGACATCGAGCGGCGCCGGCATCCAGCGCAGCGGCGGGGGCGTGCTCATACCATTTCCTCGGCGCTGGCGGTGAGGGCGATGACGCCCTGGTCAGCCAGCCGGCGCACGATGGCGAGGATTTCCTTCTGAGCACCTTCGACATCGGACAGGCGCACGGGACCGCGCGCTTCCATGTCTTCCAGCAGGATCTGCGCCGCGCGCTGCGACATGTTGCGGGTGATCTTTTCCTTCACCTTGGCGTCGGCACCGCGCAGCGCCAGTCCCAGCCTGTCGTTCGGCACTTCGCGCAGCAGCGCCTGCAGTTCGCGGTCGCCGAGGTCGGCGAGGTTGTCGAACACGAACATCAGGTCCTGGATGCGCGCGCCGAGGTCGGCGTCGACCTGGGTGATGCTGCCCAGGATCGCCTGGTCCTGGCCGGAATCCATGAAGTTGAGGATGTTGGCGGCGACCTTGACGCCGCCGATGCTGGACGCCTTGAGGTTCTGGTTGCCGGCGAACTGGCGCTCCATGATCTCGTTGAGTTCGTTCAGCGCGTTGGGCGGGATGCCGTCCAGCGTGGCGATGCGCAGCAGCACGTCGGTACGGGTGCGTTCGGCGAGCAGCTTGAGCGTATCGGCAGCCTGGTCGCTGTCCAGGTGCGCCAGCACGATGGCGATGATCTGCGGATGCTCGTTGCGTACCAGGTCGGCGATGGCGCGTGGGTCCATCCACTTCAGCGAGTCCAGGCCGGTGGTGTTGCGGCCCAGCAGGATGCGGTCGATCAGGCTGCCGGCCTTGTCTTCGCCCAGCGCCTGCACCAGCACCTTGCGCACGTAGTCGTCCGCGCCCATGCCGAGCGAGGTCTGCTTGTCCAGCGCGTCGCCGAAGTTGGACATGACCTGCATCACCTGCTCGCGGCTGATGCCGGAGATGGTGGCCATGGCGATGCCGAGCTTCTGCACCTCCTTGGCGTTCATGTGCTTGAGCACTTCGGCCGCGTCTTCCTCGCCCAGCGAGAGCAGCAGCACGGCGGCGCGCTGCACGCCGGACAGCGTGGTGTCCTGTGCGTTACTCATCGCTGGCCACCCAGTCCTTGACCACCTGCGCGACCTGCTTGGAATCGGTCTTCACGGCCTCGCGCGCCTGGCGCAGGCGATCTTCGTAGGCGTCCGAGGGCAGGGCGCGCATCGGCGGCGCGTGATCGTGCGACAGCGTGGCGACCACGCCGTCCTCGTCGCGGTCGTCCATGACGCTGATGTCGACGCCGTCCTCGTCGACGCGCTTCTGCTTCGCGGCGGGGTTGATGATCTGGCGCATGGCGGGGCGCAGCACGCCGAACAGCAGCGCGATGACCACCAGTGCGCCCAGGCCGTAGCGCGCGATGTCGCGCACCATCGGGTTGTGCAGCCACGGGCTTTCCCAGAACGGCACGTCCACCGGGGCTTCGGTCTCGCGCACGAACGGAGCGTTCATCACCGACACCGAATCGCCGCGCGCGGCATCGAACCCCACGGCTTCCTTCACCAGGGCTTCGATGCGGGTCAGCGTGGCCGCGTCCAGCGCGGTCATCACGGCCTTGCCGTTCTCGCCGGTGCGCGGCACATGGTCGACCAGCACCGCGGCGGTGACTCGGCGCACGCGACCGGCCGGCTGGCGCGTGTGCTGCAGGGTGCGGTCCATCTCGAAGTTGCGGGTCGCGCTGCTGGCGGTTTCCACCGGCGCGGCGGGATTCGGCGTGGCGGCCGCGGCGTTCTGGCCCGGCGGCGTATTGCTGGTGGCGCCGGGCACGCCCTCGGGACCGGTACCGGCGCTGGTGGTGTTCTGGCTGACCTGTTCGCTGCGGATCTTGGCCGGATCGTTGGCGAAGGTCTCGCGGGCTTCCTCGGTGACCGAGAAGTCCATGTCCACGGCGACTTCGGCGTTGACGCGGCCGGGGCCGGTCAGCGGCTCCAGCAGCTCGCGGATGCGGTCGTTGAACGAGGTTTCCAGTTTGCGCACGCGTTCGAACTGCGCGGCGTTGAGCGCGGCCTCGCTGTTCGGGTCGCTGATGGTCAGCATGCGGCCGCTCTGGTCGACCACGGTGACGCGTTCGGGCGCCAGGTCGGGGATCGACGAGGACACCAGGTGCACGATGGCATCCACCTGGTTGCGCTCCAGCATCGTGCCCGAGCGCAGATCCAGCACCACCGACGCACTGGCGACTTCGCGCTGGCGGGTGAACGCGCTGGGCTTGGGGATGGCCAGGTGCACGCGCGCGTCGCGGACCGGGCGCAGCGTGGTGATGGTGCGGACCAGTTCGGTTTCCAGCGCATGCTGGTAGCGCGCATTCTCGACGAACTGGCTGACGCCGAAACCGGGATCGCGTTCCATCATCTCGAAGCCGAGGCGGCCGCTTTCGGCCAGGCCGGCGCCGGCCAGCTTCAGGCGGGCATCGTGCAGGTTTTCCTCCGGCACCGAGATCGCGCCGGAGGCCTGGTCCAGCTGGAACGGGATCTTGGCCGCGCGCAGCATGTCGGTCGCTTCGGCGGTGGCCTTGGCATCCAGGCCGGTGTAGAGCGGGGTGAAGGCCGGCTTCTGCGACCAGAAGAACACCATCATGCCGACCGCGACCGCGCCGGCGATCAGCAGCAGCGTACCCATCTGCCTGAACACGCGCGCGTCCTGGATCTTGGTCAGCGCCGCGCCGGCCTTGTCGGCGGTCAGCGATTCCTTCAGGGCTTCCTTGGACAGCGTGAGGGCCATGGCGACGGGTCGGTTCTAGGGAAGAGGGAAGGGCGCCGCCTTACAGCGGCATGTTCATGACGTCCTGGTAGGCCTGCACCAGGCGGTTGCGCACTTCGACGGTGGCGCGGAAGGCGACCTGCGACTGCTGCGCGGCCACCATCACCCGCGCCAGGTCGGCGCGCGGATCGCCCAGTTCGAAGGCCTGTGCCAGCGCGCCGGAGGTCTTCTGCGCGTTGTTCACGCCTTCCAGTGCGTTCTGCAGGGTGTCGCCGAAGCTCGGTGCCTTGACGCCCGGCTGCTCCAGCCCCACCCGGTTAGGCGTGAATGCGCCCGGGTTCGGCATCGGCTCGAGTGCGCGGGTACCGACCTGGTGCTGGTAACTGCGGATCTGCGAGAGGATGGAGGTGACGTCGGACATGGGCGGGCGCTTCGGTCGTCGGAGTGTCTTGCCTGATCAGTTGCAAGACCCGTGCCGGAAACCGTGCCCGCGCCCAGTCAGTTTTCCGTCGCCAGCGCCACTTCCTCGCGCTCGATGCCGTACTTGCGCAGCTTTTCCACCAGCGTGGTGCGGCGCAGGCCCAGCAGTTGGGCGGCATGCGCCACCACGCCGCCGGCGCGGTCCAGCGCATCGCGGATCAGGTTCAGTTCGATCTGGGCGATGTGTTCGCGCAGGTCGATGCCGGCGTCGGGCAGGCGGTCGGCCGGCATCGCCGCGGCGGCCACGACGGCCGTCGGCAGCGGTGCGGCGGCAGGCGCGGCGACGACCGCAGCCGGTGCGTCGACGACCAGTGCCTCCATGCCTTCCGGCTGGTAGCGCTTGGGCAGGTCGGCCACGCGGACCAGGCCGCCGGGATGCAGCACGGCCAGGCGTTCGACCAGGTTGGTCAGTTCACGCACGTTGCCCGGCCAGGCGTAGGCGCGCAGTGCCTGCAGGGTGTCGCTGGCGAAGCGCACTTCGCCGCGGCCGGTGCGGGAGAGCTGCGCTGCGATGGTCATCACCAGGTCGGGCAGGTCGTCGGCGCGCTCGCGCAGCGCCGGCATCTCGATCGGGAACACGTTGAGGCGGTAGAACAGGTCTTCGCGGAAGTGGCCGTCGGCGATGCGCGCTTCCAGGTTGCGATGGGTAGCGGCGATCACGCGCACGTTGCAGCGGATGGTCTGGTTGCCGCCGACGCGCTCGAAGCTGCGCTCCTGCAGCACGCGCAACAGCTTGACCTGCATCGGCAGGCTCATGTCGCCGATCTCGTCCAGCAGCAGGGTGCCGCCCTCGGCCATCTCGAAGCGGCCCTTGCGGGCGCTCAGCGCACCGGTGAAGGCGCCCTTCTCGTGGCCGAACAGTTCGCTTTCCAGCAGGTCCGGCGGAATGGCGCCGCAGTTGATGGCCACGAACGGCCCGTCGCGGCGCGGGGACTGGTCGTGGATGGCGCGGGCCACCACTTCCTTGCCGGTGCCGGATTCGCCCAGCACCAGCACGGTGGTGTCGAAATTGGCGACCTGCTCGATCATGCGGCGCAGGCGGACGACGGCCGGGCTGTTGCCGGTCGGGCCGCTGGTGGTGACCTGCTGCGCCTGGTGTTCGGTGTCCAGCCGCTTCAGGCTGGCGCGGCGCAGGCAGGCTTCCAGCTGCGCATGGCGGATCGGGCTTTCCAGTGTCCACACGCCGGCCTCGTGCAGGCCGTGGGCGGCGGCGAAGGCGGCGGTGTCGCCTTCCAGCAGCAGCACCGGCGGCGGCAGCTGGGCCTTGCCAAGCCAGGCGAAGAAGCCGTCGGTGGCCTTCTTGTCGTCGAGCGAGCCGACCACCACCGCCAGCCAGTCGTGCGGGCGGGCGCGGCGGACATCCACGTCACCGGCGCTGGAGACCCAGCGGGGTGTCAGGTCCATGAATTCGAGCAGTCCGGCCAGGCGTTCGGCACGCGGGGCGTCGGCGTCGATGACGAGGATGCGGGATTCACTCATGGCGGCGCTCTTTGAATTTTTCGAGGATGGGCAAGACTTCCTGGATGTAGGAAAGCTTGCTGACGAAGTCGTCGGCACCGGCGCGCATCGCGTGTTCGCGGTGCTCGGCGTCGTCGAAATGGCTGGCGATCACGATGAAGGGCGGTGCGTCCTGGGTCTTGATCAGGCGGGTGGCCTGCAGGCCACCCATCTCCGGCATGGCCAGGTCCATCAGCACCACGTCCGGGCGCAGGGTTTCGGAGCGCTCGATGGCTTCCAGGCCATTGCTGGCGCGGCCCACGATGTCCAGCCACTCCACCTTGCGCAGGTGGCGCAGGGCGGCGTTGATGAAACCTTCGTGGTCGTCCACCAGCAGTACGGTGATCTTGCTCATTGCGGTCGTGCTCCGTTATCCGGCTTTGGCCAAGACGGATACGGTAGCGCGTCGGCGTTCCCGGGCGGGAGCGATATCGAGCTGTTCCCGGTACTTCGCCACGGTCCGGCGGGCGATGTGGATGCCCTGGCGGGCCAGCAGGCCGGCGATGGCCTCGTCGGCCAGCGGCTTCCCCGCCGGCTCGGCGTCGATCAGGCGGCGCACCATGGCGCGCACGGCCGGGCCGGACACGTTGGCGCCTTCCAGCCGCACGGCGAAGAAATGCTTCAGCTCGAAGGTGCCGCGTGGGGTCTGCATGTACTTGCCGGTGGTGATGCGCGAAACGGTGGACTCGTGCATGCCGATGGCGTCGGCCACTTCCTTCAGCGTCAGCGGGGCCATGGCTTCGTCGCCCTGCGTCAGGAAGCCGGCCTGGCGCTCGACGATGGCGCGTGCGGTGCGCAGCAGCGTGTCGTAGCGGATCGACAGGCCGCGGGTCAGCCAGCGGGCTTCCTGCAGCAGTTCGCGCAGCTTGCCGGCGCCTTCGGACGGGCCGGCCTGGTCCAGTGCGCGCTCCTGCATGGCATTGACGCGGATGCGCGGGGTGGTGGCCGGGTTCAGCGCGACGCGCCAGGCGCAGTCGGCATGCCAGGCGACCACGTCCGGCACGATGTAGCCGGTCGGGGCCGGAGCCAGCGAGGCGCCCGGGCGGGCATCCAGCGACAGCACCAGGCGCACGCCTTCCATGACCTGGTCCAGTTCGAGGTCCAGCAGCCGGGCGAGGGCGTCGTATTCGTGGGCGGCCAGCAGCGCCATGCCGTCGGTGACGATGCGGTGGGCGACATGGCGGGCCGGCACGCGGCCCTGCAGGCAGTCCAGCTGCACCTGCAGGCATTCGCGCACGTCGGCGGCGGTCAGGCCGGGGAATTCGCCGCGCAGCAGACGGTCGCGCAGGGCGAGTGCGGCATCGGTGGTCAGGTCGAAGCGGGCCGAGGCCAGCAGCGCCAGGGTGTCGGGCGCCTGCTCCAAGTAGCCGGCGTCGTTGGTGTGCTCCAGCCAGAAGGCGACCACGTCGAGCGCGCGGTCATCCAGTTCCAGCGCCAGGCGATCGAGCACGCGCACGTGCGGGTCGCTGGACTCGCCGGCCTCGACGCGCTGCATGCGGTCGTCGTCGCCGTCCTGCCAGCCCGCACCGGGCACGTCCCACAGGCTGGACTCGGGCAGTTCGTCGAAGGCGGCGGTGTCGAGCGCTGCGGCTTCCTGGGCGGGCAGCACTTCGATGTCGCCCGCCGGTTCGGCGTCCTGCGCTTCTTCCACTTCCAGCAGCGGATTGAGATCCAGCGCACGGCGCACTTCCAGTTCCAGCTGCAGGCCGTCCAGCTGCAGCAGCCGGATCGACTGCAACAGTTGCGGCGTCAGGTGGAGTTGCTGCCCGAGCTGGGTGGAAAGTCCCGTCTTCATTCCCGTCGTCCCCGATTCGATGGCGTGCCGAGGTCGGCTTCACATCGTGTTGACACTGTGCGGGGCGGGTGACGGAAAAAAAATCAGGGCGTTTCTGGTCGTGTTGCGGGCACGCCCCACGCGCCGTCAGGGTTTCCCCTACGACGTCGGTTCAATGGCGGGAACGGGCGCCCGGCGCGGCGTTGCGATCACGGGATTCCGTCACGGAAAGGGCGTCGCCCGGGGTGTACTGCAAGGCTCAGGCCAGTTCGTGCTGGTGGCGCGCGGCCAGCAGCAGCAGATCGTTGGCGCGACGGCAGCCGAGCGACTCCATCATCCGCGCGCGATGCGTTTCGACCGTCTTGACGCTGATGCCGAGCTGCGCGGCGATTTCCTTGCTGCTCATGCCACTGCCGAGCTGGCGCAGGATCTCGCGCTGGCGTGGCGACAGCGCCGCGATGCCGGTGGGGCGCTGCGGATTGAGCATCGGTGCCAGCATCTTCGACGACACCTGCGGGCTGAGGAACACCTGGCCGCTGGCGGCGGCGCGCAGTGCGAGTTCCAGTTCCATCGGCGCGGCTTCCTTGACGACGAAACCGGCGCAGCCGCGATCCAGCGCCACGCGTACCTGGTCGCCCCTGCAAAACTCCAGCAACCCGCATGAGCGTTCACTCTCACGCACCTGGACACTGATCGATATCCCCGGACAATGAGTTTCGCGATATTCGATTC
>Ga0056906_1000347_pt1 | contig 37287 bp, 29 predicted proteins | sample EBPBio122009_DNA_FD_55045 | JGI IMG/M metagenome (GOLD analysis project Ga0056906, IMG submission 55045) | Wastewater treatment Type I Accumulibacter community from EBPR Bioreactor in Madison, WI, USA - Reactor 1_2/2/2009_ DNA | ecosystem: Engineered > Bioreactor > EBPR > Anaerobic-Aerobic >...
GGCAACAGGATCTGGCCGGCCGAAGGCGCGCCTTCCGTCGGCTTGGGCGCCGAAAAGACCGCCTTGACCGCTTGCGGCGTCGGCGTGGTGGCGGTACGCATCAGGCCCGGCAGCGCCTGCAGCGGGTAGCCCCGCTCGCTCGCCAGGGTGGCCAGCGGCTTGCCTTTGCGCACGGCCTCCGCCAAGGCTTTGGCGGTCGTCGCAGCCTGACGGCTGGCCTTGTCGGCACGCAGGTCGGCATCGACCTGGGCGCGGACGCTGGCCAGCGGCTGCACCTTGGAAGGCGCGTGTCCGACCACGCGCAGCAGCACGCTGCGATCGTTGCCGACTTCAATCGGATCGCTTACCGAGCCATCCTCAACCCGCGCCGTGGAGAAAGCCTCGGCCTGGACCCCGGCGACCGCCGCGATGCCATCTCCACCGTTGCGCGGGAAGGGCCCGAGGCGCTGCACGGGCAACTGGTGCTTCGCCGCGACCTGGGCAAAGCCCGACGGGTTCTTCATCAGCTCGTCCACCAGCGCGCCGAGCAGGTCGTTGTAGGTACGCTCGCGGGTGCCGGTCGCGGCTTCCTCGGCCAGCTGCGCGCGCACCTCCTCGAACGTCTTGCGCGTGCCGGGGCGCACGTCGCGCAGCTGGATCACGTGCCAGCCGAAATCGCTCTTGACCGGCTGGCTGACCGCGCCCTTCCGCAGCGCGAAAACCGCGTCGACGAACGGCTTGGGCAGGCTGCCGCCCTGCTCGATCCAGCCCAGGTCGCCGCCCGTGTTGCGGGAACCGGGGTCGCCTGATTGCGCCTTCGCCAGCGCGGCGAAATCCGTGCCGGGTGCCGCAGCCTGCGCCGCAAGCTGCCTGGCCTTGTCCTGCGCGGCGCGCTGTGCGGCGGCATCCGCCTTCGCGTCCACGGGGATGAGGATGTGCGAGACCAGCCGCTGCTCGGGAGTGCCGAACTTGTCCATTTGCGCGGCATAGGTCGCCCTGAGCTGCGCCTCGTCGATCGGCGCCTGCACAAGCTTCGCGGCATCGATGTCGATGTACTCGATCGTCGCCGTCTCGGCGGTGCGGTAGCGCGCTTCGTTGGCGTCATACCAGGCCTTGGCCTCGGCATCGGTGACCGCTTGGTTGGCCGCCACGGCAGGCACCTGCGCGGCATCGATGTCGCGTTCCTCGAACCACATCCCCACCAGCCGCCTGACGTCGGCGTCGGTCACGAAGGCGGTCTGGAACAACTGGCCGACCAAGGCATTGCGCTGCAGGTCGTCGCGCATCCTCTGCTCGAAACGCAGCGGCGTCATCGGCGGATTCAAACCCGCCAGCAGCGCCTGGTAACGCCGCGCGTTGAACCGCCCGTCCACCTGGAAATCGGCCACCGACTCGATCTCGCGGCGCACGGTCGCATCCGGGATGCGGATGCCGGCATCTTCAGCGGCCATCCGCATCAGGCGCTCGTCGATGAGCTGCTCCAGCACCTTGCGCTTGTTCTCGGCCGATTCGAAGGCCTTGTTGTCGAATGCGGCGCCTTCGGCCTGCCGCGCGCGCTGCCGCTCCTGCTCGAAGCGCTCGCGGAACTCGCCGGCCCCGACGTCCTGGTGCCGCCACAGCACGGATGCCGGCCAGACGGCCGGCGCCGACCGCCACCAGGTGGGCGGCGACTGGATGCGTGCCGCATAGTTCTGGGAGCCGCCGGAGATGTAATCGTTGACCCCGAACAGAGCGAAGGGAACGATGAGCAGGCCGAGGATGACCGTGGCCACCCAGCCGCTGGATTTGTCGCGGAGCGATTGCAGCATGTGTACGGAGCCGTGCTTGGACGTAGCTGGACAGTTTAGCGCGGGTAACGCCCGAAGCAGCGGAACCCGGAAAAACGAAACCCCGCCGTCAGGCGGGGTTTCGTTCGAATCGATGGCGGAGCGGACGGGACTCGAACCCGCGACCTCCGGCGTGACAGGCCAGCATTCTAACCAGCTGAACTACCGCTCCGCGAGACGCGAGACTATACAGACACGCTTCGCGGCTGACAACACCCGATGCCGAAGAAATCGCGACGCGACGCGTTTTTTCGCAAGTGATGGTGGGAGCTGAGGGGATCGAACCCCCGACCCTCTCCGTGTAAAGGAGACGCTCTACCGCTGAGCTAAGCTCCCCCGGCGACGAAATGATAGCGTGCGGACACCGCAAACGAAAAACCCGGCGCGTGGCCGGGTCTTCGCAGGTACCGATGGCGCGGTTCAGTTCACCGCATCCTTCAGCGCCTTGCCGGCCTTGAACCCCGGGGCCTTGGAGGCGGCGATCTGCAGGGCTTCACCCGTCTTCGGGTTGCGGCCGGTGCGCGCGGCGCGCTCACGGACGTCGAAGGTGCCGAACCCGGCGATCGCGACGCTCTCGCCCGAAGCCAGCGAGCCGCTGATCGCGGAAAGCACGGCATCGACGGCACGGGCCGCATCCGCCTTGGACAGGCCGGTGGTCTCGGCAACCTTCTCGATTACATCACCCTTGTTCATCGCTAGCTCCTTTTGCACCCGGTCGTGCCGGATCGGTTGGGTACCGCATCCCGTGGATGCGGCATGGATTGTCGACTGCGTGGACGGAGTTTACACGCGAACCCGCCACCTGCGCTGAAACGCCTGAAAACGTGCGGTTTCCCGCGCGGTCAGTGCTTGACCGTGCTCTTGCGGCGGCCTTTCGGCTCCCGGTCGGCTCCCGGCGGCACGCGCTTGCCGGCCGCCGGCTCCTCGGGAATCTCCACGTTGGCCGGCGTCAGCGGGCGCTCTAGCGCCAGGTCGAGCACTTCGTCGATCCATTTCACCGGCACGATCTTCAGGTCCCGGGTCACGTTCGCCGGAATGTCGGCCAGGTCCTTCCTGTTCTCGTCGGGAATGATCACGGTCTTGATGCCGCCACGCAGCGCGGCCAGCAGCTTTTCCTTCAGGCCGCCGATCGCCGATACGCGCCCGCGCAGCGTGATCTCCCCGGTCATCGCCACGTCCGCGCGCACCGGGATCTTGGTCAGCATCGACACCAAGGCCGTGGTCATCGCGATGCCCGCGCTCGGGCCATCCTTCGGCGTCGCCCCATCGGGCACGTGCACGTGGACGTCGAACTTCGACAGGAAATCCAGATCGATGCCGAAACGCTCGGTGCGCGAGCGCACCACCGACAGCGCGGCCGATGCGGATTCCTTCATGACGTCGCCCAGCTGGCCGGTCAGGATCAGCGCACCCTTGCCGGGCACCAGCGTGGATTCGATCTGCAACAGGTCGCCGCCGACCTCGGTCCATGCAAGCCCGGTGACCAGGCCGATCTCGTTGTCGGCCTCGGCGCGACCGAAGTCGAAACGCTGTACACCGAGATATTTCTCCAGATTCTTGTCGCCGACCCTGGTCGTCTTGGTCGATTTCTTCTTCTGCGGTCCGGCCAGCGCGATTTCCTTCACCACCTTGCGCGCGATCTTGGCGATCTCGCGTTCCAGGTTGCGCACGCCCGATTCGCGCGTGTAATAGCGCACGATGTCGCGGATAGCGCTTTCCTGGATCTCCAGCTCGCCTTCGCGCAGGCCGTTCGCCTTGATCTGCTTCGGCACCAGGTAGCGCATCGCAATGTTGACCTTCTCCTCCTCGGTGTACCCGGGGATGCGGATCACCTCCATGCGGTCCAGCAGCGGACCGGGGATGTTCATCGAATTCGAGGTCGCAATGAACATCACCTCGGACAGGTCGAGGTCCACCTCGAGGTAATGGTCGTTGAAGCTGTGGTTCTGCTCGGGATCGAGCACCTCCAGCAGCGCCGACGACGGATCGCCGCGGAAGTCCATCGCCATCTTGTCGATCTCGTCCAGCACGAACAGCGGGTTCCTGGTGCCGACCTTGTTGAGGTTCTGCACGATGCGGCCCGGCATCGAACCGACGTAGGTGCGGCGATGGCCGCGGATCTCGGCCTCGTCGCGCACGCCGCCCAGCGCCATGCGCACGAACTTGCGGTTGGTCGCCTTGGCGATCGACTGGCCCAAGGACGTCTTGCCCACGCCGGGCGGCCCGACCAGGCACAGGATCGGCCCCTTCATCTTCGACACGCGCGACTGCACCGCGAGGTATTCGAGGATGCGGTCCTTCACTTTCTCCAGGCCGAAATGATCGGCGTCCAGCACGTCCTGTGCGGCGTTGAGGTCCTTGCGCACCTTGCTGCGCTTCTTCCACGGCACGCCCAGCAGCCAGTCCAGGTAATTGCGCACCACGCCGGCCTCGGCCGACATCGGCGACATCTGCTTGAGCTTGTTGTATTCGGCCTTGGCTTTCGCCTCGACGGCCTTCGGCATGCCGGCTCCGGCGATCCTGCGCGCGATCTCGTCCAGCTCGCTACCGCCGTCCTCGCCTTCGCCCAGTTCCTTCTGGATCGCCTTCATCTGCTCGTTGAGGTAGTACTCCCGCTGGCTCTTCTCCATTTGCGACTTCACGCGGCCGCGGATCTTCTTCTCCATCTGCTGCACGTCCAGCTCACCATGCACCAGTCCGACCAGCATCTCGAGGCGCTCGCCCGAGTCCAGGGTCTCCAGCAGCTTCTGCTTGTCGGTCAGGCGCACGCTCAGGTGAGCCGCCACGGTATCCGCGAAACGCCCTGCCTCATCGATGCCGGCCAAGGTCTGCACCAGCTCGGGCGGGAGCTTGCGGTTGGACTTGACGTATTCCTCGAACAGCCCCTGGAGGGAACGCACGACCGCTTCGATTTCGCGCGCGTCCCGCACCGAACGCTCATCCAGTTCCTCGATCTCCGCCACGAGTGCGCCGTCGCGCTCCGACACATGCGATATCCGCGCACGGCCCACGCCTTCGACCAGTACCTTCAAGGTGCCGTCCGGCAGCTTCAGCAATTGCAGCACCTGCGCCAGCGCGCCGATGCCGTAGATGTCGTCCGCGCCGGGGTCGTCGGTCTCGGCGGATTTCTGCGCCGCCAGCACGATCCGCTTGTCCGATTCCATCGCGGCCTCGAGCGCGCGGATTGACTTGTCGCGCCCGACGAACAGCGGGATGACCATGTGCGGGAACACCACCACGTCGCGCAGGGGCAGTACGGGCAACACGGCGGGCGGGATGAGGCTTTCCTGTTCGGGCATCGGGCATGTCTCCGGAATGGCGGGCGGCAACGGCCGCATGAACCCATTTATGGGGCCGCGGGGGCGCGGAGGCAAGCCGTGGCGCCTGATACGCGAAACCCCGGCAGCACCGGGGTTTCGTCGGGGGTCATTCGCCGGAAGCCTTCGGCATGGCCTCGCCGCCCGGTGGCGTCTGGTAGATCAGGAATGGTTCGGTCTTGTGTTCGATGACGGACTCGTCCACCACCACCTTGCTGACGTTCTCCATCGACGGCAGGTCGTACATGGTGTCGAGCAGCACCGATTCGACGATCGTGCGCAGGCCGCGCGCGCCGGTCTTGCGCTTGAGTGCCTTCCCGGCGATGGCGGAGAGCGCATCGGGGCGGAACTCCAGTTCCACGCCTTCCATGTCGAACAGCTTCTTGAACTGCTTGGTGATCGCGTTCTTCGGCTCGGTGAGGATCGACACCAGCGCGGCCTCGTCGAGCTCCTCAAGGGTGGCGACGACCGGAAGCCGGCCGACGAACTCGGGAATCAGGCCGAACTTGATCAGGTCCTCCGGCTCGACGTCGGCCAGCACCTTGCCGATCTCGGCCTTGCGCTCGCTCGACTTGACCTTGGCCGAGAAGCCGATGCCGCCGGCCTCGGTGCTGCGCTGCTGGATGATCTTCTCGAGCCCGGCGAACGCGCCGCCGACGATGAACAGGATGTTGCGGGTATCAACCTGCAGGAACTCCTGCTGCGGGTGCTTGCGCCCACCCTGCGGCGGCACGCTGGCGACCGTGCCCTCGATCAGCTTGAGCAGTGCCTGCTGCACACCCTCGCCGGAGACGTCGCGGGTGATCGACGGGTTCTCCGACTTGCGGCTGATCTTGTCGATCTCGTCGATGTAGACGATGCCCTGCTGCGCCTTGTCGACGTCGTAGTCGCACTTCTGCAGCAGCTTCTGGATGATGTTCTCCACGTCTTCGCCGACGTAGCCGGCCTCAGTCAGCGTGGTGGCATCGGCCATGGTGAACGGCACGTTGAGCATGCGCGCCAGCGTCTCCGCCAGCAGCGTCTTGCCCGAGCCGGTCGGGCCGACCAGCAGGATGTTGGACTTCGCCAGTTCCACATCGTCCGACTTCTGCCGGCTCTCGATGCGCTTGTAGTGGTTGTAGACGGCAACGGCCAGCGTCTTCTTGGCACGTCCTTGGCCGATCACGTACTGGTCCAGCACCTCGAGGATCTCGCGCGGCTTGGGCAGGGCGCTGCGCGCGCTCTGCGACTTCTCGGTGAGTTCCTCGCGGATGATGTCGTTGCACAGGTCGACGCATTCGTCGCAGATGAACACGCTCGGGCCCGCGATTAGCTTCCGGACCTCGTGCTGGCTCTTCCCGCAGAACGAGCAATACAGGATCTTGGTGCTGTCGCCGGAACGGCCCTGGCGGTCTTCTGTCATGCGTGTTTCCGTGGTGCGTGGCGGCCGCGCCGCCTGAACGGGACCGGGCCGATGGGACCCGAGAATAGCACAGGCCCGGCGCATGGCCGGGCCCGGAATATGGGGCGGAAAACGCCGATCAGGCCGGCTGGACCGAGTCCTCGGGACGGCGCTCCAGGACCTGGTCGATGAGGCCGTAGTCGCGTGCCGCTTCGGCCGACTTGAAATTGTCGCGCTCGGTGTCGCGCGCGATCGTCTCCAGCGACTGCCCGGTATGCTTGGCCATGATTTCGTTCAGGCGCTGGCGCAGGGCGAGGATTTCACGGGCCTGGATCTCGATGTCGGTGGCCTGTCCCTGCGATCCGCCCGAAGGCTGGTGGATCATCACCCGGGCATTGGGCAGCGCGTAGCGCTTGCCGGCCGCGCCGGCGGACAGCAGCAACGCCCCCATCGACGCCGCCTGGCCGACGCAGATGGTGGAAACGTCCGGCTTGATGAACTGCATGGTGTCGTAGATCGACATGCCGGCCGTGACCACGCCCCCCGGGGAGTTGATGTACAGGCTGATGTCCTTCTCGGGATTCTCGGCCTCGAGGAACAGCAGCTGTGCCACGATCACGTTGGCCATGTGGTCGTCGACCGGACCGACGAGGAAGATCACCCGCTCCTTGAGCAGGCGCGAATAGATGTCGTAGGCACGCTCGCCGCGGCTGGTCTGTTCGACCACCATCGGCACCAGGTTGAGGGCTTTGGTCTCGAGGCTCATGTTGACTCCATTGCAGCGGGCGGCAGAGGCGCCGATCACTCGGCGCGGATGGCGTCCTGGAAGGACAGGGGCTGCTCGGTATGCTGCGCCTGTTCCGCGATCCAGTCGGTGACCTGCTCCTCCATGACGCGGTTTTGCAGGCCTCCCAATAGTTGGGGATCGTTCCGGTAGAGTTCAATGACCTGGTCGGGTTCCTCGTAGGTCGAGGCGATCAGGCGCATGGTTTCCATCAGGCGGTTGCGGTCCAGCTGGAGCCGGTTGCGCCGGGCGACTTCGCCGGTGAACAGGCCGATCAGCACGCGCTTGGCGGCGGCGTCCATGTACGGCGCCGGGTCGGTCGCGATGTCCTGGCCCTGTTCGCGGGCGTTCTGGGCAGCGGTCTCGACCATGTTCTTCGCCTCGAGCTCGACCAGCTTGGGCGGCATGGCGATCTGGCCGTACTTCTCGATGATCTGCTCGCCGACCGCACGCCGCAACCGATACATCAGCGCGCCCTTCAGTTCGCGCTCCAGATTGCTGCGGATCTCGTTGCGGAACTGCTCCATCTCGCCGCTCTTGATGCCGAAGCTGCGGATGAAATGGTGGTCGACTTCCGGAAGCGAGGGTTCCGCGACCTGCACGGCCTTCAGCGTCATCCGCGCCGGCTTGCCCGCCAGTTCGGATACCGGCCAATCGGACGGGAATTCGAGATCGATGGCCTTGCTTTCGCCGACCGCGAGGCCTGCCAGCGCCTCTTCGAGCGGCGGATACAGCATGCCGCTGCCGATCACCGTGGTCCCGGCCTCGGCACCCTCGGCAGGCATGCGCTTGCCCTCGACCTCGGAGAACATCTCGGCATCGACCAGGTCGCCCTCGCGTGCGGCGCGCTCGACCGGCGACCAGCTGCGACGCTGCTCGCGCAGGTTGTCGATCATGCGGTCGATGTCGGCGTCCTTCACGGCAGAGGTATTGCGCACCACGTTCAGCGCAGCCAGGTCGATCTCGCCGAACTCGGGCACGACCTCGAAATCGGCGACGTAGGCCAGCTCGCCTTCCCCGGCCGGCTCGTCGGACGGCTCGATGCGCGGGTTGCCGGCGATCTGGAAGGTCTGGTCGCGCATCGCGTCGCCGAAACCATCGCGCAGCAGGCCCTCGAGGATTTCGGCGCGCACCTGCGGCCCGAAGCGCTTCTCGATGACGCTGGTCGGCACCTTGCCGGGGCGGAAGCCCTTGATGCGGGCGTCGCGCGCGATCTCGCGCAGACGGCTGCCGACCTTGTGGTCGAGATCGACGGAGGGGACGCGGAAGACCACACGACGGCCCAGGTCGCCGGTGGATTCGATCGAAACCTGCATAGGGACTCCTGCCATCGCGGCACGGCGACGGACGATATTCTGTTTGGCGTTGGAAACGACGACGGATAGCCCGATCGCCGAACGCAATAGTGTCCCTGATTTCGGCTTTCCGCGCCACATCCGATCGCACGCACGACGCGGTGTTTGACAGCATCGGCCGGCCGGCACGACAATGCACGCCCCTCGCGGCGGCATGCGGGGGCGGAACCGCGGCCCGGCGGGGTATAGCGCAGTCTGGTAGCGCGCCTGCTTTGGGAGCAGGATGTCGGGGGTTCGAATCCCTCTACCCCGACCATCCGCCGCGCGGGATGCGACAATCCGAACGGGCGCCCGTAGCTCAATCGGATAGAGCACCGGCCTTCTAAGCCGGTGGTTGCAGGTTCGATTCCTGCCGGGCGCGCCAGCTTCCGGGGGAGCGCACCGGATCGATGGTGGCTGTAGCTCAGTTGGTTAGAGTACTGGATTGTGATTCCAGTGGTCGGGGGTTCGAATCCCCTCAGCCACCCCATTTGCTTGTAAGCGCTTGATTAATAAGGATTGTACCATCTGCTGATGCCTCCTTGTTAATCAGGCTCTTGCTATAAGTTATTGATGCAACTCGCCATCAATAGCTTTATGTGGGCGAATCGCCTCCGCTTGGCGTCGTAGGGAAGAAGCGACGGCTCAAGGTGTTTTTCGTGTGTGAACCCAAGTGCATGCCCAGGACTTGGGTTCCTGTCGGTTGTGCTGCCTCGCTTTTGGAGCTCTTCGGCGATGACCTTCGCAAGCGACTGAGAGCCCGCCAATGACTGAATGCCCGACGATGGGGGCTTGCATTGCACACCGTGACGTGGTGTATATACAATCCATGGTCCGGCGTGGCTAACAGGATGGGGTTGCATGAAGGGATTCAAGATTAGTCAGGGTGTACTGGAAAAGCTGCGAACCAAGCACCAAGTTACGCGCGAGGAAGTTTTGCAGGCATTTTTGAACCGAACCGGCCCCTCTCTAGGCGACAGCCGAGCAGACCATCAAACCGACCCACCCACCATGTGGTTTTGTGCTGAAACCGATCGAGGGCGGATCTTGAAAGTGGTTTATACGGAACATCCCGACTACTTCCAGATTAAATCTGCCTATCAGCCGACCGATGGTTCGGATGCGCTATACGAGCGAATTTGCGCGCGCTTGCCATAGCGGTATTTTCACCCCGTAACTTAAGCAGCCCATGATTGGAGAGACCATGAAAAAGACGCCAAAGACCATCCCCGAGGCCGAGTGCCAGTGGGAATCTGGCGCACTGGGCACAAGCGAGGAGCACGTTGTCGTGCTAGGAGCGGAGCACTCGCAAGTTGTCGATGAAGCGCTGGCAATGCAATTGATCTCGATCCGCCTCCCGAAGGAGCTGATCGAAGGTCTGAAGTTCATCGCTGGTCGTGAGGGTCTCGGTTATCAGCCGTTGATTCGCCGTGTCCTGCAGCGCTTCAGTGAGGCGGAGTTCAAATCAATCGCCGCCGAAATGCTGGCTCGCGAACGCCCGTCGCCACGTGATACGGAGGAGCTTGCAATCGAAATGCCACAAGCCAAATGCGCCTAACGATCTAGGCGAGATGCGGATAACATAAAGGCCGCGAAATATCGGGCCAGTCCGAAAGGACTGGCCCTTTGTTTTACTAGGGCATGGGCTATTAGAAGGCTCGATGGCCAGGCAGTAGCGCATTTCGGCGGGTTGAGCGCCCCGAGGGGTCATCCTGAAGAAAGTTTATGCCCCTAGCCCGGAGGGAGTTGGACAGGATGACGGAGGCCGCAACGTTTGCGTTCTCCCAGGAAACGCAGTGTTTCCGGTAGTTCCGCGGCCAGTAGGGAGGTTCTTAGACTGGAACCACTACGACCCCATTGCGGCAGGGCGCGACGCTCGGCTACAATTCCCGGCTCGGGCCGTTAGCTCAGTTGGTAGAGCAGTTGACTCTTAATCAATAGGTCCAAGGTTCGAATCCTTGACGGCCCACCAAACCCGAGAAACCCGGCCTCGCGCCGGGTTTTCTTTTGGCATCATGGCGGTCGCATCGCGAAAGTGGCGGAATTGGCAGACGCCCTGGATTTAGGTTCCAGTGCCGCAAGGCGTGGGGGTTCGAGTCCCCCCTTTCGCACCATCCCATGCGCCCAGCCGCGCTTGTGCAAATGAAACGGGACGCCTAGGCGTCCCGTTCGCATATCACCGCGGTGAGCGCGGATTCAGAGGCGCGAGGCGATCGCCTCGGCGAAGCTCATCGTGTTGCCGTCGCCGCCCAGATCCGGCGTGAGGTGGTCGCGGGCTTCGAGCGTGGCCACGATGGCCTTGCGCAGGCGTTCGGCTTCCTGCGGCATGCCGAGGTGATCCAGCATCTGGCCCGCGCCCAGCAGCAGCGCGCAGGGGTTGGCGATGCCCTTGCCGGCGATGTCCGGTGCCGAGCCGTGCACGGCCTCGAAGATCGCCGCGTGCTCGCCGATGTTCGCGCCCGGCGCGAGGCCAAGGCCGCCGACCAGGCCCGCGCACAGGTCGGAGATGATGTCGCCGAACAGGTTGGTGGTGACGATGATGTCGAACTGTTCCGGCTTCATCACCAGCTGCATGCAGGTGTTGTCCACGATCATCTCGTTGCACTCGATCTCGGGATACATCGCGGCGACTTCACGCGCGGTCTTGAGGAACAGGCCGCTGGTGGACTTGAGGATGTTGGCCTTGTGCACCACCGTGACCTTCTTGCGGCCGGTCTTGCGGGCCAGGTCAAAGGCGTAGCGCACGATGCGCTCGGAGCCTTTGTGGGTGATCTTCTGGATCAGGGTCGCCGTTTCGCCGTCTTCGCTGACGTTCTGGCCTTCACCCGAATACGCGCCTTCGGTGTTCTCGCGCACGGTGATGAGGTCCACGCCCGAGGGAAAGCGCGACTTGGTGTTGGGGAAGCTCTTGGCCGGACGCACGTTGGCGTACAGGTCGAAGTGGCGACGCAGCTGCACGTTGATCGAGGAGAAGCCCTCGCCCACCGGCGTGGTCAGCGGGGACTTCAGCGCGATCTTGTTCTTGCTGATCGAGTCCAGTGTCGCCTTCGGCAGCAAGTCCCCGTGCTTCTCCAGCGCCACCAGACCCGCATCGGCTTCCTCGTACTGGAGGCCAAGATTCATCTGGTCGAGGACGTGCAGCGTGGCGGCCATGATCTCCGGGCCGATGCCGTCGCCGCGGATCACGGTGATGGTGTGGGTCATGCGGGGGTTCCTGCGGTTGGCCGGTGCAACCGCGCCGGCGTGAGTGACGATGTCAGCCCACTATTATGCCGCGTATGGTCGCCACGGGCATCGGCCGATGGTCGAAGCCGGCCACCGCCACGACATGCCGCCCTGGATCACCTATCTATCAGCCGCGTGAATCAGCCGTGGTCGTGCGCCCCGGCAGAAGCAGCCTCGCCGGCCTCAAGCAGGTCGAGGAAATCCACCGCCCGACGCAGGTGCGGGATGACGATGCTGCCGCCAACGACCAGGCCGATCGAGAACGCCTCGAACATCTCGTCGCGGTTTACCCCGGCTTCGCGGCACTGGGCAACGTGGTAGCTGATGCAATCATCGCAGCGCAGCACCATTGAGGCGACCAGACCGCACAACTCCTTGGTCTTCACGTCCAGCGCGCCGGCCTGGTAGGTCTGCGTGTCCAGTGCGAAGAAACGCCGCACGACCTGGTTGGGCTCGGCCAGGATGCGCTCGTTCATGCGCTGGCGGAATTCGGTGAAGGCCTTGACGCGATCGGCTTCGGATTCGGCAGCGCTCATTCGGCTCCACCCTCCAGCAGGGGCTCGAATTTGCCTTCACGATGCATCGCCATCATGTCGTCGTAGCCGCCCACGTGGACATCGCCGACGAAGATCTGCGGCACGCTGGTGCGCTTGGCCTTCGCCATCATCTTCTCGCGCTCGACGGCATCGAGATCGATGCGAATCTCCTTCCATTCCAGCCCCTTGCTTTTCAGGAAATTCTTGGCGGCCACGCAATACGGGCAGACCAGGGTGCTGTAGATCGTGATTTGGGGTTGGGCCATGGAAGGCTCCGACGCGGGGACAGGCACCCACCTTAAGCAGCGCGCGATTAACCTGCAATTCACGCCTTCGGCCGGCCCGACGGGCATGCTGGGCGCATGCTGCCATCACCCCGTCGCTTGCCGCTTGCCGCCCTGTTCGTCGCCCTGGCCACGGCCGGCCTTTTCGTGGCCGTCCTGCCCGCACGCGGACAGGAGGCCCGTTTGCCGGACATGGGCTCGTCCGCCGGCCGGGTACTGACGCCTGCAGAACAGCGCGGATACGGCGCGATGATGCTGGCGCAGTTGCGCCACTTCGGCTACACGCTGGAGGACCCGCTGCTGAACCAGTGGCTGGAACGCGTCGGCCAGCGGCTGGGCGCAGCCAGCGACCGGACCGACCAGTCGTACACCTTTTTCCTGCTCAAGGACCGCCGGATAAATGCCTTCGCGACGCTGGGCGGCTACATCGGCGTCAACGCCGGGCTGGTCCTCACCGCGGAACGGGAGGACGAGGTTGCCGGGGTGATCTCGCACGAAATCGCCCACGTCACCCAGTCGCACGTGCTGCGCGGCGTGGAGCGCGCGCAGCGCGACAGCCTGCCGATCCTGCTGGGCATGCTCGGTGCGATCGTCGCGGCGCAGACCTCCGGCAGCCGCAGCGCCGGGGACGCCACCATGGCCGCGATCCTGTCCGCGCAGGGCTTGATGGCACAGCGCCAGATCGATTACACCCGCAGCAACGAATCGGAGGCCGACCGCGTGGGCATCCGCACACTCGGCCGCAGCGGCTACGACCCCATCGCCATGGCCGGCTTCTTCGAGCGGATGCAGGCCGCCAGCCGGGCCAACAGAGGCGGCGAGGCGAACCGGGCGCCGGATTACCTGCTGACCCACCCGGTCACCACGACCCGCATCGCCGAGGCCAAGGAGCGCGCGCACCGGGTCGAATCCGCTCCGATGACGCTGGGCGCGCTCAAGCCCAGCGAAAACCCGCTCATCCCGGGCGGGCTGAAGGTGTCGATCGCACAGTCGCGGGGTGCCACCGGGGATTTCGACTGGGCGCGCGAACGGCTGCGGGTGCTCAGCGCCGACTCCCCGAAGGCCGCCATCGCCGAATACGAGCAAATGGCCCGGGCCAAGCCATTGGAAGAAGCACAACGCTACGGCCTGGCGGTCGCCTACCTGCGCGCCGGTCAGGGGCTGCCCGCGATGCGCCAGCTTCAACCGCTGCTGGAAACCCGTCCGGATTCCAACTGGCTGCAGCTCGCCATGGCCGAGGCGGAATACCGCTCCGGCCAGGCCGCGGCGGCCGACCGGCGCTTTGCCCAGCTCAACACGCGCCTGCCGACCGATCGGGCTGTGGCGATCACCTGGGCGCGGGTGCTCTCGGAGCGGAACACGCCCGAGTCCGGCAGCCGCGCGCTGGCCGCACTGCGGCCGTTGCTGGCCAGCGCAGGCGACGATCCCGAGTTCCAGCGCGCGCTGGCACGGGCCCACGAGATCGCGGGCGACCCGGTGCGCGCCGGCGAAGCCTATGCCGAAGCGGAATACCTGACCGGCAATCCCGAACGCGCCCTGCTCCAGCTGAACACTCTCAAACGCCGCCCGGACCTCGATTACTATGCCCGCGCCCGGATCGACGCGCGCATCGCCGCGATCACCCCGACGGTGCTCGAGCTGCAGCGCCAGGGCATCAAGGACATGGACGATCCGGACGGCTGAGAACCGGCCCGGCGCGCTTGTCATCGAACGGTCATTATCCTGTCGTCTACTGCGGCCTACCCCGCCAGGGACGGAGTATCCCGTGCAAAAGCGCATCCTCATCGTCGACGACGAGCCCGCCATCCGCGACATGGTCGCCTTCGCCCTGCGCAAGGGCGAGTACGAACCGGTGCACGCTGGCGACGCGCGCGAGGCGCAGACGGCCATCGCCGACCGCATCCCCGACCTGATCCTGCTCGACTGGATGCTGCCGGGCGCCAGCGGGCTGGANCTGGCGAGGCGCTGGCGCAAGGACGGNCTGACCCGCGACATCCCGATCATCATGCTNACCGCCCGCGGCGANGAGGACGACCGGGTCGGCGGGCTGGAAGCCGGCGTGGACGATTACNTGGTCAAGCCGTTCTCGGCGCGCGAGCTGCTGGCGCGGATCCGCGCGGTGATGCGCCGCAGCCGCGAGGACGACGACGAAGGCAGCATCACGGTGGGCGGCCTGCGCATCGATGGCGCGGCGCACCGGGTGTTTGCACAAGACGGCGATGCCCAGTCCCCGATCGCGATCGCGATCGGCCCGACCGAATACCGGCTGCTGCACTTCTTCATGACCCATCCCGAACGCGTCTACACCCGCTCGCAACTGCTCGACCACGTCTGGGGCGGGAACGTATACGTCGAGGAACGCACCATCGACGTCCACATCCGCCGCCTGCGCAAGACCCTGGAGCCGTTCGGCCTGGACGCGATGGTGCAGACGGTGCGCGGCGCGGGCTATCGCTTCTCGCCCACGACCTGATGCCCGCTCCGCCACCTCCATCCCGACAGGCCTGGCGACGCACCCTCGCGGCGCTGGCAGCGATCCTTGCCGCGGCCGCGCTGGCCGGGCTGGCCAGCGGCCATTTCTGGATGTTGGTGGCGCTGGCCGCACTGGGCATCCTGGCCTGGCACTACGTCCGTCTCTACCGGATCCTCGACCGGCTCGACAGACGCAGGCACTTCCACGCACCGGCCGGCAACGGCATCTGGAACGAACTGGACCGCCTGCTNTCGCGTTCGCATCGNGAAACGCAGGAACGCAAGAANCGCCTGGTGGCGATGCTGCGCGCGTATCGCGCCGCAGCCGCCGCACTGCCGGACGCCATCGTGGTCGTCGACCGCAACAGCCAACGCATGCTGTGGTCCAACCAGGCCGCCCGCGGACTGCTGGGGCTGTCGTACCCGCGCGACAGCGGCGGCCCGATCGGCCCACGCCTGGCCGGCCTGTCGGTGCCGAACTGGCTGGCCGGCGGGCGCCACGCCGAAATGTTGCTGGACGAGGCCTCGCCGGTCGATCCTTCGGTACGCCTGTCGCTGAAGCTGATTCCCTATTCCGAGGAACTGTGGCTGCTGGTCGCCCGCGATGTCAGCAAGCTGATGCGGCTGGAACAGATGCGCCGCGATTTCGTCGCCAACGTCTCCCACGAGCTGCGCACGCCGCTGACCGTGCTGCACGGCTACCTCGACATGCTGGATCCGGAAGACAACCCGGAGTGGGCGCCGATCCTGGCCGAGATGCGCCGGCAGTCGTCGCGGATGAACCAGTTGGTCGAGGACCTGCTCACCCTGTCCCGACTGGACGCGCACGAACGCTCGCCTGACGAACGCGTGTCGATGCGGCCGATGCTGGCCACGCTGCGCCGCGAGGCGGAAGGCCTGAGCCAGGGCCGCCACACCATCGATATCCACCACGACGCCAGCCTCGACCTGTGGGGTTCGACCAAGGAGCTGCATAGCGCGTTCTCCAACCTGGTCGGCAACGCGGTGCGCTACACGCCGGCCGGCGGCCGCATCGACATCCACTTCGAACGCGACGGCGACGGCGCTGCGCTGCGCGTGGCCGACAGCGGCTACGGCATCCCGGCCCGGCACCTGCCGCGGATCACCGAACGTTTCTATCGCGTCTCCAACAGCCGTTCGCGCGAGAGCGGAGGCACCGGGCTGGGGCTGGCCATCGCCAAGCACGTGCTCGGCCTGCACGACGCGCGCCTATCCATCGAAAGCGAAGTCGGCGCCGGCAGCACTTTTTCCTGCATTTTCCCGCACCAGCGTTGCCGTCCGCGCCCGGACGCCCTACCTTCGCCCTGACACATGCCCGCCAAGAAGAAAATCCCGCTCACCGACTCCTCGCTGTACTTCAACCGCGAGCTGTCCCAGCTCGACTTCAATTTCCGGGTGCTGGCACAGGCCCGGAATCCCGCGATGCCACTGCTCGAGCGGCTGCGCTACCTGTGCATCAGCTGCACCAACCTGGACGAATTCTTCGAGATCCGTGCCGCCACCGTGCGCCATGCGCACGACCTCGGGCTGGCGCGCGGCGCCGACGGCCTGTCGCACGAGAACATCCTGTCCTGCATCCACGACCGCGCGGCCGAGCTGGTCGACGCGCAATACCGCTGCTTCTACGACGAGCTGCGTCCCGCGCTGGAACGCGAGGGCATCCGCCTGCTGGATCGCCCGGAATGGACGCCGGAGCAGACCGCATGGCTGCGCGACTACTTCCGCCGCGAGATCATGCCGGTGCTTTCGCCGCTGGGCCTCGATCCTGTCCATCCCTTCCCCAAGATCCTCAACAAGTCGCTCAACATCGTGGTGCGGCTGCAGGGCCGCGACGTGTTCGGGCGCGAGGCGCACCTGGCCATCGTGCGCGCGCCGCGCTCGCTGCCGCGCATCATCCGCCTGCCCGACCGGGACGGCGAGGGCGACGGCTTCCACGACTTCATGTTCCTGTCCTCGCTGCTGTCGGCCTTCATCGACGAACTGTTCCCCGGGATGAAGGTACTGGGCGCGTACCAGTTCCGGGTCACCCGCAATTCGGAACTGCTGGTGGACGAGGAGGACGTCGACAACCTCGCGCTGGCGCTTCGTGACGAGCTGGTCGGTCGCGGCTATCTGCGCGCGATGCGGCTGGAGATCGCCGAGCAGTGCCCGCCGGACATCGTGCAGATGCTGCTGGACAACTTCGAGCTGACCGAAAACGCGGTGTACCGCATCAACGGGCCGGTCAACCTCAACCGGGTGATCCAGGTCTACGACGAAGTGCGCAGGCCCGAGCTGAAGTTCCCGCCGATGCATCCGAGGCCGATGGAGGAGGTCGAAACGATGTTCGTCCGCGTCGGCCGCGGCGACATGCTGTTGCACCACCCCTTCGACGGCTTCACCCCGGTGCTGGAACTCATCCGCCAGGCCGCCGAGGATCCGAACGTGCTGGCGATCAAGCAGACGCTTTACCGCGCCGGCAAGGATTCCCAGATCGTCGACCACCTGGTCCAGGCCGCGCGCAACGGCAAGGACGTGACCGTCGTGGTGGAACTGCGCGCGCGTTTCGACGAGGAGGCCAACCTCGGCCTCGCCGACCGCCTGCAGGAGGCCGGCGTACAGGTGGTGTACGGGGTCGTCGGCTACAAGACCCACGCCAAGATGCTGCTGATCGTGCGCCGCGAGGGCGATGCGCTGCGACGCTACGTGCATCTGGGCACCGGCAACTACCACAGCGGCACCGCGCGCGCCTATACCGACATCGGCCTGATCACCGCCGATCCCGAGATCGGCGCGGACGTGCACCAGATCTTCCAGCAGCTGTCGGGCCTGGCCTCCGAGACCAGGCTGCAGCGCCTGCTGCAATCGCCGTTCACCCTGCACAGCGGCATGATCGAGCGCATCGAGCGCGAGACGGCCCATGCGCGCGCGGGCCGCCCCGGCCGCATCATCGCCAAGATGAACGCCTTGAACGAGCCGGCGGTGGTGCGCGCGCTGTACACGGCCTCGCAGTCGGGGGTGGAGATCGACCTGATCGTGCGCGGCGCCTGCACGCTGCGGCCGGGGCTGCCGGGGGTATCGGAGAACATCCGGGTGCGCTCGATCGTCGGACGCTTCCTCGAGCACCATCGCGTGTACTGGTTCGGCAACGACGGCATCCCGGAACTGTTCTGCTCCAGCGCCGACTGGCTGGAGCGCAACCTGCTGCGCCGGGTGGAAACCTGCTTCCCCATCCTCGATCCGGCACTGGCCGCACGGGTGAAGTCGCAGACGCTGGACAACTACCTGGCCGACAACCTGGACGCATGGGCGCTGCAGCCCGATGGCAGCTACCTGCCCGTGCAGCCGGTCGACGACCAGCCGCCCCATTCCGCGCAGGCCGCCCTGCTTGCGACAATCTGCGGATGAGTCCGATCCGCCGCACCAACCTCAGCACCGCGCTTCCGCTCGCCGATGGCGACCTGATCGCAGCCATCGACCTCGGCTCCAACAGTTACCACATGGTGGTCGCGCGCTACGCGCAGGGCCAGTTCCGCGTGGTCGACCGCCTGCGCGAAATGGTGCGGATGGCCGAGGGCCTCGATGGCAAGGGCGGGCTGTCCGCCGCCGCGCGCGACCGTGCGCTGGATTGCCTCTCGCGCTTCGGCGAACGCATCCGCGACCTTCCGCCACAGCGCGTGCGCGCCATCGCCACCAACACCGTGCGCGCCCTGCGCGAGCCGCAGGCCTTCCTGATGCTGGCCGAAAGCGCGCTCGGCCACGCGATCGAGATCGTTTCCGGCCGCGAGGAAGCGCGCCTGGTCTACCTCGGCGTCGCCCACGCGCAGCCCTCCGCGCCCGGCGAATTGCGGCTGGTGATGGATGTCGGCGGCGGCTCGACCGAATGCATCATCGGCAGCGGCCTGGAGGCGATCGAGCGCGAAAGCCTGCAAATGGGCTGCGTGGCAACGACGCGACGCTTCTTCGACAACGGCAAGCTCTCGCGCAAGAAGTGGAGGCAGGCACTGGACGAGATCGGCGCCGAGTTCCAGCAGTTCTCACATCGCTACCGCGAGCTGGGCTGGATGGACGTGCTGGGCTCGTCCGGCACGATCAAGGCGATCGGCAACGTCTGCGCCGAGATGAAGCTGACCAAGGGCGCGATCACCGCCGAAGCGCTGCCGCAGGTCCGCGACCGGCTGCTCGAAGCCGGCCACATCGACGCCATCGACCTGCCCGGGTTGTCGAAGGAGCGTCGCCCGGTGATCGCCGGCGGCCTGCTGATCGTCGAAGCGGCCTTCGCCGCCCTCGGCATCGAGCGGATGATGGTGAGCCGCGCGGCGATGCGCGAAGGCATCCTCTGCGACATGCTGGGCCTGGGCGGCGACGAAGACCCGCGCGATGCCGCCATCGACCTGCTGATGAGGCGCTACGACGTGGACGAGGCGCAGGCCAAGCGCGTCGAGGCCACCGCGATGCACCTGTTCGACCAGGTGGCCAAGTCCTGGGGACTGGATGCCGAGGACCGCGCCAAGCTGGGCTGGGCCGCCTGGCTGCACGAGATCGGCCTCGCCATCGCGCACAGCCAGCATCACGTGCATGGCGCGTACCTGCTGGAGCACTCGGACATCTCCGGCTTCACCCGCCAGCAGCAACAAGTGCTGTCGGTGATGGTGCGCTGCCAGCGCCGCGGCATCCCCAAACATGCCTTCGAGGCGATCCCCGACCGCCTGCTGCTGCGCACCCGCCGCATCACCGCCCTGCTCCGGCTCGCCGTGCTGCTCAATCGTTCACATGGGCGGGTGGATCTGCCCGCGCTCAAGGTGTCCGCCGACGACACGGCACTGATGCTCAGCCTGCCCAAGCGCTGGCTGGATGGGCGACCGCTGCTCCGCTCGGACCTGTCGGGCGAGCCGGAGGACATGCGCGCGCTCGGCATCGAGCTCGCCATCACCGACTGAGGCCGTCACCCGGCTGTCACCGCACGGACACGCCGCCGCCATCGAACGCGTCCACGCTGGCCCTGCCCCGTCACCGCAGGAGCCCGCGATGCGCTACTGCATCGTCAGCGAAACCTATCCGCCGGAGGTCAACGGCGTCGCCCTGACCGTGCAGAACCTGGAGCGCGGCCTGCGCGTACGCGGGCACGAGGTCGACGTCGTCCGCCCGCGACAGGCCGCGAACGATTCCGCGCAGGCGCACGAACGGCTGGTGCCGGGCTGGCAGATCCCGCGCTACCCGGGCATGCACTTCGGCTGGCCGGCGCCCCGCCTGCTGCGCAGGAAATGGACGCTGCAGCGGCCGGACGCGATCTACGTCGCCACCGAAGGTCCACTGGGCTGGTCGGCGATGCGCATCGCGGCCGAGCTGGGCATACCTTCGGCTTCCGGCTTCCATACCCGCTTCGACGAATACATGCGCGATTACGGCGTCGGCTTCCTGCAGCCGCTGGCCGTGCGCTGGATGCGTCGCTTCCACAACGCCTCGGCCGCGACGATCGTGCCGACTTGCGAATTGATGGAGTTCCTCGCCGGCAGCGGCTTCGACCGGGTCGTCCACATGCCGCGCGCGGTGGACACCGTGCTGTTCAATCCCGCCAGGCGCGACGACGCGCTGCGCGCCGAATGGGGTGTCGGCCCCGATGACCTGGCGGCGATCAACGTCGGGCGCATCGCCGCCGAGAAGAACCTGCCGCTGGCCATCCGTGCGTTCCGCGAACTGCAGAAGACACGGCCGGACGCGAAGTTCGTCTGGGTCGGCGACGGGCCGGAACGCGCGACGATCGCCCGCGACAACCCGGATTTCGTCTTCCGCGGCATCCGGCGCGGCGAGGACTGCGCGCGCCATTTCGCCAGCGCCGACCTGTTCCCGTTCTCCAGCCGTTCCGAGACCTTTGGCAACGTCACCCTCGAGGCGATGGCCAGCGGCGTCGCCACCGTCGCCTTCCGCTACGGCGCGGCGCGCGAACACCTGAAGGACGGCGTGCACGGCGCGTCCATCGAAGGCCGCGACGACGAAGCCTTCGTGCGCGCGGTATGCCGCATCGGCACGGACGACGATGCGCGGCGCGGGATGGGCGGCAACGCGCGCGAGGCGATTTCGCGGCTCAACCCGGCGCAGGTCGCCGCCGATTTCGACGACATCCTGCAACGCATCGCCCGGAGTCCACGCCATGGCCACGCACGCGCTGCCTGAGGACGCGCATCGACGACATCCTCGCCGACGGTTGCTGCGTCGCGAAAACCGCTGGTGCCGCCGCGCCAACGCGCTCGGGGCACAAGGCGGCTGGCGCGCCTACTTCGCCGCGGTCAGCCGCTTGGGCGATGGCCTGTTCTGGTACGGACTGATGGGTGCGATGGTGTTGCTGGACGGAATGGACGGGCTGTGCGCCTCGGCGCACCTGGCCGCGGTCGGCGTGGTCTCGCTGCTGCTCTACAAGGGCCTGAAACGATGGACGCGGCGGCCACGTCCCTTCGCCGCCGACCGCCGCATCCGCGCCTGGGTCGCACCGCTGGACGAATTCAGCTTTCCTTCCGGCCACACGCTGCATGCGGTGGCCTTCACCATCGTCGCACTGGCGCATTACCCGATGCTGGCGTGGCTGCTGATTCCCTTCACCGCCAGCGTGGCGCTGTCGCGCGTGGTGCTGGGCCTGCACTATCCCAGCGACGTGCTGGCGGCCACCGGCATCGGCAGCGTGCTGGCGCTGGGATCGTTGTGGCTGTTCCCGGCGGCCGGCACGCTGGCTTGAATCATTCCTCGACGAAGCGCTTGCGCGGGAAGCGCGACTTCATCATCGCCGCGTTGTAGGCGAACGAGGCGACGATGGCCGAGGCCTGCTTGAGGTCGTCCTCCGACGCATGGTCCTGCACGTCCAGGTGGGTGTGGTGGACATTGCTGAAGTAGTCCAGCCGGTCCTGCACGAACTGGAAGCCGGGCAGGCCCACGGCATCGAACGCGACGTGGTCGGTGCTGCCGGTGTTGCGCTGGGTGACCGAGGTCGCGCCGAGGTCGTTGAACGGCTTGAGCCAGGCCTCGAAGATCGGCGCGGCGGCGAGGTTCTCCTGCCCGTACACGCCGCGGATCTTGCCGCTGCCGTTGTCGAGGTTGAAATAGACCGAGAAGCGGTCGTAATCCGGCAGCTTCTGCATCTGGCCCTTCTGGCTGCGCATCGACACCGGCAAGGCTTTTTCGGCCGGATCGGCCGGCTCCGGATAGCGCGCGTAATGCTGCTCGACGTGCGCGCGCGAACCGATCAGCCCCTGTTCCTCGCCAGTCCACAGGCCGATGCGAATGGTGCGGTTGGGCTTCGCACCGACTGCCTTGAGGATGCGCATCGCCTCCATCATCACCGCGACGCCGGCGCCGTTGTCGCTGGCGCCGGAGCCGGCGTGCCAGCTGTCCAGGTGCGCGCCGATCATCACGATCTCGTTGCGCTGCGGCCCCGTGCCGGGAATCTCGGCGATGATGTTGTAGCCCGGCCCGCTCGCCGGCGTGGTGAAGCGCGCATCGCTGTCGAGGCGCAGGCGCACGGCCTGCTTGTGCGCCAACGCGCGCATCACGGTGTTGTAGTGCTCGGCGATCATCACGAACGCCGGCGCGCCATCGGCCTCGGTGCCCTTGCGCGAACCGCCGCCCATCACCCGCACGATGCCGTTGTCCCAGCTGCTGATGCCGACCGTGCCCACCACGCCCTCGTCCACGAGGAACTGGTTGAGCAGCGGCGCGAAGGCCATGCGCTCCTTGAACCGCTTGGCATCGGCCGCGCGGTCCTCGGCGCTGCGCTGGCGCGGCACCGGGAAGGCGATCAGGTCTTCCAGGCTCTTGTCGTCGTGGCGGTGAAAATCGGGTTGCTCGCCCGGCTTGTAGGGGCGCAACTCATCGGTGAACACCACCTTGCCGCGCAGCTTGCCCTTCCATTTTTCGAGATCGGCCTTGGACTCGAGCTTGGCGTAGATCGCATCCCCTTCCACCGGGCCGCTGGTGCCGGGCGTCCACGCCTTCGGCAGCGCGTGCAGTGGCATCGGGCGCGGGGCCAGCATCTCGACCGAGGCCTCCTTGAACTCCCAGCCGCGGCCGAGATCGTCCACCCGCTCTTCGTGCACGCTGGCCAGGCCCCAGCCTGCAAGCTGGCCGCGCGTCCATTCGCTGGCGCGCAGCATCGAAGGGGAGTTGGTGAGACGCGGACCGATGTCGTCGGTGAGGTGGTCGAGCGTCGCCATTACCTGCGAGCGCTGCAGCGCCTCCTGGCGAATGCGCCCGGTCATGTCCAGATCCACGTCCTGCGCCTGAACCAGGCCGCACGCGCCGGCACCCAAGGCCGCCGCCAGCATCCATCCCCATCGCTTCATGATCCGATCCCCATTCGATAATCGCCCGAGTCTAGCCGGGGACGCCTTCGGCGCCCTAGGCCATCAGTCATGCCCGGCCCGATCCGGGCCAGATTCAGGCCGCATCCCGTTCCCTGACGCCCGCGGTTTCCAGTCGGGCCCGCTGGATGGTCGGGAAGTACTGCGATGCCCAATCGCGGTCGTTCGCCACCTGCGCATGGGCGCGGCTGGCTTCGAGCGCATCGAAATCCAGATCCGCGATGGCCCACTGCGCGTCGCCGCGCGTCTCCACGATCATCCCGTCGTGCGGCAGGCCGACATCCATCGGCGCGATCAGGGCTGCCTCGCCGGTGTTGACGTCCAGCGCCGGCGACCATGGGGCCTCGCCGGCGGTGACCGCCTGCGCGACGAAGCACCGGTTCTCCAGCGCCCGCGCCAGGCACCCCACCCGCACGCGCGTCGCGCCGGCCTGGGTGTCGGTGCAGCTCGGCACCAGCAGCAGGCGCGCGCCCGCTTCGCACTGCGCGCGTACCGGCAGCGGGAACTCGCTGTCGTAGCAGACCGCGATGCCCGCACGCACGCCTCCGATCTCGAATACCTTGAGCGCATCGCCGGATTCGATCACCCCGGCCTTCTTCTCGAAACCGGTCAGGCGCAGCTTGTCCTGCCACAGGTGGCGGCCATCCGGCGCGAACAGGTAGCTGCGGTTGCGGTAGCGGCCGCCGCCCACATCGAGCAGGAAACTGCCGGCGTTGACGTGCATCTGCAGCGACTGCGCGAGATTGCCGTACAAGGCCATCCACTCGCCATGCAGCGATTGCAGGACGGCAAGCGAGGCGTGCAGGTCGGCGCGGGTGGCCGCATCGAAGGTGGCGGCAAGTTCCAACGCGAGGTATTCCGGCAACACGGCCAATTCGGCGCCCGCCTCCTTCGCCTCGGCGAGGAAGCCGGCCTGCTTTTCCGCGAACGCAGCCAGGTCGCGCGGAGCATCGATGGGGTATTTCGCTACGGCGACTTTCATCGTGTTTCCTCCAGTGGGCGCAGCCAGAACGTGAGGGTGTGATCGACTTCGCCGCGATCCACCTCGTTCCACGGCAATTGCATGGCGATGTCGCTGCGGCGATAGCCGCGCCGGGTCCAGAATGCGTCGTTGTCGCGATGCCCCGGCGGCCTGCGCGGATCACCGGCTGCGCGATCGACCGCCGCGAATGCACAAAGGTCGAAGCCACCGAGCGCACGCGCATGGGCCTCGCGCGCATCGAAGAAGGCATGGCCGATGCCCCGCCCACGATAAGCCGGCAGCAGCACCGATTCGCCGCAATAGAACACCCGCGCCGTGTCGATGCCGGCAGCCTCCAGCGGCGCACGAAAGGCCGCGGCCTCTTCGTCCATCGGCAGGCCGGTGGAAGCGCCGACCACGACCTCGCCCTGCATCGCCAGCACCGCGATACTGCGCGGCGCCTGCGTGTAGGTGCGCAGGTAGTCCGCTTCGTAAGCGACATCGCCTTTGTACAGATACGGCCAGTCGCGGAACACGTCGATGCGAAGGCGCGCGATGTCGTCCAGCCAGGGCACGATCGCCTCGCCTTGCAGCGACTGGAAGGTGATGGGCGGGATCTCGTTCATGGTCTGATTCTAGTTAAGCCGATGTGGATGGAAGCGGCGACCAGCACCGGGCCGGCCGCCGCGCCGGTTCAGGCCTGCGGCTTCGCGAACGGGAAGGCGATGCGCCCGCCGCCCAGTGCGTACCAGTCGACCTTGCGCGTGGCGACCATGATCGCGGCAAGGATCACGAACAGCAGGCCCGCACCCACCACCAACGCGTTGTCCTCGAGCACCAGCAATCCGTACAGGGCCGCGTAGAGCACGCCCAGCATCGCCGCGAAGCCGAGGCCGCGCATGCGGCTGCGCAACACCGCGCTGAGATAGAAGCCGATCAGCCCGATGCAGGCCACCGCCGCCCAGACATAGGCCACGCCGAACGCCACGTGCTCCGACAGGCTGACCAGCAGCAGGAAGAAGATCGAGATCGCCAGGCCCACCAGCGCGTACTGGATCGGGTGCACAGGCACCTGCTTGATCAGCTCGAACATGAAGAAGCCGACGAAGGTCAGCACCACGAACAGCACGCCGTACTTGGTCGCGCGATCGGCCTGTACGTAGGCATTGACCGGGTCGACCAGCGACACCCGCGCCACGTCGCTCTCGTCCAGCTCCCACGCGCCATCGCGCCAGCGCTGCTGGGCGTTGGTGGCCAGCGCATCCACCTGCCAGCGCGCGTCGAACCCCTGCGGACCGATGTCGTGTTTCGGCAGCAGGCCGCTGAAACCCGGGTGCGGCCATGCCGATTTCAATTTCAGGTCGTTGCGTCCGCCCAGCGGCAGCACGCCGAAGTTTTCGGTCCCGGCCAGCGTCAGTCCCAGGCGCGTGTCGAAGCGCAGGGCTTCGCCCGCCTGCACGGGCTGCAAGCCGACATGCAGGCCGCTGCCGGCGACCTCGCCGCCTGCCGCGGCGGCCACGACCGCTGACGCGCCATCGTGCCGTGCCGCACTTTCGGGCACCGCCGCCCGCACCATCACGCCGCTGCCCTGCTCCGCGCGCACCGGCTTGCCGGCGACCTCGACCAAGGGCGTGCCGCGCAGGCCGCGCACGTCGCTGATGCCCCACGACAGGAACGGCTGCCCGATCACCCGCTCGCTGCCCGCCGGCGCATCGTCGGGAATGCGCGCGTTGAAGCTCGCGCGCAAGTCGCCCTGCCATTCGTAGATGCGCACCGCATGCAGGCCTCGCTTGCGGATATCCGGCGACAGCGTGCCGGCCACGTTCAATTGTTCGGGGAAGAAGACCCAGCGGCGTTCGCGGCGCTCGCTGGCCTGGCGCGTCGTGCCGTCCGCCTCCTGCACCTGGCGCATCGTCGTTTCCGTGTACGGCACCACCAGCACCGGCCCGGCCAGCACCTGCGCGCACCCGATGTCGGCGGCGATGCTGGCCACCGCTTCGTCGCGGTACCGCTGGCGCTCGTTGATCACGTCGCGCACCATCGCCAGCGGAATCAGGATGGCCAGCGTCATCACCGCCACCATCGCGATCTTGATCCACAACCGCATGTCGCACCCCCATCCTTGTTGAAGTCGGGAGCAGCGTGCGCGCCGTTCATGGGGTATCGATGCGGCTTCGGTGAAGCGCCGGTGAAGCGTAGTCTCAGGCTGCTGGCAGGAACAGCGTGGCGACGGCGCCGCCCTCGGCATGGTTGTCCAGCATCGCCTCGCCGCCATGCAGAGCGGCCACTTCCGCCACGAACGGCAGGCCGAGGCCGCTGCTGCGGCTGCCGCCATCCGGCCGCGCCAGCGAATAGAAGCGCTCGAACACCCGTGCCTTCGCGTATTCGGGCACGCCCGGCCCATGGTCGCGCACACGCAAGGCGATGAGGTCGCCATCGCGCCGCGCATCGATGTCCACCCGGCCATCCGCCGGCGAGAACGCGATGGCGTTGTCGATGAGGTTGCCCAGCGCCTGCCGCAACAGGAAGCCGTCGCCCTCCGTGAACAAGCCGCCATCAACCGCCGCGACATCCAGTCCGACCCCGGCAGCCTGCGCACGCGGCGACAGATCGGCCACGACCTCGTCCACCAGGTCCGCCACGCGCAGTCGCCGCGGCGATTCGATCCGTTGGCGATGCTCGACCGCGGCCAGCGCCAGCAGCTTGTCCACCATCTGCGCCAGGCGGTCGCCCTGCTCGCGGATGATCCGGACGAAGCGTACGCGCTCGGCCGGGCTCATCGCCCCCGCGTCCTCGTCCAGCAGCTCGGCGCTGCCGCGGATCGCCGCCAGCGGGCTCTTCAATTCGTGGGTCAACGCATGCACGTAGGCCTCGACGTACTGCTTGCCTTCCAGCTTCTCGCGCATCGTCGCCAGCGCCTGCCCCAGCACGCCGAACTCGCCGTGCGCCTGCGGCACCTCGGCACGCTCGCCGCGCGTGACCGCATCGGCATAGCGACGCAGGCGACCGAGCTGGCTGGATATCCACCATGCCACCGCGATGCCCACCGCCAGCGCCGCGACCAGCAGGGCGATGCCGGCATCGCGCACCTTGCGCTGGCTGCGTTCGATGAACGGCTCGACGGTGCGGTTGGGCTTGGCCACCGTCAGCACGCCGATGATCCGGCCCGCATCGAGGATCGGCGCGGCCACGTGCATCACCGTGTTTCCGTCGTCGCCGGGCGTTTCCGGACTGGAGCGGGCGCCGTATTCGCCGCGCAGGGTGCGGGCGACATCGTTCCACTTCGAGTTGTCGCGGCCGATGTCGCGCCCCTGGCTGTCGTAGATGACGATGCCGCGCACGTCGGTGACGGTGATGCGGTAGGCCGTGCGCAGCTTGTCGAAGCCGTAGATGTGCGCACCCACGTCGCGATGCTGGTTGGTCGCCACCGCCGCGGCGAAGCGGCCATCGGCCAACCGCCCCGCCTTCATGTCGTCGGCCGCGAGTTCCGCCAGCAGGTTGGCGGTATCGATGAGCGTGTCCTCCATCGCCTGGCGCACACCGGGCTTGATCTGCTGCACGAAGACCTGCACCAGCAGCACGCCGGTCAACGCCACGATGGCGAAATAACCCAGCAGGACGCGCAGCCCGACCCTCATGCCGGGCCGACATCCACCGAATAGCCCAGCCCGCGATGGGTGTGGATGGGATCGGCCTCGGCATCCACCTCGCGCAACTTCGCACGCACGGTCTTGACGTGGGTGTCCACCGTGCGGTCGCCGCTGTCCAGCGCGTCGCCCCAGACGCGATCCATCAGCTGGGCGCGGGTCAGCACCGCACCCGGGCGTTGCAACAGCGCGGCGAGCAGCCCGTATTCGTAGCGGGTGAGATCCAGCACGCGCTCGTCGAAGCGGATGCGATGCCCCGCCTCGTCGATGCCGAAGCGCCCGTGCATCCGCCAGCCGCCGGCGACCTCCGGCACCGCGCGGCGCAAGCGGGCACGCACCCGCGCCACCAGCTCGCGCGGTGAAAACGGCTTGGGCACGTAATCGTCGCCGCCCAGCTCCAGCCCCAGCACGCGGTCCACCTCGCCATCGCGCGCGGTCAGGAAGATCACCGGCACCGCGCTTTCCGCGCGCAGCGCCCGACAGACCTCGAATCCGCTGGCATCGGGCAGGCCCACGTCGAGGATGACCAGGTCGATCCCGCCCCGGCGCAGGCGCGGCAGCACCTCGCCGCCCAGCAGCACGTGCTCGGCCTGCCAGCCTTCGGCGCGCAGCGCGTACAGCACGGTCTGGGCGATGGCGGTCTCGTCCTCGGCGATCAGGATCGTCGGCATGAGCGCATCCTAACCGCGCGCCACGACCGGAATGTGTGGCCGATGCGAAGTCGGTGACAGAATGCGCCGATGAACTATCGACACGGATTCCATGCCGGCAACCACGCCGACGTGCTCAAGCACGTCGCACTGCTGGCCGTGTGCGATGCGCTGGCCGCCAAGCCGGCGCCGCTGTTCGCGCTGGATACCCATGCCGGCCGGGGCCTCTACGCACTCGATGACGAACAGGCCACGCGCACGAAGGAGGCCGAAGGCGGGATTGGCCGGCTGGCGCGCGGTCTCGATCCCGCCATCGACCGTTATCTGGATGCTATCGATGCCTGTCGTGCCGCGAACGGCGGCAACGCCTATCCCGGCTCGCCGTGGCTGCTCGCCCATGCCCTGCGTGATGTAGACCGCATCGCCGCCTGCGAACTGAATCCCGGGGAAGCGGCCGCACTGGAACAGGCCTTCGCCCGCGACCGCCGCATCGTCGTGCATGCGCGCGATGGCTATGCGGCGATTAAGGCGTTGCTGCCGCCCCGCGACGGCACGACGCGCCTCAATCGCGGCCTCGTCCTCATCGATCCCCCCTATGAAGCGCAACTGGCCGAGTTCGACACCGCGCTCCATGCGCTCAACCAGGCTGCAACCCACTGGCCGCAGGGCGTGTACGCGCTCTGGTATCCGATCAAGCAGGCCCGGGCCCTGGCCCGCTTCCACCGCCGCGCCGCCGCGCTGCCGGCCAAATCCGCGCTGCGCATCGAGCTGTTGGTGCGGCCGGACGATTCACCGCTGCGGATGAACGGCAGCGGCCTCATCGTGTGGAACGCGCCGTGGCGGCTGGACGCGGCATTGTCCCCGGCCGTGGCCGCCCTGGCCGATGCGCTGGGCGAATACGGGCAAGGCCGGGGTCGAATCGATTGGCTGCGCCCGCCCACCTGAGCCGCATCGCGACATCGTGCGCACATCGGGCTGTGTCAGAATCCGCCGCTCATTGCCCAGCACCCCATCGCCATGCCTTCCAGCTTCTTCGCCCTGTTCGACGACATCGCCACCCTGCTCGACGACGTGTCGGTGATGACCAAGGTCGCCACCAAGAAGACCGCCGGCGTGCTGGGCGACGACCTGGCACTGAACGCGCAACAGGTCACTGGCGTGAACGCCGACCGCGAACTGCCGGTGGTGTGGGCGGTGGCGAAAGGCTCGCTAGTGAACAAGGCGATCCTGGTGCCGGCCGCGTTGGCGATCGCGGCGCTGGAGCGATGGCTGCATGCGCAGGGCATCGACATCCCGCTGATCACGCCGCTGCTGATGCTCGGCGGCGGCTTCCTCTGCTACGAGGGGGTGGAGAAGCTGGCGCACAAGTTCCTGCACAAGCCCGATGAGGTCGCGGCGCACGAACACGAGCTGCGCGAAGCGGTGCAGGACGAAGGCACCGACATGGTCGCCTTCGAGAAGGAAAAGATCAAAGGCGCGATCCGCACCGATTTCATCCTCTCGGCCGAGATCATCGTCATCACCCTCGGCACCGTCGCCGATGCCGTATTCCTCAAGCAGGTCGCGGTGCTGGTGGCGATCGCGCTGATCATGACCGTCGGCGTGTACGGGCTGGTCGGCGGCATCGTCAAGCTGGACGACCTCGGCCTGCGTCTGAACCGCGAAGGCGCCGGGCCACTGAGCCGCACGATCGGCCGCGGCATCCTCTGGTTCGCGCCCAAGTTCATGAAATTCCTGTCCTGGGCCGGCACCGCGGCGATGTTCCTGGTCGGCGGCGGCATCCTGGTCCACGGCATCCCCGCGCTGGCCCACTGGGTGGAGGGCGTGGCCCACTTCCCGCCCGGCTGGCTGTGGACCAACCTGGCCAACGCGGTGGCGGGCGTGATCGCCGGTGCGCTCATCCTGCTGGCCGTCAACGGCGTCCGCCGCCTGCGCGGGCAGCCCGCCGCGGCGCACTGAAGGCGGTTCAGTCGGCCAGTTCGCGCTGGGCCTTCTTCGGCAGTTTCGCGCGCACCAGCTCATAGCTGGTGCGGACCCGGGCCAGCAATTCCGCTTCAGGCAGGGAGTCCAGCGCGTCCAGCGCCACCCATTTTGCTCGTGCCAGGTAGGGCGCGGGGCGGATGCCCGGCCGGTCGATCATCGCCAGGAAATCCTCGTCGGCGACCTTGAAGCCCGGCCCGGCGCTGCCATCCTGCGACAGCGCGCAGAACATCTTGCCAGCCACCGACCAGACCCGATCGGCACTCCATTTGACGTCCTCGCAGACGCCCGGCCAAGCCCGCAAACGCTCACCGAAACCCTCGGCATCCACTGCATGCCACCCTTCGTTAACATTCCCCGTGGCAGGATATAACCAGATGGCCACACGCAACCGACTGCCCCCTTGGCACGAATCCCTACGCCTGGCCAACGGCCGTGAGGTGCTGGTTCGCCCGATCCGGCCCGAGGACGCAGAGCCGCTGCAGGCTTCCTTCGTGCTGCTGGAACCTGACGAAGTCCGCAACCGCTTCCTCCATCGGGTCAGCGAGCTGACCGTCGAGGACGTCCATCGCCTCACCCACCCCGATCCGCGAACCGAATTCGCGTTGGTCGTCGCCGAGCCGTATCCGGCCGGCGAGGCGTTGATCGGCGCGGTCGGCCGGGTCTTCCTGCAACCGGGCAGCGGCGATGCCGAGTTCTCCATCCTGGTCAGCAAGTACATCCGCGCGATGGGCCTGGGCCGCCACCTCATCCTTCGGCTGGTGCGCTGGGCGCGCGGGCAGAAGGTCGAGCGCCTGTATGGCGACGTCTTCGACCAGAACCAGCCGATGCTCTCGCTGTGCGAATCGCTGGGCTTCACCCGTCAGCAGGACCAGGACACCCCGGGATTGTTCCGGGTGATGCTGGACCTGCGCGAACAGCATCCCGACGACGAGGCGCCGGAAGCCTGAATCCCGTGCTGGCGTTAAACTGCGCGGCTGATGTCGCCCGCCCCTGATTTCACCCCGCTCCTTCCCCGCGCCGGCCATGCCCGCGCGTGGTGGCGTGCGCCCGGCACCCGATCGGGCCTGGCCTGGGCCGTCGCGCAGGCCGCGCGCGCGCACGGCGCGCCGATCCTCCTGGTCGCTGCCGACAACCAACAGGCACACCAGCTCGAATCCGACCTGCGCACCCTGCTGGCCGGCGATACGGACCTGCCGCTGCTGCCCTTCCCGGATTGGGAAACCCTGCCCTACGACAGCTTCAGCCCGCATCCGGACATCGTCTCGCAGCGCCTGGCGACCCTGCATGCGCTGCCCGCTCAGCGCCGTGGCATCGTCATCGTCCCGGTGCAAACCCTGCTGCAGCGGCTGGCGCCGGTCGCGCACGTGGTCGGCGGCAGCTTCGACTACCGCGTCGGCCACCGCCTGGATTTCGATGCCGAGAAGCGCCGGCTCGAATCGGCCGGCTACCGCAATGTCCCGCAAGTGCTCGACCCCGGTGATTTCGCCGTGCGCGGCGGCCTGCTGGATGTCTATCCAATGGGTACCGACGCGCCGTACCGGATCGAGTTGTTCGATGACGAGATCGATTCGATCCGCGCCTTCGACCCGGAAAGCCAGCGCTCCGGCGACCGCGTGGAAGCCGTGAAGCTGCTGCCCGGCCGCGAAGTGCCGATGGACGAGGTTGCCCGCGAGCGCGCGATGGACGCGCTGCGCGACGACTTTGGCATCGACACCCGCAAGTCCACCCTCTACCAGGACCTGAAGAGCGGCCTCGCGCCCGCCGGCATCGAGGCCTGGCTGCCGCTGTTCTTCGCCGCTGACCGCGAAGGCCGCCGCACCTCCACGCTGTTCGACTACCTGCCCGAAGGCACCCTGCCGCTGCTGGGCGAAGGCGTGAACGAGGCCGCCGACAAGTTCTGGCTGCAGACCGGCGAGCGCTACGAGCAGCGCCGCCACGACGCCGAACGCCCGCTGCTGCCACCCGAGGCGCTGTACCTGACCCCGGTCGCGCTGCGCGAAACGCTCAACGACGGCCGCCGCATCGAGGTCTGCGCAAGCGGCCACCCCCGATTCAACGATGCCCTGCCGCTCGGCGTGCAGCCGGTACCCAACCTGCCGCTGAGCGAACATCACGCCGAAGCCGGCGCCGCGCTCAAGACCTTCCTGCGCAGCTTCCCCGGGCAAGTGGTGATCGCCGCCGAGTCACCCGGCCGTCGCGAAGCCTTGCTGGAAGTGCTGGCTGCGGCCGAACTCAAACCGATGGCCGCGGCCTCGCTGGATGCGGCGAATGACATCGCGTTCGCAATCACCGTCGCCCCGCTCGACGACGGCTTCGCCACCGACGTGCCATCACGCGCGATCCTGACCGAACGCCAGCTCTTTCCCGAGCGCGCTTCGCAGCCACGCCGTCGCAAGCGCGTCGGCCGCGAGCCCGAGGCGATCATCCGCGACCTCGGCGAGCTCAGCGAAGGCGCGCCCATCGTCCACGAGGACCACGGCGTCGGCCGTTATCGCGGCCTCGTGGTGCTTGAGGCCGGTGGCGAGCGCGGCGAGTATCTCGACATCGAATACGCCAAGGGCGACCGCCTGTACGTGCCGGTCGCGCAACTGCACCTGGTCTCGCGCTATTCGGGCGCTTCGGCCGACACCGCACCGCTGCATTCGCTGGGCGGCGAGCAATGGACGAAGGCGAAGAAGAAAGCCGCCGAGAAGGTCCGTGACGTCGCCGCCGAGCTGCTCGATATCCAGGCCAAGCGCCGCGCCCGCGCCGGCATCGCGCTGGAGGTCGACCGCGCGATGTACGAACCCTTCGCCGCCAGCTTCCCGTTCGAGGAAACCCCGGACCAGCACGCCGCGATCGAAGCGGTCATCCGCGACCTGGCCTCCTCACAACCGATGGACCGCGTGGTCTGCGGCGATGTCGGCTTCGGCAAGACCGAGGTCGCCGTGCGCGCCGCCTTCGTCACCGCTACTGCCGGCAAGCAAGTCGCCGTGCTGGTACCGACGACCCTGTTGGCCGAGCAGCATTACCGCACCCTGAGCGACCGCTTCGCCGACTGGCCGCTGAAAGTCGAAGTACTCTCCCGCTTCAAGTCCAAGAAAGACACGCAGGCCGCATTGGAGAAAGTCGAGCGCGGCGAGATCGATGTCATCGTCGGCACCCACAAGCTGCTGCAGCCGGACGTGCGCTTCAAGGATCTCGGGCTCGTCATCGTCGATGAAGAGCAACGCTTCGGCGTNCGCCACAAGGAGGCGCTGAAGGCCCTGCGCGCCAACGTGCACCTCCTNACCCTCACCGCCACGCCGATCCCGCGCACGCTCAACATGGCGATGGCCGGCCTGCGCGATCTCTCCATCATCGCCACGCCGCCGGCCAATCGCCTCGCCGTGCAGACCTTCGTCACGCCCTGGGACGGCGCACTGTTGCGCGAGGCCTTCCAGCGCGAACTCTCGCGCGGCGGCCAGCTCTATTTCCTGCACAACGACCTCGAAAGCATCGACCGCATGAAGCGCGAGCTGGAGGGGATGGTGCCCGAGGCCCGCATCGGCATCGCCCACGGGCAGATGCCCGAGCGCGAGCTCGAACAGGTGATGCTCGATTTCCATCGCCAGCGCTGCAACGTGCTGCTGGCCTCGACCATCATCGAGTCAGGCATCGACATCCCCAACGCCAACACCATCATCATCAACCGCGCGGACAAGTTCGGCCTCGCCCAGCTGCACCAGCTGCGTGGCCGCGTCGGCCGCTCGCACCATCGCGCCTATGCCTACCTCGTCATCCCGGATCGCCGCTCGATCACCGAGGACGCGCGCAAGCGCCTTGACGCGATCACCTCGATGGACGAGCTGGGTGCCGGCTTCACCCTCGCCACCCACGACCTCGAGATCCGCGGCGCCGGCGAACTGCTTGGCGAGGAACAGAGCGGGCAAATGGCCGAAGTCGGCTTCAGCCTCTACACGGAGCTGCTGGAACGCGCGGTCAACTCGATCAAGCAAGGCAAGCTGCCCGATGTCGATGGCCACACGCATCACGGCGCCGATGTCGAACTGCACGTGCCTTCGCTCATCCCCGACGACTACCTGCCCGACGTGCACACTCGNCTGACGCTCTACAAGCGCATCAGCGCTGCCCGCGGCAGCGAGGCCTTGCGCGAGCTGCAGGTNGAGATGATCGATCGCTTCGGCCTGCTGCCCGACCCCGCGAAGAACCTCTTCGCCATCGCCGAACTCAAGCTCGAGGCCAATGCGCTCGGTATCCGCAAGCTCGAACTCGGCGAGAACGGCGGGCGCGTGCAGTTCGACAAGCAGCCCAATGTCGATCCGATGTCGGTGATCCGCCTGATCCAGGGCCAGCCCCGTCATTACAAGATGGACGGCCCTGACAAACTGCGCATCACCGACCTCGACCTGCCCGATGCCGATGCACGCTTGATGACGGCGCGCGGCCTGCTGGCCCTGTTGCGCAGCAAATAGCCAAGAAACTCACCGCATCACAACGCGCGATCCAGCGGACTCAGGATGCCGCCCGCGCCGCGGCCAAGTACATGGGTGTAGATCTGCGTGGTCGACAGGTCCTTGTGGCCCAGCAACTCCTGCACCGTGCGGATGTCATGGCCCGCCTCCAGCAGATGCGTGGCGAACGAGTGCCGCAACGTATGGCAGGTCGCGGGCTTCAGGATGCCGGCTTTCGCACGCGCGTTCTTCACCGCGCGCTGCAGGATCGCCTCATCGACGTGGTGCCGCCGAATCATCCCGCTGTTCGGATCGCGCGATGGCCTGGCTGCCGGGAACACGTATTGCCAGCCCAGTTCCAACTCGGCGTTGAGATACTTCCGCGCCAACGCGGCCGGAAGCCACACTCGTCCCAATCCCCGCGCCACGTCATGTCCATGCAGCAGTCGCGCCCGTTCGATGGCCAAATGCAACGGCTCCCGCAACTTCTGCGGCAACGGCACGCGACGATCCTTCGCGCCCTTGCCATCCCGGACCAAGATCTCGTTTCGATCGAAATCGATATCCTTGATGCGTAGACGCACGCATTCCATCAGGCGCATGCCGGTGCCATAGAGCAGCGCCGCCATCAGCCACGGTTGGCCATCCATCATGCCCAAGAGGCGCCGGATTTCATCGGTGGACAACACCACCGGGATTCGCCGCGAGCGCTTGGCCCTCACCAGCTTGTCCATCCAGGGCAAATCCGCCCGCAGGATGTCGCGATAGAGGAACAACAAGGCCGCGAGCGCCTGGTTCTGCGTCGATGCCGAGACTTGCCCGCTCGATGCCAGTCCGGTCAGGAATGCCTCGACCTCATCCCCGCCCAGATGACGCGGATGCACCCGGTCGTGGGCGATGATGAACCGCCGTATCCAGCCCAGATACGCCTGCTCCGTCCGCCGGCTGTAATTGAGCCTGCAAAAACGCCTACGAATTTGCTCGAAAAATTCCGGCTGAAACTCGGCGGCCTCCCGCATGGCCCGTCCACGTCTTGCATCGCGCGCCGCCACCAGCTCGCCTTTCAACGCCGTGGAAGGCGCCCCGGCCTTTCTTTCCGGACTATCGGGTAGGCCACTTCGACGATCAAAGTCCTTGCCATAAGGTTCCCGCTCGTCCTCGACCCGACGCCCCAAGCAGGCCAGCCGCCCCCACAACTTCCGTACTACATCTCCATCCCGTGGTCCTAATTCCATTACACCCCCTCCGCATCGCATAACACGTACGATGCCGGAGCTGCAGGCAAGTCGAGATAGGAATAAGCCGGATTTTTGGGTAGGGTTTGGATGTATGTGAACTATGAGGCTAGACCTGTATGGCACTATCCGGCATATTCAAAATCGATTAGGCGTTAGGCAACACAGGGGGAACGTCGTGCACTTTTTGAAAGCACTACTAGCAGTGATCGCTGGGCTAATTGTTGGTAGCGTCGTCAACATGGGACTCATAACCATAAGCGCCGACGTGATTGCGCCTCCTTCAGGGGCTGATATGACGACAGCTGAAGGAATAAAAGCGGCACTACCCCTGCTTGAGCCAAAGCACTTTCTTTTCCCTTTTCTTGCACATGCAATTGGAACGCTATCCGGAGCATTCGTCGCTGCAAAAATTGCACCTCGCTCTGGGTGGATCCCACCCATGACGGTAGGTGCATTTTTCTTCATTGGCGGCGTAATGGCTGCTCGAATGATTCCGGCACCGACCTGGTTCATAGCTTTGGACCTGCTGTTGTCTTATTTCCCAATGGCATGGATTGGCTACTGGCTTGCAACTCAACGCCGCAACAAACCAACAGGTGTTGCCTAACAATTCGTTCAAGCCGAGCCCGCTTCGCGGCCTCGCTTATGCGGTAATGTGTACCACAACGTTCGGCCGCTACGCAGGCCGGCTTAACTCAGGCGTTAGGGGCCTACCAACTAGGGGAATTCCAGTGCCTTGGCAACAATTGCAGCAGCTGAGATCGAAACGATTCCGTTGTGGGTATTGCGGCGTGAATGTCGCGAGTGATCGTGGCTATGACTCACCAAGTAACAAGGGGCTGCAGAAGTCGATACACGTTTGCCCAGACTGCGACAAGCCGAATTTCTT
>Ga0056906_1000368_pt1 | contig 36112 bp, 31 predicted proteins | sample EBPBio122009_DNA_FD_55045 | JGI IMG/M metagenome (GOLD analysis project Ga0056906, IMG submission 55045) | Wastewater treatment Type I Accumulibacter community from EBPR Bioreactor in Madison, WI, USA - Reactor 1_2/2/2009_ DNA | ecosystem: Engineered > Bioreactor > EBPR > Anaerobic-Aerobic >...
GTGCGCGAGCGCCCGCCCTCGATGAAGTACTCGAGCGAATAACCGCCGGCGATGAGCTGGGCGACGTACTCCGAGAGCACCGCCGAATACAGCATGTTGCCGCGGATGGAGCGGCGGATGAAGAACGCGCCGCCCTTGCGCAACAGCGTGCCGATCACCGGCAGGTTGAGGTTGATGCCGGCGACGATGTGCGGCGGCACGATGCCGCGCGTGTACAGCGTGTACGACAGCAGCAGGTAGTCCATGTGGCTGCGGTGGCTGGGCACGTAGACCACTTCGTGGCCGGGCGCGGCTTCCTTCAGCTTGTCCAGGTGGTGCACCAGCACACCGCGGTAGATGCGGTTCCATACCGGCTTGAGGATGAAGCTGGCCGAACGCACCACCGGATGCGAGTAGTCGGCCGCGATCTCCCAGGCGTAGGCATGCGCCTTCTTCCATGCGTCCCGGGGCTTGCTGCCGTCGCGGCGCGCCTGGTCGGCGATCGCCTGCTTGACCGGCTCGGAAGCCAGCACGCGATCGATCAGCAGGCGTCGCGTGGACAGGTCCGGGCCGATCACCGCGGCGCGGATGCGGTGGAAGTGGGTGCGCAGCACGCGCGAGAGCTTGCGCACGGTGCGCTCGGGCGGCAGCCCCTCGTCGATGATCGTGCGCAGCGACACCGGCGGAGAGAAGCGCACCAGCGTGCCGCGGCCGTTGAGCAGGATGGCGAGAATGCGGCGGAAGCGCCCGACCAGCGTCCAGTTCTCCGAGAACAGNACCGAGAACCAGCCGCTCTGCTTGTCCGGCGCGCGGCCGACGAAGATCGANACNGGCACCAGTTGCACGTCCAGCGCCGGATCGGCGCGATGGGCNTGCAACAGCCGTGCCAGCGAACCGGAATGCGTCTTGTGCTCGGCGCCCGGGGCGAGCCCCAGCGCATTGGCATGGCGGCGCGACAGCGCGACATAGGCGCGCTTGCGGCCGAGCGGGTCGCCGGCCAACGGGATCAGCGGCGACGGCAACCCCGCCTCCTGGCAGGCGCGATCCAGGATCAGCGCGTTGCTCAGGCCATAGTCCTCCAGCACGTAGCAGACCGGGCGGCCGTCGTCGAACTGGGCCGGGTCCTCGGGTTCCAGCTTCAGGGCGATCCAGGGCTCGAGCAGCTTGCCCAGCAACTTCGCCCAGAGCGGGCGGGACACGATCAGGGGCGTGCGTGGCCGGGGAGCATTGCCCGCTTCAGCGGGTGGAGACCCGGGACGGGTGCCAGCGGCAGGACCGCCGGTCGCAGCCTGGGCGGTGGCGTCCGGCTTTTCCGGCTCGGGGAACGGCAGGGGCGTCTGGTTCTGCATCGGCGGCATTATCGCCCAGCCGGGACGGCGGTCCCGGCCTGCGTGGCGGCCTTACCACCGGCCAGCGACGCCTCGGCGGCGGCAAGATAGTCGGCGAGATACCAGCGGCCGTCCACCCGCACCGCTTTCATGACCGTCTCGATCTCGCGGCCCGCCAGCGTGTAGCGCACCCGGACATCGGCCTCATCGCCCCCGGTCCGCACGGTTTCCGCCTTCAGGCTGGCCAGCGCCGCATCCACGCCCAGCCCGTAGAGGCCCAATGCCTGCTTGGCCGCGATGTACAGCGGCGCCAATGCCTGCAGGCTGCCCGTCATGCCAAGCCGGGTCAGGTCGGCATCGCCCTTGAGCCCGGTGCGGGCGGCACCCCGGACCAGCAGATGGATGCTCTCCCGGCCGCGCGCAGGATCGCCCAAGGGCGCCCGCGCGGCCCAGGCCGAAACGGCATCGATCATCCGCACGTAATGGCTGCGCTGCTGGGCGTTGTAATCGCCCTCGCGCATCAGGTACTGCTTGCCGAACAGCCCCAAGCTGCGTGCCGCTTCCTGCAACGCGCGGGTTTGCCCGGAGACCTGCTGGCGGAAACGGGCCTGCAGCTTGCGCTCGGCATCGGGCGCGGACAGCGTCTGGAGCATTCCCGGCAGGCTGTCGTCCAGCGGCAGCTCGGTCAGCGGCCAGCGGCTGCGGCCTTCGCGCCAGGATGCCTCCGTCTGCGCATGCAGGGTGGGCGGCAGGGCGATGCGCGCGACGTCCGCCAGCGCGTTGCGCCGCAAGGCGGCAACCGGATCGCCGACGGCACCGGCAGGCGTCGCCGCCCCATGCCTGACCTCGGCGGTTGCGGACGCCGCGTTCGGCGACTCCCCCGGTCCGCCGCAACCCGGCAACCACGCGATGATGAGCATGCCCGCGAGGACATGCCGAAGCATCCTGAACGACTTTGGCATGCGTTGATCGAGGTCCCGGACCAATCCTGGGGCCATCTTGAGCGCGGCGCGCGGCAGCCGGCAAGGCCCCATGCCTCGGCATGAGGCAAAAAAAAGGAGACCGGAGTCTCCTGGATAAATCCGGCAACGCCGGAGGACATGGTCTGGCGAACGCAGGTTAACGCCCGCCATGAGTTTATGCAACACTTGAATTAATATATTTCAAGTTGTTGATTTTATTTGATTTCCGGCAACAACGACTCACGCTTGGCCTCTCGCCGCACCGCCCGTGGCTGCTTCCAGTCGTTGCCGAACAGGGCCGGTTCCCAGCTGCCATAGGTGGGATTGGACAGCATCCACCAGCGCTCGCCCCACCAGTCGGCGTACCTGGCCGAGAGTTCGGCCCGCGCCGCCGGGGTATTGCGGGGGATGCTGGCGAAATCGCCGAGCTGGTCGCCGAACTGCATCACCACGCGGTGGCGGCGCCCGACCCACACGCGGCGGCAATGCTTGTCGCTGCCCTTGGAAACGCATCCATCCACCGGATAGCCCATTCCCAGGAAGACGCCGTCATCCTTCACCGGCAACCCGGCGGCCCGGAGGTTGGCCAGCGTTTCGGCACGCTGGCGATCCTCGCGGTTGGATACGTAATAGATCGCGATGCCCTTGTCCGCCGCCGCCCGGGCGAACGCCACCACGCCCGGGACCGGCTTCGCCTGCGCCTCCGCGACCCAGTGCGCCCAGCCCTCGTCGGCGAACTCCGTGCCCTGCAGGACCAGCCGCGCCTGGTAAGGGGAGTTGTCGAGCACGGTTTCGTCNATATCCATGATGATCGCCGGCGGCAGGCCNNTCGCCGGGTTCCCGCGCTCGTCGGGCGGCAACGCGTCCAGGCCCGAAGCCAGCAGCGCATCGAGCCGGTCGCCGGCTGCGCGATACAGGCTGGCGGTCGTGGCCGCGTACTCGGCCGACCGCTGGACCCAGGCGACAGCGTTCAGGTTATCGTCCGCCGGCGCCGCAGCCGCCGGGACGGAGGCAGCCGGGGCGGTGGTCCGGCAGGCGGCCAGCAGGAGGATGCCGCTGAGCACGGCGCAGGCGCGGGTCGGAGTTCGCATGCGGGGCCTCGTCGAGTGGAAGAAGGCGAGTCTAGCGAAGCCGACCGGCACACGCCGAGTTCAGTCGCCCAGAAGCGCCCGAATGTCGGCGAAGCCAACGCGGGCGCGTTCGCGCTTGTGTTCGGCATCGGCCAGTGGATCGGCGCCGTCGCGTTGCAGTTCGGCCGCTGGCAGCTCGTCGAAGAAGCGCGAAGGCGAAAGCTTCACCATGCTGCCCCAGCGCGTCGCCTTGGCCGAATGCGACAGCCAGAGCCGCTCCTTGGCGCGGGTGATGCCGACGTACAGCAGGCGGCGCTCTTCCTCCAGCCGGCCTTCGTCCAGGCTGGCTTCGTGCGGCAGGGTGCCGTCTTCCATCCCGACGATGAAGACGTGGCGGAACTCCAGGCCCTTGGCCGCGTGCAGGCTCATCAAGCGGACCTGATTGCCGGCGTCATCCTTGTCGCTGCGCGAGACCAGCGCGAGCTGCGCGGCCAGGTCGCCCACGCCCGAGCCACGCGCGCCCTCGAACCACTGCGCCAGTTCCTCCAGGTTGCCGCGGCGGATCTGGTAGAGCTGCTCGGACTTGCATTGCGCCTTGAGCGCGGCATCCAGCCCGGAGCGCACAGCGAGGCTGCGCACGAGATCCGCAGCGCTTGTCTCGCGCGCTTCCTGGCGCAGGCGATGCACGATGTCGGTGAAGCCATGCAGTGCATTCGCCGCACGCGGCGGCAATTGCTTCAGCAAGCCGACGGATTCGGCCGCACGCGACATCGGCAAATGCGCTTCGCGGGCGAGTTCCGCCAATTTCGCCAAGGTCGTCTGGCCGACCTCGCGCTTGGGCGACTGCACCGCGCGCAGGAAGGCGGCATCGTCCTCCGGATTCACCAACAGGCGCAGCCACGACAGCGCGTCCTTCACCTCGGCGCGCTCAAGGAACGCGGTGCCGCCGGAGAGGTGATACGGAATGCGCAGCAGTTGCAGCGCTTTTTCCAGCAGCCGTGACTGGTGATTGCCGCGGAACAGGATGCAGACGTCGCTCCACGGCGCCTGCCTGGCGGTGTGGATGAACTGGATTTCGGCGGCGACCTTCTCCGCCTCGTGCTCGCTGTCGCGGCACTCCCACACGCGGATGCGCTCGCCGTCGGCCGCATCGCTCCACAGCGTCTTGAGGTGCGCATGCGGGTTGTGCGCGATGAGGTGGTTGGCCGCGCGCAGCACGCGGTTGCTGCAACGGTAGTTCTGCTCCAGCTTGACGATTTCGAGCGCCGGATAGTCCTCGGACATCTGCAGCAGGTTCTCGGGATTGGCGCCGCGCCAGGCGTAGATGGACTGATCGTCGTCGCCCACGCAGGTGAACTGGCCGGCCTCGCCCGCCAGCGCCTTGAGCAAGCGGTATTGCGCATCGTTGCTGTCCTGGCACTCGTCCACCAGCAGGTAGCCGATGCGCTCTCGCCACGCCTCGCGGGCCTCGGCATCGTTCTCCAGCAACTGCACGGGCAGGCGGATCAGGTCGTCGAAATCGACCGCGTTGAAGCTTTGCAGGCGCGCCTGGTACTTGGCGTAGAGGCGCGCGGCTTCCAGCTCGCGGGTCGAGCGCGCGGCTTCCAGGGCCTGCTCGGGCGAGAGCCCGGCGTTCTTCGCCCTGGAGATCAGCGACATCGAGGCCTGCACGGCGTCGGGTTTCGCGCCGGGCATCAGGTCCTTGATCTGGCCCGCCGCGTCGTCGGCATCGAAGACGGAGAAGCCGCGTTTCAACCCCAACCTGGCGCCATCGACCTGCACGATCTTCAGGCCCAGCGCGTGGAAGGTGCAGATGGTGAGGCCTTCGCCGGCATCGCCCTTCAAGCGGCGTGAGACGCGCTCGCGCATCTCCTTCGCGGACTTGTTGGTGAAGGTGATCGCGGCGATGCGGCGCGCGGGATAGCGCCCGGTCGACGCCAGGTGCGCGATCTTCTCGACGATGACGCGCGTCTTGCCGCTGCCCGCGCCTGCGAGCACCAGCAACGGGCCCTCGGTGTGCAGGACGGCCTGGCGTTGCGGCGGATTCAATCCCTCCATGCTGTGCAAGAATCCCCGTTCACGATGCGGCGCGCATTCTAACTAACCTCGGACGGATTCCCCGCCCGCGGGGGACACGAAATCGGAGACGGACGATGCGAAAGGGATGGAAATGGTTGCCGATGGTCGCTTTCGCGGTTGTCGCCACGGCTGCGGCCTCGCAACCGGCCAAGCGCTGGAAGCCCAATCCGCGCGAACAGGACGTGATCTCCAGCGCGGGCTTCATGGACAGCCACCCGGACATGCGCTTCCGCGTGCTCGGCCTGCAGGCGATGCGGAAGGCGCGATACGAGGACGCCGCCGCGCACTTCCGCCGCGCCGCCCTGTACGCCGACAAGCAGTCGCAGGCCGCCTATGCCGAGATGCTGTGGGAAGGCCGCGGCATCGCACGCGACCGCCCCGCCGCCTATGCGTGGATGGACCTGGCGGCCGAGCGCGGCTTCGGGCAGTTCATCGTCTTCCGCGAGCAATACTGGGAATCGCTGGACGCGGCCGAGCGCGAACGCGCGCTGCAGGTCGGGCAGGACGTGTACGCGCGCTACGGCGACGAAGTCGCCAAGCCGCGGATGGAGCGCATGCTGCGCCGGGCGATGAGCGATGTCACCGGCAGCCGGACCGGCATGGTCGGTTCGCTGAAGATCTACATCCCCGGCCCCGCCGGCGACGTGGTCGTCGACGGCAGCCAGTACTACGACCCCAAGTTCTGGCAACCGACGCATTACTGGACCTGGCAGCGCGAGATCGTGGAAGGCGCACGCAAGGGCCGGGTCGACGTCGGCGACTTCAAGACCGGCGAGTCCGGCGCGCCGCCCGAACCCGCCCGCCAGCCGCCTGAGCGCAGGTGACAGCCGCGGCGGGCGCGCGGACAATCCCGGCATGGCCAAGCTGTATTTCTATTTTTCGGCGATGAATGCCGGCAAGACCACCACGCTGCTGCAGTCGGCGCACAACTACCGCGAGCGCGGCATGCGCGTGATGATCCTGACGCCGGCGCTGGACGACCGCGCCGGCAGCGGCACGGTCGCGTCGCGCATCGGCCTGAAGGCGGAGGGCATGCGCTTCGAGCGCGGCGACGATCTCAAGCGCAGGGTCGTGGCCGACATCGACGAATACGGCCCACTGGACTGCGTGCTGGTGGACGAGGCCCAGTTCCTGTCGAAGCCGCAGGTGTGGCAGTTGAGCGAGGTCGTCGATGCGCTCGGCATCCCGGTGCTGTGCTACGGCCTGCGCACCGATTTCCGCGGCGAACTGTTCGAAGGCAGCGCGGCGCTGCTGGCCTGGGCCGACGAGCTGCAGGAGATCAAGACGATCTGCCATACCGGCAGCAAGGCGACCATGACGGTGCGCGTCGACGACGCCGGCCGCGCGGTCGCCGATGGCCCGCAGGTCGAGATCGGCGGCAACGAACGCTACGTCTCGGTCAGCCGCCGCGAATTCAAGCGGGTGATGCGGGGCGAGGGCGGGGTCGAGCCGCAGCAGGCGCCGTTGCCGCTCTGACGCCGGACGGCAGGGCGCAGGCCTGCCGCAGGCGCGCCATCTCGCGCACGAGCGGCCCGCCTTCCGGCGCATCCGTGGCCAAGCGCGCATCGATGGCCTCGAACTCGGCCGCATCGCAGCGCAACGCGGCGCCCAGCAGGCGTGCCTGTTGGTGGATGCGCAAGGCTTGGGCGTCGCGCACCGGGCGCACGGACAAGGCCTGCATGCGGGCTGCCATCGCCTCGACTTCGGCTTTTTCCGCGCTGCCGCCGCGCGACAGCAGCAAACGCGCACGCGCCAGCGCGGGTTCGGCGGACTGCGGCGAGGCGGCCTCCGCCTTGGCGATCTCCGCTTCCGCCCGATCGAACTGGCCCATCCGCCAGGCCGCCTCGGCCAGCAGCAGGTGCGTTTCCGCAGTGTCGTGGCCGCGGGCCCGCAGCGATTGCGCCAGTTCCCGCTGCGCGACCTGCGGGCGGTTGGCCTCGAGCAGGACCATGGCGTCCCGCTGCAGGACATCGGCCAGAGCGGGCAGGTTGCCGAGCGCACGCCAGGCCGCAGCCGAGCGCAGGTAGCGGTCGTGCGCACGATCCAGGCCGCCCATTGCGTAGGCGACCTGACCGAGCGCATCCCAGGAACCGGCGGCATCCGCGCTGGAAGCGCCGAAGCGCGGCAGCACCAGCGCATGGTTGCTGTCCAGCAGGCGTTCGGCGAGCGCCAGCTTGCCCTCCTCCAGCAGCAGCTGGGCGACTTGCCGGCGCAACGCCAGGCTCGCCGGATGGCTGGTGCCCTGCAAGGCGGACGACACCTGCAGCGCGCGCAGGTAGGAACGCCGCGCAGCGGCAGGCTGACCCAGCTGCTGCTGGGTGGCACCGATCGAGCGCAGGATGTCGATCGCCAGGCGGTGCCGTGGCCCCGCGATGCGTTCGAGCTGGGCGAGCGCGCCTTCGAATCCGCGCAGCGCCTGTACCGGGTCGCGCGCGTCGACGGAGAGCGCGGCCAGGTCGGTCAGGTTCTCGACCACGCCGATGTCGTCGCCGAGCGCACCGCGGCGCAAGGCCAGCGATTGCTCGAACAGGGCGCGCGCGGCGTCGCGCTCGCCGATCGCGCGCCGGCAGCGCGCCAGCTGCGAGTAGTACTCGGACACCGATGCCGGCAACTGTGCCTGCACCTGCCGCGCCGTGCCCTGGAACGGCGACAGCGTTGCCACGCAGCCCTGCGCGTCGCCCTGCAGGCGCTGGACGCGGCCGCGCTGGGTCGCCGAATCCAGCCTCAACACGGGCGGAACATCCGTCAAGGTGGACAGCACGCCAAGCTGGCGGTCGAGCAGGCGCCCGGCCTCGTCGTATTGGCCGAGCGCGATGCGGATCCGCGCGATCACCCCGAGCAACTCGGCATGCGCGCGCGGCTGCATCGACAGCTCGCGGTCGCCGCGGCGCTCGCCGGCATCGATCAGCGTTTCCACTTCCAGCGGCCGGCCGCTGCGCGCGACACCGGCATGCTCGAACAGCCCGATCACGAAGGTTTGCAGGGCCTGCGCACGCGCGGCTTCGCGCACCGCCTGCTGCCGCTGCCACCAGGTGAAGCCCAGCAACACGATCAGCACCGATGCGGCGAACAACGAGAGGCCGATCGGCCACCGATGCCGGCGCAGGAACTTGCGCAGCCGATAACCGACACTCTGCGGCCTCGCCAGCACCGGCATGCCGTCCAGGTGGCGCTGGATGTCGAGCGAGAGCGCCTCGGCGGAGGGATAGCGCTCGACCGGACGCTTCGACAGCGACTTCAGCACGATGTTGTCGAGGTCGCCGGCCAGCATCTTCGACCAGCGCCTGCGGTCGATGCCGGGCACGGCTTCGTCGTCGCCGCCACGAACGACGGTCGTGGAAGGCCGCTGCGGCTCGCCGGCCAGGATCGCCTCTTCCCATTGCGCACTGGTCTCGCGCTTGAGCCGGTAGGGTTTCTGCCCCGAAAGCAGCTCGTAGAGCACGACGCCGAGCGAGTACACGTCGGTCTGCGTGGTCACCGGCTCGCCGCGGATCTGCTCGGGCGCGGCGTAATGCAGGGTGAAGCTGCGCACGCCGGTGCGGGTGGCCTCGGGNGGATCGGATGCGTTGCCGTCGAGCAATTTGGCGATGCCGAAATCGAGCAGCCGCACCTGNCCGTCCGGCGTGACCAGGATGTTGGANGGCTTGAGGTCGCGATGCACCACCAGGTTGGCGTGCGCNTGGGTGACCGCCTCGCACACTTGCTGGAACAGTTGCAGGCGCGGCCGCAGCCCGAGGCCGCGCTTGCGGCAGTATTCGAGGATGCCCTCGCCCTGCACTTCCTCCAGCGCCAGGTAGGGTTGGCCCGACGCGTCGATGCCGGCATCGAGCAGGCGCGCGATGTGCGGATGCTCGAGCCGGGCCAGGATCTGCCGTTCCCGGGTGAAGCGCAGGCGCAGGTTGGGATCGGCCAACCCGGGGCGCAACAGCTTGAGCGCGACGCGACGTTCGTACAGACCGTCGGCGCGCTCGGCGACCCAGACCTGGCCCATGCCACCCTCGCCCAGCAGGCGTTCCAGCCGGTAGGGTCCGACCTGCTCGCCCTCGCGCGGGCCGGGCGGTGCGGTGACCAGCGGCGTGTCGAGCATGCTGTCCTGCGTGTCCTCCTGCGCCAGCAGCCCGCGCAGGTCGCGGGCGAAGCCGGCGTCCTCCGCCTCGATCGCCGCCAGCCGCGCCGCGCGCGCTTCCGGCTCAAGGTCGAGCAATGCATCCAGCGCCTGCGACAGCCGTTGCCAGCGGGTGCGTTCCATCCGCTTATTCGCCCTGCAGCATCTGCAGCAGGAACATCCTCGCCTTCTGCCAGTCGCGGCGCACGCTGCGCTCGGATCGCTCGGTGAGCTCGGCGATCTGCAGTTCGGACAGGCCGGCGAAATAGCGCAGTTCGACGATGCGCGCGAGCTGCGGATCGATTTCGTTCAACTGCGTCAGCGCGCTGTCGAGCGAAAGCAGGTCCTCGTCGAGGCGGATGCCGTCGTTGACGTTGTCGGGCAGGTCGGCGACGCGCTGCACGGTGTCGCCGCCGCCGCGCTTGAGCGCCAGCCGCGCGCGCGCATGGTCCACCACCACGCTGCGCATCGCCGAGGCGGCGTAGGCGAAGAACGCGGCGCGGTCGGCGAACTGCACGTCTTCCTGCCCGACCAGGCGCAGATAGGCCTCGTGCACCAGCACGGTGGCGTCGAGGGTATCGCCGGCCGCATTTCCCAGCTGCCGCTTCGCCATCGCGTGCAGCTCGTGGTAGAGCGCCTGCAGCACGCGGTCGAGCGCCGCACGATCGCCGCCGCGGGCATCGTCCAGCCATTGCGTGATGCCGTCGGGTGGCGTGTGCGCTTGCATGCACCGAGGATAGCCGAGACCCGCCTCAACGCTGGCAGCGCGGGCACCAGACGCTGGCGCGCTGGCCGATCCTGGCCTCCTTCAGCCGGGCACCGCACTGCCTGCAGGGCTCGCCGCCGCGACCGTAGGCGAGCAGCTCCTGTTCGAAATAGCCGGGCAGGCCGTCCGGGCTGATGAAATCGCGCAAGGTGGTGCCGCCACGCTCGATGGCATGCGCGAGGATGCGCTTCACCGCGGCGGCAAGACGCCCATAGCGTTCCCGCGAGATGCTTCCGGCCGCGCGCTGCGGCGCGATGCCGGCCTCGAACAGCGCTTCGGCCGCATAGATGTTGCCGACCCCGACCACCACGGCCTGGTCCATCAGGAAGGTCTTCACCGGCGCCTTGCGTCCGCGCGAATGCGCGAACAGGCGATCGCCATCGAACGCATCCGACAGCGGCTCGGGGCCCAGCCGGCGCAGGAGCTCGTGGGTTTCGCCCGCCGGTTGCCACAGCAGGCAGCCGAAGCGGCGCGGATCGTTGAAGCGCAACACGCAACCATCGTCCAGCCGGACATCGACATGATCGTGCGTGCGCAGAGGCGTGTCCCCGGGCAGGACGCGCAGGCTGCCGGACATGCCGAGGTGCCAGAGCGCGCTGCCGCGGTCGGTGTCCAGCAGCAGGTATTTGGCGCGACGGCGGATGCCAGCGATCGGCTGCGCCCGCAGCCGGGCCGGCAGCTCCGGCGGGATGGGCCAGCGCAGCGCATCGCGGCGGAGCACGACCTCGGCGATGCGGCGGCCGTGCAAGTGCGGCGCCAGGCCGCGGCGCGTGGTTTCGACTTCGGGAAGCTCCGGCATGGTGCCGAGGATGGGGGCGCCGCCTGCGACAGGAAAGGGGCAGCGCGAAGATGAACTCCATACGCATCCGTCTGGTGACGGTTCGGGCGCCCGCCCGCATCATGTAGACGCGCCAGTTGGCGCGGTCTCCCGACAATCCACATGCCCGCTTCGCTGCCCGACCTGTTGTCCGGCGGCCTGGTCCAGATCGGCTGGACCGGCCTCGCCGTCTACTTCCTCATCGCCACCCAGCTGACCATCTTCTCGGTCACGCTGTACCTGCACCGCTCGCTCGCCCATCGCGGCGTGGATTTCCATCCGGTACCAGCGCACTTCTTTCGCTTCTGGTCGTGGCTCACCACCTCGATGATCGCGCGCGAATGGGCGGCGATCCACCGCAAGCACCACGCCAAATGCGAGACCGAGGAAGACCCGCACAGCCCGATGCACAAGGGCATCGGCACGGTGTTCTGGCGCGGGGTCGAGCTCTACCGCGAGGCCAGGCTGCAGCGCGCCGACATCGAGCAGTACGGCAAGGGCTGCCCGGACGACTGGATCGAACGCAAGCTGTACGCGCGCTGGGCCACGATGGGTCCGGTGGTGCTGCTGGTGGTGCTGGCCGCGCTGTTCGGCCTGAAGGGCGTCGCCGCCTGGGCGCTGCAGATGGCATGGATCCCTTTCTGGGCCGCGGGCGTGGTCAACGGCCTGGGCCACTGGTGGGGTTACCGCAACTTCGAGACCAGCGACACCGCGACCAACCTATCGCCCTGGGGCGTGTGGATCGGCGGCGAGGAACTGCACAACAACCACCACGCCTTCCCGTCCTCGGCCAAGTTCGCGCTGCGCAAGTGGGAATTCGACATCGGCTGGGTGGCGATCCGCGGGATGGAGAAGCTCGGGCTGGCGAAGGTGCTGCGGGTCGCGCCTTCGCTCGACATCCGCCCCAACATCCCGATGCCCGACATGGAGACGATGAAGGCCTTGCTGGCCCATCGCTTCCAGGCGATGACCGATTTCCATCGCAACGTGGTCAAGCCCGCGCTGCGCGAGGAAGCGCGCCACCGCGGCGTTGGCGTGCGGCGGCTGATGCCGCGCCCGTTGCGCAAGGCGATGGCCGACGATGGCCGCTGGCTGCGGCCCGAGGCGCGCGAGCAGATGGAGGCATGGATCACCGCATCGCCACGCATCCGCACGCTGGTCGAGCACCGGCGCCGGCTGTCCACGCTGCTGGAAGTGCGCTCGGCCGACGCCGCCGAAAAGCTGCACCGACTGCAGGACTGGTGCCGCGAAGCCGAGGCCAGCGGGATCCGCTCGCTGCAGGAATTCGCGCAGCGCCTGCGCGGCTATTCACTGCAAGCGGCCTGAGATGCGTCCCGCAGCGCCGCTCGTGTTGGCGGCGCTGGTGCTGATCGGCGCCGTGCAGGCCCAGGGCCTGCGCACGACCAGTGATTACCTGAAGCTGATCGACCGGGATGGCGACGCCCGCGTCTCTCCGGCGGAATATGTCGCCTGGATGAGCCGGGGATTCGAGGCGATGGACCGCGACCGCGACGGCATGCTCTCGCGCGACGAACTGCCCGGCGGCCGCGGCAGGCCGATCGGCCGCGAGGAACACCACGCGCGCCTGCTCGAGCGCTTCCACCGCCAGGATGCCGACCGCGATGGCTATCTGGACGCGAAGGAACTGGCCGCGCCACCGCGTTGAGTCCCAGGCCAACCGCTTTCCCGTAGTCGGCTGCGAACAACCCGGGGCGCGGACGGAGCGCGCATGGACCCTGGCCTCCTGTCATGTCTTTGCCCTCTCGCCGCTCTTTCATGGCGTGCACGGACATGGGTGTTCGGGTGGCTGACGGATGCCAATGGCGTGCGTCCGCGCGTGACAGCCGCGCCTTGCCTTGCTCCTTGCCACCCGCTGGCGGGTCTTCCGGCCGGATCGCTGCGACAGAACAGCATTCAGTGGTGCAATGCAGTCAAGGAGGCATGCAGATGGATCGCCTCAAGTGAACGAAGCAGACGAAGCTCGACTTCCCGAAGATTGCTCAAGCGCTGGGGCGCATACAAGGTGTAGACAGGCTTGTCTCTCCAGACGCCCTCGGGCTGTCTTCGTCCAACGCTGACATTGCCGATCCCGCTTGCCGCCGACCAGATCTCGCGCAAGGTGTTGGGTCCGATGCTCTCCCGGCTTCCCAAAGTGAACGTGAAAAACGCGATGTGATGCTGGGGCATGCCGGCACTCCGCCTGAAGCCCGAGTATGCGCCCTCGTGCACGGTGCCCCCTTCACGATGTCCGTCATGCACCATGCGATTTTCGGCACGATGAAGCGCAAACGCGTAGGATGCCTGCAAGCATCTTCGCGCTTCCGTGCGTCCGTCCGGCTTCCGCAACGTCGTTCGCTGCGCTCCCTTTCACGCGTCATCACCCCGCTGGGGTGAGGCCCCTTCGGAGCACACATGCCGGAGCACCGAAACACCACGCCCCTTTGCTTCATGCACGTGCGCCAGGCCCGGGTATCGGGCTTGCGAAGGTACTCATGACGGCGCCCATCGCTGACTCTGAAGTCGATTGCGGCCATTGCGATGCCGTGTGTTGCCGGCTGACGGTCGTCCTGCAGGCCGAGGATCGCATCCCGCTCCACTACACGACGTGGACAGCGACCGGACTGCACGTGATGGCCCGGGACGAGGAAGGTTGGTGCGTCGCCCTGGATTCGAGCCGCATGCAGTGCTCGATCTACGAAAGCCGTCCGGACACCTGCCGCAGGTTTGCGATGGGTGGCCCCTATTGCCGCGAAGTGCGCGCCGATTACAGCGACCGCAATGCCCGCGGCATACCCCTGCAGATGTATTGAAGGAGCGTGAAGCATCATGGTTCGCCCGAAGAAAACGCCTCCCGCAAGCACCACCACCTCGTCCCCCGCCATCTCGAAGAGCAACCATCCGCCTTCCGGCCGCAAGGGCAACGACCGAACGCCGCTGACACGGGAAACCATCGCGGCGGACATCGATGCCTTCCGCAAGGCGGGCGGGAAAATCGAGGTGCTGGGCGTGACGCACTCCCTGCAAAGGATCCATCCGGAGTCGGGAACATCGCCGCCTGCGCCCGCCAAGCCGACTTCATCGCGCCACCACTGACCCAGAACGGAGACTCTGCCCTTGGCCAAGCCAAACTATGCATTCGAAAAGCGCCAGCGGGAGCTGGCCAAAAAGCGCAAGCAGGAAGAAAAGGATTTGCGCAAACGCAATAACCTGGCCGAAGCGGCTACGCAGCCAACCGAACCCGCACCGGCTTCCGAGGCCGCGACTGACCCTGCCCCCGGGCCGCGTGTCCATCGCCGCATGCCTGAAGCAGGAAAGTGACCGTGGATGAAGCGGCCGGCATCGGCCCTGCATGACAAGCCCGCTGTTTCCAGCGTCAGTCCCGCCGGACGGCGCGGGGCGGACGGGTGCGCAACGCCAGGGCAAGCAGGGCGCGCCCCGACGCGACGGAACCGGCCGCGCCAGTGCAGTAAACCCATGGACTCGCCGTGGCCGCATTCGGCCACGCTCGGCAGTCATCGGGACCGGGTGCCGCTATACCGGCAAGCCATCGTCGATGGTGCCGGCTACCGAACGCTCGACGACTTCCCATGAAAGGGCTTGCGGGTCCTGCCGCTGGACAGCGACAGCGCGGACGTGGACGCATCCGGACTTAAACCGACAACGGAACTGAGTGCTGGCCCACGCACCGGGCCGGATGCGCCACGGACAAATCGTTCGCGCGGGTAGGGCACGAACCACGGTGCTTCTCCGGCACGAAAGGAGTAGCCCGCGCCAACGCGATGAGCTCGATGCAACGAGACGAAAACGCCGGCTCGAGGCCGGCGGTTTCGTTGCGACGCCATGCCGACCGTTTACCAGATCTTCACCCGATCCTCCGGCTTGAGATACAGCTCCGCACCCTCGGGCACCTTGAAGGTGTCGTACCAGGCGTCGATGTTGCGCACGGTCAGCGCGCGCCACTGGCCGGGCGCGTGTTCGTTGCCGATCACCTGCGCGCGCAGGGCGGCTTCGCGGGTCTTGGTGCGCCACACCTGGGCGAAGGCCAGGAAGAAGCGTTCGTCGCCGCTCAGGCCGTCGATCACCGGCGCCGGCTTGCCGCCCAGCGAGGCGTGGTAGGCGGCGTACGCGGCCTGCAGGCCGGACACGTCGGCGATGTTCTCGCCCAACGTCTGCTTGCCGTTGATGTGCAGGCCCGGCAGCGGTTCGTAGGCGTCGTACTGCGCGGCCAGGCGGTCGGCGGCGGCCTTGAAGTGCTCGGCGTCCTGCGGCGTCCACCAGTTGTGCAGCCGGCCCTCGGCATCGAACTCCGCGCCGAGGTTGTCGAAGCCGTGGCTGACTTCGTGGCCGATCACCGCGCCGATCGCGCCGTAGTTGGCGGCATCGTCCGCGTTGGGATCGAAGAACGGCGCTTCCAGGATCGCGGCGGGGAAGTTCATCGCGTTCTGCAACGGCAGGTTCACCGCGTTCACCGTCTGCGGCGTCATCCACCATTCGCCGCGGTCCGGCGCCTGCGCGAGCTTGGCGCGCTGGTGGCGGTATTCGGTTTCCTCCGCGCGCAGGGCGTTGCCCAGCGGATCGTCGGCCCTCACTTCCAGCGAGGCATAGTCGCGCCAGGTATCGGGATAGCCCACGCTGACGCGCATGGTCTGCGCCTTCTGCTTGGCCAGCGTCTTGGTCTCCGGGCTCATCCATCTGAGCTTGTCCACCCCGTCGCGGAACGCGGCGAGGATGTTCTGCACCATGCCCTCGACCTTGGCCTTGGACGATGCCGGGAAGTACTGCTTGATGTAGATCTGGCCGATGGCGTCGCCCAGCGCGCCGTCGGTGGCGGCGATCGCGCGCTTCCAGCGATCGCGCTGCTGGGTGGTGCCCTGCAGCTGGGTGCCGTAGAAACCGAAGTTCAAGTCGGCGTAGGCCTTGGGCAGCAGCGTCGCGCTGTGGTTCAGCGCGTGGAAGCGCAGGTAGTCCTTCCACGTCTGCAGCGGCTGGCTGGCGACCAATGCCGCGAGCTTGCCGATCGCCTCCGGCTGCCACGCCACCAGGGTCTGCTGGTCGGTCAGGCCGGCGGCATCCAGGAAGGCGGGCCAGTCGATGCCGGGCGCGCGCTTGCCGAGTTCGGCGGTCGGCCACGGGTTGTTGGCCTTGTGGATGTTCTGGGTGTCGACCACGCTGGCCTGCGCCTGCGCGATCTTCATTTCCAGGTCGAACACCGCCTTGGCTTTCGCTTCTGCATCCGGCGTGCCGGCCTGCTTCAGCAGCGCGGCCACATAGGTCTTGTACGCCTCGCGGTTGGCGGCCATGTCCTTGTCCGCCGACAGGTAGTACTCGCGGTCGGGCATGCCCAGCCCGCCCTGCAGCAGGTAGCCCATGTTCTTCGACGGATCTTCCAGGCCCTGCCCGACGAACAGGCCGAACAGGTTCTCGGTGTAGTAGTTGGTGGCGTTCATCGGATCGACGTCGGCGCGCAGGTTGCCGCCGAGGTAACGCGACAGCGCCGCGCCGTCGGTGATGGCATCGACACTGTCCAGCTGGGCCTGCAGCGGTGCCAGCCCGCGCGCCTCGATGCCGGCCTCGTCCATGTAAGCGGCGTAGTAGTCGGCGATCTTGCGCGCCTCGCTGCCGGCGGCCGGATCGGATTTGGCCAGCCCCTGCACCAGGTCGGACAGGCGTTTTTCCGCCTTCTGGAACACGGTGTAGAACACGCCGATGCTGGCGCGGTCGGCGGGGATTTCCGCCGTGGCCTGCCACTTGCCGTTGGCGTAGGCGTAGAAGTCGTCGCCGGGCTGCACGGCCTTGTCGATGCCGATCATGTCGATGCCGGACGTCGGCGCGGCGGGTGCCTCGGCGGTGGCGGGCGCGGCGATCTTGTCGGCGGAGGCGCCGCGATCGCAGGCGGCAAGCGACGCGAGCACGGCCAGCGCCAGCGCGGCGCGACGGAAGGGAATCGTGGGCATGCGGGGACTCCTGCGGGAGAAACTCCGTATCTTGCTCCGATTCCTGTTCGGAACAAGTGCAGGATGCCGATCCGGTGCCTGCGGCCAAGGTCGCATGTGCGTGACGCGCGCGCGCTGCCAGAATGCGTAAGTCTCTGCTCGCGCTGGGAGTGCGCCATGGATGCGGTGCCCGGGCTGGACCTGAGCCAGCCACCGTTCGATCTGCTCGACGACGCCGGCCGCGCGCGGCTGGCGGCGCGGGTGGACATGGGCTTCCACGCCCGTGGCGAGACGATCATTACCGCCGGCGCGCCGTCGGAACGGGTGGTGGTGATCCTCAAGGGTCAGGTCCACGCCTTCGACCAGGACGCCGCCGGTCACGAGCAGCGCTTCGCCGATTACGGCGCCGGCGACATCTTCGGCGCCTGGGCGGTGATGGCCGGGCGCGCGCGCCACAGCTACCGCGCGGATACCGACGTGGTCAGCTTCCTGATCCCGGCCGAGACCTTCCGCCAGCTGCTGGCCGATGCCCCGGCCTTCGCCGCCTGGTTCCAGGAGGGCCTGGCGGTGAAGGGCGCGCTGTCCGACCGCTCCCGCAAGTCCGAGCTGGACGAATTGATGGTCACCCAGGTCGGCGCCGCGCAGCTGGCGCCGGCGGTGCGGGTGCCGGCGGCGACCAGCATCGCCCAGGCCAGCGCGCGCCTGCGCGAGGAGCGGGTGGACTGCCTGCTGGTCGACGATCCGGCGCATCCGCAGCCGGGCGTGGTCACCCGTACCGACCTGCTGGATGCGCTGACCCAGGGCGGCGTGCCGCTGCAGGCGCCGGTGGGGCCGCTGGCCAGCCGCCCACTGGTGGCGATGCGCACCAACGACGTGCTGTTCCAGGCGCTGTCGACGATGACCGAACGCCGCATCGAGCGGGTCGCGGTGCGCGACGACGACTGCATCGTCGGCACCCTGGGCATGGCCGAGGTGCTGTCGCACTACGCCAGCCATTCGCACCTGATCACCCTGCGCCTGGCGCGCGCGCGCAGCCTGGACGAAGTGGCCGACGCGGCGCGCGGCATGACCAAGCTGGTGCGCACCCTGCACGCGCAGGGCGCGCGCATGCCGGCGCTGATGGAGCTGGTCAGCGCGCTCAACAGCCGGGTGATGTCGCGCCTGTTCGAGCTGCTGGTGCCGCCGGAGATGCAGGGCAAGCTGTGCCTGCTGGTGCTGGGCAGCGAAGGCCGCCGCGAACAGCTGCTGAAGACCGACCAGGACAACGCGCTGGTGGTGGACAATGCGCTGGACTGGCCGCAGCTGGACGCGGTGATGGCGCGCTTTTCCGAGGCCATGGGCGAAGTGGGCTACCCACCCTGCGCCGGCGGGGTGATGGTGTCCAACCCGCACTGGCGGATGAGCGCGGCGCAGTGGCGCGCGCGGCTGCACGACTGGCGCTCGCACTACGACGCGCAGGCGGCGATGGATCTTGCGATCACCCTGGATGCGCGCCCGGTCGCCGGCAACACGGTACTGTTCGCGCCGCTGGAGACGCAGCTGTTCGATCTCGGCGGCGACGAGCGCCTGCTGCATGCGATGGCCGCCGCGGTGTTGCGCTTCGAAAGCCCGCTGTCGTTCTTCGGCCAGCTGCGCCAGGGCGATGGCGGCATCGACATCAAGAAGGGCGGTGTCTTCCCGATCGTGCACGGCCTGCGCTGCCTGGCGCTGAAGCACGGCATCGAACATCGCAACAGCTTCGCGCGCTGCGAGGCACTGGTGCAGGCCGGCAAGCTGGACGCCGCGCTGGGCCGCGACCTGGCGCAGACCCTGGCGGTGCTGCAGCGGCTGCGGCTGGATGCGCAGCTGGCGGCGCTGGATGCCGGCCGCGTGCCCGACAATCGCTTGCAGGCCGATACCCTGCGCCGGCTGGACCGCGAACTGCTGCGCGACGCGCTGCGGGTGGTCAAGGCGTTCCAGCAGCACGTGCGCAGCGTGTTCCACCTGAGCGATTGAGCATGCGGCCGCTGACGCGCTGGTGGTTGCGGCGGCGCCATGGCGATGGCGAATGGGCTGCATTGCTGCAGCCGGCGTCGGCCGGCGAATGGGTCAGCCTGGACCTCGAAACCACCGGCATGGATCCGGCGCGCGACCACATCCTCAGCCTGGCGGCGGTGCCGGTGCGCGACGGCCGGGTGTGGCTGTCGGAGCGCTTCGAGCGGCGCGTGCATACCGCGCGCGCGTTCGGCATCGATTCCATCCGCCACCACCGCATCACCCCGGACGAGGCCAGCGCCGGCGAGCCGGTGGTCGAAGTGGTGCGCGAATTCCTGCACTGGTTGGGCGGTCGCCGCCTGCTGGGCTATTACCTGGGTTTCGACCTGGACATGCTGGCGCCGCACGTGCGCGCGCTGACCGGCTTCGGCCTTCCCAATCCGGTGATCGACCTGGGCGATGCCGTCGCCGCGCAGCAGCGCCGCCGGCGCCCGGATGCGCCGATCAACCTGGACTTCGCGCATATCACCGAGACCCTGGGCGTGCCGGCGATCGGCCGCCACACGGCCCTGGGCGATGCCACCACCGTCGCGCTGTGCTGGCTGGCGCTGCAGCAGCGGGGCTGGCCGGCGCGCTGACGCCCGTCCGTGCCCGCAGCATCGGAACCATCGCGATCCAAAAAAAGACGCCGGCCAGTGGCCGGCGTCGCATGCCCCGTGGGGGAGGCGTGGGTCAGTGCGCGGACGCCTTGGAGGCGCCCAACCCGGTTTCCGAACGGATCTGCTGCGCCTGGAAGCCGGCGCGGTCCTGGTCGCCGCGTGCGCTGCGGTCGAACTTGGACACCAGCCAGATGGTGAGGAAGGCCAGCGTCACCGAGAACAGCGCCGGCGAGCTGTACGGGAACAGCGCGCTGCCCTTGGCGTGGCCCAGCGTGTCTTCCCACACCGAGGGGCTGAGCACGGTCAGCACCACCGCCGCGATCAACCCGGCGAAGCCGCCGACCACCGCGCCGCGGGTGGTGCAGCCTTTCCACAGCACCGACAGCAACAGCACCGGGAAGTTGGCCGAAGCCGCCACCGCGAACGCCAGCGAGACCATGAAGGCGATGTTCTGCTTCTCGAAGATGATGCCCAGCACCACCGCCACGATGCCCAGCGCCACCGTGGTGATGCGCGAGACCCGCAGCTCCGAGGCGCTGTCCGCGTTGCCGTGCTTGAACACGGTGGCGTACAGGTCGTGCGAGACCGCCGAGGCGCCGGACAGCGTCAGCCCGGCGACCACCGCCAGGATGGTGGCGAACGCGACCGCCGAAATGAAGCCCAGGAAGATGTCGCCGCCCACCGCCTTGGCCACCAGCACCGCCGCCATGTTCTGCGCGCCCTTGCCGCCCAGGATCTCGCCCTTGGCGACATCGGCGAACTCGGGGTTGGTCAGCACCAGGGTGATCGCGCCGAAGCCGATGATGAAGATCAGCATGTAGAAGTAGCCGATCCAGGTGGTCGCCCAGAACACCGACTTGCGGGCTTCCTTGGCGTCCGGCACGGTGAAGAAGCGCATCAGGATGTGCGGCAGGCCGGCGGTGCCGAACATCAGCGCCATGCCGAAGCCGATCGCGGAGATCGGGTCCTTGATGAAGCCGCCTGGTCCCATGATTCCTTGCCCCGCCGTGGCCGCCTCCGCCGCGGTCTTGCCGGCATTGGTCGCCACCTGCGCCTTCACCGCGACCGCGCTGGAGAACAGCGCCTCGAAGCTGAAGCCGTACTTGGCCATGATCATGATCGCCATGAAGGTCACGCCGAACAGCAGCAGCACCGCCTTGATGATCTGCACCCAGGTGGTGGCGGTCATGCCGCCGAACAGCACGTAGACCATCATCAGGCCGCCCACCAGCACCACTGCGATCCAGTAGTCCAGGCCGAACAGCAGCTTGATCAGCGAACCGGCGCCCACCATCTGCGCGATCAGGTAGAAGGCCACCACCACCAGCGTGCCGCTGGCGGCGAAGCTGCGCACCGGCCCCTGCTTGAAGCGGTAGGCGGCGACGTCGGCGAAGGTGAACTTGCCCAGGTTGCGCAGGCGCTCGGCCAGCAGGAAGGTCAGGATCGGCCAGCCCACCAGGAAGCCGATGGCGTAGATCAGGCCGTCATAGCCGTTGGCCATCACCGCCGCCGAAATGCCCAGGAACGAGGCCGCCGACATGTAGTCGCCAGCGATCGCCAGGCCGTTCTGGAAGCCGGTGATGCCGCCGCCTGCGGTGTAGAAATCCGCCGCCGAACGGGTGCGCGCGGCCGCCCACTTGGTGATCCACAGGGTGCCCATCACGAACACCGCGAACATGCTGATCGCCAGCCAGTTGGTCGGTTGCTTGACGGTCTGGCCGACGTCTGGCGAGGCCAGCGCGCTGCCGCAAACGACCAACAGCAGCGCCATCGCCGCGAACGTCTTCATCGTGCGGTCCATCAGCGCACCTCCCGCAGCACGTCGGCGGTGAGGCGGTCGAACTCGCGGTTCGCGCGCCACACGTAGTAGCCGGTGATCAGCACGGTGAACACGATCAACGCGATCGCGATCGGGATGCCGATGGTGGTGACGCCTGCGCCCAGGCGCTGGGCCAGGAACGCCTTGTCGAAGGCGATCAGGCCGATGTAGCCGTAGTAGGCCACCAGCATCAGGATGGTCAGGGTCCAGCCCAGGCCGTTGCGCTTGCGCTTGAGCGTTTGGTAGGTGGGATTGGCCTCGATCCTGGCCAGGGTGGGGTCGAGCGCGTCTTTCGGGGTGCTGTTCATCTTCCCTCCGGGATCAGAAGTCGTGCTGGGTCGGAACCTGTGTGCTTAGAAGCTGTATTTCACCGTGGTGTGCAGGCGGCGCAGGTCGCCCTTGGCGCCGTTCTCCACTTCGCGCCGGCCCCAGATCAGCTCCGCGCCGATGTCGAGCCGGGGAAACGGGCTGTAGATCAGGTTGGCGTGGACCGACTGCGCCATGCGCGTCACGCCGAAGCCGGTGACGGCGGTGTCGTTGTCGAACTGCGCGCGCGAGAACATCAGGTTGCCGCGCAGCTTGGGATCGAACGCATGCCGCCACGACACGAAGCCGGCGACCAGCCCGGTCGATTCGATGTCGTTCGAGGCCGCGTCCAGCGTGCCGTCCGCGCCGAGCGCGAAGCCGACGTAGCGGCCGATGCCGTTGCCGCCGGTCAGCATGTAGCGGATGTCGTCGCTCTTGGACACGTTGTACTTGCCGGAAATGCTGGCGCCGTAGCCGCTGCCGGTGGCGCTGGTGGTCGCGGTGTCATGGCGCAACTGGCGGACGATCCCCGCGATGCTGAAATGGCCCCAGTCGCCTTTCTGCGTCCAGCGCGCGGTGACGTCAGGCACGCTGGCGTCGTCGCTCACGGTGCGGGCGGTGCTGCGGTAGCCGCCGACCACCGTCTGCGGGTTCTCCAGCGCGACCGAGAAGCCGCCGCTGGTGTAGCGCAACTGGGTCTGCCGCACGAAGGTCGTGCCTTCGGTCGGGCCGACGAAATCGACCGCGTCCGGCAGCGCCGCGACATCCTGGAAATTGGACCAGGTCTGGCCGGCCAGCCACTTGTCCCAGCTCACGTAGGCCTGCCGCACCGTCACGCCATGGGTGTTGGTCGAGGCCTGGTTGCCGAGGATGTTGCTGCCGCCACCGAACAGGTCGAACTCCAGGTAGCCGCGCGTCTTGTGGCCCTGCACTTCGCCGTCGGCGGCGAACCAGAAGCGCGAGAACTGCGCGTGCGTGTCGATGTCGGCATGGGACTCGTCCGCGCCGCCGACCGGGATCGCACCGGGCAGGTAGAACATGCGCCCCGCGGTCCCGTCGGCGATCTCGCCGGCATTGGTGTCGGTGACCATCGCATCCACCTTGATGAAGCCCCCGAAGCTGAAGCGTCCGTCCGGGTTGCCGGCCGTGAGAATGGGCGCGGCCTGGATCTTCGGCTTCGCGTCGGCCGGCGGCGTCTGCGCCATGCGGACCTGGTCCAGCGCGCCTTGTGTCTGCACGATCGTCGCCTGCTGTCGCTGCTGGGCGCCGATCAGCGCCTGCACCTGCGCTTCCAGCTGGGCGATGCGCGCCTCGAGTTCCTTCTCCTTCGCGGTCTGCGCCAGTGCCGTGCCCGGCACAAGCAATGCGACAGCGATGGCCAGTCCGAGGAAACGCTTGTGATGCACGATGTTCATGGGGTGGGTCCTTGGTGGTTGACGGATCCCGGCAGCTTGGAACCGGACCGAGATTCCACGCATTGATCCAGGTCGCCTATTCCCCATTGGTCGAAGCTGCAATGCAGCATCGACCAAGGTCTAACGCCCGCCCCACGCGGCTTGCGGCACACTGGAGCGCATCCGAAACGCCACGGGAGGCATCCATGTCCAGGCCCGAAGACAGCATCCACACCCCCGCCCATTTCGCGGCGAAGGCCAACATGCGGCACCGCGACTACGTGCGCGAATACGCCGAATCCGAACGCGACCCGAACGCGTTCTGGGGCCGCATCGCCGAGCGCCTGGAGTGGATGCGCAAACCGGAAGTCGTCCGCAACGTCAGTTACGACCTCGCCGATTTCCGCATCAAGTGGTACGAGGACGGCGAATTGAACGCCAGCGTCAACTGCCTGGACCGCCACCTGCGCGACCGCGGCGACAAGACCGCGATCGTGTTCGAGCCGGACGATCCGGCCACGCCGGCGCGCACCCTCACCTATCGCGAGCTGTACCAGCAGACCTGCCGGCTGGCCAACGCGATGCGGGCGATGGGCGTGGGCAAGGGCGATCGCGTCACCATCTACCTGCCGATGATCCCGGAAGCGGCGGTGGCGATGCTGGCCTGCGCGCGCATCGGCGCGGTGCACACGGTGGTGTTCGGCGGCTTTGCGCCCCAATCCATCGCCGACCGCGTCGCCGACAGCCAAAGCAAGCTGGTGATCACCGCAGACGAGGGTCGGCGCGGCGGTCGCAGCGTGCCGCTGAAGGCGAACGTGGACGCCGCGCTGCGCCTGCCGGACACCGGTTCGGTCGAAAAGGTGCTGGTGCTGCGTCACACCGATGGCGCGGTCGACTTCGACACCCGCCGCGACGTGTGGTGGCACAAGGCGGTGGCCGACCAGCCCGCGGCCTGCGAGCCGGAACGCATGAACGCTGAGGATCCGCTGTTCATCCTCTACACCTCGGGCAGCACCGGCAAGCCGAAGGGCGTGCTGCACACCACCGGCGGCTACCTGGTCTACGCCAGCTATACCCACGAGATCGTCTTCGACCTCAAGCCGGACGACATCTACTGGTGCACCGCGGACGTGGGCTGGATCACCGGCCACACCTACATCGTCTACGGCCCGCTGGCGAACGCCGCGACGACCGTGATGTTCGAGGGCATCCCGAGCTGGCCGAACGCCTCGCGCTTCTGGGAAGTCGTCGACAAGCACAAGGTCACGATCTTCTACACCGCGCCCACCGCGATCCGCGCGCTGATGCGCGAGGGCGACCATGCGGTGAAGCGCACTTCGCGTGCTTCGCTGCGCCTGCTCGGCAGCGTGGGCGAGCCGATCAACCCGGAAGCCTGGCGCTGGTACCACAAGGTGGTGGGTGACGAGCGTTGCCCGATCGTCGATACCTGGTGGCAGACCGAGACCGGCGCCACGCTGATCTCGCCGCTGCCCGGCGCCACCGACCTCAAGCCCGGCTCGGCCACGCTGCCGCTGCCGGGCGTGCGGCCCGCACTGGTCGACGCGACCGGCAACCTGCTGGAAGGCGAGGCCTCCGGCAACCTGGTGCTGCTGGATTCCTGGCCGGGGCAGATGCGCACGGTGTACGGCGATCACCAGCGTTTCATCGACACCTACTTCAGGACCTATCCCGGGATGTACTTCACCAGCGACGGCTGCCGGCGCGATGCCGACGGCTATTACTGGATCACCGGCCGCGTCGACGACGTGATCAACGTCAGCGGCCACCGGATCGGCACCGCGGAACTCGAAAGCGCGCTGGTCTCGCACCCCGCCGTGGCGGAAGCGGCGGTGGTCGGCTTCCCGCACGACATCAAGGGCCAGGGCATCTACGCCTACGTCACCCTCAAGCAAGGCCAGGTACCCAGCGACGAGCTGGGCAAGGAACTCAACGCGACCGTGCGCAAGGAGATCGGGCCGATCGCCAGCATCGACCACCTGCAGTGGGCGCCGGGCCTTCCGAAGACCCGCAGCGGCAAGATCATGCGCCGCATCCTGCGCAAGATCGCCGAGGACGCGCCGGACCAGCTGGGCGACATCAGCACGCTGGCCGACCCTTCGGTCGTCGATGCGCTGGTGCGCGAGCGCCACGGTGCCGGCGATCGTTGATCGCCGGCAGCCCATCGGCCGCTGGTGCATGATGGAGCGATGCCGCTGATCCTGATCGCCGACGACCATCCGCTGTTCCGCGAGGCGATGCGCGGCGCCATCGCCCGCTTGCTGCCGGATGCCGAACTGCACGAGGCGCAGGATGCCACCGGCCTCTACGCCATGGTCGATGCCGCACCCGACGCCGACCTGCTGCTGCTGGACCTCAACATGCCCGGCGTGCAGGGGCTTTCCGCGCTGGCGCACCTGCGCGCGCAGCACCCGCAGCTTCCGGTGGTGATGGTCTCCGCGCGCGAAGAACCCTCGCTCATGCGACGCGCGCTCGACCACGGCGCCGCCGGCTTCATTCCCAAGTCGACCGACGCGGCGGGCATCGGCGAGGCGATCCGGCAGGTGCTGGACGGCGAACGCTGGATGCCGGCCGCGGCGATGCAGGCGGCGCAGACCGCGGACGCGTCCGAACGCGACATCGCCCGACGCATCGGCGAATTGACGCCGCAGCAGTTCCGCGTGCTGCAGATGCTCTCGACGGGACTGCTGAACAAGCAGATCGCCTACGAGCTCGGCGTGTCCGAGGCCACCATCAAGGCCCACATGACCGCGATCCTGCGCAAGCTGGGCGCGAGCAACCGCACCCAGGCCGTGCTGATCGCGGGCAGGCTGGCGGTGGACCCGGACAGCGTGGTCGCGCCGCCGGACGAAGCCGAGCAAGTCGTGGGCGCCAGCCAGCCCCCGCGCGAACTGATCGATCGTTACCTGGCGGCATACATGGCGTTCGACGTGGCCGGCATGTGCGCGCTGCTGGACCCGGCGGTGGTGTTCGAGAACTACAGCAACGACCAGCTGACCGTGTCGGCGAGGGGGATCGACGAATTCCGCCGGATTGCCGAGGATTCCGCCGATCTCTTCGCCTCACGCGAACAGCGGCTGGTCTCGGTCCGCATGGAACCCGGCCGCGCCATCGCCGTGGTGGATTTCCGCGGCACGCTGGCGCGCGGCATCGAAGACGGGCCCGCCGCCGGCAGCGGGATCGCGCTGACCGGCAAGAGCGAATTCGAGTTCCGCGACGGCCGGATCATCCGGATCGTCGACCGCAGCTGACCCGGTCTCAGCCGCCCAGAAATCCGCCGACGATCGCGGCGATGTCGGCCGGCGCTTCCATGTGCAGGTGGTGCGTGCCCGGCATCACGAACAGTTCGCCGTTAGGCAGGCAGGCCGCATAGCGACGGCGGATGTCGTCGGGCAGGTAGGCCTGCGCGGGATCGGCGAAGATCACCCGGGTCGGGCATGGGATGCCGGCCACGACGTCCTCGATCTGCGCATCGACCGGGCGCACGAAGGTCGGCACGGTCAGGCGCTGGTCGCTGGACCATGCCCATCCGCCTTCGGTCGCGCGGATGCCGCGTTCGACGATCAGCCGCGCCACCGGCTCACTCATGTGGTTGGCGCGCATGCGGGCGTGGATGGCCGGTTCGGCCGACTCGAACACGCGCATCGGCTTGTCGCGCAGGGCGCGGGTGGCGGCGATCGATTCGCGCATGCGCCGCGCGGTGTTTTCCGGCGTGTCCGACAGGCCGCCGAGGGCCTCGATGCACACCAGCCTTTCGATGCGTTCCGGCGCCGAGGCCGCCACGAGGCTGGCGATGCCCGCGCCCATCGAATGCCCGAGCAGACGGAACGCCTCCCAGCCCAACGCATCGGCCACGTCCAGCGCATGGTGCACGGCGACCTCGAAGGTGTAGTGCGCGCCCTGCGGCAGGTGCGCGCTCTGGCCGTGGCCAGGCAGGTCGAGCGCCACCAGCTCGATGCCGTCCAGATGCTCCGCCAGCGGCACGAAGCTCGCCGCGTTGTCCAGCCAGCCGTGCAGCGCCAACACCTTCGGCGCGCCTTCGCGGCCGCCGCGCAGCGCGTGCAGGCGGCCCAGCGCGATGTCGATGGTGGTTTCCCGGAGCGCGATGCTCATGCGCGCGCCTCCAGCCCGGTTGCGATGCCGGCCAGGGCCGCGACGTGCGATGGATCGTCGTTGAGGCAGGGGATGTAGCGGAACTCCTTGCCGCCGGCGGCGCGGAAGGCATCGGCGTTCTGCATCGCGATTTCCTCCAGCGTCTCCAGGCAGTCCACCGCGAAGCCGGGGCAGGCGACATCCAGCGTGCGCACGCCATCGCGCGCCAGTTGCTCGACGGTCTGCAGCGTGTAGGGCTGCAGCCAGCGTTCGCGCCCGAAGCGCGACTGGTAGGTGAGCAGGATCTCGTCGCGGGCGATGCCGAGCGCGTCGGCGATGGCCTGCGTGCCCGCCTCGCATTGCGCGGCGTAGGGATCGCCGCCCTTCACCAGCCGCTCGGGCAGGCCGTGGAAGGAGAGCATCAGACGATCGCCGCGACCGTGCGTGGCCCAGTGCGCGCGGATGCTGGTGGCGATGGCCTGCACCCAACGCGGATCGCGGTGGTAATCACGGATGACCTCGATGCGCGCATCGGGCAGGCGTGTGCGCATCGCCTCCGCGACGTCCTCCATCGAGGCGGTGGTCGTCGTCGAATACTGCGGATACAGCGGCAGCACGGTGATGTCGCGGATGCCCTCGTCGTGCAGCCGGGCGATGGCCTCGCCCAATGCCGGCCGTCCGTAGCGCATCGCCGGCAGCACGCGCCAGTCCGGCAATTGCGCCTGCAGCGCTTGCGCGAGGCGCAGCGTGTAGGCGAGCAGCGGCGAGCCTTCCCCGTCCATCCAGATCTCGGCGTACTTGTGCGCGACCACCGGGCTGCGGCGCGGCAGGATCACCCAGTCCAGCAGCGGCTTCCACAGCAGGTGCGGGATCTGCACGACGCGCTTGTCGGTGAGGAATTCGCGCAGGTAGGCGCGCACGGCTTCCGCGGTCGGGGCCGCAGGCGTGCCGAGGTTGGCGATGACGAGGCCGCGGGGCGAGACGGCTGGCGTGTCGGATGGCATGGTCGCGCAGGATACCGTGCGATGGCGTGCGGAGCGGCGGTTCATGCGCCGGCCGGTTTGCATCGATGCACTGCGGCTATCCTGCGGTCATCAGTTCTGCAGACCGGAGTCTAGCCATGCGCCGTGCCGCCCTGGCCCTTGCCCTCGTGTTCGCCGTGGCGCCCGCCTTCGCCGGGCAGGAAGAGGACGCACGGGCCGCCAATGCGATCCGCGTGCTCAACGACAGCCTGGCGATCCCGGAATCGGCGATTCCCGACAAGCTGCTCGACGAGGCGCGCGCGATCGTCATCGTCCCCGACACGATCAAGGCCGGGCTGGTCTTCGGCGGCCGTCGCGGACTGGGGCTGATGTCGGTGAAGAATCCCGACAACACCTGGTCCAATCCCGCGTTCGTCAAGCTGGTCGGTGGCAGCGTGGGCCTTCAGGCGGGCGTGCAGGCCGCGGACGTGATCCTGGTGTTCCGCAGCGATCGCGGCGTGGCCGACATCGTCAACGGCAAGTTCACCCTCGGCGCGGATGCGGCCGTCGCCGCCGGCCCGGTCGGCCGCAACGCCGCCACCGCCACCGATGGCCAGCTCAAGGCCGAGATCTGGTCCTGGTCGCGGGCCCGCGGGCTTTTCGCCGGCATCGCGCTGGATGGCGCGATGCTGAAGATCGACGACGAGGCCAACCAGGCCATGTACGGGCAAGGGGCCACACCGCGCATGATCTTCGAGGGCCGCGCGCCGCAATCGGGCGGGGCACAGGCCGCTGCCGTCCGCGATGCGCTGGAGGAAGCCACCGCCACTGCGCGCGCACGTCGAGGCGAATCCGCTCCCGCCGCGCAGCAGCCCGCTGCGCCGGCGGCAAGCCCGGCCGCGCCCGCCCCTGCCGGGGAAGCGGGCGAGGTCAAGACCACTCCGCTGCCGTAACCGCGGCGCGGGCGTGCGCTATCCTTCGCATTCCCTTCGTTTCCCGCTGGAATCCTGGCCATGATTGGTTGGCGCGAACTCCTCATCCTCCTGGTGATCGTGTTGCTGGTGTTCGGCGCCAAGCGGCTGCGCAACATCGGCGAAGACCTCGGCAGCGCCGTCAAGGGCTTCAAGAAAGGCATGCAGGAACCCGATCGCCTGCCCGATGCCCGTGACGGGCATGACGACCCGGCACGCCGCGAAGACGCATCGCAAGACCGCGTTCCGCCGCGCGACGCCTGACCGGGCGGCGACGCGCGTCGCCCGCCGACCACGATGTTCGAAATCAGCTTCCCCGAACTCATCATCCTCGCCGTGGTGGCGCTGCTGGTGCTGGGCCCCGAGCGCCTGCCGCGCGCCGCGCAGTTCGCCGGCCTGTGGGTGCGCCGCGCGCGCGCGCACTGGCATGCGGTGAAGAGCGAGTTCGAGCGCGAGCTGGCCGACGAGGAACTGCGCCGCAGCCTGGCCGCGACCCGCGAAGCCATGCAGGACGCCGAGACCGCGCTGCGCGACGGCATCGCCCGGGCGGACGCCGTCGGCCGCGAGGCGCTGGCAGCGCCCGCTGCGGCCGAGCCGACGACAGCGACGGATGCCGCGGCGCCGGACGACCGCACGCCCGGACCCGCGGATGCGCACGATGCGTGACGCGGCCGGAGAACACGGGGCCGGCAGCAGCTGGCTGTCGCATCTGGTCGAACTGCGCGCACGGCTGTTGAAGGCCACCGTCGCCGTGATCGTGCTGTTTGCCGTGTTCGCGGCCCTCAGCGACCGCCTCTACAGCCTGCTGGCCGCGCCGATGCTGGACGTGCTGCCGGCCGGCAGCCAACTGGTCGCGATCGATCCGCTGACGCCCTTCTCCACCCCGCTGCGGCTGGCCCTGTACCTGGCGCTACTGGGGGCGGCGCCGGTGCTGCTGTACCAGGCGTGGGCCTTCATCGCGCCGGGCCTGTACCGGCGCGAGCGGCGCGTGGCCGCGCCGCTGCTGGTGTCGTCGATGCTGCTGTTCTACGCCGGGTGCGCCTTCGCCTATTTCGCGCTGTTGCCGGCGATGTTCAAGTTCCTCGCGATGACGCGACCCGAAGGCGTTACGATCATGCCGGACATCGCCCGCTACCTGGACTTCGTCGCGGTGATTTCGCTGGCGTCCGGGCTGAGCTTCGAGGTGCCGGTGGCGACCGTGATCCTGGTCCTGATGGGCTGGGTGACGCCGAAACAGCTCGCCAACGCGCGCGGCTACGCGATCATCGTGATCTTCACCATCGCCATGATCATCACCCCCGGCGACGGCGTGTCGATGGTGATGATGGCCATCCCCATGTGCCTGCTGTACGAGGCCGGGATCCTCGCCGCCTCGTTGCTGCGGCGTGGCGGGAACGATGCGCCCGCGGCCTGACGGCCGCGCTCAGGCTTCCAGCTGGTGCATCGGCGCAGGCGGCGGCACGGTGCTGTCGCCGCTATCGCCGAAGGTGTCGCGCCAGATCAGGTAGCCGCCGCCGCAGACCACCACCAGCACCGCCGAGACGAACGCGAACCCGGCCAGCAGGCCGACCGCCAGCGCCAGGGCGCTGGACACCATCCCCAACGCGACCAGCACCACGCTGCCGACCAGGGTGACGACGATCGCCGCCAGCGCCGTCGCCGTGAGGAACAGCGCGGCGGCCAGCAGGTTCGGCAACAGGTTGCGCCAGGTCGCGCTGAACGCCGCGCGCGCGGCATCGGCGAAAGAGCGCCCGGACAGCGCCACGCAGGCGATCCCCAACAGCAGCACCGTCACGGTCACGTAGTTGTACAGCGCCTGCCAGGCGAACAGCGCGAACGGGTGCGCGACCGGCGGCAGCGCCGGCGGCGTCTGCTGCTGCATCACCGCGTCGGCGAACTGCGAATAACCATGCATGAACTCCTCGCCGACCAGGGCATTGGCGACCAGGCCGCCGATCCACATGAAGCCCACCTGCAGCGCCCCGAACGCGGCCAGCCGCCCTGCCTTGCCGTCGCGGATCGGCTGGAACAGGTCGCGCGCGCGCGCCGGCCGCCCGGCTTCCACCTCGCGGATGACGTGCATCAGGCCGCCGACCAGCATCGGGATCAACGCGAACAGCGCGATCATCAACAGCAACATCGTCGCCATCTGGGCGACACTCAGCTGCCCGGCTTCCATCGCCTGGCCTGCGGACATCAGCGTCATCAGAAGGCCGGCTGCCATCATCACGAGATAGAGAGTGCCAATCAGCAGCAACGCGGCGCCGAAGATCGCCCGCGGGTTGCGCGCGCCCAGGTTGATGGCTTGCACGAACCAAGCCCAGCCACGGGCGGGCGGTTGCGGTCGAATCTGCATGTGGATTCCAGGGAGTGTGGAGGGCGGGCGTCAGCCGGCGTTGCGCCGGGCCAGACGCACGAATTGTCGCAGGATGCCGCGCGCCGAGGGAGTCGCCCGCACCGCCGCATGCACGACCCGCGGGTTTCGCCCCTCCCGGCGCAACGCCGGCGCGCGGGCGGCGATATAGCCCCGCATGTGGCGGGCGGAGAACTCGGGATGGAACTGCACGCCCCAGGCCCTGTCCGAGAAACGCAGGGCGGCGCAGACGTCAAGGTCCGTGGCGGCCAGCACTTCAGCACCGGCGGGCGCGACCAGCACGCTTTGCAGGTGGGTCATCTGCACCGGGAAAACGACCGGCGCACCGGCGAACAATGGATCGCCGGCGGCAGCGGCGTTGCAACGCAATTCGACCGTACCCATCTCGCGGCCGGCCGGATTGTCGCCCACGGTCCCGCCCAGCGCATGCGCGATCAACTGGTGCCCGTAACAGATGCCGAAGGTCGGCGTGCCGGCATGGATGGCATCGCGCAGCCATCCGGCGGTCGCTTCGCTCCAGGGCCGGCGATCGCTGACCATCGCGCCCGAGCCGGTGACCAGCACGCCGGCAAAGGCCCGGAACGGCGGTGGAGCGATGCCGGATTCGACATCCACCTCCACCACCTCCCCGGCACGCAGCCCGGCGGCCACGCGGATCCAGTGCGGAAAACCGCCGCGGCGGCGCATCGGCGCCACCGGCGTGCCGGTCTGCAGGATGAGGAACGGAAGCGACATCGACGTCAGAGCCATGGTGAGACCGCATTTATACTAATGAAATCGAATTGCCGGCCACCGAAATGCCCGCCGACCGCGTGTCCATCACCTTCCAGGAACTCATCCAGCGCCTCAACGCCTATTGGGGTGGACAGGGCTGCGTGCTGATCCAGCCGCTCGACCTCGAAGTCGGTGCCGGCACCTTCCACCCCGCCACCTTCCTGCGCGCGCTGGGCCCGGAGCCGTGGAACGCGGCCTATGTGCAGCCTTCGCGCCGACCGACCGACGGCCGTTACGGCGAGAACCCCAACCGCCTGCAGCGCTACTACCAGTACCAGGTGGTGATGAAGCCTTCGCCCGACAACATCGTCGAGCTGTATTTCGATTCGCTGAAATCGTTGGGCGTGGATCCCGAAGTTCACGACCTGCGCCTGGTCGAGGACAACTGGGAATCGCCGACGCTGGGCGCCTGGGGCCTGGGCTGGGAGGTGTGGCTGAACGGCATGGAGGTCACCCAGTTCACCTGGTTCCAGCAGGCCGGCGGCCTGGAGTGCAGGCCGGTGCTGGGCGAGATCACCTACGGCCTCGAGCGCCTGTGCATGTACCTGCAAAACGTGGACAACGTGTTTGACCTGGTCTGGACCTACGGCCCGGACGGCACGCCGGTGCATTACCGCGATGTCTACCACCAGAACGAAGTCGAGCAGAGCACCTACAACTTCGAATATGCCGATGTCGATGAGCTCTTCCATCGTTTCGATGCGTGCGAGCGCGAAGCCCTCAAGCTGGTCGAAGCCAACCTGCCGCTGCCCGCGTACGAACAAGTGATGAAGGCCTCGCACAGCTTCAATCTGCTGGATGCGCGTCGCGCGATCAGCGTGACCGAGCGCCAGCGCTACATCCTGCGCGTGCGGAACCTGTCGCGTGCGGTGGCGGAAAGCTATTACGCGCAGCGAGAAAAGCTCGGCTTTCCCGGTTTGAAAAATCCAGGCCTGAAGCAGGAGGCCGCGCGATGAACATGCAGCCACTGCTGATTGAATTGGGTACCGACGAATTGCCGGTCAAGGCCTTGCCGGGCCTGGCGCAGGCGTTCTTCGATGGTGTCGTTGCCGGTCTGGAGAAGCGCGGCGTCGCCATCGACCTGGGCGATGCGAAACCGCTCTACACACCGCGCCGCCTCGCCGTGCTGCTGCCGGGCGTGGCGAGCGAGCAGCCCGAGCAAAGAAGCGAAGTGCTGGGCCCGTATCTCAACATCGCGCTTGATGCCGAAGGCCAGCCGACCAAGGCGCTGCAAGGCTTCGCGGCCAAGGCGGGCGTGGAATGGGATGCGCTTGAGAAAACCAGCGACGCCAAGGGCGAACGTTTTGTCCACCGTGCGGTGAAGCCGGGCGTGGCGACCGCGGCGCTGCTGCCCGAAATCGTCAACGAGGCGGTCGCCGCGATGCCGATTCCCAAGCCGATGCGCTGGGGCAATCATGCTTACGCCTTCGCGCGCCCCGTGCACTGGCTGGTGATGCTGCTGGGCAACGAGGTCGTCGAAGGCGAGGTGATGGAGATCCGCGCCGGCCGCAAGACGCACGGACATCGCTTCATGCATGCGAGTGAGGTGGAGATCGTTTCGCCCGGGGCCTATGTGGAAACGCTGCGTGGTGCCAGCGTGCTGGTCGATGCCGACGAACGCCGCGCCCGCATCGTCGAGCAGGCAGAGGCCGCCGCACGCGGCGTGGACGGCAACGTGCACATCGGCGCCGACTTACTGGAGGAAGTGAACGGTCTGGTCGAATGGCCCGTGGCCGTGTGCTGCGCGTTCGAGCGCGAGTTCCTGCAGGTGCCGCAGGAAGCGCTGATCTCGACGATGGAGTCGAACCAGAAGTTCTTCCCGGTGCTCGACGGCGACCATCGCCTGACCGAGCGTTTCATCGGCATCGCCAACATCGAATCGAAGGACGTGGCCGAGGTCCGCAAGGGTTACGAGCGCGTCATCCGCCCGCGCTTCGCCGACGCCAAGTTCTTCTTCGACGAGGATCTGAAGCAGGGGCTGGCGTCGATGAACGAAAGGCTCGCCAGCGTGAAGTACCAGGACAAGCTGGGCACGGTGGCCGACAAGGTGGCGCGGGTAGCCGCGCTGGCCGCATCCCTCGCCCCGCAGGTCGGCGTGGATCCGGCGCTGGCGCGCCGCGCCGCGGAGCTGTCCAAGGCGGACCTGCAGTCGCGCATGGTCAACGAGTTCCCCGAGCTGCAAGGCGTCGCCGGCCGCTACTACGCCAGCGCGATGGGCGAGCCGGGGGAAATTTCTTCCGCCATCGACGAGGCCTACCAGCCGCGCTTCGCCGGAGACGACATCGCGCTCTCCGGCGTGGGCAAGGTGCTGGCGATCGCCGAGCGCCTGGACACGCTGGCCGGCGGTTTCGCCGCGGGGCTGAAGCCGACCGGCAACAAGGATCCGTTCGCGCTGCGGCGCAATGCGCTGGGCCTAGCGCGGACGGTCATCGAGTCAGGTGTCGATCTCGATATTTTGAATCTGCTCGCCAAGGCGGTGTTCGCGGCGCATGTCGCGATTGGCAAGGTTGATCTGACCCAACGAGAAAAAATCGCTGCTATTGCCGAAGCCAATGGCTTCGAATTGTTGGACGACAGCAATCTCGGATTGCGTGTTCATATCCCGGGTGGCGATCTCAAGGACCTCTACGACTTCATCCTCGACCGCCTGCGCGGCTATTACGCGGACAAGGGTGTGCCCGCCTCGCACTTCAATGCCGTCGCCGAGCTGAAGCCCGCATCGCTGTACGATTTCGACCGCCGCATCGGCGCCATCGGCACCTTCGCGCAATTGCCGGAGGCCGCCGCGCTGGCCGCGGCCAACAAGCGCATCGGCAACATCCTCAAGAAAGCCGACATCGCCATCCCGTCGATGGAAGACCCGGCGCTGCTGCACGAGGCGGCGGAGCTGGCGCTGGCCGAGGCGGTGGAGGCGGCCTACGGCGAAACCGGCCACGCGCTGGCGCACGCCGATTACGTGGCGGTGCTGGCCCGGCTGGCGCGGCTGCGCCCGCAGGTGGACGCGTTCTTCGACGCGGTGATGGTCAACGTGGACGATCCGGCGATCCGCGCCAACCGTCTGGCCCTGCTCAAGCGGCTGGCCGGGCGCCTGGGCAGCGTGGCGGCGATCGAGCACCTGTCGGCCTGAGGCGCGGCTGCGCGATTCAGCCGACATCACCGGAACCGATACGGCTGGCCGGTATCCTTCCCGGATGACCCCCCGGATGCCACGCTTGTCGCCCCGTTGCGCCGTACTCGCGCTCGCGTTTCCCGCCTTCGCGGTACAGGCGGGAACCGTATCGCGGGTGGAGATCCGCGGTCTGGACGAGGCCATGACCGAGAACGTGCGGATCGCCCTCTCGCTCGGGGACGCCATTGGCAAGACCGTCGGCGACCGCCGCCTCGACTACCTGCTGGACGTCGCCGAAGAGGAGACCCGCGAGGCGCTGGAGCCGTTCGGCTATTACTCGCCGAAGATCGGCGTCAGCCGCAGCGGCGGCGACGATGCCATCGTGGTCGTCGTCGATGTCGCGCCCGGCGAGCCGGTGCGGGTCCGTCGCGAGGACGTGTTCATCAGCGGCGAAGGCGCGGCCGACCGTTACCTGCGCGACGAGCTGGAGGGGTTCCTGCCTGCTCCCGGCGACGTCTTCACCCATCCGCAATACGAGGCGAGCAAGGCCCGCATCACCCGGCGATTGGCCGAACGCGGCTACTTCGACGCCGATTTCCTCAGCCGGCGCGTCGAGGTGAC
>Ga0056906_1000411_pt1 | contig 31718 bp, 28 predicted proteins | sample EBPBio122009_DNA_FD_55045 | JGI IMG/M metagenome (GOLD analysis project Ga0056906, IMG submission 55045) | Wastewater treatment Type I Accumulibacter community from EBPR Bioreactor in Madison, WI, USA - Reactor 1_2/2/2009_ DNA | ecosystem: Engineered > Bioreactor > EBPR > Anaerobic-Aerobic >...
TGTTTCAACTCTCGCCTGGCCCGGTTGATCAATGAACAGGGCAGGGGACAGATCGGCAAGAGCTGGGGAAGCGGCAGGCATCCGGATTGTTCCGGATTCACACCTGCGGAGTTCGAACGGCTCGATTTCTCGCGCATCGACCTGAGCGAGTTCATCGCGGAAGTCACGGCCAGCGTGCGCGTACCCACGGCGTCGTCGATCGGGCAGAACGTCCGGGGCACCGTCGAGCAGCGCGTCAATAGCTACTACAACCGGTAATGACTGAGCAGGCCGCTTTTTCCGGGCAAGGAAGCGATGTCTTCGGACAGGCGGATGGTCAGCCTTGCCCTCGGGGAGAGTCAATGAAAGCAGTCCTGAAAGTCCTTGCGATAGCGCTGTGCGTCCTGGCACCGCTCGGCGCCAGCGATGTACATGCGGCCGACCTGAAACAGGTTCTGATCGCAGCGATCGATGCTCCCGATGGTCGATCCGACGGGGAGCTGGGTGGGCGAATGGCGGAGTTCTTCAAGGGGCAGACGCGCTCGTCTGCGCCGGTGCGGGTTCAGGTCAGAACATTGAGGAAGTTTGCCGAACCCGGTTGCGCCCGCCTGAAGGCGACGCTGATCCAGGACGACGTGCCGACAAAGGACGGCCAGCGGATTCCATTCGCCGTTCGCTATGAACTCAATCTGTGCCGTGACGGGCAGCCACCGAGTGAAGGGATCGACCTCGACGCGGCGTCGCGGGTACTTTCGGGGGAAACGCTGGGGCAGTGATGGCATTCGCATCCTTCATCGGCAGGCAGAATGGGGCGAATAGATGCGAGACGCTTAGTATAGGTTTTGGTATAGGTTGTGTAGTGACTAACCGTACAGGCCAGTAAACACGGGGGTGACATACTGCTGCATCATCGGGGTGTGGCCGGACAGGTCTTCTTGGCTCATTGAAATCGGCTACTTCTCTGGGTGTTTTTTTTCGGCAACTTGCGCGTGCCGCAAAGTGTACCGCAAAGCGCGTTCCTGCTCGCCGGCTGTTCCTGCGCGCCATCGGAAGCAGTGGTGCGTGGCGGCCGCTTTCCCGTGACGAATGTCGCTGAAGTCCAGCGCTGACCGTGCTTTCATTGACGGGCCGGCAGGAAAGCTCTATTTTCGGGTTCCACGGGCTGACCATTGCCGGGCCGGAACCAGCCAGGTCCAGCGTCCGTTCAGGCCGATGTCGCGCCACAGGCCCGCACCCGTCTGCCGCGCCTGCCTTCCAACACAGGAACCTTCCAAAGGGGATTTTTCGCATGGCCACCCAGTTGCTTATCTACGAAACCGCAGTCCCGGTCTCCAATGCCAGGCACGGCACGTGCTCGGTCGAAGTCGGCAAGGGCTTTGCGTTTACGCGCAACGTCAACTCCGTTCCCCTGATGGCCATCGAGTTCCCGCAGGCTGCGCCCGAGTATCCGGTGGTCTTTGCGCAAGGCGCCGACCAGGTGCTCCCGGCGGTGATTCTCGGCGCCCGCCAGAACGAAAACCTCTATCTCGCCGGCGACGATAGCTGGCGCGCCAGCTACCTGCCCGCCTTCATCCGCCGCTACCCCTTTGTCTTTTCACCCGGCGAAGACGGTCAGACGTTCACGCTGTGCGTCGACGAGGCCTTCCCGGGCCTGAATCGCGAAGGCCGCGGTCAGGCGCTGTTCACCGCCGAGGGCAAGCCGAGCGAATACGTCGACCAGGTGCTCAAGTTTCTCCAGGAGTATCGTCTGCAGTTCGTGCGAACGGAGGCCTTCTGCAAGAAGCTCCAGGAGCTTGACCTGCTGGAGCCCATGCAGGCGCAGTTCACGCTCCCCAGCGGCGAAAAGATCTCGCTGAGCGGCTTCCTGGCCGTCGATCGCAAGCGCCTCAAGGCCTTGCCGGCCGACAAGCTGCACGAGCTGGCGGCCAGCGACGAGCTCGAGCTCATCTACCTGCACCTGCAGTCGATGCGCAACTTCAACGCGCTCAAGGACCGCCTCGCGCCGGGCAGCGAAGCGGCCAGCCCGGCCGCCGGAAAAGGCGACGAGGCAGGCAGAGCCGGGAAAGCCGACGGCGCCGACGATCCGGCCGCGCAACAGCGCCCCCGCGCTGGCGCGAGCAGCCAGCTCAACTGAGCTGCCCGGCCCGGGTTTCACGCCGTATCCCGATCATCNGNACTCTGGATCTGCGCTGCGCTGNCTCTCGAGGGCGCGCGGGGGAGGACTTTTCCGCCGCCGCGTTGCTTTTCACNTCATCCGCGCGGCTATGGCAACGCNTTNCTGCGGTGAGCGCGTTGGCTTTCCTGCGGCAGCCCGGGCACGCCCTGGACTGCCGCGTCGCTGCGCTCCTCGCAGTGACGGGTTACGACCGCGGCCTTGGCTGAAACGCCATCGCCCTCGCCGACACATTGAAGGCATCCGCAAACACGCTCCGGCTTCGCCGCCTCTCTGTTTTATGAAGGGGAAGATGGCTTCGACCGTGCGCAGCGAGCTTTCGGCGGAGATCTGTCAGCCGCAAGCAGACATCACCCTGTTTTATTTTTCCCCTACATCCTAAAATAACGGCAACGCTTATTTCAGGTTCGCGCACATGCACCGACCACCGCCCGGCCAGTACGTCACCGTCTCGACGGCCGAAGGGCCCTACCAGGCCTTCGTCCCGGCGCCGCTGCCGCCGCAGCCGCCGCTGGCGTGGACGCCGGCGCTGCGGCGGCGCTTCGACGACGCGCTGGTCGCGCTCGGGCGGCTGGACGCGGTCAGCGCGCTNCTGCCGAACGCCGCGCTGCTCGTCTACGGCTTCGTTCGCAAGGAGGCGGTTCTGTCGTCGCAGATCGAGGGCTCGCAGTCGTCGCTGGCCGACCTGTTGCTTTTCGAGATCGACGAGCAGCCCGGCGTGCCGCTCGACGACGCACNTGAGGTCAGCCGCTACGTCGCCGCGCTGGAGCGCGGGCTGGCGCTGCTGCGTGGCGGGCTGCCGCTGTGCGGTCGGCTGCTCAGCGAAGTGCATGCGGTGCTGCTCGACCATCCGCGCGGGCGTGGCAAGGCGCCGGGCGAGTTCCGCCGTTCGGCGGTATGGATCGGCGGTACGCGGCCGGGCAACGCGGCCTTCGTTCCGCCGCCGGCAGACGCGCTCCCCGCGTGCCTCGCCGCTTTCGAGCGTTTTCTCAACGACCAGCCGGAGGCGACTNCGCGGCTGCTCAAGGTGGCGCTGGCGCACGTGCAGTTCGAGACCATCCACCCCTTCCTCGACGGCAACGGGCGCATCGGGCGGCTGCTGATCGTCCTGCAACTGGTCGCCGACGGCGTCCTGCGCGAGCCGCTGCTGTACCCCAGNCTGTTCTTCAAGACCCATCGCCCACTGTATTACGAGCTGTTGAACGCGGTTCGCCTGCACGGCGACTGGGAGCGCTGGCTCGATTTCTTCGCCGAGGGCGTGCAGGTCAGCGCGGCGCAGGCGGTGGTCACGGCGCAGGCGCTGCTTGCACTGGCGAATGACGACCGAGATCGAATCGCGGCGCTGGGACGTGCGGCGCAGTCTGCGCTGGCGGTGCATCAGGAGCTGCAGCGCCAGCNACTGACCACCGCGGCCACGCTGGCAAGGGCCGCCGGGCTGAGCGCGGCGACGGTGAACAAGTCGCTCGCTCACTTGAGCGCGCTCGGTATCGTCACCGAGCTGACCCAACGCCAGCGCGGGCGGGTGTTCAGCTATCCGCGTTATGTCGAGCTGCTGAACGCCGGGCTGCCTCCGCCGCGCGCGTAGAACGACCGTCGGCACAACGAGGTGGAGTGAGGCAAACTCCCATGCTTCTCCATGGCTGTTGGCAGGCGGCGCCGCCACGATGACGTTCGCGTTGGCGCCAAGCCCCGCGCTCGCCACCCCGTCACTGCGAGGAGCGCAGCGACGCGGCAGTCCAGCGCCACCTTCTGACTGCTTGAGAGCTTCGCCCGCAATTCACGCATCCCGGATGTGACTTCCACGGGGGAGCATCGGTTTGCGCATGGCGAGCCCCGTCTTCGCGGCCAGAACCATGAGTTTGGCGTTCTCTCTCGCGGTCGCTTGGCTATACTGTCTCGCCAATCGCCTTCCGGGACTGCCAAGATGACCGACAAGAACAGGCTTCTCCTCGCTTCCTCGTCAGAGTTGGCGGCGGACCGGCGGGAATTCGAGGTNTTCCTGCANCAGCCGTGGCAGGCCCTGGACTGCCGCGTCGCTGCGCTCCTCGCAGTGACGGNTNGGCGNGCCGGGGAAATCCCCGCGGCGTCACTTTTCGCTGGCGGCCTATTGCTGTCCTGCCGCGGAATCGGGCAGCCGCACGGCGATCATGTGCCCGCGCGCGCAGACCTCGCCGTGGGCGCTCAACGACAGNCTAACGGTGACCTTGCGCGGCTTGACCTCGACGATTTCGCCTCGGACTTCCAGTTCGCCGTCTATCGGCGTCGGGCGGAGGTAATCGACCTTGAGTGAGGCGGTGACAAAGCGCATGGGTGGGGCGCTGCCCATTTCGCGGCCTTCTGCTTTGCACGCGGCGGCGGCGGCGGAACCTGCGCCGTGACAATCGAGCAGCGAGGCGATNAGGCCGCCATAGACGTTTCCGGGAACGCCGCCGGTGTGGTAGGGCTGGGGTGTGAAGCGTGCAACGGTCGTATCGCCGTCCCAGTAGCTCTTCAAATGGTGGCCGTGTTCGTTGTTCTTGCCGCATCCGTAACAATGCGCGAAATCATCGGGATAACAATCCTGAAAAGCCGTGCTGGGCATGTTTGCTTCCTTTCTTCCTTTGTCGCGCGGCCGGCGCGCCGGCCTCGTCGTGATTCGGACGGGTTAGTCGGCAATGATTTCGTGCGTGAGGTTGTCGACNACCAGCGGGCATTCGAGGTAGGTCAGCGACGGTTCGCTGGCGTATTTGCCGCGCACGAAGGCTTTCCATTCCTCCGTGTAGACCCGGTCGGCGTCGGCGCGTGAATTCCAGAGATAGATGCCGCCGGCCCGGTTGCCGTCTTCGGAAAGAAAGTAGTACTTGCGAATCAGGCCCGGCATGCCCTGGTATTTTGCCGCCGTGCCCTGGAAGGTGGCCTGGGCCTGCTCCCTCGACAGGGTCTGAGGGAGCTTGAATTCGACGATGACGGTGATCATGGGTTTCTCCTGGCGTGGTGAGTTTACTCCAGCGACACATCGCCCGATGAATCGGGCTCCTACAGATAATGCCTCGCCTGCCTCCGTAGGAGCCCGATTTATCGGGCGATAAAAGCTGCTCGGTCGCTCACCACGCTGATAGGCGACTAAACATTTGGCATGCCCTGGGCAGCCAGGCCGGCTCTACGACCCCTGCCTGGGTTGAAACGCCATCGACCTGGCCGAGACACTGAAGGCATCCGAGAAACANGCGCCGTCTTCCGCNCCGTGCTGCTTGAGGAAGGGGAAGATGGCTTCGACCATGCGCACCGAGCCGCAGGCGTAGATCTCGTGTTCCTTGAGCTCGGGGAAGTCNTCCAGGATGGCTTCGTGGACCAGGCCGGTGCGGCCGCTCCAGGCGGTTTCCGNCTCGGGCTCNGAGAGCACCGGGATGAAGTGGAAGTTGTCGTGCTCCTGCGCCCAGCGCGTCGGCAGTTCGGGCAGGTAGAGGTCCTGCAGCGTCTTGACGCCCCAGTAGAGGTGGATCTGGCGCTTGAGGCCGCGCTGGAAGGCGTCCTCGACCATGCTCTTGACCGGCGCGAAGCCGGTGGCGCCGGCGACAAAGACGATCGGGCGCTCGGATTCGCGCAGGCTGAAGTCGCCGATCGGGCCTTCGAAGCGGACTTCGTCACCGACCTTCATCGCCTCGAAGACGTGCGTCGTGAACTTGCCGCCGGGCATCAGGCGGATTTGCAGCTCGACGAAGTCGGGTTCGTGCGGCGGATTGGCGAAGGAGAAGGCGCGCCGCTGGCCGNCGTCGAGGATGATGTTCACGTACTGGCCGGCCTTGAAGCGGATCTGCTGGCCTTCGGGCAGCTTGAGCAGGACGCGCATCACGTCGTGGGTGAGCTTTTCCATCCGGACCACACGGGCCGTATATTCCGGGATGCGGCTGGTGGCGGCGCTCGCCTGNTACTCGATGATCACGTCGTCGANTGCGGTGGCGCAGCACGACAATACCTTGCCNTGNGCCAGCTCGGCGTCGGACAGCGCGNTCGGCTGGTAGAGGCCGGGGTCGACCTTGCCCTGCAGGACGGTGCATTTGCAGACGCCACAGCCGCCGTTGCGGCATTCGTAGGGCAGGTTGATGNCCTGGCGCAGGCCGGCGTCGAGCAGGGTTTCGCCAAAGCGCGCGCTGACNGCCTTGTCGTCGGGCTGGAAGGTGATCGAGGTCAGTGCCTTGGCCGAGCCGAGGCGTTTCGGCGGCAGCCAGGGAACGAGGAAGAGCAGGCCGGTGAGGCCGAGCACCCAGAACCAGAGATGCAGCGGGTCGGTGACGTAGACCAGCGCCAGCACCGGCAGCTCGAACCAGTCGAAGGCGATGCCGGTGGGCACCACCGACATGTCGGCTTCGCCGCCCTGGCTGAGGATCGGCTTGACCAGCGACAGGGCGAGGAACATCAGCGTCACGGCGATGGCGATCGGGCGCGGCGGATTGATGTGCGCGCGCGGGATGCGCTGCACGTGCACCCACATGATGATGGCAATGATCAGCGGGACGCCGATGTGCATGAAGGCGATGAGCGTGAACAGGCGGCTATTGACACTTTCCAGGGTCAGGAAGTTGCGGATCAGCGTGCCGTTGAACATCGGCAGGACGTCGAACCACTCGGCGGTGGCGATGACGACGAACTGCGCCAGCTTGTCCCAGACGAGCATGAAGCCGTTCACGCCGGCGACGTAGATCAGCCACAGGAGGGCGACGCCGGTGAGCCAGGAAAACGAGCGGAAGCCGCGATAGCGGTCGTAGGCGAAGTGGCGCAGCATGTGCAGCAGCATGGTCAGGATCATGCCGTCGGTGGCGTAGCGGTGCACGCTGCGCAGGATGCCGCCCAGCCACCACTGGTCGTGGGTGATGCTCTCCACCGAATCGAAGGCGTGGTGGACGCCGGTGTCGGCGAAGATGTAGAGGTAGAGACCGGAGATGAGCAGCAACCAGAATTGCCAGAAGCTGATCGTGCCGAGGTGGTAGAAGGGGTTCATCTTGTCGCCGAAGGCGACGTTGAACACGTTCTCGATACGCATGAACAGCCAGCGGATGACCTGTTGAATGATTTTGACCATTTGTATGTCAGCTCAGAAGATTGATGAGGCGTATGTGTCGCGTTGGCCAGCCGTGCGGCGCCGGTGTCGGCGCGGCCTGCGCGGCTGGGCAGCGGCGGCGATCACTTGAAGAACAGCCCGCCCTGGTCGGGATTGAAGTCGATGACCATCACCTGGCGCGGCGCGAGGGTGATCGGCTCGTCCTTGACGTAGTCGAATCCGGGCTTGACGAGGTTGTCGTCCATGCGCACCGTCAATTGGTGGCTGCCGGCCTTGACCTCGAAGCGCTTGTAGACCGTCGACACGCCGTCCTTGTACAGGCCGGTCGGGTGCAGCACGGTGCGAAAAACGTCCTTGCCATCGAGGTCGACTTCGAGCTGGATGTCCGAGCGCTCACGCGGACAGTCCATCGGCGCGCGCATGTTCGGCGGCATCTTTGCCAGCTCTTCGGGTGTCCGTTTGCGGCATTCGCGGGCGCCGAGGTGGCTGATCGAAAGCTTGATCAAGGCGACGTCGTCGGGAATCTGGTGGTAGGTCGGCGAGGTGGCAAAGTAGCCGATGAAGGCGGCAAAGGCGCCGTAGAGAATCACCTGGCCGACGATGGCGGCGGGTTTAAGCATGATGTGAAGCTCTCCGCAAATAGGATGGAAGTCGATCGTTCGCAACCCCGAGGGTTTCGATCCGGGCTCGGAATTCGGCCAGCGCAGCGGCCAGTGTGCTGCTGTCGCTCGCCGAGCCGAGCCACAGTTGCAGTCGCGAGCCCGGCACGCTGTGGCGCAGATGCGGTTCGCGCTCGCCGAGCAGGCGCTCGCCGGTCCACCTCTCGCCGAGGCGGAAATCGCAGCCGCCGCTGCGGCAGGCGGTCACCAAGACCCCGTCGGCGCCGCCACGCAGCGCATATTCCACGAAAGCCGGCGGCAGCATGCCGGTGCATATCAGGTCGATGACCGCGGTGTCTGCTCCGCCCAGGGGGGTAGCCCGGGCGCCGCGTGCGCAGGAGAAGACGACGATGCGCGTGCGCCCGGCGAGTTGTGCCAGTGCCTGTTCGAGTTGCTGGCGCAGGGCGTTGACCGGCAGTTGCGGCATGTCGATGCCGGTGATCAGCGTCTCGCGGCGGCGGAAGGGGGTCGACGACGGGCACGAGCCGGCACAGATGCCGCAGCTGGCGCAGAGGTCGGCGTCGACGACGGCGAGCTGGTAGCCGGGTCGGTCCGGGTGCGGCGCCATCGAGATCGCCGCGTAGGGGCAGTCGACGTGGCAGCGGTCGCAGCCGGTGCAGTTGGCCGGGTCGACGACGGCGACCGGCTGCGCCTTGGCGTGCGGCAGCAGCGGCAAGGCAAAGAGGAGCGCGGTCAGCGCGAAAAGCAGGGTCCACACGAGGGCTGGCGAGGTCAGGTCGGTGAGCGGGTGGATGAAGAGGATGAACCAGTCGAAAGCGAGTTTGCCGGGAACGATGGCCAGATCGGCCGGCGGGTTGCTGAGCGCGGGCCGGAACAGCGCGAGCAGCGTCAAGGCCGCTGCCGTGGCCAGCATGACGCGTCGGGTCGGCAGGTAATCGAGGTGGGCGACGCGATGAACGTGCGCCCACAGGCCGAGGATCAGGAGCAGCGGTACACCGAGATGGATGAAGATCAGGACGGTGAAGAAGCGGTCGTTGATCGCGCCCGGGGAAATGAAATTGCGCGCCGACGGTTCGCTGAAGATCGGCAGCCAGTCGAGCAGTTCGGTGGTCGCGGTGGCCGACACCTGTGCGAGCTGGTCCCAGACGATCCAGTAGCCGCCGATTCCGGCGATATACGCCAGCCAGATCAGCGGGATGCCGGTCATCCACGAATAGAGGCGGAAGCCGTAATAGCGGCCATACGACCACTCGCGAACGAGGTGCAGCATCATCACCAGCATGAAACCGTCGGAAGCATAGCGATGCAGGCTGCGCAGGACGCCGCCGAGGTACCACTGCTCGTGCGAGAGGTAGCCGATCGAGTTGTAGACGGCGTCGATGCCGGTGTCGAGGACGGTGTACAGGTACAGACCGCTGCCGACGACGATCCAGAGCAGATAGAGGCCCATCGCGCCAAGGTGACGCAGGGGGTTGTCCTGGCCGCCGAAGGGCGCATCGAAAGCTTCTTCCACGCGCAGGAAAATGCTCTTCGTGCCGTTGCGTAGTGCTGCGTGGAAGCTCACGTGGCTGGGGCCTCTGAAGCTTGGTTGAGAATAATTATTAGCCGCTGATTATATAGATTGCGGGCAGGAGGCGACTTGACACGAGTCAAATCGAAAACAAGCCCGCACAACGCCAACCGGGCAGGAGCGCGTCGCTTGCCGTCGGTGTCTGCCGGCCGGGAAGGCTGCCGGCGCGGCCGTTGGCGGCTTAGACGCCCGCGGCGAAACCCAGTTGCCGCCAGGCCTCGAAGACCATCACCGCGACCGCGTTGGAGAGGTTGAGGCTGCGTTGCCCGTCGAGCATCGGCAGGCGCAGGCGCTGCCCGTCGGCAAACTCGGCCATCACCTCGGCCGGCAGGCCGCTGGTTTCCTGGCCGAAGACGAAGACGTCGTCGGCGGCAAACACCGGGTCGTCGAAGCGCCGTGCGCCGCGGGTGGTGATCGCGAAGCGCCGCCGCCCGGCCAGCGCCTGCTTGCAGGCTTCCCAGTCGGGGTGGCGGAAAACGCGCGCGAACTCGTGATAATCGAGGCCGGCGCGTTTCAGCGAGCGGTCTTCCCAGCGGAAGCCGAGCGGTTCGACGAGGTGCAGTTCGCAACCGGTGTTGGCGCACAGACGGATGACGTTGCCGGTATTCGGCGGGATTTCGGGCCGGAAGAGGACGACGGCGGTCACGGCGTCTTGGGCGCGTCGCGCCGCCGGTTTCTCCAGAAGTTGATCGACAGGTAGATCATGAAGCCGGTGAAGGTGAGGAAGCCGGCGAACATGAAGTACAGCGAGTAGTCGGTGCGATAGCGCCCGGTCTGCGGGTCGTAGACCGAGCAGATGATGCGCACCCGTTCCATGATCTCGCGCAGGGTCCCCATCTCGGGCGGGATGGCCGAACCGGTGATCAGCAGCTTGAGCGGTTCGGCGAGGTCTTCCGCGGTGAATTTCTCGCCATAGACCTGGCGGACGATCGTGCCTTGGGCGTTGACCATGGTCACCTGGTTGAGGTGGTCGAAGCCGGCCGCGGTGGCGACGAAGCGGAAGCCGAAATGAGCCGTCAGTGGGTCGACGATCGCGGCAGCCGGGCTGAGAAAATTCCAGTTCGGCAGGTCGATGCCGTACTGCCGGGAAAAGTCCTTCAACGCCGCCGGTGAGTCGAAGGGCTGGTTGAAGCCGATGCTGATGACGTTGAAGCGGTCGGCACCCATGACGCTGACCGTGTTCTCGAGCGCTTTCTGCAGGTTGCGGGTGGTCGTCGGGCAGACCTGGAAACAGGCGGTGTAGATGAAGTTGACCAGCAGCGGCTTGCCCAGATAACGCGACAACTCGACGGGTTTTCCGTCACGATCGAGAAGAACGAAGTCGCCCAGCGGTCGGCCGATGGCGGCTTGCGAGAAGGCGAAGGCGGCTTTCTCGTCGAGCGCGGTCAGCGTCAGGTCGCCGCGCAACACGCCCTGTGGGCGAGCGGTGAGCTTGGGCTTGTCGGCATCCGTTTCGGCGGCCATGAGCGAGGCGGCTGCAAGGTAGAGAAGCGCCGCAAGGAGGGCGTGAAAACAACGAGCAATCATCGGAGCATGCCAGCGGTGGATCGGAACGCCAGGGCGTCCGAGCGTCAGGACGCGAATTGACTGTCCACGATGGCGGCCAGCAGCACCAGTGTCAACTGGATCAGGGAGGCATGGAAACAGACCATCGCCGTTTTGCGCTGGGTGTCGCGGGTCAGCAGCCACGCTTTGTGGATGAACAGGAAGCCACCGGTGGCAGCGCCGACGAAGTAAACGACGCCGAGGCCGAAAGCCAGCGGTACGAAGGACGCGGCAACCAGTGCCAGGGTGCTGTAGAAGATCGTCTGCGCGGCCCGCCGGTCACCGACGACCACCGGCAGCATCGGTACGCCGGCGGCGGCGTAGTCGTCGCGGAAGGCGATGGCCAGGCTCCAGAAGTGCGGCGGTGTCCACAGGAAGAGGACCAGCGCCAGCGCCAGCGGCACGGCGCCGAGGTGGGGGTCGGCGGCGGTTGCGCCAGCAAGGACCGCCCAGCTGCCGGCGAGGCCGCCGAAGACGATGTTCAGCCAGGTGCGGCGCTTGAGCCAGACGGTATAGACGATGGCGTAGAAGAACGCGCCGAGGAAGACGAAGAGCGCCGACCAGGCATTGAGCGCGATCCAGGCGGCGCCGACCGAGAGGACCATCAGCGCGCCGATCAGCAGCAGCCAGAGCGGCCCGTGGCGCAGCTCGCCGGTGACGAAGGGACGCTTGCTGGTGCGCGCCATGAGGTGGTCGCTATCGTGTTCGTAATACTGGTTGAAGGCGCCGGCGCTGGCCGATGAAACGAGTACCGAAAGGGTCAGTACCAGCAGTTGCAGCGGGCTCAGGCTGGGCCCGGCGCCGACCGCCAGGCCGGCCAGGGCGGTAAAGGTGATGACCACGCCGATACGCAATTTGAAGACGCCCAGAATGGCACGGAAGGGAAAGCCGGAAGTGCTGTTCGGTGGGAGCGTGGATTGCATGAGTCTCGGTGGCGCGGCGAAGGGAAGAGGTCGGGAGTTANCGTGGAAATCGCCCCGCGGGGGCGGGCGTCGGACCTGCTTGAATCGGGCCTGGAGCCATTCCCCAGGCCCGATTGAGGCAGGCCCCCACGCCCAGGGGCGTGGGGGAGCGCTCGATCAGCTGAGCAGCCAGACTTCGGACAGGTACTTCCAGTTGACGAAGTAGTAGAGCACGAAGGACACGAAGAGCAGCAAGGCCAGGACGACGGTACCGGGGACCGGGACGTGGTCGCTGCCGTGCGCGACGGCCGAGGCCGCTTGCGTGTTACTCGGGATCGGGGTCGGCTTGTCGGAGACNTTGCCGCCGTCGAGTTTCTTGCCGAAGAGCAGCGAGCCGACGATGAGCAGGATCCACAGGCCACCACCGATGACGGCGATGACCCCGAAGATGCCGGTCAGGCCCATCATCAGGTAGGCAGCACCCGGCCATTCATACTGGAANGGTGCGCCCGAGAAGGCCATGTCCCAGTGNCGGCGGGAAACGCCCAGCGTACCGGCGCCCATCATCACCAGGCCGAGAACGCCCATGCTGATGCCGTACAGGTAGGGCTGGATCTGGCACAGCTTGGGCAGGATCAGTTCGCGCCGGAAGAGCACCGGGACGAGCAGGAAGGTGATCGACATGAAGGCCAGGGTCGTGCCGCTGACCACCGTGGTATGGAAGTGGCCGGGGACGTAGAAGGTGTTGTGCATCAGCATGTTGATCTGCTCGGTGCCGAGGACGACACCGGAGATGCCGCCGAGGAAGCCGAAGCTGACCAGCGAGATGAACATGCCCGAGAACACCGGGTTACCCCACGGCGCCTTGCGCAGCCATTCGAACATGCCGTTGGTGAAACCTCTGCGCCGTTGCGCCGCTTCGATTGCGCCCGGGACCGTGAAGCCGTGGATCATCGACGCCATCACCGCGAAGTACATGAAGTACGAGGTGTTCAGCACTTTCCACTCGGCACTCATGCCCGGGTCGGACAGCAGGTGGTGCGCACTGGCCAGTTGCAGGAAGAGGATGTAGAGCAGGAAGGCAAAGCGCGAGACTTTCTCGGACAGCGGCTTGGCGTTGAAGAGCACGGCGGCGGTCAGGTACCAGACCGAGACGTGCGCGGCAACGTTGATCTGCTGCGACGAGTGCCCCAGGCCCCACCAGACCATGCGGTACAGCTGGGCGTCGATTTCCTTGATCCAGCCCATCGACCAGAAGAAGGTCGGGATCAGGATGCCGGCGCCGGAAAGGATGGTGAAGGTGGCGATGATCGCGGCGGTCAGCGCGCCGAAGGTCACCAGCGGCAGCGAGCCCTCATAGGTCTTGTCCTTCTTGGCGACGACCAGCGTGCCGAAGAAGACGCAGGTCCCGAGCAGCGCGCCAACCGCCACCAGGATGATGCCCAGGTAGAAGTGCGGCTGCGCCTGCATCGGCACGTAGGAGGTGAACATGACGCTCGATTCACCCTGGAAGATGGCGACGTTGGTGATGATGCCGCCGACGACCATCAGCCAGAAGCCGAGCCAGGCGATCTTCGGTGTCGCTATTCGGCACCTCAGCAGCACCGATGAGGCGAAGTAGAGAACGGCCATTTCGAAGAACAGGATCCACAGGATCAGCATGTCGATGCCGTGGGCGGTGAGAATCAGGTAGAACTGGTCGGCTGGCAGCAGCTTGATCGCCGGCCAGCGGGTAAGGATCACCAGCAGGGCGGTGATGCCGCCGACGAGCAGCCAGAGGACGCCGGCGACGGCGTTCCAGCGCATCAGTTTCTCGGCCTGGTCCTCAAACTGCATTCCCGATATTGGACAGGTGCGGTACGTGGTTGCCATCTATTTACTCCCCCTTATTTCACGTAGATACGGCCGAGCATCCAGGAATGGCCGATGCCGCAGAATTCGTTGCAGACGATGGCATAGGTGCCCTTCTTGGTGGGTGTCATCTTCACCACGTGCTCGTAACCGGGGATTACCTGGATGTTGATATTGACCGGTTGCAGCGAGAAGCCGTGGTTGTAGTCCATCGACGAGAGGTGAATCTTGTAGGTTTGACCTTCCTCGAGTTCGAGGATCGGGTACCAGGCCCAGAGGCGGGCGATCAGGTAGCCGTCGCCACCCGGTGGCACCCTGACCACCGGGATGTCCTGGTCGGTCTCGGTNCGGATGGTGTTCTCGGCGATGAACTTCTCGGCCTTGGCGGCGAACAGTTCGGGGGTGGTCTTGTAGGCCTCGTTGGACAGGTTCTGCTTACCGTATATGTGCCAGTAGATCATCATGCCGAACATGATCATCCCCCACACGAAGGCGATCGCTATCCACGCCCATTCGACCTTGTCGATGGGTTGCTTCCACCAGAGCCGATCTGACGGCGGCAGAATTGCACTCATATTTGTTTCTCCCTGAGGTGACTGGCTGGCTTATTTGGCGACCGGCGTGTTCATGATGTCGATGATGCCCCACAGGATGTAGAGCAGCCCCGGTGACGCCACACCGAGAAACAGGAGCAGGAAGTGGTTGTCGAGCAGCTTCTGCATGAACGGGATGTCGTCGTCTTTGTCGTCGACCATGGGTGAATCCTCCATCGCTGATTGGCGCTTGTGGCGCTTGGTAAGTTGCCGATAACGTAAAAATTTCTTGAGCTTTCCGGGCACAATTGGGCGAAGAATACCTGCACTTGCCCCGCCTTTGATTTGATTCACGTCAAGAACCCGGAAAGACGCCGACTGGCGGCAAAGCCAGCAATCATCAGCCCTGCAGGCATGGCGCTGCGACCGTCGGTCGCAGCGCCGGGAGCACTCAAGAGGGCCGGCAAAGAGCCTATAATTCGCGCTTCGCTTTCCTCTCTTTCCCGGGTTTTCGGTATGGATAAAGTCGCTCGCCGGCAGGTCGCGCTGTGGTTGTTCGTCTGCAGCGCCATGGTCTTTGCAATTCTCGTCGTCGGCGGCGTCACCCGCCTGACCCATTCCGGTCTTTCGATCGTCGAGTGGAAGCCGATCGTCGGTATCGTTCCGCCGCTCAATCAGGCCGAATGGGACGAGACCTTCGAGAAGTACAAGCAGACGCCCGAGTACCAGAAGGTCAACCACCGCATGGGGCTCGACGAGTTCAAGGGCATCTTCTTCTGGGAGTACTGGCACCGTGTGTTAGGGCGACTGATCGGCGTCGCCTTCCTCTTGCCTTTCGTCTATTTCTGCTGGCGACGAAAAATTGCTCCGCCGCTGATGCCCAAGCTGCTGGGGATCTTCGTTCTTGGTGGCCTGCAGGGGGCGATGGGCTGGTACATGGTCAAGAGCGGCCTGATCGACGATCCGCGCGTCAGTCACTATCGCCTGACGGCGCACCTGTCGCTGGCCTTCCTGATTTTCGTCGCCATGACGTGGCTGGCGCTCGGCCTGCTCGAGGAGCGGGTGCGCGTGACCGCGGATGCGACGCTGAAGGGTTTGCAGCGCTTCGCCTTCTGGCTGGCGATCCTGGTTGGCTACATGGTCGTCAGCGGTGGCCTGGTCGCCGGAATTCGGGCCGGCAAGGCCTACAACAGCTTTCCGCTGATGAACGGGCATTTCCTGCCGCCCGAGAGCTTCATCATCGATCCCTGGTATCTCAATTTCTTCAACAACATGGCGCTGGTGCAGTTCGATCACCGCCTGGGCGCATGGTTGCTGGCCTTTCTGGTTCCCTGGTTATGGTGGAAGATCAGGGCGGCGGCGGTTTCGCGCCGCGCTCGCCTGGCGGCAATCTTCGTGCTGGCAGCCGTCTTCGTGCAGATCGTACTGGGTATCTCGACCTTGCTGCTCGCCGTTCCGGTCGGTCTCGGCGCGGCACACCAGGGCGGGGCGATGGTCGTTCTCGGCCTGCTGCTATGGTTGAATCACGAACTGCGCGTGCCGTCGGCGGTGGGCCGCAGCGTTTGATTGCCGGCCAGGGCTTGCGACTGCGGAAAATCCGCCAGGCGGCCTGTCTGCTGACCGCGCTGTCGCTGCTGCTGGTGCTGCTCAGCGCCTGGCTGCGGCTTGCTGCGGCAGGCCTGGGTTGTGCCGACTGGCCGGCCTGCTACGCGGCGCTGCTGGGCGGCGAGCCGCCGGCGCAGACTTTCGGCCCGCTGCGTCTGCTGCATCGCGCTGCGGCCTCGCTGGCGCTGCTCCTGGCTTGCCATCTGGCCTGGCTGTGCTGGCGCCGTCCGTCGCTGCCGGAGCCGGCACGTCCGGCGGGGGTGCTGGTCCTGCTGGTGCTGGCGCTGGCCGTGCTCGGTTTGTGGAGTTCGGATCCGCGCCTGGTGGCAGTGACCTTCCTGAATATCCTCGGCGGTCTTGCCCTGGTCACCTGTTCGTGGCGAGTGGTGCTCGCGAGCAGTCCGGCAACGTCGTTTGCAGGGCAGCGGTCTTCCCATTCCCCGCGCCCGCCGCGACTGGCGCTGCGTCTGGGCGCTGCCGCGCTGTCGGCGACGGTTGTCGTCGGCGCACTGGTCGGCGCCCGTTACACCGTCCTGGCCTGCCCTTCGTTCCCCGACTGTACGGGTGCCTGGTGGCCGACGGCGGCCGGCTGGGCGGCGGTGCAGCCATTGGCGAGCCTGGCTGGCGTGCCGCCGGCGGGTGAGGCCGGGGGGCTGAGCCTGCATCTGCTGCATCGCTGGAGCGCGCTGCTCGCGCTGGTCTTGCTCGGCAGCGCGGCCTGGCAGGCGCTCGCCGACGCTGCGACGCGCAAGGCGGCGGTGGCGCTGCTGGTGCTCCTGGCCGTACAGCTGGCGCTCGGGGCGCTGACCGTGATCAGCGGCTTCAGTCTGTGGCTGGCGATCGCGCATGGCGTGTGTGCCGCTGCGCTGCTCGCCGCCCTCGCCAGCCTGCTGCGCCGCTGACCTCCCCGACGCGGGCCAACGCTCAGTGTTTGCCGTGCTCGCCGGCCGATGACCCGCTGGCGGTCAGGTCGCGCACGGCGGCCTGTACTTCGACGGCCTGCATGGTCTTGTCGGGGCCCTCGATGTGCAGCGTCAGAGGCACAGAATCACCCTTCTTCAGCGGCTGCTTCAGCTTCATAAGCATCACGTGGTAGCCGCCAGGGGCGAGCTGCACCGGCTGCCCGGCCGGCAGTTCAAGGCGTGCGACGGGGCGCATTTTCATGACCCCGCCGTCCATCTTCATTTCGTGGATTTCACTGATTGCGGCGGCCGGGCTGGTGGCGCCGACGAGCGCTGCGCCCGACTTGCTGGTGATTTCCAGGAAAGCGCCGGTCGCCTGCTGGCCGGTCACCGTCCCGCGCACCCAGGCATCCCTGACCTCGACATCGGCGGCCAGCGCTGCCGTCGTGGCCAGGCTGAACAGGAGGGCCATCGCCAGTGGGGTTCGTGTCGCTTTCAAGCCGTACTCCTTCATGATCGTCAAAAGCCGCCGATTATAAACGGCGGGCCCGCGTCGCCCGGTGCGACAAGATGCCGCAGACGGCGCAGACGGCGCAGACGGCGCAGACGTCGCACTTCGCGGCACACGCCGCAGCACGGGCCGCGCCCCTGCCGGCGCAGGGGTCAGGGCTTCTGGCTCCAGTTGCCCTGGGCATCCTCGATCCACCAGCCGGAGTGAAACTGCGCTTTCCAGCGCTTGATCTGCGCCGCGCGAACGGCNGGCTCGAACTGCTGGCCGCCGTGGCCTTCGGCAATCGCGTAGATCAGCGAATTGCGGTCCGGGTTTTCCTGGTCGATGAGTTTTCCGGCGATCTGGCGTTGCGGCAGGTTGAGCCTGCTGTCGTCACGCATCTTGATCATGCCGTCGTAACCCAGGCCGATGATCCCGGGGTCGTAAAAATAGACCAGGCGCGAGCTGCGCTGCGCCAGGCTATGCTTGACGATGATCACCGGCGGGGTGCCGATATCGAGATTGATCTCGTCACTCGGCGGCGCTGCAGAAAGCGGCAGCGAAAGGAAGGCCAGGAGCAGCAGCGGGAAGAAGCGTTTCATATCAGGGTTCCTGAAGGATCATTTGCCAGCGAGCAGCAGCTTGATGTCGGCGGCGACGCTGTCGGCGGGTTCTCCGTGGCGGACCAGAAGGCGTAGCCTGCCCTGCGGGTCAAACACGTAGCTGCCGGTACTGTGGTCCATGGCGTAGGTGTCTGGCGCGCTGCCGGCCTGCTTGGCGTAGAAGACCTTGAACTCCTTGGCGGCGGCGGCAGTGGCGGCGTCGTCGCCACGCAGGCCGATGAAGCCCGGATCGAAAGCGGTGACGTAACCGGACAGCAGTTGCGCGCTGTCCCGNTNCGGATCGAGGGTGACGAAAAGGACCTGCACGCGGCTGGCGTCGTCGCCGAGGCGCTTGAGCACGTCNCGCATGGCCAGCAGCGTCGTCGGGCAGACGTCGGGACACTGCGTGTAACCGAAGAAGAGGACGATCGCCTTGCCCTTGAAATCAGCCAGCTGGCGCGGCTTGCCGTTGTGGTCGGTCAGGCTCAGGGTCTTTCCCCAATCGACGCCGGTGATGTCGCTGGACTTGAAGGAAACCGGTTGCGAACACGCCGCGAGCAGCAGGGTGATGGACAGGATCAGCGTCGAAAGGATTTTCATGGTCGTCTTTGCGGGTTGCGAAAGTCTGCTGCGCACAACGAGGAGGGCGGTATTCTCCTGGCTGCGCAGCCCGGGCGCCTTGATTCAGGTTAACCATTGTCGGTCATTCTGCAGCGATCACCCAAGGATACCGGATATCTTCCGCCAGGCCGCGGAGCCGCCGGCACGGGCGGCCAGTCGGCTGGCTGATGGCGGCCTTGGCGACGACGATGGCCAGGGGCCGGGCGCGCGCAGTGGAGAGCAAGGCTGGATGGCGAGGCAGGAGGGCTTGGCGTGAAAACGATTGGTCTGATCGGTGGCATGAGCTGGCAGTCGACGATTCCCTATTACCGCATCATCAATGAAACCGTGCAGGCGCGACTCGGCGGCCTGCATTCGGCGCGGCTGCTGCTCCACAGCGTCGATTTCCAGCCGCTGGAGGACCTCCAGCGCCGCGGTGACTGGAACGCGGCGGGCGAGCAGATGGCGCAAGCCGCGCGTTCGCTCGCCGCGGGTGGGGCCGACTTCCTGGTCTTGTGCACCAATACCATGCACCGTGTCGCGTCGGCGATCGACGCCGCCGTCGCGCTGCCCTTGCTGCATATCGCCGACGCGACGGGCGACGAAATCGACGGCGCCGGTTTTTCCCGGGTCGGCCTGCTCGGCACGCGCTTCACGATGGAACAGACCTTCTATCGTGAACGGCTGCAGCGCCGACGGGGGATCGACGTCGTGGTTCCCGCCGCGGCCGACCGTGAAATCGTCCATCGCGTGATCTACGAGGAGCTTTGCGTCGGTCAGCTGCGTCCCTCGTCGCGTGCCGAGTACCGGCGCATCATCGGGGGGCTGGTGGCCAGCGGCGCGCAGGCAGTGGTCCTCGGGTGCACCGAAATCTCGCTGCTCATCACTGCCGGCGACGCCGCCGTTCCGCTTTTCGACACGACGCGAATCCATGCCCGGGCGGCAGCCGAACGCGCGCTCGCCGACAGCTGACTCGGGGCCGTGCGGCCGGGCGCCGAGTCCATTCGTCGGCCGGCCGGGAGGCGCTCTTTTTCCGTTTGCGAAAAGCGCTCGCGCCGGGATATAAAGTCGAAAAATCATCAATCTTGCCGAGGAGCGTTCCGTGCCCTATGACCTGCAGTCCAGCCTGAAGCTCCTGCCCACCACTCTCGATGCCGTGCAGCGGCCATCACTGCGCCCGCTGGCCATCGCGACCCTCGATCTGCCCGACGATGAGCGCGCCCGTGTGGACAAACTGGGCCTGGGCAGCATTGATGGCTTGCTCAGTGCGGGGCGGGTATTGGCAGTGCCGCGCTGGGGTGGCGTGGCGGCCATGGCCCAACTGGGNGACATGGCCGCCTGGTCGCACCCCCTGGAGGACCTGCTGCCCGAGCCGGCCCTGGCCGCGCCGGCGCTGCTCGGCCAGAAGGAAGGCGAGTACGCGGACGCCGCCGAGGCCTACGCGGTCAACGCCGCACTGACCCTGGCCAGTTGCCTGCTCGGTGCGGCGAGCGGGGATTGGGACGATCAGCGCAGCGACGCCAGCTTCCAGCTCGCCCTGGGGGTNGACCCGCTGCGCCAGGAGCTGCGCAAGGGCCTGCTCGGCCGGCTTGCCTTTCCGATGCCCGGGCTGCCCAAGCTGGGGACGCCGGAGATGCCCTTGATCCCTTACCAGAAGCTGCTCGGCAACACCTGCCTGGTCGGGGTGTACAAAGCCATGCACCAGCTCGGCGCGGCGCTGAGCAGTGCGCCGCGCGAAGCGGGCGGGGCGGTGATCGAGCGCCTGTCGCCAGCGCGTGGCTGCCCGGGTACGCGGGTCGAAATCCACGGGCACGGTTTTGGCCAGCCGCAGCCGGCGGGTCGTTCGCTGGTGTTCCCCAGCAGCTCCGGCAACGTCGTCGTGAGCGTGCCGGCCAGCGACTGGAGCGATACGCTGATTCGCGCCACCGCCCCGGCGCAGGTCGGCGTCGGGGCGGTGGGTTTTGTCGACGGCAATGCCGAGGCCGGTGAACTGGTGGGGCCGGCAGCGCAGGCCTTTGCGGGAGAGGTCGCCCACTGCCTGGGGCCCAAGGCGGCGGCAGGCATGCAAGACCTGATGCAGGCCCTGGATTCGTTCCACAGCGCGGCCATCACGCCGACGCAGGGCAACTGGTTTCGCGGTGGCAAGCCGTACGTGGTGGCCTTTACGGGCAACCAGAGCAATCCCGTGTTGCTGCGTCCAAGCAGCGAGCTGGTGCTGGACTGGCACGTGGTCAACGCCGACACGGTGAGCATCCGCAAGGCGGGTCCGCGGCAACTGCCGACGGTGCCGGGAACGCTTGCCGAACAGGGGGCGCACCGTTTTGCCCCCTTGCGCGGCAGCGGGGCGTGGAGCGGACGCTACATCCTTACCGCCAGCAACTCCTGTGGCAGCGTCAGCGCCGAGCTGGCCGTCGAGATGCGCAGCCGCAGCGCCTGGGCGCTGGGCGGCGGCGGCGCCAAAGGCGCTTTCGAGGTCGGCGCCATGCGCTGCCTGGTCGACGCCTACGGGCTGCGCCCGGACATCGTCAGCGGTGCCTCGGTGGGCGCGCTCAACGCCGCCAAGATCGCCGAGGGTGCCAACGGACTCGCCGAGCTCGAAGCCTTGTGGGCCAGCCTGCGTACGCCGGCCGATTTCTTCTCTCTCAGCGGACCCTTGCGCAGCCTGCTGCGCAACCTCGGCAGCGAAGGCCTGCGGCTGCTCGACAACGTCAACCTGGAGCGCATGCTGGCCTGGCATCCGACGCCGTCACCGACGGCGCAAACCCTGGACATGGTCGCTTCGGCCTTCAACGGCGTGGCGTCGCAGNTGGGCAACATGGGCGGTGCGGGGGTGGTGTTTACCGTCAGCAACATCGTCAATGAAGCCTTGCGTATCGGCTTGACCGTGGGCAAGATCATCCAGGCCACACAGGCCTTGGTGAACAGTCGCTCGCTGCTCCTCCTCGACCCGGTGCTGGGCAAGCTGCAGGCCTCGGTCAAGCCGGCGCGGATTGCCAGCTCGGGAATCAAGCTGCGCGTCGCCGTCACCAGCCTGGATACCGGGGCGACCGAATACGTCACCGAAACCGGTGCCTTTGCCAGCGGCCGCGCATACAACGACCTGATCAGCGCCCTGCAGGCATCGGCGTCGATCCCGGTGGCCTTTGCGCCGGTGCGCCTTGGCGACGGCGCGCACTACAGCGACGGCGGGGTGACCGAGAACATCCCCATCGAGGCCGCGCTCCAGGCCGGCGCCGACGAAGTGATCGCCATCCTTGCCAGTCCAAGGCCGGCGGTGGAGAATTTCGACCGGGCGGTGCTCAAGGATATCGGCGCGCGCAGCTTCGAGTTGTTNTTCGACTCCGGCGAACGGCGCCAGCTCGCACCCTATGCCGGCTGGGGTGTGCCGGTGCGCGTGATCGAGCCGCTGATCGAGGTGTGCAGCACCTTCCAGATCGAGGCGGGCCTGGTGCAGATAAACCGCGACTATGGTTACCTGCGCGCCTACGAAGAGCTGCAGGAAGACGCTTCCCTGCGCCGCTATCTGCGCGACAACAGCAGCCAGTGGGTGCGCTCGCGGCTGATCAGCTGGCGCCAGTCGTTCCTCGCCAACGGCGCCTGCCCGCCCGACGTGGGACTGGTTGAAATCCAGTTCGCCGCCAGCCCGGAGGCTCTCGAGTTGGTGCGTATCGAGTTGCAGCGGCAACGCGAGNTGATGGCCCAGCGCCTGCAGCTGTGCCAGAATCGGCGCCAGTGCCTGCCGCCGGGAATCGAAAGGAGCTGGCAGGCCTGGGGCCCCTGCGACTACCTGCCGCGCAACCTCAACCCCTGGGCCGAGATGGTCAGCTCGGTGGTCCGCCAGGTGGCCGCGGCGACGCCGCCGGCGGCGCTTTGAGGCGCCGGCGGCCGTTGACTCAGGGCGTGTTGGCCGCGCCCTGCTTGCGGTAGATCGCCGGCNCGACAAAGGGCGCGCTGGCGCCGAAGATGGGCACGTTGCCGCCCTGCAGGCGAACAGCNAGGGCCGCGAAAGTCTGCAGGTAGGCGTCCAGCGTGTGCGGGCCGTACAGGGTGGACGCGCCTTCGTAGTGCTGGGCGCCGTACTCCTCCCTGGTCGCCACGTAGCCGGAGTAGCCGTTGCTGTAGTTGGACACCGCGACGTGGCTGAGCTTGCCGGCGAAGGCCTGGTGCAGTCGCTGCTTGAGCCGTCGCCCGGACGTGGCGGTGAACTCCGCCGGCACCGCGGCCACGGCCAGGCTGCCGATGCGCAGCAATTGCAGGGGCACCACGTTGGGGACCATCGGGCAGTCCACGCTGGTCCACGCGCCGCCCGCCTCGGGACGCGAGCGCAGCTTGCTCAGCCCGACCGGAAACATCACCGGCTTGTCGCCGTGACCGGTCACGAAGGCGGCGTCCAGGCTGTCCGGCATCGGCATCTCCCATTCGGTCACCTTGCCAGGCACGACCGGGCGTTGCGCGTTGGCCTCTCCGGGCAGCAGCAGCGGGGCCAGACTGGCAAAGAAATACGAGCGTGCCAGAGGCATCCCCGGCATCAGGGCGATGGCCTGCAGCAGAACGCTGAGTGCCGGTCCCGCCGGCACGATTCCCGACGAGAGCGCCAGCGCCAGCGCCGGGGCCTGCGTGCCGAGCAGGAACAGCCCCGTGCTCCAGGCCTGGATGCCGCCGCTAGTGAACTCGGCGCGGGTCATGCCTTCGACGATCGCCGCGTCGATGTCCAGCGGGCCGACCGTGGCGTAGGCAATGCTGTCGGCGGTGCTGCCCGCGCCGAAGGAAACGCCCAGTGCAGCCGCCCAGGTGCGCTCGCCGGGCAGCCCGATGATCGGTATGCCGCGGGCCATGTCGAGGAACAGGCTGGTGCAGGCAAGCGGGCCGGTGAGTTCGGTCGTCGCCTTGTCGAACAGTTTGATGGCGTGCTGGTACTGGCGATCGCCGAGCAGGCGCATGCGCTCCTGGTCGCGCGTCCAGGCGTCGGGTGCGCGCAACAGAGGCGGGAACACGCCACCGTCCGGTGGTTCCTTGCCGAGCATTGGCGGCAGCACGTCGAGCAGCACCAACTCGCCGCCCAGCGGCTTGAACGAGGTTTCGTTGCCCTGCGCATCGAGTTCCAGGTTGCCCGACACGTCGCCAGCGCAGCCGTTGCCGAAGGCGGCGACGAAGCTGCCGCCACGCCAGTCGGGCCGGTTCTGGATATCGGCTTCGAAGGCCAGCTCGGCGTGCCCCTTGCTGTCCCCCGAGATTCGCCGGTTGAACTGGCCCAGGCTGGTGGGATGGACGGCATGCCAGTTGAGCGCCCCTATCGGCCGCTGCCGGCCACGGTTGTTCTCGTCAACGACGAACTTCAGGAGCAGCATCTCGCGGTCGGTCCACTGCTCGGGTCCGGCGCCCGCGGCGTACTCGGGGTTGCGCTGGTAGGCGGCAAACGAGCGGTTGGCGCCGACGTCGGGCAGTTCGGCGGCGTTGATGTAGATGCGCCCGGGGGCGGTGACCGTCAGCGCATGCGTCACCGCATCGCTGATGCCGGTGACGATGGTCTCGAAGACCCCCTGCTCGAAGCCGCCGACCGTGAGGTTGTAGAGCAGGTATTCCGAATAGCCACCCGGTCCGGCGTGGGTGTGCGTGCCGGCGATCAGGAGGTTGTCCATGCTCACTACCGGGTCGTTGGCCGGCCGGTTGAAACGCTCGTTGACGCGCCGGATCACTTCGCGCTTGACGATCTGGGTGCACGTCCAGATGTCGGCCACGACCATGATCAGGCGCTGCCGATTCGGAGCGGCACTGTTTTCCTCGACCACGAAGGCGCGTGCGAACTGCTCGCTGAGCACGTCACCGGATGTCGTCTGGCGCTTGTAGGCGAAGCCGGCCATGCCCAGGCCCTTGCGGCGGTCGGTGACGCTCGCCCGGGCGCAGCCGACGCGGTAGTCGCTGAAGCCGCTCTGCAGTCTGACCGTGGCCTGCGCCGGCTGTGCCGTGCAGCCGTTGTCGTTGCTGGCCAGCAGCACGTACTCGGCCTCCCAGCGCCGGGTGCATGGCACCGGCAGCACGATACGCCCGTGCGGGGCCAGCAGCGCGCCGACAGGCGGTAACTGGTGCTCGTTTTCCGAGCCGGCCACGTCGCGCGCAAAAATCTCCACGCGCTGGGCATTGAAAGTGGACCACTCGAGAGTGACGCTTCCGCGCGGGTGGACGTTGCCCCGCTCGACAACGACGAAGCCGTTGATGATCGCTGCGCCGGCGCTCAGCAGGTTCAGCCTGTCGCGCTGCAGCACGGCACAGGGCAGCGGCCGGTGGCGACCGGCCTCGGCGCGGTTGGCCAGGTCCACCACCTGCTGAGCGAATTGCAGCGCATAGGCGTCTCCCGCGTGCTTGGCCATGACGCTCTGGAACATGCCCGCCGCCGTGGCCAGGCTGCCGCCGGTGCACGGACCACCACTGGCGAAGGGCGGTGGCAGTGAAAAGAATCCCACTGCACCACCGACCACGTCCGCCGGCAGAGGCAAGGCGAGGGTGCCTGCGTCGCGCCAGCGCCGGGGGTCGAAGAAGTCGGGATCGAGTTGCCGCAGGCTGACATGGGTGCAGCCGTTGCGTGTGGGCAACGCGACCACGATGTCGGCCACCTGGTCGATGGCGGGCGGCTGCAGCCCGAAGCGCTCGTAGCTGATATGCAGCTGGCCACCGGCACACGGCGGATCGGCCTTCAACCGGGTCACTCGAGCGAAGGGAAGCACATGGTCGACCCAGTCACTCTCCATTTGCGCGGCGTAGCCGCACTCGGCGAAGGTGCGTACCAGCTCGCGCAGCGTCCCCTCACGGACCAGCCGGTCGATGTCGGGAAGTCCCGCCAGGCCGGGGTGGTCGAGCCCCGGTGCGGGCGGCAAACCCGGTGCCTTGCGGTCGAGCAGAGGCCTGCGCAGGGCGATCGACGCCGCATCCGCACCGAAGGCCAGCTGCAGGAGTGCTTGCGGCGCCTTGCCGGCGGGTGGCGTGCCGGCGCCAAGCAGGGCCTTTACGCCCAGGGTCAGCACCTGCAGCCCATCCTGCACGGCCAGGTGGGCGGCTTTCAGGTTCAGCGACGCGGGTTCGACCAGGGGCGCGGCGTCATTGTCGAGCAGCGCTTCGGGGACCTTCATCATCCACTCCAGCGCCGTCCTGGCCCCCTGCTGTTGCTCGGCAAGCGGGGCCTGGGCATTACCGGACAGCCGCAGGCTGCGGCCGAAGGCGCCGAGTTCGCTCAGCTGCGCCTTGCTCTCGGCGAGGGCGAGCTGCGCGCGGTGGTCGGCCATGAAGGCGTTGACGGCCAGTTTCAGATCGGTGGGCATGACGGGGGTGGGCATGGGTCGTCTCCGCGCGAGTGGGGAACGAAAAGCGGCTGCTTGAAGGGGCAACGCAAGGCTTGCGCATCGACGGCGCGTGCCCAATGACAGGCGGGCAGCTCGATCTTGACAGATCGTGCACGGACTGCAATGGGTCGTCGCCTGTGACGCGTTTCCTGACCCTGCGCGAGCCGCTTTCTGGCCGTCGGCGCGCTGCAGTTTTTTGACAAGCGTTGGCCCGGCCTTACAATGCCCTCGGCACCGTCTATCGTGTCGCTGCAAGCGCGGCGTTCGCCGCCACCACTTCGCCTTGCACTTCTCGATCACCAGCGCAGCGCTCGAGCAAGTCGATTTAAGGCAGGCGGCAGGGACCGCGCAGGTCATCAATCAACCATCCAAGGAGACAAGGACGTGGCAAAACTGACTGAAATCGAAGGAATTGGCGAGGCCTACGCGGCCAAGCTTGCCGAGGCGGGAATCGCTTCGCTGGAGAGCCTGTTGACGACATGCAGCCAAAAAAACGGGCGCAAGGAAACTGCGGAGAAAACGGGGATCAGCGAAAAACTCCTGCTCGGCTGGGCCAATCGCGCCGACCTGTCGAGAATCAAGGGCGTCAGCACCCAGTATGCCGACCTTCTCGAATGCGCCGGCGTCGATACGGTTCCCGAGCTCGCGCAGCGCAACGCGGCCAACCTGCACGCAAGAATGGCTGAGGTGAACGAGGAAAAGAAGCTCGTTCGCCAGGTGCCAGGCCTGGCGCAGGTTGAGGACTGGGTGGGGCAGGCCAAGGACCTGCCGCGGGTCATCACGCATTAGGCTGGCCATGAGCCGCCCGGCAGGCGAGCAGGGTTCGCCGTCGCCTGCCGCCTGATCGCCGACCAGGGTCGTTCGCCGGGCTTCACCGGTCGCCGAGCAAGGCGCTGGGACCAAATGCCGCAGCCGGATACGGGCGCGTCGGCATAGAATGTCGCCCTTCACCTCACCTTTCGGTTCACGCTGAAAGCCGACCGACTTTGAGCGAAATTCCGCGCCCGACGCATTCCCCTCCCGCGTACTTCGAACTGCCGCCAGAACGGCGGCCTTCCGCCTGGCGTCTGGCCGTGTTCGTCGTCGTCGTGCTGGGCGTACACCTGGCCGGGCTGTTTGTCGCTTTTGGCGTGGTCAGCCGGCAGAGCCCTGCGGCGGCCTTGCCGGCGCTGAGCGTTCGCGTGCTGGAACTTCGCCCGCCGCCGCTGCGGGTTGCCGAGCCGACCAGGATCGCGGCGCCGGCAGAAAACGTGCAACCGCCGGTGGCGGCCCCTGCGCCGAAGGCTGCCAAACCAGTAAGAAAGCCCGCTCGGCCGAAGCCGGCACCGGTTCTGGCGGCGCCGGCAAGAAGAATCTCGCCGCCGCTGCTCACGGCGGCCGCGACGGCGCCGGCGACGACTTCTGTCGCCGCCGCGCCGCAGGCGCCGTCGCCAGGAGTGGAAGCTGCACCGGCTCCGGCGCCGGCGCCGGTTGCCGCGGTGGTCGGCGCTCGTTTCGACGCCGACTATCTGCGCAATCCGCGTCCGCTCTATCCGGCGGCGTCGCGCCGCCTGGGCGAGGAGGGGCGCGTCGTTCTGCGCGTCGTAGTCAGTGCCGAGGGCCTGCCGGTGAGCGTCGAGATCAAACAGGCGAGCGGATTTCGGCGCCTGGACGAGGCGGCCATGGACGCCGTCGAACGCTGGCGATTCGTTCCCGCCCGCCGTGGGAGCGCGGCAATCGAGTCGTCGGTGCTGGTGCCGTTACAATTCAATCTGCAGGATTAGGACAGGAAGGCATTATGCGAATGGAGTTGGGGTTGGCGCAGTTCTGGGCGCAGGGCGATCTGGTGACGCATTCAGTGGCCATACTGCTGGTCCTCCTGTCGGTGGTCAGCTGGTACGTGATCGCCGTCAAGGCGCACGCCGTCTGGCAGGCCAAGCGTTGTCATGCACGCGCGCTGGCGTCGTTCTGGGGGGCGCCGAGCCTGCCGGCGGCGATCGAGGCGATCCGCGGTCANGACAGGACCGGCATTTTCACCAGCATGGCGGTCGCCGGCGCCAACGCCGCGGGTCTNCATCGCGAGCACTCGGATCGCGGCATCGGCGCCGGAGTCAGCGTCAGCGAGTTCGTCACCCGCTCGCTGCGCAGCCAGATCGTCGACGCGCAGGCGAGTATCGAATCCGGGCTCACCTTTCTCGCCTCGGTAGGGTCGACGGCACCGTTCATCGGCCTGTTCGGGACCGTGTGGGGAATCTACCACGCGCTGGTGGGCCTTTCCGGGGCCACGCAGGTGGTCCTCGACAAGGTCGCCGGTCCCGTCGGCGAGGCGCTGATCATGACCGCCGGCGGCCTCTTCGTGGCCATTCCGGCGGTGCTTGCGTACAACGCCTTCACCCGCGGCAATCGCCTGACGCTGGCTCGGCTGGACGGCTTTGCGCACGACCTGCACGCCTACCTGACCACCGGTCTGCGTGGGCGGCCGGGCGACAAGCTGGTCGATCTGGGCGTCGTTCGTGGCGGGCGCAGCGGCTGAGCAAGGGAGGGCACAATGGCCTTTGGTTCGTTCGAAAACANTGGCAGCAGCCAGCCGATGGCGGAAATCAATACCACGCCGCTGGTCGACGTGATGCTCGTGCTGCTGGTGATCTTCATCATCACCGCGCCACTCTTTCACGACGCGGTGCCGATCGAGTTGCCGCGCGTCGATGCCAGCAGGCTCGATGATCCACCGCGGGTGTTGTCGGTGGCCATCGATGCCGCCGGCGACGTCTTCATCGACGGCCAGCCCGTCGAGCGCAGCGAGATGGCCGCGCGTTTGCTCGCCATCAGCGCCGGCGACGGGCAGGTCGAGCTGCATCTGCGCGCCGACCGCGGAACGCGCTACGAGCGCGTCGCCGAGGTTCTCGCCGACGCCCAGCGCGCCGGCCTGGTGAAAATAGCCTTCGTCACCGAACCGCTGCCGTAGCCGGCCGCCGCAGCGCCCGCCGTGTACCGCAGTGCCGCACGATACGGGTTGACAGCGCCAGCAGGCATGCGGATAATGCGCGGCGCTGGTTGTCGCGAATCCTGCACTTCGCGCCGGGTCTCCNGGACGCACTGCGCGGCGCCAGAAATGCTTCCAAGCGGGAGTAGCTCAGTTGGTAGAGCGATACCTTGCCAAGGTATAGGTCGAGAGTTCGAGACTCTTCTCCCGCTCCAGACATCGAAGGGAAAGTGCGCCACGCACTTTCCCTTTCTTTCATTTCGGGGCAGGTATAATTGGCCGCCGCGCCCGGATGGTGGAATAGGTAGACACAAGAGACTTAAAATCTCTCGGCCTTGCGGCTGTGCCGGTTCGATCCCGGCTCCGGGCACGACCCTTTCACCGCCGGCCCTCTGCCCTGGTTTCCGATGATCATTTTCGACCTTTCCTGTCAGCACGAGCATCGCTTCGAAGGCTGGTTCCAGTCGCGCGAGGATTTCGACAGCCAGTCGTCGCGTTCCCTGATCAGCTGCCCGGACTGCGGTTCGCTGCAGGTTCGTCGCGTACCGTCGGCGCTCCATGTCGGTGGTCAGGCGAAGATCGCGGAAGACGCAGCGCCAGCATCCGTCGCGGCCGTACCAGTCGCGCCCGTGGCGTCTGGGCAACCGCCGGCCATCGATCCGCGTGCCGGCGCGCGGTCGACCCTGCGCCAACTGACGACGATATTGCTGGCCAATTGCGAGGATGTCGGCGACCGCTTCGCCGAAGAGGCGAGAAGGATCCACTACCTGGAGGCGCCGGAACGCTCGATTCGCGGCCAGGCGAGCAACGAGGAATACGAAGCGCTGCGTGAGGAGGGGGTCGAGGTGCTCCGCTTGCCACACCTGAAAGTGAAAGACCTGCACTGATGCACGGCCGACGGCAGCCTGCTGCGCCGGGTATGGCCAGCCACGGGTGCGTGCCGGCGCCGGTCACCCCAACCATCAAGGAGAGTTGTCGATGATCAAAGCACGCGCTGCCGTGGCCTGGGCTGCAGGACAGCCTCTTGAAGTCACCGAAGTCGACGTCGAGGCGCCGCGCAGCGGCGAGGTGCTGGTGCGCATCGTCGCCACCGGTGTTTGCCATACCGATGCGTTCACGCTTTCCGGCGCCGATCCCGAAGGACTGTTCCCCTGCATTCTCGGTCATGAGGGCGGCGGTATCGTCGAGGCCGTCGGGCCGGGCGTCACTTCGGTGGTCGTTGGCGACCACGTCATTCCGTTGTACACGCCCGAATGCGGCAAGTGCAGCTTCTGCACCTCGGGCAAGACCAACCTCTGCCAGGCCATTCGCGCCACCCAGGGCAAGGGCCTGATGCCCGACGGCAGCAGTCGCTTCTCGCGCCGGGGCAAGCCGATCTTCCANTACATGGGCACCTCGACGTTCAGCGAATACACCGTGCTGCCGGAGATCTCGCTGGCCAGGATCGCCAAGGATGCGCCGCTGGAGAAGGTCTGCCTGCTCGGCTGCGGCGTGACCACCGGCATAGGTGCGGTGGTCAATACCGCCAAGGTCGAGCCCGGGGCAACGGTGGCCATCTTCGGACTCGGCGGTATCGGCCTGTCGGCGGTGATCGGTGCGGTGATGGCCAGGGCGTCGCGGATCATCGCCATCGATACCAACCCGGCGAAGTTTGCCATTGCCCGGCAACTCGGCGCGACCGACTGCGTCGATCCGGCCGATCACGATCGCCCGATCCAGGAAGTGATCGTCGACCTCACCGACGGTGGCGTCGATTACTCTTTCGAATGCATCGGCAACGTCAAGGTGATGCGCGCGGCGCTCGAATGCTGCCACAAGGGCTGGGGTGAATCGGTGATCATCGGCGTCGCCGGCGCTGGCGAGGAAATCTCGACGCGACCGTTCCAGCTGGTCACCGGCCGCGTCTGGCGCGGTTCGGCCTTTGGTGGCGTGCGTGGCCGCAGCGAGCTGCCGGGCTACGTGGCACGCGCGCAGAGTGGCGAGATTCCGCTCGACACCTTCATTACCCATACCATGGGGCTGGAGGACATCAACCACGCCTTCGAGCTGATGCACGAAGGCAGGAGCATCCGCTCGGTGATCCGCTTCTGAGCCTGCCGATGACCACTGCCGCGCTCGAAGAAGTCGCCGCCAACCGCTGTTTCGGGGGCTGGCAGCGACGTTACCGGCACTCGTCGGCGACCCTGCGCTGCGCGATGGTGTTTTCCGTCTACCTGCCGCCGCAGGCCGAGAGCGGCAAGGTGCCGGCGCTGTACTGGCTGTCCGGGCTGACCTGCAGCGACGAGAATTTCATGCACAAGGCCGGTGCACAGCGCCTGGCTGCCGAGCTCGGCGTGGCCATCGTCGCCCCCGATACCAGTCCACGCGGCGCGCATGTGCCGGGTGATCCGGAAGGCGCCTGGGACTTCGGGCATGGCGCCGGTTTCTACCTCGACGCCACGCAGCAGCCGTGGGCCGAGAATTACCGGATGCACGACTACGTCGTCCGGGAACTGCCGGCGCTGATCGAAGCGCAGTTGCCGATCGACTCGCGGCGCGCCATCAGCGGCCATTCGATGGGCGGCCACGGCGCGCTGGTCTGCGCCTTGCGCAACCCCGGCCGTTACCGGGCAGTGTCGGCCTTTGCCCCGATCAGCCACGCCATCGACAGCCCGTGGGGGCAGAAAGCCTTCGCCCGCTATCTCGGCGCAGAGCGTAGCGCGTGGAAGGAGTGGGATGCCTGCGAGCTGGTCGCCAGCGCCGGCGAACGCCTGCCCCTGCTCGTCGACCAGGGCGAGGCGGACGGTTTCCTGCTCGCCCAACTGCAGCCCGAGAAGCTGCGCCAGGCCTGTGCCGCGGTCGGTCATCCGCTGCGCCTGCGTGTGCACCCCGCGTACGATCACAGCTACTACTTCATCGCCAGCTTCATCGACGACCACCTGCGCCACCACGCCGCGGCCCTGCTCGCTCGCTGAGCGGGTCGGTCGCTGCCGGCGGTCTGCCCGCCGCCACACGCGCCCGCTCGTCATTGCG
>Ga0056906_1000464_pt1 | contig 27698 bp, 29 predicted proteins | sample EBPBio122009_DNA_FD_55045 | JGI IMG/M metagenome (GOLD analysis project Ga0056906, IMG submission 55045) | Wastewater treatment Type I Accumulibacter community from EBPR Bioreactor in Madison, WI, USA - Reactor 1_2/2/2009_ DNA | ecosystem: Engineered > Bioreactor > EBPR > Anaerobic-Aerobic >...
CCACCGGCTCAGCGCTGAGGCGGTGGCGCTCACAAGCGATCCCCGAACGAAACCCTGCCGGGGCGCCTCACGTTCACGACGCCTCGTCGACGGCGCCCTCCAGCTCGGCGCTGAAGCGCGCCAGGTCCAGGGCCCCGACGAGCACCATGGCGACGCCCAGCAGGGCCAGCCAGGCCAGACCGGGCTTGGCGTGATCGCCGGCCAGGGTGACGCCGAGGATGCCCGCGACGACCACCTCGCTGGCGATGAGCGCCGAGGTCACGGCGACCACCGAGGACTTGGTGAGCGCGACCGTGCTGAGGTGCAGGCCAGCGAAACCGGCGACTGGAATGGTCCACAACAGCGGGCGGTGCAGCAGCGCCTCCCAGCCGTGATGGTGCACTCCCCCGGCCAGCGCCCGAACACACAGCCCCACGACCGAGAAACAGGAACCGGCCAACACCCCCAGGACCGGGCCCACCCACGCTTCGCGCCGCCGGGCGAGCAGTTGGCCCAGCCAGAGCAGCAGGAGCACACCGACGAGCGGCAGGAGGCGACCCAGCCCCTCCAGTTGCAGCCTCGAGTGGCCGTGTCGGGACGCAAAGGACACGGCGACCAGACCCAGCCCCACGGCGACGATGGCGGCCATGTCGCGCCCCTTGAGCCGGGCACCGATCATGAGAACGGCCAGCACTGCCGTCACGGCCAGGCTGGACGACCGTCCCGCTTGGACGGCGAAGAGCGGCATCGTCCGCAGCGCCAGGGCACCGAAGACGAAGCCGGCGAACATGCAGCCGAGCCCGGCGACATAGCGCGGGCGTCGCACGAGCGTCGCGAGCAGACCGAGGTGCCCGGAGTGGTCCTCCGCACGCGCCGACTGAGCCTGGAGCAGCACGGCGATTCCGCCCACGAGGGCCGCCATGAACACCCAGATCACTTGGCGAGGCTCCTCTCGGTGTGGACGGCCAGCGACGCTCGGCCACCTTCGTTACTATCCCACGGGGGCGATCAACCGGATCCACCGACGACCGGGGCGGAACGATGACGACACAGTCACGCGCGCTGCGCGGCGTGGGTCCGCTCGTGACGGCGTATGCCGTGGTCACCGTCCTCCTCACGACGGTCGTCAGTTGGGCGCAGGGCCTGCCGTTGGCGGCGGAGATCACCAAGCGCAGTCAGATCGTCACGGGGGACCCGATCTGGATCGACGCCTGGGTGCGCTGGGACTCCAACTGGTACGGCGGGATCGCGGAGAACGGCTACTTCTACCACCCCGGCCAGCAGTCCCCCATCGCCTTCTTCCCGTCCTACCCGATGGCAGTGCGTCTGGTCGCCGAGCTCGTCGGGGACGTCCAGGTCGCCGGGGTCCTGGTCACGGTGCTGTGTGGCGCAGCCAGTCTCGTGCTCTTCTGGCGGTGGCTCGATGGCCGTGTCACCAGTCGCGCCCGTCGGCTCGCCACCGCCTCCCTCATGGCCTACCCCTACGCCTTCTTCATCTATGGGGCGATGTACAGCGACGCCCTCTTCCTGCTCTGCGTCCTGGCCGCNTTCACCGCCCTCGAGGCCANGCACTTCGCCCTCGCGGGCCTCATCGGTGCCGTCGCGACGGCGGGGCGGCCGGTGGGCCTGGCCCTGGTCGCCGGACTCGTCGTGCGCACCCTCGAGATGCTCGCGCAGAGCACGTCCGGCCGGGACAAGGTCTCCTTCCGGGAGCTGGCAAGAGCCCTCACCACGGTGCGCCCACGGCATACCCTCGTCGGCTTGTCAGTCGCCGGCCTGCTCGGGTGGATGGCCTATCTGTGGTTCGTCTTCGGCAACCCGGTCGCCTTCGCCGACGCGCAGTCCTCCCCCGGCTGGGACCAGGGTGCCGGACCACGAACGTGGTTCAAGGTCGGGTTCGGCGGGCAGATGCTGCACGGACCGTGGGACATCAAGGCGATCCTCTTCGCGCAGTTCTTCGTCTGCCTGCTGGCCGTCCTCGCGATCCCCCAGGTGTTCCGGCGTTTCGGGTGGGGTTACCTCACCTATGCCGTCATCGTGCTCGGCATACCCTTGGTGGGCAGCAAGGACTTCTTGGGNTGTGGCCGCTACGTGATGATGGCGTTCCCGGTCTTCGCGGTCCTGGGGGCACTCCTGGACCAGCAGCCACGCCGCTGGATTCGAGTGGCCGTCCCGGCGGTCAGCGCACTGGCGCTGCTCGTCGCCACCTTCTTCTACGGACTGGGGGTCCTGATCTCATGAGCCCGACCTCGANCGCGGCCAACTTCGCCAAACTCTCCATCTTCTTCCCGATGTGGAACGAACAGGACTACATCCGACGCACGATCGGCTTCGCCACCGAGATCTGCGAGGTGCTCGTGGCCGACGGCGAGATCGGCGACTACGAACTCGTCATCGTCGACGATGCCTCCACGGACGACACCGGTNCGATCGCCGACGCGCTCGCCGCCGAGGATCCCCACGTCCACGTGGTCCACCACGAGACCAACCGCAAGCTCGGCGGTTCGATCAAGACCGGCCTGGCCGCGTGCACCGGCGACATCGTGCTCTACACCGATGCCGACCTTCCCTTCGACATGGCCGAGCTCTCGCGCGCCTTCCGGATCCTGCGCAACTACGAGGCCGACATCATCAGCGCCTATCGCCTCGACCGCACCGGTGAGGGCCTGCGCCGGACCGTCTACTCCTTCGTCTACAACGGCCTGGTGACCGCGGGCTTCGGCGTGCGTTTCCGCGACATCAACTTCGCCTTCAAACTCATCCGACGCCGCGTGCTCGACCACGTGCAGGTCAAGAGCGAAGGGTCCTTCATCGACGCCGAATTCATGATCCGCGCTTCCCGGATGGGCTTCCAGGTNGTGCAGATCGGCGTCGACTACTTCCCGCGCACGCGAGGGGTGTCGACCCTGTCGTCGGCCGGGGTGATCCGGACCATCCTGGGTGAGATGCGCGACCTGAGGCACGAACTCAAGTCCGTGCGTCCCCTCGACCTCGACGGCGACCGGTGACGCGACCGCTGGTCGTCAATGCCGACGACCTGGGCCTGAGCCGAGGGATCAACGCAGCCATCCGGCGGGCACACGTCGACGGGATCGTCACCTCCACCTCGCTCCTCACCGTCGGCCGGTATGCCGCGGACGCCGCCGCCATGTTGCGCGCCACTCCCAGCCTGGCCGCCGGCGTCCACCTCGCGCTCGTCGGCGAGGACCCGCCCNTGCTCAGCGCCCGTGAAGTGCCGACGCTCGTGGACCGCGCCGGACGATTCCCGCTGTCCTACCGAACCTTCGTGGCCCGCGCGGCAACCGGTCGGGTCGACCTCGACGACGTCCGCCGCGAGCTGGGCGCCCAGGTGCAGGCCGGGCTCGACCTCGGCCTGGAGNTCGGCCACCTCGACACCCATCAACACGTCCACCTCTGGCCGGGCGTTGGCGCGGTCGTCGTGGACCTCGCCGAGCAGCACGGCATCGCGCACGTCCGCCTCCCTCGTGCGCATGGTCGTTCCCCGATCGGGCTCGGCGTCGGCGTGCTCTCTCGACGCCTGCGTGACCGGCTGGTGGCCCACGGTCTGCCGGTCACGGCATACGCGGGGTTGGAGGAGGCCGGTGGGATGGACCGGGCAGCCCTGGGCCGCGCCTTTCGCGCCCTGGCCGCGACGCCCGCAGCGGCAGCGGAGGTCAACGTCCACCCGGGCCTCGTGGATGCCGACTCCTCGCGCTTCGACTGGGGTTATCGCTGGGAGGACGAGTTGGCTGCCCTGCTCGATCCCGACGTGCGCGCCGACCTGAGCGCGCACGGCTTCCACCCGAGCACCTTTCCCGTCATCCTCGGAGGCTCCTGATGCCCACCCGTCCCGACGCGGCGGCGAAGGCCGCGATGGCCCTCTACGCCGACGCACCCCGCGCCGACCGCGCACATGTGCGTGGGCGGTGGTGGACCGCGCCCTTCACGGCCGTCGAGAAGTCCTTGCCAACCACGGGCCGGGTCCTCGAGGTCGGCTGCGGACACGGCCTCTTCGTCGCGTATGCCGCCCTCACCGGCCCCCAGCGCACCGTGGTCGGTGTCGACATCGACACCGACAAGATCGCGGTCGGCACGCGGGCGCTGGCTCCTCTGGGTGAGCGGGCCACGGTGTCGGTCGGGGTGTCCGGCCGGGTCCCGGAGGGCCCCTGGGACGCGATCGTCATCCTCGACGTCCTCTATCTGCTGCCGTCGGCCGAGCAGCACGCGCTGATCGACCGCTGCGTGGCGGCGCTCGCTCCGGGAGGGCGACTGCTCGTCAAGGAGATGGACATGGCCGCCGGCTGGAAGGCGCGGTGGAACACCGCGCAGGAGACCTTGGCGGTCAAGGTGCTGCGCATCACCGAGGGCCACGAGTTCGATTTCGTGCCCACGGCCACGATGGCGCAGTGGCTGCGCGATCTGGACCTGCGCGTGACCACGGCCCCCTTGGACCGCGGCTACCTTCACCCGCATGTGCTCCTGCGCGGCGACCGGGTGGACTGACCCGTCACTCCTGGCGGGCCGCCGCCGACGACGAAGGCCCCACACCGTGCTGGTGCGGGGCCCTCGTCGGTCGAGCGTGATCGGTCAGAAACGACCGTAGACGTTGCCGGAGAAGATGGCGCGCTCGGAGGTCGCCTTGCCCGTGCGCGGCGAGTCGATCATCATGCCGGGGCCGGTGTAGATGCCGACGTGGGTGGCGATGCCGCCGCTGACCGTGAAGACCAGGTCACCGGGCTGCGGGTTGGACACGATGGTCGCTGCGTTCATCTGCGCCGTGGCGGTGCGCGGGATGCTGATGCCGGCGTGGGCGTAGACGTACTGGGTGAAGCCCGAGCAGTCGAAGCCGGCCGGGGTGGTCCCGCCGTAGACGTAGTAGATGCCGAGCAGGCTGCGGGCGATGTCGACGATGCTGCCGCTGGCCGCCTGGCGCGGGGCCGAGGAGGTGGCCGCAGCGGCGGCGGTGCTCGTCCGCGTGGCCGACCGCGTGGCCGACCGCGAGGTCTGCTGCGGCTGCTCCACCGGGGCCACGACGACGGGCGGTGGCGGGGGCTTCTCGACGGCGGAAACGCCGACGACGCCCACCTGGGCAACCTTGGNNGGNGCCGCGGCGTCGGGNGCCACGACGGCCGGGGCGGCCTTGACCGCAGCGGGAGCGGCCTTCACGGCAACAGGGGCCGAGATGGTCGTGGCCTGGGCGGTCGCAGGGGCCGCCTGGGCCGGCAGGGCGAAGGCCGCAACCATGCCGCCGGAGGCGGCGAGGACAGCGGAGGCCTTCACACCGGACTCGCCGGCGCGGGCGACCATGCCGGTCAGTTCGGTCAGGGGGTTGTGACGGCCGGCTGCACGATGGCGACCGGACACAGGGGTCTTGGACACAATGAACCTCTCGACGCCTTCGAGGTGAGCTGTCGGGTTCGGGCTGAGGTTGTGCCCGGCCGATCGGCGAACCGATCGGCTTCACCCCAAGGATCCTGAGACCAGGACCCGAAGTGGTTCCCCCGCTCCTGCCGGCGGTGGTGCGAAAGAACTCTCGGGCAGTGGCAGGACTCGGCGTTCTGCCCGTGAGGACACCATCCAGGGGAGATGGCGACCTGCCCAAGGTACACACCCGACAGACGAATGTCACATTTGGGTCACGGGCGCGTCATCATCTGGTCGGCGGAAGGCTCGGGGCTCAGCCGATCCTCAGGGTCGGCGCACCGAGGCGCATCCCCGTGGCGTGAAGGAGGGTCGAAGGACCTCTGCCGCTGACCTCTGCTGCGTCAGTTGACCGAGATGTGCACGTGGTCGTAGTGGTTCTGGGTGGGGCTGCCGCGGTCGGCCATCGCCTTCCACCCGCCACCGGGGTGCCATATGCGCTGCTTCCAGATGACGTACTTGACGTTCAGTTCGCCGGCGTGCGCCATGACGAAGGCCGCAATTGCGTCGCCCTCAGCGAAATTGTCCACCATGATGTCGGCCGCCTTCCCGGCGCCGTGGTCGCCGGAGTCGCCGGCTCGGTAGCCACCGATGCTCAGCGGCCCGAAGAGGGAGCGCACCGCCGAACAGACCGCAGAGGCACTGCCGCCCAGCCCCAGTCCTCGGCACATGCCGGCATACGCCGACGTCGAGTAGCCGGTGGCGCCGGCCGCGTTGGCGGCCCCGCCCGCGGCGCTCTGCGACCCAGCCGCCCCACTGGCGCCCTGGGCGTCCAGGTTGACCTCCTCGGCCGGCTTGGCAACGGCCGAGATGCCGATGACGCCGGCTTGGATGCCGGCGAGCGGTCCGGTGGCCGATGGGGAGATGACAGCGGCGTCCTGCACCCCCGGTGCCGCGGTCTCGGCGGCTGCTGCCCCAGCGGTCGCGGCGCCGGCGGTCTCGGTGCTGGCGGTCTCGGTGCTGGCGCTCTCGGCGCCAGCGGCCGCGACGGGCGTTCCGAGCGCTGTGCGTGCTGTGGTGCGCGAGGTCCCGGCCACGGCTGCCACGCGGGCATCGGCGACGAGCGTCGAGGCGGTGGGAGCCATCGCGAGCGATGTGCTGGCACCGGACGTCGAGGGAACGATCACGGCTCCGGTCGTGGCGCCGACGATGCCGAGAGCTACGAGGGACTTCACGGCGAGGGTCGGGTTCACCAAGGAGCGGATTTCGGCGCGCCAGGACGGCTTGGGGGCACGTCGACGGCCGGGAGTTGAGCGGTGGTGCACGGGAGGGGCAGCCTTTGTCAGGGGGTCTGGGCTGCGACCACGGTAGCGACCAGATGGCCTTGATGTCACATTCGCATAACGAGCGCGATGCCGCCCGGTGCTCAGAGCCGCTCCACCAGAACGTGCACCGCAATGTCATCGGGGAGCGAGACGCCGGTGGCCTCATCGGCGCCCACTCGGGCGGCAATCGTCCGTCCGTCCTGCGCGCGGACCGTCGCCGGTTCACCCGGCAGCAGGCCGGCCGCGGTGAGCAGGGCGAGCGCCTCGTGGTCGACCTGGACCGGCTCACCGATCCGCCGCACCCGCACGGTGACCGGCTGGGCGCCCGCGACCTCGCTCAGTGGCACCAGGCCCGCGCGGAAGTCCTCGGCCTTGCCCACGCCGAGTTCCTCGAGACCGGGAATCGGGTTGCCATAGGGGGACTCGGTGAGGGTGTCACCGAGGAGCGCGACGATCTTGCGCTCCACCCGATCGGACATGACGTGCTCCCACCGGCACGCCTCATCGTGGATGAACTCCCACTCCAGACCGATCACGTCCGCGAGCAGTCGCTCGGCGAGTCGGTGCTTTCGCATGACCCGCATCGCGATCTCCTGCCCGGACGGCGTGAGCTCGAGATGCCGGTCGTGGGCCAGGGTGAGCAGTCCGTCACGTTCCATCCGCGCCACGGTCTGCGACACCGTCGGACCGGAGTGCCCGAGTCGCTCCGCGATGCGTGCCCGCAGCGCCGGGATGCCCTCCTCCTCGAGCTCGAAGATGGTCCGGAGATACATCTCCGTGGTGTCGATGAGGTCGGTCACGAAGGTAAGCCTACGTTTGCCTCGGAGTGCTCGGGTATGCCGCGCGCTCCCGGTCGGGCTCGTAGCGCGGCACCCAGCGGGCGAGCCACCCAGCCCCCAGCAGGGACAGGACACCGACGACGACGGCCGCTGCCCCGACCGAGGCGATGGCCGCGATCGCGGCGACGAGCACAGAGGCGCCGTTGGCGCCGATCAGGGAGATGAGGCGCCAGACCCCGAGGAAGGCGGCCCGACCCACGGGCGGCGCGGCATCCGCACCGAGCGTCATGACGATGCCGGAGCCGAGACCGTTGGCGATCGACATCGCCACGACCGCCACCCCGACGCCTCCTCGCGTGTCCGCCAAGGGCAGCGCCATGAGAGTGACACCAAAGCCCAGGGCCACCGGCACGGCGACCCACACCCGGCCGAAGCGGTCCATGATCCAGCCGGCGGGATAGAAGAGCAGCATCTCGATGCCCATGCCCAGGCCGAAGAGCACCGAGACCTCGCTCGCGGTCATCCCGATGTGGTCCGCCCAGAGCGGGACGACGACATTGCGGGACGCCCGGGCGAGGCCGATGACCAGGATGCCGAGACCGAGGGTGAGGAGCACTCGGGCGTGCCGACGCACGGTCTCGCGCAGGGGCGGTGTGGCAGGNCGCGCGCCGGGGTGGTCACCCTCGGCGCTCGGGACGACGAGATCCATCGACCACCAGGTGATGGCGGCCGCGCCCAGCCCCCCGGCGATGAGCACGAGGAAGGCGGCNCGCGCGCCGTGCNCGGCGATGAGCGGCGCGGCCGCGAGCGGGCCGATGAACCAGCCGATGCGGGCAACGCCGCCGAGNGTCGACATCGCGCGGGCTCGTTGGTGGGCNGGGACGATGTGGCCCAGATAGGACTGGCGGGCGACGATGAAGATGCCGCCGGCCGGGCCCATGATGACGGCGGCCAGGGCCAGGACCCACAGGTTGGGCGCGAACCAGCCGATGAGGCCCGCCACCACCTCGAGCAGGCCGCCGATGACGAGCGCGGTGCGCTCCCCCACACGGTCGACGAAGATCCCGACCGGCACCGAGCCGANGAACTCGGCAACCGCGACGANCGACACGAAGAGCGCCGCCACGCTCACCGAGGCGCCGAGTTCGCGAGCCGTCAGCGCGACCACCGGCACGATNGCCCCGTGGCCGATCGAGCCGACCAGACTGGGGCCGTAGGCCGGCAGCGCGATCCGCCGCCAACTGAACGGCAGGTCGGCGGTCGCGGGCATGGGGGCTAGTTTGGCTGACATGGATGCGACCTCGACCGATTCGCTCGTCGTCGATCGGGTCCACTGCGGCCCGCCCGAGTCCGGCAACGGGGGATGGACCAGCGGTGAACTCGCGGCCTACCTGTCCCCCGGCGCCGGCGACGGCGTCACGGTGCGCCTGTCCTCACCCCCACCTCTGGATGCGCCCATGACCGTGACCCTCGCCGACGGGGTCGCGACGCTCACGCACGCCGGTCATCTCGTCGCGACGGCCCGGCCGGGCATCGTTGCGCCGCTGAGGACCGACGCGGTGGACCTGGCGGCTGCCGCCGACGCCGAAACGCGCTACGAGGCGCTGGCCGGCCACCCCTTCAGCACCTGCTTCTCCTGCGGCACCGATCGCGATCCCGAGGAGGCGCTCTGCCTGCGGCCCGGCCCCCTGGCCGACGGCTCGGGGCGGTATGCCGCGCGCTGGACTCCCCCCGCCGCCTCGCCCTCGCTGGTGTGGGCAGCACTGGACTGCCCCGGCGGTTGGTCGGCCGGGATCGCGGGACGCCCGATGGTGCTGGGTGAGATGACCGCGGCGATCGACGACCTTCCGGTGCCCGGTGAGGAGCATGTCGTCATCGCCTGGCAGACCGGCACGAGCGGTCGCAAACACCAGTCCGCGTCGGTCGTGCAGACGACCGACGGCCGCATCCTTGCCCGGGCGACGGCGACCTGGATCGCCGTCGACCCCGCCACCATTCGACCCAAGGAGCACTGATGACCGAGGTCCCCACCACCCACCCGGGCCGGCCCACGGCGGTCGTNACCGGGGCCAGCAGCGGCATCGGGGCCGCGACGGCCCGCGCGCTGGCCGCCGCCGGCTTCCGGGTCATCTGCGCGGCCCGCCGGACCGACCGGATCGAGGCACTGGCCGCCGAGATCGACGGTGACGCTGTCACCTGCGACGTGACGTCCGCCGACGACGTCGAGGCCCTCGCCGCTGCCGTCGGTGATCGCCTCGACGTGCTCGTCAACAATGCCGGCGGCGCCCTGGGCCTCGAACCGGTGCACGAGGGCGACATCGCCAAGTGGCGGCGGATGTACGAGATCAACGTCATCGGCACGCTCCAGGTCACCAAGGCACTGCTGCCGGCCCTGGAGGCCACCGGCGCCGGCATCGTCGTCAACGTCGGGTCGATTGCCGGGCGCACGGCATACGAGGGGGGTGGCGGTTACACGGCGGCCAAGCATGCGCTCGCCGTCATGACCGAGACCCTGCGACTCGAGCTGTGGGACCGACCGGTCCGGATCACCGAGATCGCGCCTGGCATGGTGCAGACCGAGGGCTTCTCACTCGTGCGATTCGGCGGGGACAAGGAGCGAGCCGACAAGGTCTACGAGGGCGTCAAGGGACCGCTCGTCGCCGAAGACATCGCCGACGCCATCGTGTGGATGGCGACCCGCCCGGCGCACGTCAATGTCGACCTGCTCGTCATCAAGCCGCGTGCGCAGGCGGCGCCGCACAAGGTCGACCGGGAGCGCTGACCGCAGCCGCCGTCAAGGCTGGCGGCGCCAGACGCGCCACGCGTCGACATCGGCCAGACTGCCAGAACCTGTGCGGGAGAAGACGATTCGATCGTGCAGCCGACTCCGCCGACCGCCCCAGAACTCGACCTCGTCCGGCACGATCCGGAAGCCGCCCCAGAAGTCGGGGACGGGCACGTCGTCGGCGCGCCCACCGTCCGGCCACTGCGCGGCATACCGCTCGTAGGCCTCCTCGAGAGCGGCGCGGGAGGCGATCGGCTCGGACTGGCGGGAGGTCCAGGCCGAGATGCGCGAGCCGTAGGGGCGGGAGTCGAAGTAGGCCTCGACCTCGTCGCGACCGACCTGGACCGCGGTGCCGCGGAAACGAATGGCGCGGAACATCGAGGGCCACGTGAGGGCTGCGGCGACGGCCGGATGGGCGCGCAATTCGCGACCCTTGGCCGATGTCAGGGCCGTGACGAAGCCGGGGCCGCGCTCGTCGAAGAAGCGCATGAGGACGGTGCGCACGTTGGGCGCGCCGTCGGCGTCGACCGAGGCGATGCTGATGGCGAGCGGTTCGGGGACGTCCCCTCGCTCGGCCTGCCGTGCGACGGCGGCGTCGACCCAGTCCCTGGCGACCTCCAGCGGCGACCGACCCTCCACCTGGGCCTCGGAGAGTCCCTCGCCGTCGTAGTCCAGCCGGTCGTGTGTCACGTCGTCACTGTATGCCGGACTGCCCGGCGTCAGGCTGCGGGATCGGCGTGCACAATGGATCAGCCGACACCACGGCTCCGCATCACGAAGGGGAACCCCGTTGACGACGACGTCCGCCCAGTCCAACCCGCCCGCTGACCCGGACTTCCGCCCCGGTCTCGAAGGCGTCATTGCCTTCGAGTCCGAGATCGCCGAACCCGACAAGGAGGGTGGCGCGCTGCGTTATCGCGGCGTCGACATCAACGACCTCGTCGGCCGCGTGTCCTTCGGCCAGGTGTGGGGCCTGTTGGTGGACAACGAGTTCGGCGAGGGACTGCCGCCGGCCGAGCCCTTCCCGCTGCCGGTCCACACCGGGGACATCCGGGTCAACGCGCAGTCCGCGATCGCTCAGCTCGCACCGGTCTGGGGCATGAAGCCGCTGCTCGACATCACCCCCGAGCAGGCCCGCGAGGACCTNGCNCGNGCNTCGGTGACGACCCTGTCGTTCATTGCCCAGTCGGCGCATGGCCTGGGCCGCCCGATGGTGCCGCAGAGCGAGGTCGACAAGGGCAGGACCATCGTCGAGCGGTTCATGATCCGCTGGCGCGGCGAGCCCGACCCCAAGCACGTCGAGGCGATCGACGCCTACTTCATCTCGGCGGCCGAGCACGGCATGAACGCCTCGACCTTCACCGCTCGCGTCATCGCCTCGACCGGCGCCGACGTCGCCGCGTGCATCTCTGGTGCGATCGGTGCCCTGTCCGGGCCGCTGCACGGCGGCGCGCCGAGCCGGGCCCAGCACATGATCGAGGGCGTCGAGCGGACCGGGGATGCGCGCAAGTACGTCAAGGACGTCATGGACCGCAAGGAGCGGCTCATGGGCTTCGGCCACCGCGTCTATCGCGCCTACGACCCCCGCGCCGCCGTCCTCCGCGAGACCTGCAGGCGCCTCGGTGCGCCGCGCTACGAGGTCGCCCTCGAGCTCGAGAAGGCCGCCATTGCCGAGCTCGCGGAGCGTTACCCCGAGCGCAAGATGGAGACCAACGTCGACTACTGGGCGGCGGTCCTGCTCGACTTCGCCGACGTGCCCGGCGAGATGATGACGCCGCTCTTCGTCTCGGCGCGCACCGCCGGTTGGTCAGCCCACATCCTCGAGCAGAAGAAGACCGGCCGCCTCATCCGGCCGTCCTCGCGCTATGTCGGCCCCGGCCCGCGGCCGCTCGAGGACGTCGCCGGCTACCGCCCCTGACCCCTTGGACCCCGTTCCGGGTGGCGGACTTCACGCCCGGCGACCCCGCGGCATACGCGAGGATGAGCGGTGGTCAACGGCGACCGGCCCACCCTGTCCGCGATCCGAGAGAGACGCCCGAAGTGACTGACGCCCTCACCATCCCCGCCGACCTCCTGCCCAGCGACGGCCGCTTCGGCTGTGGCCCCTCCAAGGTGCGCTCGGCGCAGGTCGACTACCTCGCGTCCTTGGGCACCAGCGTCCTGGGCACCAGCCACCGCCAGGCCCCGGTCAAGGGTCTGGTGGGCGCGATCCGTTCCGGCCTGCGGGACTTCTTTGCGCTGCCCGAGGGCTACGAGGTCATCGTGGGCAACGGTGGGGCGACGGCCTTCTGGGACATCGCGGCCTTCGGCCTCGTCCGCGAGCGCGCGCAGCACCTGGCCTTCGGCGAGTTCTCGGCGAAGTTCGGGTCGGTGACCTCCAANGCACCCTTCCTCGGCGAGTCGACGATCATCAAGGGCGACCCCGGCACGCTNCCGGTCGCACAGGCCGAGGCCGGCATCGACGTCTACGCCTGGGCCCACAACGAGACCTCCACCGGCGTCATGGCACCCATCAACCGGGTCGAGGGCGCCGACGAGGGCNCTCTCGTGCTCATCGACGCGACCTCCGGCGCCGGCGGGATCGCCTTCGACCCGACCCAGGCCGATGTCTACTACTTCGCTCCGCAGAAGTGCTTCGCCTCCGACGGTGGNCTGTGGTGGGCGCTGTTCTCCCCAGCCGCTCTCGCCCGCGTCGAGGAGATCGCGGCGACCGACCGCTGGGTGCCGGACTTCTTCAGCCTCCCGACGGCGATCGACAACTCGCTCAAGGACCAGACCTACAACACTCCGGCCGTCGCGTCGCTCGCCCTCATGGCCAACCAGGTCGAGTGGCTCAACGCGCAGGGCGGGCTCTCGTGGGCTGCCGAGCGCACCGCTGACTCCTCGGGCCGCCTCTACGCATGGGCCGACTCGGTCTCGTATGCCGCACCCTTCGTCGCCGACCCGGCCGCCCGTTCGCAGGTGGTCGCCACCATTGACTTCGACGACGAGATCGACGCGGCGGCGATCGCGAAGACGTTGCGCGCCAACGGAATCGTCGACACGGAGCCCTACCGCAAGCTCGGGCGCAACCAGCTTCGGATCGCTTGCTTCCCGGCTGTCGAACCCGAAGACGTGAGCAAACTGATCGCCTCGATCGAGTTCGTCGTCGACCGTCTCTGACCCCGACTGTCGGGCCGCGGCGCCGGCCGCGGTCGCCGGCGCCGGTGATTCACCGGAGGCCGCTCTTACTGGAAGATCGCGACGAGAACGACGACGAGCAAGGTGATGGCAAGGACGCCGAGAGTCATCCGGCGACGAAAGGTCGGCGTCACCGGGCGGGCTCCGGCGTCGGTTCCTCCACCTGGGGGCCACGTCGGTGGCGCGGGCTGGTGTGCACGTCGAAGTGCGGGCGACGTTCGGTGTCCCAACTCACCCGCACATTCTCCTCCTTGAGCAACAGGCGGGACACGACCGCCAGCACGAGACCGACACCGATCGAACCAACGAGGATGGTCCAGCGTGGCCCGGCGTGCTCACCGATCCATCCGATGATCGGCGCACCGATCGGCGTGCCTCCCATGAAGATCGCCATGTAGAGGGCCATGACCCGGCCACGCATGATCGGGTCGACGCGCGTCTGCACGAGCGTGTTGGCGACCGTCATGGCGGTGAGCGCAGTGAAGCCGACCGGCACGAGCAGCACCGCAAAGCTCAGGTAGGTCGGCGCGAGCGCCGCAGCGGCGCTGGCCCCGACGAAGCCCCCGAGGGCGACGAGCATGATCCACAGGCGTGGCTCCTTGCGCCCTGCGGTTCGCAGCGCCGCGGCCAAGGACCCGATGGCCATGATCGACCCGAGCAGTCCATACTCACCCGCCCCTTGTGGAAGGTCTGGGTGGCCATCAGGGCTGTGGTGATCTGGAAGTTCATCCCGAAGGTGCCGAGCACGAAGATCAGCAGCATGATCAGCCGCAGGTCCTTGCGTCGGTTGACGTAGGCCAGCCCCTCTCGTATGCCGCCGCGCCCGGTCAGGCGGGGCGCCGGCCGAAGGTCGGCTCCACGCATCGCGNCCAGAGCCGCGAGGACGAAGAGGAAGGAGGCCGAGTTCATGAGCAGCGCCGGGCCGGTGCCCCAGGCGGCGATCACCAGGCCGGCCAGGCCGGGACCGATGAGGCGGCCCGAGTTGAAGGAGGCACTGTTGAGGCCGACCGCGTTGCTCAGGTGTTCGCGGCCGACGATCTCGGGCACGAAGGCTTGGCGGGCCGGATTGTCGATGGCCGTGATGACACCTTGGAGCGCGGCGATCAGGTAGACGTGCCACANCTGCGCCGTGCCCGTGACGGCGAGGATGCCGAGCGCGAGCGTGGTCAGCAAAAGCCCCGTCTGCGTGAGCACGAGAGTGCGTCGCTTGTCGTAGCGGTCGGCGATGGCCCCGGCCCACGGGGCGAGGAGCAGGATCGGCAGGAACTGCAGGCCTGTCACCGTNCCGAGGGCGGTCGAGGAGTGGTCGGTGAGTTCGGTGAGCACGAGCCAGTCCTGGCCGACACGGCCGGCCCAGGTGCCGATGTTGGAGACGAGNCCGCCCAGGAACCAGATCCTGTAGTTGCGGATCGACAGGGAGTGGAACGTGGGGCTCATGACGCGGCAATTCGTTCGAGAATGGTGGTGGCNCGGGCCAACGTCTCGATCTCGTCGTCGCTGAGGTCACTGAAACGCTTGGCCATCCAGCCCTCACGCGCGCGCCGGGTCTCGCGGAGCACCTGTCGACCGGCAGCAGTCAGCGTGACGATGACTTGGCGGCCGTCGTCGGGGTCCCCAGCGCGACCGGCCCATCCGTTGTCGACGATCGCTGCCACGGTCCGAGTCATGCTCGGAGCGCTGACCTTCTCGATGTCGGCGAGTTCACGCGGCGTCTTGGGTCCCTCCTCGAGCCGCAGAAGCACCGAGAAGTGGTGCGGCAGCACCTGGCTCTCACTCTCGAACCGCACTCGACGCGAGATCCGCATGCACGCCACGCGCAGTCGCGACGCGATCGGGGCCTTGTCGCGGACGGTCGGCGGAGTCGNTGGCATGATACTTAGCCTAACTCATTACGTCGGCTAACTATTTCCCGTCCCCCTCACCTCGCACCCGACCACAGCCATACATGTGTCCCCCGGCGAGATCTGTCCCACCCACGACCACACCTCGCACCCGACCACAGCCATCCATGTGTCCCCCGGCGAGATCTGTCCCACCCACGACCACACCTCGCACCCGACCACAGCCATACATGTGTCCCCCGGCGAGATCTGTCCCACCCACGACCACACCTCGCACCCGACCACAGCCATACATGTGTCCCCCGGCGAGATCTGTCTCTTGGGTATGCCGGGGGCTCACGAAGCCATGAACCACACGGACCGCGGGCGAGGGCGGATCCCCTGCTCGCCGAGGATGGTCAACATGGATTTGGGCCGCATGGCGTCGGCCCAAACCCATCGGGCGACGCGATTGTCACGTCGCCGAAGCCGATCCTCGCGTTGCTTCTCTTGCCAGAGAATTTCCGCAGCCTCCTCAGGCGTGGCCCCCTCGGGCACCTTGTACTTCAGCTTCCCGTCGAACTCACCGACGACGCCGCCCCAGTCGAAGTCGACGTAACCGATCAAGCCTGCGGAGTCCTCGTGCGCCACTTGGAGTTCCGGCTTGGGCAGGTTGGCCAGGAACATCTGTGCCCGCGAGAGGCTCTCACCGGCCGACATCGAGCCGGGATCGGCGAGTTCGCCGACCAGTCGCGCCTGCACACTGCCGGTAACACCCGGGGCCAGCGCGGCGAGCGCATTCGCCAGGTCCTCGCGCGTGCACATGTCATGCCGCAGGGCGTGATCAGCGGCAGCCAAACCCGCCCCCAGGTCGCCGGTCTTCGCCAGCGCAACAACGGTGTCCGCAACGGACGTCAGCCGGAGCCCCTGATGCTGGGCTTCCGCAACCGGTGGCGTGCTGTGTCGCACGATCAATCCGGTCGACCTGGCGACGCCATCGACTTTGGTCACATGACATCTCCGCGGCCACGCACCAATGCGCGGCAGTCCCCACAACACTGCTGCGGACTCGTGGGACAACAACGGTGGCTTCTCCGGATCACACCGGAGCACGGTCGCGTGCACGAATGCGGCATACCTCTGGTCGATCGAAAGCCGCTGCCAGTCCGCGGCCTCGATCCAAACGCCGTGGCGAACGGCGACATGGGTGGTCCGGGTGGGCTCGATGCCGCGCAGCCGGAGGTCGCCGGCGACTCGCAGCACCGACGGGTCGAAAGGCTCCGGCGGGGTCGATTGCCTTGGCGTGTCCATCACCTGAGCATGCCCGTTCAGCCGAGGGCGTCCGGCGCGTTATCCACAACCACAGATCTCGCAGCCGACCCCACCCATACCTATCGTCGGGCGCGAGATCTGTCCGATCCCGGAACACAACTCGCAGCGGACCACAGGTATACCTGTGGTCCGCTGCGAGTTGTGTTCCCGGGGTGGTTGCTCCGGGAACGTGGGCCCGGGAACGTCGTTCCGGGAACGTGTCTCAGACCCCGAGCAGGGTCTTGATCGGGTCGATCGCGAAGTAGAGGACGAAGAGGAAGGCGATCAGCCACATCAGCGGATGCACCGACGCCGCCTTGCCCCGGACCGCCTTGATCAACACATAGGCGACGAAGCCGGCGCCGATACCCGCCGTGATCGAGTAGGTGAAGGGCATGAGCACGATCGTGAGGAACGCCGGNATGGCGATCTCCAGGTCGTTCCAGTCGATCTCCTTGACCTGCTGCATCATGAGGAAGCCCACGAGCACCAGGGCCGGCACCGCGGCCTCGGAGGGGATGATCTCGACCAGCGGCGCGAAGACCATCGAGAGCAGGAAGAGCGCACCGGTCACGACCGAGGCGAGCCCGGTGCGCGCACCCTCACCGACGCCCGAGGCCGACTCGANGTAGGACGTGTTCGACGACACACCGGCGGCGCCACCAGCGGCCGCAGCGATGGAGTCGACGACCAGGATCTTCGTCGTGTTCGGCGGCAGTCCCTCCTCGTCGAGCAACCCGGCCTCGGCGCCGATGGCCGTCATCGTCCCCATGGTGTCGAAGAAGTCGGCGAGCATCAGGGTGAAGATCAACAGGATGGCCGCGACGATGCCGACCCGCTCGAAGGAGCCGAAGAGCGAGAAGTGACCAACCGTGTCCAACTGGGGCGTCGAGATGATGTCCTTGGGCATCCCCGGGACGACGAGGTTCCAGCCGGTCGGGTTGACCTTGTCGCCGGCGACCATCGGGCCGATCTTGCCGATGGCCTCGACGATGATCGCGAGGATCGTCGTGGCCACGATGGCGATGAGGATCGCTCCCTTGACCTTGCGCACCCACAGGATGACGACGAGCACCAGGCCGAGCACGAAGACGAAGGTCGGCCACCCGTTGATGAAGCCGTCGGTGCCGAGTTGCACCGGCACCGGCCCGGTCGCCGTGCGCCGCACGAAGCCGGCGTCGACGAAGCCGATGAGGGCGATGAACAGGCCGATGCCGACCGAGATCGCAACCTTGAGTTGGGTCGGCACGGCGTGGAACACGGCCGTCCGGAAGCCGGTGAGCACGAGGATGAGGATGAGGATGCCTTCGAGCACGACCAGGCCCATCGCATCGGCCCAGGTCATCTGGGAGGCGATGGCCAAGGCAACGAAGGCGTTGAGACCCAGACCGGTGGCCAGGGCGAGAGGGTAGTTGGCGAACAGGCCCATGAAGATCGTCAGCAGGCCGGCCACCAGGGCGGTGCCCGCGGCGATGGCCGACAGATTGGACCCATCGCCGGACCCGCCGCCGAGGAAGTCACCGTTGACGTCCTTCGCGAAACCGAGGATCAGGGGGTTGAGGACGACGATGTACGCCATCGTGAAGAAGGTGACGACGCCACCGCGGATCTCCCGGCTGACGCTCGACCCCCTCTCGGTGATCTTGAAGAAGCGGTCGACNCCGCTCGACGGCTGCGGGGTTGACGGTCGTTCGACCGCGGTCTGGGACATGGCGCAGAGGATAGTGGCAGGTCAGGCCGACTTCTCACGGGCGTCCGCGAAACTGTCGCCGACCGGCGTCCGGGACATGCCCAGCGGCATGACTAAGGTGGCGGCGTGAGCGAGCGTCGGCCGACCATGGCAACTCCCCAGGAGCTCCAGCCGCTCCACGTGCCGACCCGGCGCATCGTCATCTGGGGCCTGGCCGCCTGGCTGATCGCCCTGATCGCCACCGTGGCCATCCCGCCTCTGCACTCCGGTGACCGCGCGTGGTGGCCCTGGGCCTGCGTCAGCGGCCTGGTGCTGGGCAGTCTGGGCTATGCCTATGTCGCCCGGGGNCGGGGCAACGCCTCGGACGCCGAGTAGGTCGCGACCGCAGGGCTGCGCCACTCAGGGCGTGACGTCGAGCCGATAGTCGTCGACGAGCGGCGGCGCGACGCGCTCCGGCTCGGGCTTGTCGACATCGACCTCGCTGTGCGCCCCGCAGCCGTGGTCGAGGCTGACGACGGACCCGTCCGAGGGCGACCACTCGTTGGCGCACACCCCGAAGACCGCGCGCAACGCCCCCGCCATGGGGAGGAAGAAGCCACAGGTCGCACACGGAGCCGGCGCCTTGGTGGCCATGGGCGCCGACGGNCCGGGCCCACCGGCATACCACCTCGACGCGGCCGCCTCCCGACCTTCGGCGGAGAGCACCCGCGGTCGGCCGAGACCCAGTTCCCACACGGCCAACTGGTCGACGTCCTCGTCGCCGGTCGCCTCGAAACCCGCTTCCAGCAGCGGGTCGTCGACGANCAACGGCGTCACGTCGCCGGGTCCGATGTCACCGGGAGCCAGCCGCTCGGCATACGGGACCCACGAAGGAGAGAGCAGCGCACCGTCACCGGGCACGAGATTGGTCTCGCAGACGGTGGCGACCTTGCCGCGCGGCACGCGGGTCACGGTNACCGCCCACAGCCACCCCGGGTATGCCGCGGAGGTGCAGGTGAAGTGGTGCGTCCCCAGCCGCTCGTCGACCATCGTCAGTCCGAGGTGGTCGCCCACGGCGCCGGGCTCGGCGATGCCCTCGAGCGACGCCCGCGCCTGNTCGGCAGCCGCGGCGAGGGTGGTGTCGGTCTTGACGGCAGCGCTCACAGCTCGAGGTCCGCGGCGACAGCTCGCAGCACCTGCGCGACCTTGTTGCCGTGGCCCTTGTCCGGGTAGTGCCCACGNCGCAGCGACTCCGAGACGGAGTCGAGCAACTTGATGACGTCCTCGACGATGACGACCATCTGCTCGGGGTCCTTGCGGTCGCGGACCTTGCGGTTCACGGCGACCGACGGGGCCGGGTCGAGCACACGCACGGCCATCGCCTGCTTGCCGCGGCGGCCCTCGACGATGCTGAACTCGATCTTCGTGCCGCCCTTGAGGACCGCGTCGGCCGGCACCGCGCTCGCGGGCACGAAGACGTCACCGCCCTCGCTGGGGTCGTCGGTGGCGACGAAGCCGAAGCCCTTGTCGGCATCGAAGAACTTCACCTTGCCAGTGGGCACGGAACACCTCTTGGTCGCATGTCGAAGTGGTCGCCCGATCGGGCGACCGACATCAAGGTTAACTGCTCGGGGGTATGCCGCGCGCCCGGTTTCCCGTTCTCGCCCCCGTACCCGGGAAAGGGGAGGCACGCTGTCGGTCTCCGATGGCAGGCTGGCCGATCGTGAGCGACACCGAGCCGAAGGTCTCCCTGGCCGGCCTCTGGCGTGCCCTCTCACCGTCAGGCCGGTGGTTGCTGTCGACGACCGCCATCACCACGTTGGGTCGGGGCATGGTCCTGCCCTTCACGATCGTCTACCTCACCGAGGTCCGGCACGTCAGCCTGGACACGGCCGGCGTGCTCATGGGCCTGATCGCCGTCGCTGCCTTCGTCATCACCGGCCCGAGCGGTGCCCTGACCGACCGGATCGGCAGTCGCAGGGTCGTCATCGCCGCGACCACCCTGGCCATCGCGGCGCCACTGCTCATGGGCTTCGGCACGTCCCTGCCCTGGTTNCTCGCCGCAGTNCTCGTCATGGGCGTNGGCTGGGGCATGCACTGGGGCGCCTGGAACACCCTCATCGCCACGGTCGTCAGCGGACCGGCCAGACAGCAGTTCTTCGGGGTCAACTTCGCCCTGGTCAACCTGGGGATCGGCCTGGGCGGTGTGATCAGCGGATTCTTCNTCGCGGTCGACCGACCAGCCACGTTCACGACGATCTTCGTCCTCGACGCCGTGTGCATGCTCATCCCCCTCGCCCTCTTCATCGGGCCCCTGCGCCACGACGGCGCCCCGGTCCCGGCCCCGGAGCACGACGACGGTTCCGGCAGCTATCGCGCCCTGCTCAGGACCCCGGCCGTCCTCTGGCTGGCAGGCCTGAGTTTCATCACGACCTTCGTCGGCTACGGCCAGATGGAGAGCGGCTTCCCTGCCTTCGCCCGTCAGGTGAGCGAGGTCTCNACCCGCACCCTCGGCCTCGCCTTCGCGGCCAACACGCTCGTCATCGTCACGCTNCAGTTCGCCGTCCTTCAACGCATCGAGGGCCTGCGTCGCACCCGCGTCCTGATCGTCATGTCGGCGATCTGGGCACTGTCCTGGGTGGTGCTCGGCGCGACGGGCCTGGCCCCCGGAACCACCAGCGCCGTGATCGCCGTCGTCGGCTTCATGGCCCTCTTCGGGTTCGGCGAGACCATGATGCAGTCGACGATCCCCGCCCTGGTCAACGACCTCGCCAACGATCACACCCGGGGCCGCGCGAACTCGGTCAACTCCGGCGCCTTCCAACTCGGCGCGATCACGGGCCCGATGATGGCCGGCTTCGTCCTCCACGACGACCGGTGGGTCGCCTTCATCGCGATTCTCATCGTCGGATGCGGTGTGGTCGCCGCGTCAGCGCTCGGCATCGAGCGGATCGTCCCGCCGGCGGTCAACGGCGTTCGCGACCGGGCCGCGGGTCAGGACGAGGTCGAGATCCCCCAGGTGCCGGTCCACGACTGACCGGGCTCCAGCCGGATCAGCGACTCCCCCGAGTTGAAGGCATCGGGTGGGCACGTCATCGGCTCGACCGCGACGCCGTGCGGCGGTGCGTGCTGCGCCTCGGCCTTGCCGGTGAAGACCTGCAGCCATGGGAAGGCCTCGACCTCTCCCCATACCGTGTGGCGCGTCCCGTTGGGCAGGTCGACGTGCACGCGCCACTTCCCGTCCTCGTCCGCGCGCAATCCCCGGTATGCCGTGTCGAGACGCACGCTCCTGCCGACCTCGCGGGCTTCGCGGAAGTCGTAGGGCGTGCCGTCGACGAGTTCGAGTCCGGCCGGCAGCAGCCGATCGTCGACCGTGACGTACTCCGCAGCCGGGATCTCCAGCACGACCTTCTCGACGGGCAGCGACTCGGTGCGCACGTAGGGGTGCCAGCCCGCCCCGAAGGGCGCAACGGTGTCGGACTCGTTGACCACGCGGGAGGTGACNGACAGGCCATCGGGCCCCACGGCATACCTGGTGGTGACGGTGAGCGTCCACGACCAGCCCGGTTGCGGGTGGAGGGTGACGCCGACCGTGAGGTGGTTCTCTCCNTGGTCGACAAGGTGCCACGGCGCCCATCGGAGCAGCCCGTGGCTGGCGTTGCCGAGGGCGACCTCGGTGATCGGGAGTTGGCGAGCGGTCCCNNCGAAGGTGTAGCGGCCGTCGCGGATCCGGTTGGGCCACGGGATGAGCTGCTGGCCGCGCCCGGCGTCGATCGGTGCGTCTGGAGCGAATCCGGCGAGGACCTCCTCGCGGGCGTGCCGCCAGGAACGCAGGGTGCCACCGACCTCGACGACGCAGAGTTCGTCGAGGTCGGTGGTGAGGGTCCACTGGGTGCCGCANGGTCGGGCCGTCATGGCAGCCAACCTAGCGGGATCAGTTGGTGGCGCCCGCCTGGAGGACCTGGACGCGGGTGGCCTTGGCGCCGTCCTTGTCGGCGATGACCCGCACCGTGGCTCCGACGGTGAGGGCGCTCGTCGCACCGGCGGTGTCGGCGGTCACGNCGTAGGTCGCCGTGAAGCCGTCCGCGCTCTTGACGGTCAGTGACTGGCCCGCGGTGAACTCGGTGACCTCGCCAACCTGGTAGAGCACGGTCCGGGTGTTCGTGCCACCCACGACGACCTCGCCGTGGAGGACGTTGCCCAGGCCGGCGAGCGCGCCGGACCGGCCGGCGCCGGGGAGGGTGCTGCCATCGGGGAGGGCGCCCGGCTGGTTGGGCATCTGGTTGGGGCCCATCTGGTTGGGCATCTGGTTGGTGCCCCTCTGGCCCTGACCCTTCTGGCGCCCGGACTGGCCCTGACCATCCTGGCCCTGCTCATCGTCACCCCAGCCGCCGCGCTGCATGGACTGGTTGCGGCCACCATTGCGCTCGTCGCGGTCGCCATGGTGGCCGAAGGCAAAGGCGCTCAGCCCGATGGCAGCGACGATCGCCAGCGTGGCCAGGGCGGCAACACCGATGACGGCGGCCTTGCCCCAGCCGTTGCCCCACACCGAACGCCAGGCGGACCCGATCCGGCTCCCACCACCGGGGCCAGAGGCGCCGAATCCGGCAACCGACGGGCCCGCTGCCGCCGGTGCTGACGGAGGCACCGGCGGAATCCCCGCGCCCTCGTCAGTCGTGGGGACGTGCGCGGTGCGCAACTCGTGCTCGCTCTCGTCGATAGCAGTCCAGGCGGGCGCGGCGTCGGCCGAGGGGATCTCGGTGGTGGCATCGACCGAAGGCAAGGCCTCGGTCGGGTCGGGGGCGCCCTGGGGGTTGGGGGCGCCCTGGGGGTTGGGGTCAACCTGCGGGTTGGGGTCGCCGGGAGTCGTGGGTCGGTGCTCACTCATGGCCCAATGATCAGTCCGTCACATGCGTGCCACAGGCGGCGAGGGCAGGATTCACAGCCCCGCGACCCGATTCACAGGAAGATCGGCCCAGGGCACAGGTTGCTCCCAGAAAAGACCGGCGAGTGAGCGTTGGGGCCGGCCGGTCAGGGCCGGCCGTTCAGGACGGCCGGTTCAGGCCCCCGCGAGCGCCCGGACGACGGCAGAAGGGGCGGGCCTGCCGAGTTGCTCGGCCATCCAGGCCGACGTGGCGACCAGTGCATCCAGGTCCACCCCGGTGTCGATGCCGGCGCCCTCGAGCGCCCAGATGAGGTCCTCGGTCGCCAGGTTGCCCGTTGCGCTCTTGGCGTAGGGGCAGCCGCCCAGTCCCCCGGCCGACGAGTCGACCGTCGTGATGCCGTGGCGCAGGGCGGTCATGGTGTTGGAGAGTGCCTGCCCGTAGGTGTCGTGGAAGTGCACCGCCGTCCGCTCGCGAGCCAGGCCGCGCTCGGCGAGTGCGTCGAGGAGGGCGACAACCTGTCCGGGGGTCGCCACGCCGATCGTGTCGCCCAAGGAGAGTTCGTCGGCCCCCAGGTCCATGAGTGAGGCGCAGGCATCGACGACCTGGGCGATCGGCACCGGCCCTTCCCAGGGATCGCCGAAACACATGGACACATAGGCCCGCACCCACAGGCCGTGGTCCCTGGCCCGTGTGACGACGGGTCGAAACATCTCGACCGACTCGGCGACACTGCGCCCGAGGTTCTTCTGGGCGAAGGTCTCGGTGGCGCTGCCGAAGATGGCGATCGCCTCCACCTTCGCCGCCAGGGCCCGGTCAAGGCCGCGCTCATTGGGGACGAGCACCGGACGACGGGGACCGACACCTTCCTGGCCCAACTCGGCAAGGAGCTCCGCGGCATCCGCCAGTTGGGGAACCCAGGTCGGGTTGACGAAAGAGGTGACCTCGATCGTCTCCAGGCCGGTGGCAGCGAGCCGGCGGATGAACTCCGCCTTGATCTCGGTCGGGATGGCAACCTTTTCGTTCTGCAGGCCGTCGCGTGCCCCGACCTCATAGATCGTGACCCGTGCGGGCAGGGTCGGATCGGGCACGACGTCGGGCCGGCGCATCGTCACCACTCGATCCTCACACGTGACCCACTGCACGTCGAGTGAGCCGAACAGTCGTGATTGGATATGCGCGAACGGCGCAGGGGGCGCCCCGTCCACGAAGCAGGACAGCAAATGAGCGACGACCGACCGATCGAGCAGCCGAGCGACCCGACGGCACCGGCTCCCGAGCCGACCTCGAGCCCAGCGGATGCAACCCAATCGCTGGCCCAGACGACCCCGCCGACCGAGGCTCTCCCTCAGTGGACACCGCCCTACCCCACTGCCGGCGCGGCCACGCCACCGCCGCCTGCCGGTCCACCGGATTCGGTGCCGCCACCACCCCAGGCGCCGCCCGCGGCATACCCCCCGGCGGCCTACCAGACGCCGACCTACCAACCGGCTCAGCACCCGGCGCCCGGCCCGCAGGCCTACCCGCCCCCGCCGCCGTCCGCGTACCCGCAGTACGGCGTCCCGCCGGTCGGGTATGCCGCGCCGCAGCAGACCAACGTCTCGGGCCTGGTGCTCACGATCATTTCGGGCCTGCTGGTCTTCTCGTGCTACTTCACGCTGATCGGGCTGCCGTCCTTCATCATCGGCATCATCGCGATGACCAAGCAGAACACTGACTGGGAGGGCTCGCGCCGGCTGGCCAGAATCGGCTGGATCGTGCTGGGCTCCCTCTTCGCCCTGGCGATCCTCGCGGTCATCGCCTTCATCGTGATCGGCGTCGCGACGGACACGAGCCAGTACTGACCCTCGGACAGATCTCGCACCCCACCACACCTATGGATGTGGTCGGCTGCGAGTTGAGTCCCACGGGAAACAGATCTCGCACCCCACCACACCTATGGATGTGGTCGGCTGCGAGTTGAGTTCCGGGGGTATCCAGCAAACATTCAGCGAACTCCCGCAGACTGCCCACCATGGGCACAGACTCTGAGGCACGCCTCCTCGTCGTCGAGGACGAACCGAACATCCGAGAGCTGCTGGCGACCAGCCTGAGGTTTGCGGGATTCGAGGTCCACACGGCCTCCAATGGCACCGAGGCGATCCGGCTGGCCGGCTCGCTCGAACCCGATCTCGTCGTCCTTGACGTCATGCTCCCCGACCTCGACGGCTTCGCCGTGACACGGCGGATCCGCGAGAGCGGCAAGCACATCCCGATCGTCTTCGTCACCGCCCGCGACTCCCTCGACGACAAGATCAAGGGCCTGACCGTGGGCGGCGACGACTACGTCACCAAGCCGTTCAGCCTCGACGAGGTCGTGGCCCGCATCCGCGCCGTCCTGCGTCGCACGCGAGGTGAGACCGACGACCAAACCGTGCTGCGCTTCGAGGACCTCGAGCTCGACGAGGACGCGCACGAGGTCCGNCGCGGCCACCGGATCATCGAGACCAGCCCGACCGAGTTCAACCTGTTGCGCTACCTCATGCTCAACCCCAACCGCGTTCTGTCCAAGGCCCAGATCCTCGACCACGTGTGGGACTACGACTTCCGCGGCGAGTCCGGCATCGTCGAGTCCTACATCTCCTACCTCCGGCGCAAGATCGACACCGAGGGCCTCCAGCCACTGATCCACACCAAGCGGGGCGTCGGCTACGTCCTCAAGCTGCCACCCCAGGGCTGATCGCACCCATGGTTGCCCCGTCGTTCACCCATCCGGCTGTCCGTCGGCTCGAGGCGATGCCCCTGCGCTTCAGACTCGTCGCCATCCTGCTCGTCCTGCTGACGGTGTCCCTNGTCGCGCTCTCCAGCGCCACGGCATACCTCACCAAGCGCGACCTGCTCGGCCGGATCGACGCCGAGCTCGCCTCGGTGGCCGCTCCCGTGGCCAACCAGGCGCTCGACGACCTCGACAACGTGCGCGTCGGCCTCCCCACCGGATACGCCTTCGTCCTGATGCAACCCGATGGTACTCACGTCCACGAGGCCAATCCGACCGGTGAAGCCCTTCACCCCGACGTGCCACGGATCTCCTTGGGGGACAGCCGAATTCGCAACGCNACTCCNTTNACGGTGACCTCCACCGATGGCGACATGAAGTGGCGGTTCATCGCCGGGCGAGTCGGCAACGACGGCACCTTCGCCGTCGGGGTCCCCCTGCGCTCGATGAACAAGACGGTGGCGCGACTGCTGCTCACCTCCGGGGTGATCAGCGCGCTCGTCCTCGCGCTGTGCGCACTCATCGGTTCGTATGCCGTGACGCGAGCCTTNCGCCCGCTGCGCCAGATCGAGGACACCGCTGCCGCCATCGCCAAAGGCGATCTGACACANCGGATTCCGGTTCGNCAGGCNGACGACGAGGTGACCTCTCTCTCCCAGAGTCTGAACTCCATGCTCGGTCGGATCGAGGAATCCTTCGCCGTGCGGGAGGCCTCCGAGGCGCGGATGCGGCAGTTCGTCGCCGACGCGTCCCACGAGCTGCGGACCCCCCTGGCCACGGTTCAGGGGTATGCCGAGTTGCACCGTCAGGGTGCCCTCGCGACCACCGAGCAGGCGGACGCCGCCATGGAGCGGATCGAGGGTGAGTCCAAGCGGATGACCGGGCTCGTCGAAGACCTGCTCGTCCTCGCCCGGCTCGACGACGAACCCGTGGACATGCAGGGCGAGGTCGACCTCACGGTGCTCGCTGCCGACGCGGTGGCCGATGCACGAGTTCGGGCGCCAGAGCGCACAATTCGTCTCATCGGGCGCGACGGCCCACTCGTCCCGACGGTCGTGCACGGATCGGACTCCCGCCTGCGTCAGGTGCTCACGAATGTCCTGGCCAACGCCCTGGCCCACACGCCCGAGGGTTCACCGGTGGAGGTACGCCTCGGCCAGGTCGAGGACGGCGACGGCGGCGCGGCGGTCGTCGAGGTCATCGACCACGGGCCCGGCATCCCCGAATCCGAGCGCCGTCGGGTCTTCGAGCGTTTCGTGCGTTTCGATCCGTCCCGCAGCCGCGGCACAGGCGGGGGCAGCGGGCTGGGCCTGTCGATCGTCGCGGCCATCGTCGCGGCCCATCGGGGACGCGTCGGCATCGGCGAGACCCCCGGCGGCGGCGCCACGTTCATCGTCCGAATCCCCACAGGAATTTCCCAGCCTGCACCGATCGGGCGTTGAGGGACGACCGCCAGAGTTGTCGTTGTCGGGCCCGCGGGACAGGGAACAGCCTCGGGAACGACAGCAGGACCCGGCCGTGTCCGGACCAGCGACCTCCTCCGCGCTGGCCCCCGGAGAGTCAGCGCGGCCGTCCCACCGGGCCGTGGCCCGGCGGGGTCGAGTTCGTCGCCTCCCCCTCCGCGACGACGAATTCCCCCGCCGGCCACGGCCCGCCACTTGTGCACAGGCCCGGCGACCGATCACCGAGTGGGTGACAATGACGGCATGACAGGGGACCCCAGACTCGACGACCTCAAACGCCTCGAGCGCGATTTCGCGACGGCGATGGAGCAGTTGTATGCCGTGGGCAATGGTCTGGCCCGCCTGCGCCACGACGTCGAGGGGGCCACGAGCCCCACAGCCCCACCGC
>Ga0056906_1000519_pt1 | contig 24563 bp, 20 predicted proteins | sample EBPBio122009_DNA_FD_55045 | JGI IMG/M metagenome (GOLD analysis project Ga0056906, IMG submission 55045) | Wastewater treatment Type I Accumulibacter community from EBPR Bioreactor in Madison, WI, USA - Reactor 1_2/2/2009_ DNA | ecosystem: Engineered > Bioreactor > EBPR > Anaerobic-Aerobic >...
GCAGCGAAGACCTCAAACCCCCACTTTTAAGGCTCATGAGGCAGACTTCGATCCAGCAACTACGGCCCACTCTGGTCCGGAAAGGCTAGGAATTACCTTTCTTTTTCGCGTGGAAGATGTCGGCTAACAAAAGACGACCAGCACTGGACGGCACCAGGCACGACGATTACTGTGCCGCCGCCCGCATGACGGGCGAACATCACAACAACACGGAAGGATTCCATGAAGCGATTCACTGTTGCCGGCGCGGTTGCGCTGGCGTGCCTCACCCTCTCGTCCACCGCTGCCGCCATCCAGGCCGGCCAGTGGTACGGACGCTTCGAAATCGGCCACAGCGACCTGAAGATCGAGGTCGACGGCCTGAGTGCCGACGACACCGACACCGCCTACGGTCTGCGCATCGGCCATTACTTCACTCCGAACGTTGCCGTCGAGGGCTTCTATTCGATCCTCGGCGACCGTTCCATCCAGGGCGTTTCCTACGACATGGACGCGGTGGGCCTGGGCGTGGTGGGCAAGAAGGCGTTCGGCGCCGACAACACCGGCTTCTTCATCGCCGGCCGCGCGGGTGCGCAGAGCGTCAACACCAAGCTGAGCGCCGACGGCGTGTCGCTGCGCGACCGCTCCACCAAGCCGTACGTGGGCGTGGGCGTGGGCTACGACTTCGACCACACCAACGGCCTCAGCCTGAACTACGACTACAACAAGGGCGACCTGTTCAACGCCGACGTCACCGCACAGACGCTGACGCTGGGATACGAATACCGCTTCTGAGCCAAAAAAACGGCCACCGCAAGGTGGCCGTTTCCGTTGCGGCGACGTACGTCGTCAACCGGCGACGGCCAGCTTCTCCTGGTGGTAACGCCGTACGGCGGCGAACCACAGCAGCGCCGCCACACCGAATGCGGCCGCGACGTAGATGCCCCATGTCTGCGGGCTGATGTACTCGTTGCGGATGACCTTCAGCAACAGCTGGTTCTGCGCCAGGAACGGCACGGCGAACTGCCAGAGCTGGCTCTTCAGCGGATTGGCCATCAGCGCGAACGTCGGGATCATCGGCAGCAGCATCAGCCAGGTCATGTGGCTCTGCGCTTCCTTCATGCTCTTCGCCGACGCGGCGAGATAGGTCAGCAGCGAGGTGCCGATGAACAGCATCGGCAGCAGGATCAGCAGCATCTTGCCCATCGACAGGAACGACACGTTCAACTGCCGGCCCAGCGTGCCCGCGAACTGCGCGCTGAACTTGAAGGCGAGCAGCGTCAGCAGCAGGGTCGTCAGGCCGATCGCGCACGCCGCCGCGATCTTGCCGCTGACCACCGCGCTGCGCGGTGCCGGCGTGGCCAGCAACGGCTCCAGCGATTGCCGCTCGCGTTCGCCCGCGGTCGCATCGAGGATCAGGTAGGCGCCGCCGATGAAGGACGTGAGGATCAGCAGGTACGGCAGCAGCACCGACAGCAGCATGCCCTGCTTGGCTTCGGGCGTGGCCAGGTCCTGCATGCCGACGTTCACCGGCCGCGCGACCGACGCATCCACGCCACGCGCGAGCAGGCGCAGCGCGCCGACCTGCTGGCTGTATGCGGAGAGCGCGGCATTGACGCGTTGCGTGGGAATGTCGGCATCGCGACGCGTGCTGTCGCGGATGATCTCCACCAGCGCGGGGCGGCCGTTGCGCCAGTCGTCCGCATAGTCTGGGCTGATGCGCAGGGCGACGTCGATCTCCTGCGTGCGTATCGCCGCATCCAGGTTGTCGGGCGCCTTCGCGGACGTGATGCCGTTGGTGGCGAGGAACTTCACCAGGTTCGGCGCGTGTTCGGCGCCGACCATCGGGATCTCCAGCGTCTTGTCGACCTGGGTGCGGATGCGGTTCTCGGTCAGGTAGCCCATGCCCAGCATCAGCGCGGGATACAGCAGCGGGCCGAGGAACAGGGCCAGCGCCAGCGTGCGGCGGTCACGCGACAGGTCGCGCAGTTCCTTGCGCATCACGGTGAAGACAGTACGGAACATGTTCATGCCAGCAGGCCCTCCTCCGACCCGATCACCTTGACGAAGGCGTCCTCCAGGTTGTCCTCGCCCGCCTGCGCGCGCAGTTCGTCGGCGGTGCCGGCGGCGACTACCGTACCCTTGGCGATGATGACGATGCGGTCGCAGAGCGCAGCGACCTCCTGCATGATGTGGCTGGAGAAGATCACGCAGCGGCCTTCGTCGCGCAGCTGGTGCAGGAAGCCGCGCATCGCGCGGGTCGTCATCACGTCCAGGCCGTTGGTGGGTTCGTCGAGGATGACGTTGCGCGGGTCGTGCACCAGCGCGCGGGCGATCGCGGTCTTGGTGCGCTGGCCCTGGCTGAAGCCTTCGGTCTGGCGATCGAGGATGTCGCCCATGTCCAGCGCATCGGACAGCGCCTGCGTGCGCTCGGCGATCTGCTTCGACGACAGCCCGTGCAGCTCGCCGAAGTAGGCGATGTTCTCGCGTGCGGTCAGGCGCTTGTACACGCCGCGGGCATCGGGCAGCACACCCAGCGCGCGACGCACGGCGACCGGGTCGCGCGCGGTGTCGATGCCGTCCACGCGGACTTCGCCGCGGTCGGGTGTCATCAGCGTGTACAGCATGCGCATGGTGGTGGTCTTGCCGGCGCCGTTGGGGCCGAGCAGGCCGGTGATCTGGCCGTCGTGGGCGGTGAAGCTGACGCCGTCCACGGCGGTGACCGTTCCGGTCTTGGTCTTGAAGGACTTGTGCAGGTCGTTGGCGATGATCATTCGGTCATGTCCATTGAGAAGGGCGGGCGCGCGAAGCGCGGCTCACGGCTCCCAGCCGTTGAAGCTGGTGAAGGGCGGCACGTAGTCGAGGCTGTCGAGGCAGGTCGCGTCGAGGTCCTTCGCGTTGGCCGTTTCCAGGAAGCGGCCGAGCAGCTTCGGCATGCAGCCGACGGCGAACGTGCCGTGGCCCTGGCCCTTCAGCGTCAGGTGGCGGCCGTTCGACAACGTGCGCAGCACCTGCTCGCCGTAGCGCGGCGGGGTGACCGGATCCAGTTCACCGGAGGTGATCAGGGTGGGAACGTCCGACGTCCACGCCGTGTGGAAATCCGCCGGCCGCTGGCCCGTGGGCCACGCGCCACACTGCGCCTTGAGGGTGTCGCCCAGCACGCTGCCCAGTACCGTATCGGTGTCGGCGGGATCGGCCTTCAGCAGGTCGGCATCCTCGGCGCAGATCACCGACAGCTGCATGCCATGCATGAACTGGTCGCCGACCTGCGTCTCCAGCATTTTCGACAGCGACATCAGCGACCCGTAACGGCCCTGCTGCGCCTCATTGAGGACCAGCGGCAGCAGCGCCGCGCCCTGCGGGTAGTACGAGTACATGCGGGTGATGCCGGCAACGGTGCCCGCGGAGACCTGGCCGCTGACGAGTTCGCCGGTCGAAGGATCGCGATAGTCGGTGTCCACCGGCGTCGCGGCCAATCGCGTCATCAGCGTACGCAGCTGCCCGCGCAGGTCGTCGCCGAAGCGCTGCTTGCACGTCGGCGTCGCCTGGCAACGCTGGAACTGCAGCGCCAGCGCCGCATCCAGGTTGCGCGCGTGCTCGCTGCCCAGCACCAGCTCGTTCGGCACCACGCCGTCGATCACCACGCTGCGCGTGCTGTCGGGATGACGCATGGCGTACTGCTGCGCCACGCGCGTGCCGTAGGAGCCGCCGACGAGGTTGATCTTCGCCACGCCCAGTGCCTTGCGCACGCTGTCCAGATCGCGCACGGCATCGGTGGTGGTGTAGAAGCGCGGATCGGCCTGCAGCGAGGCGGCGCATTCGCGGGCGAACGCCACCGCCGCGGCCTCGCTCAGGTCTTCCGCGTCGCTGTAGGCATTGCGCCCTTCGTCGTCCTTGCAGGACAGCGGATTCGATTTGCCGGTGCCACGCTGGTCGACCAGCACGATATGCCGCGACTTGCGCACCTCGCGGAATGCGGCGTCGATGGCGGGCCAGACCTGCACCGCCGCCTGTCCCGGACCACCGGCGAGGAAGAACACCGGGTCCTCGGTCGCCGCGCCCTCGTTGGTGGCGGGCAGCCACGCGATGTTCAGCGCCACCTTGCGGCCCTCGGGCTTCGCCGGGTCCTCGGCCACGTCGTACGTCGCGCATTGCGCTTCCACCGTGGTGGTCAGGTAGGGCGCGGTCAGCGTGCAGGGCTTGAAGGCGATGTCGCCGTAGTGGCGCACGGCCTGCTGGTCGGGGCCGGTGGCGGTGCCGTTGCAGCCTGCCAGCAGCAAGCCGCCCAGCGCGAGCGCGAGTGATCGATGAAGAAGAGCCATGTATCAGTTCCGTTGGAGGCGGGTCCCAGCATGCCATGACGGTGCGGCGGGACGGATGTGACCAACGGCGCTTACCTGGACGTTCCATCGTCCTGACGGCCCCGCCGGCGCTACTTGCTCGACACGTATTTTTCCCGGCGGATCTGCGGGACGGGCAGGCCGTGTTCCTTCAGTGTCTCGAAACAGGCATCGACCATGTCGGGGTTGCCGCACAGGTAGGCGATGTCGCGCGCCGCATCGGGCGCGAACTCGGCAAGGTGTTGCTGCACGTAACCCTGTCGCACATCGGGATGCGGATCGGCCGGCAGTTCGCGCGACAGGCAGGGTACGTAACGGAAGGCCGGATGCATGTCGGCGAAGGCGCGGAACTCGTCGCCATACAGCAGCTCGGTGGGCGTGCGTGCGCCCTGCAGCAGCACGACGTCGATACCGCGCCCGGCCATCAGCGCCTCCAGTTGCGGCAGCATCGAGCGGTAGGGGGTGACGCCGGTGCCGGTGGCGATCAGCAGGTAGCGCGCGTTGCGGTCGCCCGGCATCAGGCAGAAGCGGCCGAACGGTCCGCTGGCCTCCACGTGGCCGCCTTCCGGCAGGCCTTCGAACAGGGCGGTCGCCGCACCGCCGGGCACGTAGCTGACCGCGATCTCCACCGCCTCGCCCGGACCCATCGCGTGGTCGTGGATCGTCGCCAGCGAATAGCTGCGCTTGGTCGCCGTGCCGTCCGCGTAGCTGAAATGCACCTGGATGAACTGACCGGGGATGAAATCCAGCGGCTGGCCGTCGTCGCGCACGAAGCTGTAGTGGCCCACGCTGGGCGCCAGCATGCGGCGTCCGACGAGCTTCAGGGGAAAGGGAGCGATGGCCAAAGCGGCTGGAACACTCTGTGGCCCGGGGCGGCCCCGGCGAGGCGCCTATAATAAGCGCTCGCCCTCCCACCGCGCCCCCGCGCGCATCGCAAGGCTCCCATGGCGTCTCCTTCCGCGGCTTCCGCCGCCACTCCCGCGCTGGCCATCACCGACCTGCGCAAGGTCTACGACACCGGCGTGCAGGCCCTCAAGGGCGTGTCGCTGCAGGTCGAACCCGGCGATTTCTTCGCCCTGCTCGGCCCCAATGGCGCGGGCAAGTCCACCCTCATCGGCATCGTCAGTTCGCTGGTCAACAAGAGCAGCGGGCAGGTCGGCGTGTTCGGTGTGGACATCGACCGCGACCGCGACGGGGCGATGCGCCTGCTGGGCCTGGTGCCGCAGGAAATCAACTTCAACATGTTCGAGAAGCCGCTCGACATCTGCGTGAACTACGCGGGTTTCTACGGCATCCCGCGCGCCCAAGCGCTGGTGCGCGCAGAAGAGGAACTCAAGCGCGCGCAGTTGTGGGAGAAGGCCCACGTCATGAGCCGTACGCTGTCCGGCGGCATGAAGCGCCGGCTGATGATCGCCCGCGCCATGATGACCCGGCCGAAGCTGCTGATCCTGGACGAACCCACGGCCGGCGTGGACATCGAGATCCGCCGCGGCATGTGGAAGACCCTGAAGGACATCAACGAAGCCGGCACCACCATCATCCTGACCACGCACTACCTGGAAGAGGCTGAGAGCCTCTGCCGCAATCTCGCCATCATCGACCGTGGCGTCATCGTCGAGCAGGGCCCGATGCGCGCGCTATTGGCCAAGCTCGATGTCGAGGGTTTCCTGTTCGACATCGACGGCGACCTGCCGGCGCAGCTGCCGGTGATCGAAGGCACCACGCTGTCCGCCACCGACAGCCACACACTGGACCTGGACATGCCGCGCGCGATGGACCTCAACCGTGTCTTCACCGCACTGGGCGATGCGGGCATCTGCGTGCGCTCCATGCGCACCAAGAGCAACCGGCTGGAAGAGCTGTTCGTGCGCCTGACCGGCGACGAAGCCGCCGCCAAGCGGGAGCAGGCCGCATGAGCGCCACCGAGATGCAGCAGGCCGCCGCCGACACGCCGTTCCGCAAGAACCTGGTCGCACTGGGTACGATCGTCCGTCGCGAAGTGAACCGCATCCTTCGCATCTGGGGCCAGACCCTGGTGCCGCCGGCCATCACCATGACGCTGTACTTCCTGATCTTCGGCGGCCTGATCGGCAGCCGCATCGGCGACATGGGCGGCTACACCTACATGGAGTTCATCGTGCCGGGCCTGGTGATGATGAGCATCATCCAGAACAGCTACGGCAACATCAGTTCCAGCTTCTTCGGCGCCAAGTTCGGTCGCCACGTCGAGGAACTGCTGGTCAGCCCGATGCCGAACTGGGTGATCCTTCTGGGTTACGTAGCCGGCGCTGTGCTGCGCGGCCTGATGGTCGGCGCGATCGTGCTGGTCATCGCGATGTTCTTCACCAAGGTGCGCATCCCGCATCCGCTGGTGACCATCACCACGGTGCTGCTGGGCGCGACGATCTTCTCGCTGGCCGGCTTCGTCAATGCGGCGTACGCGAAGAAGTTCGACGACATCGCCATCGTGCCGACCTTCATCCTGACCCCGCTGACCTACCTCGGCGGCGTGTTCTACTCGGTCAAGCTGCTGCCGCCGTGGGCCGAGGCGCTGACCCACGCCAACCCGATCTTCTACATGGTCAACGCCTTCCGCTACGGCCTGCTCGGCACCAGCGACGTGCCGCTGTGGGTCGCCTATGCGCTGATGCTCGCGTTCGTGTTCGGGCTGGCCGCGCTGGGACTGTGGCTGCTGAAGAAGGGCGTGGGGCTGCGCAGCTGATGCGGCTGCTCGTGCTCGGTGCCGGTGGCACCGGCGGCTACTTCGGCGGTCGCCTCGCGCAGGCCGGCATCGACGCCAGCTTCCTGGTGCGTCCAGTGCGTGCGGCGCGCCTGCGCGAACGCGGCCTGCGTATCCGCAGCCCGCTGGGCGATGCCGATGTTCGGGTGCACGTCACTACCGCAGACGAACTCGGCAACGCCGCCCCGTTCGACCTGGTGCTGTTGAGCTGCAAGGCCTACGACCTGGACAGCGCGATGGACGCCATCGCACCGGCGGTCGCTGCGGGTGCCGCCGTGTTGCCGCTGCTCAACGGCCTGCGCCAGTACGACGCGCTGGATGCGCGCTTCGGTTTCGAAAGAATCCTGGGCGGCCTGTGCTTCATCAGCGCCACGCTGGCCGCCGATGGCGAGATCCTGCACCTCGGCAAGCCGGCCTCGATGACGTTCGGTGAACGCGCCGGCCAGTCGCCGGATACACGCCTGCAGGCATTGGCTGCCGCCTGCACGCAGGCCGGCATCGACCATCTGTACACACCGGACATCGCGCAGGCTCAGTGGGTCAAGTACAGCTTCCTCACCGCACTGGCGGCCGGGACGTGCGCGATGCGTGCGCCGATCGGCACCATCGTGGCGGGCGAGGGCGGTGCGGAGTTCATGGCCGCTCTGCATGACGAATGCCTGGCGGTCGCCGCGGCATCCGGCCAGTCGGTGCCTGCCGCCGCGCAAGCGAACGCGCGGGAGATCCTCGTTGCGGCGGGTTCGCCGATGAAGGCGTCGATGCTGCGCGATCTGGAAGCCGGCCAGCGCGTCGAAGCCGCGCATATCGTCGGCGACATGGTCCATCGCGCCATGGTGCACGGTATCGCGGTTCCCCGCCTGCATGCCGCGTGGGTGCACCTGCAGGCCTACGACGCGCAACGCACCGGCTGATCTCCGCCGTGACGCGCGTCCACGAGCGCTGAACCTCCATCGGGTACGCTCGCGGCTCCCCACACTCAGGAGCGAGGACGAATGCGGAGCATGATGTTGGCCACGGCCTGCGCCACGGCGCTGGTGCTGTCGGCATGCGGTAGCAAGGACACGGACGCCCCGGCGGCGGCGGATGCCACGCCAACGGCGGAAACGCCCACGCCATCGGCGCCCGAAGCAACCCCGCGTGGCGACCGTGCGGCGGGCGACCAGTTGCTGGACAAGGAAGGCCGGCCGATCGCGATCGTTCCCTTCGATCCCGCCAGCGTGCCGGTCAGCGCGCAGGCACTGGGCAGCGACCTGCCGTTCTTCTCGATGCCGGCGGGGTACGGGCCGGTCAACCGCGCGGCGAAGCGGTCGTTCGCCCGCTTTCCGTTTCGTCTGGGCGAAGGTCTGCACTGGGTCGAAGGCCGCAGCTGGAGCACCCGCATCGGCATCGACCGCGATCAGGCGCGGGACAAGGAATACTCGGCGCTGGAACTGAAGCGCAACCTGCTGGCCGTGCTGGAGCAGGCGGGTGCGAAACAGGTGTTCGAGGGACCGCTGAAGCGTGATTTCTACTACGGCTCGCAGCTGGAAGACGAGATCGGCGGAGGCTTCATCGAAGGCGTGAACATGGCGGAGGACACGCCGACCACCGTGCACGTGATACGCCAGGCGGACCGTACCCTCTGGGTGCAGCTGTCGTCCGACTCGCATTCGGCCGGGCTGGTGGTCGTCGAGGAACGCCCGTTCGTTGCGACGGCCCACTGGCAGGATACGTTCCCGTATCTGTCGCTGCCGGCCGACTACGAGGACGGCAACCGCCCCACGCAGCGCGACTTCGACGCCTATCCCTTCTGGACCGGTGCCGCGTTCGAGAACGTCGAAGGCAGGACCTACACGGCCTCGGTGAAGGCGAAGGAAGGCCAGCACTCGATGTACGAGGTGCGCCGCAACCTCGAAGCGATGATGGCCGAAGCCGGCGGGACGAAGCTGTTCGATGGCCGCATTCCGAAGGACGCCGCCGAGCGCATTACCTTCGAACAGAAGAGTCCGTACAGCAATGGCACCGGCTTCGGCTGGGATGGCTACGACTCGCTGGTCTATCGCGTCGACCTGGCGGACGGACGCCAGGTCTGGGTGCATGCGCGGCTGGAATACCTGAGCGCGGGCTGGGTGGTCGTCGAACGCAAGGGCTTGGTGCAGACCGCCGCACTGCTGCCCGCCGACGTGCTGAAGCAGCAGCTCGACGCCAGCGGCCGCGTCGCCATCCAGGTCAACTTCGCTACCGACAAGGCCGACCTCCTGCCGGATTCGAAGCCGCAGCTCGACCAGGTGCTGGCGCTGCTGACGCAGGATCCGGCGCTGTCGCTGTCGGTCGAAGGCCACACCGACAACACGGGTACCGCCGAACGCAACCGCACGCTGTCGACCGCGCGGGCCACCTCGGTGGTCGCCGCGCTGACCGGGCAGGGCATCGACGCCAAGCGGCTCGCCGCCGCCGGTTTCGGCCAGGACAAGCCGGTCGCCGACAACGGCACCGAGGCAGGTCGCGCGAAGAACCGTCGCGTGGAGCTGGTCAGGAAGCGCTGACCGTCGGCATCAGCCCGGCGTCGGCAACCGGAAGAACGCGCGTGCCGTCGCCGTCGTGGCGGCGGCGGTGACCTCGATGTCCTCGCCGCGATCGCGTGCCAGCTCGGCGACGATGTGGGCGAGGTACATCGGCTCGTTGCGCCGGTGCGAAGGCTGCGGCTTCACCGTGCGCGGCAGCAGGTAGGGCGCGTCGGTCTCGATCATCAGCCGGTTCGCCGGGATGTTCTTCACCAGTTCGCGCAGGTGCAGGCCGCGGCGTTCGTCGCACAGCCAGCCGGTGATGCCGATATGCCAGTCCTGGTCCAGGCAGTCGAACAGTTCCTTCCTGGTGCCGGTGAAGCAGTGCACGACGGCCGGACCCAGCTTGCCGTCGAAGTTCCTCATCATCGCCACGAAATCGTCGTGCGCGTCGCGCTGATGCAGGAACAGCGGTTTTTCGGTGTCCACCGCAATCTGCAACTGGCGCTCGAACGCCTTGCGCTGCGCCGGGCGCGGCGAGAAGTCGCGGAAGTAGTCCAGCCCGCATTCGCCCACGGCCACGACCTCGGGGTACGCGTGCAGTGCGCGCATCTCGGCGTCGCACTCGTCGGTGTACTCGGTGGCGTGATGCGGATGCACGCCGGCCGTGGCGAACAGCTCGCCCGCATGCGCCTGCGCCAGCCGCAGCGCAGTCGGCGAGTGCTCGCGGCTGGCGCCGGTCACCACCTGCTGCACCACGCCGGCTTCGCGTGCGCGCTGAAGCACCGCGTTGCGGTCGTGGTCGAAGCTGTCGTGGGTAAGGTTGGCGCCGATGTCGATGAGATCCATGGCTGCATTTTAAACCTTGGCGTGCGTCGTTGTAGGAGCGACGTAAGTCGCGACCGCGAAAACGAAAAGCCCGTATCCAGCGGAAATCTCCCGGAACTACAGTCACGCAAACCGTGCGGTCGCGACTTACGTCGCTCCTACAGAGGCACGGCAGGCCTTATCCTTCCCACCGCATGCCATCACCCACGTTCCCGATCACCCCTCTGCTGCAGGACATCGTCCGCAGCCTGTCCGAGCATCCGCGCCTGGTGCTGGAGGCACCGCCCGGCGCCGGCAAGACCACGCAGGTGCCGCTTGCCCTGCTGGACCAGCCGTGGCTGCAGGGCCGCAAGATCGTGGTGCTGGAACCGCGCCGCGTGGCTGCGCGCGCTGCGGCCGGATTCATGGCGAAGCAGCGTGGCGAAGGCGTCGGCGGCACGGTCGGCTACCGCATCCGCTTCGAGAACAAGGTCGGTCCCGACACGCGGATCGAAGTCGTCACCGAAGGCATCCTGACGCGGATGATCCAGGACGACCCGATGCTCGAGGACGTCGGCGCGATCCTGTTCGACGAATTCCACGAACGCCACCTCGCCGGCGACCTCGGCCTGGCGCTGGCGCTGGACGTGCAGGCACAGCTGCGCGAGGACCTGCGCCTCGTCGTCATGTCCGCCACGCTCGATGGCGAGAAGCTGGCGCGTTTCCTCGATGCGCCGCGCCTGAGCAGCGAGGGCCGCAGCTTCCCGGTGCAGGCGGCGCACTTTCCGGCGCGTCGCGACGAGTCACTCGACGTCCAGGTACGCCGCGCCGTGGAGCATGCGGTCCAGTCGCATCCGGGCGACGTGCTGGTCTTCCTGCCGGGCCAGCGCGAGATCGCACGGGTGGCGGCGATGTTGAGTCCCTCTCCCGACGGGAGAGGGGTTGGGGTGAGGGGCGACGAAGGTCGCGATGGTGCCGGCAACAGGACTGCGCTCGCCCCTCATCCGCCCTCCGGGCACCTTCTCCCTGGGGGAGAAGGGAAAGAAAACTTCATCGTGCTGGCACTGCACGGCGAACTGCCGGTGGAAAAACAGTCCGAAGCGCTGCAGCCGGACCCGCAGGGTCGCCGCCGCGTGGTGCTGGCCACCAACGTGGCGGAATCGTCGGTGACCCTGCCCGGCGTGCGCGTGGTGGTCGACAGCGGCCTGGCGCGGGAGCCGTCCTACGATCCGAACAGCGGGTTCTCCCGGCTGGAAATCACCACGATTTCGCAGGCGTCCGCCGACCAGCGCGCCGGTCGCGCCGGTCGTGTCGCCGATGGGTGGGCCTATCGCTTGTGGCCGCAGTCGCAGCGGCTGGACCCGCAGCGCCGACCGGAGATCGCGCTGGTCGAACTCGGTGCACTGGCGCTGGAACTGGCCGCCTGGGGCAGCGATGCGTTGCGCTTCGTCGACGCGCCGCCGCCAGGCGCGTTGAATGCCGCACGCGATCTGCTGCGCCGCCTCGGTGCGCTGACCACGACGAATGCCATCACGCCGCTGGGCAAGCGCATGCTGACGCTGGGCACGCATCCGCGCCTGGCCGCGATGCTGCTGTCGGCGGGCGAGGGCGACGACCGCGCGCTGGCCTGCGATCTCGCCGCACTGGTCGAGGCACGCGATCCGCTGCGCATGGGCGGCGATGCGTTGGCCTCGCGCTGGCGTGCCTTGGCCGCATTCCGCAGCGGACGTGCGCAGGGTGATGCCAACCGCTCGGGGTTGGCTGCCATCGACGCAGCAGCGAAGCAATGGCGCCGCCGGGTGCGCGAATCGACGTCCCCGCCTTCCTCGGTCGAAGCGCACCGGCTCGGCGACGTGCTGATGCATGCGTTTCCGGACCGCATCGGCTTCCGGCACCCACAGGACGCGCGCCGCTACCTGCTGGCGAACGGGCGCAGTGCGAAGTTGTTCGACGACAGCGCACTGGTCGGCGAGCCGTGGATCGTCGTCAGCGAATTGCGGCACGAGAACCGCGACGCGCTGGTGCAGCGCGGTGCGCCGGTGGACGAGCAACGCCTGCGCCGCGACTTCGCCGACCGCTTCGTCACGGAGGACACCGTGCGCTGGGACGCAGCGCGTCGCGCGCTGTCCGCGCAGCGCGAATCGCGCTTCGACCAGATCGTGTTCGATGCGCGACCGGCGGGCCGCGTGGATCCGCAGCTCGCCGCCGCGGCGCTGACCGACGCGGTGCGCGATCTCGGCCTGGAGGCGTTGTCATGGCCCGAGTCGCTGCAGCAATGGCGCGAGCGCGTGCGCTGCCTGCGCGAGTGGATGCCGGACCTCGGCCTGCCCGACCTGTCGGATGACGCGCTGATGGCCACGCTGGACGATTGGCTGAAGCCGGCGTTCGCCGGCAAGACGCGCCTGGAGGCACTGGGCGAGGACGACTTGGCGAATGCGCTGAAGTCCGGCATGGACTGGTCGCTGCGTCAGCGCATCGACCAGCTGGCGCCGACCCGCATCACCGTGCCATCCGGCATGGAGCGTCGCATCGACTACGCGCATGGCCAGCCGCCGGTGCTGGCGGTGAAGCTGCAGGAGCTGTTCGGCCTGGCCGACACGCCGCGCATCGCCGACGGCCGCATGCCGCTGTTGCTGCACCTGCTGTCCCCGGGCGGCAAGTCGCTGCAGGTCACCGCCGATCTGCGCAACTTCTGGAACTCGACCTATGCCGAGGTAAGGAAGGAGATGAAGGGGCGGTACCCGAGGCATCCCTGGCCCGACGACCCCTGGAGCGCCCAGGCAACGCATCGGGCGAAACCCCGCGGAACGTAACGTGCGCCATGCGCACGACCGCATGAACCCCCATCGCAGCACCCGGATACCATCGCTCGATTCCACATCGCGGATCGTGCGCATGGCGCACGCTACGAGTCCGTTCAGCCGCGGCGGTGGCGCATGCTCCACGTCGCGGGAAGGCTTCACTCGGCGCGGCCCGACGACCCCTGGAGCGCCCAGGCAACGCATCGGGCAAAGCCCCGCGGAACGTAGCGTGCGCCATGCGCACGACTGCATGAACCCCCATCGCAGCACCCGGATACCATCGCTCGATTCCACATCGCGGATCGTGCGCATGGCGCACGCTACATTTCCGTTCAGCCGCTGCGGCGGCGCATGCTCCACGTCGCGGGAAGGCTCCACTTGGCGCGGCCCGACGACCCCTGGAGCGCCCAGGCAACGCACCGGGCAAAGCCCCGCGGCACGTAGCGTGCGCCATGCGCACGACCGCATGAACCCCCTATCGCAGCACCCGGATACCACCGCTCGATTCCACATCGCGGATCGTGCGCATGGCGCACGCTACGTGTCCGTTCAGCCGCTGCTGCGGCGCATGCTCCACTCGGCGTGGCCCGACGACCCCTGGAGCGCCCAGGCAACGCACCGGGCAAAGCCCCGCGGCACGTAGCGTGCGCCATGCGCACGACCGCATGAACCCCTATCGCAGCACCCGGATACCACCGCTCGATTCCACATCGCGGATCGTGCGCATGGCGCACGCTACGTGTCCGTTCAGGTGGGGGGCGCCGAACTAACGCCGCGTAAACACCGCCGCCAAGACACTGGCGGCCTACCCACATCCTTACAGGGAAGGTCCCATGAGCAAGCTGACCACCATCACCGACCGCGCGCTGGAACTCGCCAGCCAGGCCGGCACCAGTCTCAAGCATGCCGTGCCGAGCGCGGACAGGCTGCTGCAGACCGGCGCGGCGCTGGGTGTCGCCAAGACCGGCGGCAGGCTCGCGGTGAACTTCGTGCGGCGCAATCCCGCCGTTGCGGTGGCCACGGGCATCGGTGTCGGCCTGCTGGCGCTGGTGGCCTACCGCAAGCGCAAGCAGGACCAGGCGACGGGCGCGATCGAAGGCAAGTCGCGCCGCGTGGAAGCCCGCAAGGTCAACGGCAAGGCGTCCAGTGCGCGCAAGACCGGCACGCCGCGCAAGCCGCGCAGCACCGCCCGCTCTGCGGAAAGTTGATCCGATGCGATCCGCGCGCGCTCAGAGCGCGCGCCATGTCCCAGGGGCGAGATCGCCCAACAGCGTGCCGCCCATGGCGGCACGTACCAGTCGCAGGGTGGGCAAGCCCACCGCTGCGGTCATCCGCCTGACCTGACGATTGCGTCCCTCGGAGATCGTCACCGACAACCATGCATCGGGTACCGATTTGCGGAAGCGCACGGGCGGATCGCGCGGCCACAGGGCCGGTGCCTGATCCAGCCGCGCTACCGTCGCCGGCCGTGTCGGCCCGTCGTTCAACGTCACGCCGCGACGCAGCGTATCCAGTTGCGCGTCCGTCGGTGCACCTTCCACCTGCACCCAGTAGGTTTTCGGCTGCTTGTGGCGCGGGTCTGTCAGCCGGTTCGCCAACGTACCGTCGTCGGTCAACAGCAGAAGCCCTTCGCTGTCGTAGTCCAGGCGGCCCGCGGCATACACGCGCGGCGGCAGGCCGAACTCCGCCAGCGTGCGCCGCGGCGGATCGCTGCGGTCGGTAAACTGGCACAGCACGTTGAAGGGCTTGTTGAACGCGATAAGCATGGACGATCAGCAAACGGCAGCGCCACACCCCGGGACGGGATGTGGCGCGATCGGGCGGCCGTGATGGCTCAGTGGTGCGGTTTCACGAACCGCAGTGTCATGCGGTCGCTTTCGCCGATGGCCTGGTACTTCGCGCGCTCGGCTTCGGGATGCTTGTTCGACGGCGGCAGCGTCCACACGCCGTCCGCATAGTCCTTCGTGTCCTTCGGGTTGGCGTTGACCTCGCTCTTCGCGTCGAGGCGGAATCCCGCCGCTTCGGCCAGCGCGATGACCTGGGCTTCGCTGACATAGCCGGTGTCGTCGTCCGCAGCCACGTCCTGCGTCGCGCGGTGTTCCACCACGCCCAGCACGCCGCCCGGCTTCAGCACGGTGAAGAAGCCCTTGAACATCCCTTCGGCCTGGCTGGCCTTGCGCCAGTTGTGCACGTTGCGGAAGGTCAGCACGACGTCGGCGGAGTCGGCCGTGCCGAAGACCGGCGCGGCCGGGTCGTACTTCACCACGGTGGCCTTGTCGAACTGCGCGGGACCATCGGCGAACTTCTTCTGCAGGCCATCCAGTCCGCGCTGATAGTAGTTGCGGCTCTTCTCCGCCACGCTGGCCGGATCGACCACGGCGGCGACGTAGGTGCCGTCCGTCTTCAGGTACGGCGCGAGGATCTCGGCGTACCAGCCGCCACCGGGCGTGATCTCGACCACCGTCTGCGTCGGCTTCACGCCAAAGAACGACAGCGTCTCCTCCGGATGGCGATAGATGTCGCGCGCAACGTTCTTTGGATCGCGCCAATCGCCTTTCAGGGCGGCATCGAGCGCGGCGGCGTCCGCGGCCGGCAGCGCCTGCGTGGCACCGGCCGGCTTGGCCGGCGAAGCGGCGAACGAGGACGGCGAAGCCGCGAGTGCGGCCACGAGCGCCAGGGACAGCGGAACAATACGGATCGTCATGTGTCAGCCCTCCAGAAAGGTGGGCGGAGCCTAGCACGCAGCATGTTCAGCCCGCATGGCGGCCGCCGCGCGCCGGGCACGCTTCATCGCATCCGCACGCGCCATGGCTAGACTGCAGGCATCGACGACACCGGAGACGATGCATGGGTACCCATGACGCAGACCGCAACACCCGCATCGTGCTGGCGGCGCGTCCGCTCGGCGAACCGACGGCGGAAGATTTCCGTCTGGAGCAGGCGCCGTTGCCGACCCCCGCCGATGGCCAGGTGTTGCTGCGCAACCGCTACCTGTCGCTGGACCCGTACATGCGTGGGCGCATGAATGCCGGGCGCTCGTACGCGAAGCCGGTGGAGATCGGCGAGGTCATGGACGGCGGCACGGTGTCGGAGGTGATCGATTCGCGCCACCCCGATCTGCACCCCGGCGACATCGTGCTCGCGCATGGCGGGTGGCAGACGCATGCCATCGCCGATGGCAGGACGCTGAAGCGCAAGCTGGACGCGCGCGTCGCGCCATTGACCACCGCGCTGGGCGTCTACGGCATGCCCGGCTTCACCGCGTACACGGGCCTGCACGAGATCGGGCAGCCGAAGACGGGCGAGACCGTCGTGGTCGCCGCCGCCAGCGGGCCGGTCGGCGCGACCGTCGGCCAGATCGCGAAGCTGCAGGGCGCACGCGCGGTCGGTATCGCCGGCGGTGAGCGCAAGCGCGCCTACCTGCAGGACGAGCTCGGCTTCGATGTCGCGCTGGACCATCGCGCGCCGGACTTCGCCGCGCAGCTGCGCGCCGCATGCCCGGACGGCATCGACGTCTACTTCGAGAACGTCGGCGGCGCGGTGTTCGATGCCGTGGTGCCATTGCTCAACGATTTCGCCCGCATCCCGGTCTGCGGACTGGTGGCGCACTACAACGACAAGGCGCTGCCGGCCGGACCCGACCGCATGGGCTGGCTGATGAGCCAGATCCTCACCCGCCACCTGACCGTGCGCGGCTTCATCCAGCACGATTTCATCGCGCTGTACCCGCAGTTCCTGCGCGAGATGGGGGACTGGCTCGCAGAAGGGAAGATCCGCTACCGCGAGGATCTCGTCGATGGACTGGAAAACGCGCCGCGTGCGCTGATCGGCCTGCTGCGCGGGGAGAATTTCGGCAAGGTGGTGGTGAAGCTCTAGACCGTCATCCCCGCGAAGGCGGGGACCCAGCGACTTGAACGCGCGAAAGCGAAGGCACTGGGTTCCCGCCTTCGCGGGAATGACGAGCAAGCGCATCATGCCGCCGGCGGCACCGGCAAACTGACGTTCATCAGCGTGGGATCGTCCACGTCCGGCTTCACCTTGAAGCCCAGGCTTTCGCACATCGCCAGCATGGTGCGGTTCTCGCGCAGCACCTGGCCCTCGATGAGCGTCAGGCCCTGCCACTGCGCGTACTCGATCATGATCTGCATCAGTTTCCAGCCGATGCCGTGGCCCTTGAGGTCCGAGCGCACCAGGATGCCGTACTCGCCTTTCTCGTAGTTCGCATCGGCATGCAGGCGCACGGCGCCGAGCATCTCGTGCGTGCCGGGATGCACGGCAACGAGCGCGATCGAGCGTGCGTAATCGAGCTGGGTCAGGCGGGCGATGAATTCATGGCTGAAGTGGCGCACCGACTGGAAGAAGCGCAGGCGCAGGTCTTCGTCGGTGATGTGCGTGAAGAACTCACGGAACATCGCGTCGTCTTCCGGCCGCACCGGCCGCACCAGCGCGGGCTGGCCGTCGGCGAGCAGGATCGTGCGCTCCCACTCGGTCGGATACGGGAAGATCGCGAAGCGCGGATGGCCGCGGCCCTTGTGCAGCGCGCGACCGTGCGCCACCGCGATGCGCGCGTCGACGGCGACCACGCCGTCGCGGTCGGCCAGCAGCGGATTGATGTCGAGCTGCTGGATCTCCGGAATGTCGGCGGCCAGCTGCGCCAGCTTCACCAGCACCAGAGCGACGGCGCGCTCGTCGGCCGCCGGGACGTCGCGGTAGGCCTTCAGTACGCGCGAGACGCGGGTGCGCGCGATCAGTTCGTGCGCCAGGCGCAGGTCCAGCGGCGGCAGTGCCACCGCCTGGTCGTTGATGACTTCCACGGCGGTGCCGCCGCGGCCGAACGCGATGACCGGGCCGAACACCGGATCGTCGGCGATGCCGGCGATCAGTTCGCGCGCCTTCGGTCGCAGCAGCGTGGGTTGCACCAGCACGCCTTCGATGCGCGCCTCGGGCCGGCGTTCGCGCGCGCGCTGCAGGATGCCGGCGGCGGCTTCGCGCACGGCGTTCGCGTTCGGCAGGTTGAGTCGCACGCCATCGACGTCGGATTTGTGCGGGATGTCGGGCGACAGGATCTTCACCGCGACCGTGGTGCCTTCGGCCAGCAACGGCGCGGCGATGCGCGCGGCGTCATCGGCATCGAGCGCGCGCCACAGCGGCGCCATGGGAATGCCATATGCGGCCAGCAACTGCGTGGTCGCCAGGGGATCCAGCCAGGTGTGGCCGGCATCGAGTGCGGCATCGACCAGTGCGCGCGCCACGCCGACATCGGGGCTGAAGTCCTCCGGCAGGCTGGGCGGCGTTTCCATCAGCGCCGCCTGCACCTCGCGGTGGCGCACCAGGTGCATGAAGCCGGCGACGGCATCGGATTCGTTGGGATAGCGCGGGATCTGTGCGGCGTCGAGCACGGCTTCGGCCTGCGGGTCGTTGCCCAGCCAGACAGTGAAGACCGGCTTTCGCGCGCCGTGCGCCGGCCGCTGCGACAGCACGCGGGTGACCGCATGCGCGGCTTCCGATGACGACGACAGCACCGTCGGCACGTTGACCGCGAGCAACGCATCGTTCTCCGGATCGGCGAGCAGCGCTTCGATCGTCGCGGCGTAGCGGTCGGCGTCGATGTCGGTCAGCAGGTCGACCGGGTTGGTCCGCGACCAGCCCACGGGCAGGATGCGGTCCAGTGCATCGCGGGTGGCGTCCGACAGCGTCGCCAGGGTGCCGCCCTGTTCGTACAGATGGTCGACGGACAGCGCGCCCACGCCGCCGCCGTTGGTCAGGATCGCCAGGCGCCGGCCGTGGAACGGGCGCACCTGTCCCAGCGTGCGCGCGGCGGCGAACAGTTCATGCAGCGAGCGCACGCGCAGCAGGCCGGCGCGACGGAATGCGGCGCCATAGACCGCGTTCGGCCTGGCCAGGTTCTGCGTGTGCGTGCTGCCGGCCGGCGTGACTTGCGCGTCGCCGCCGTGGCCCGACTTCACCACGACGACCGGCTTGGTACGCGCCGCTGCACGTGCCGCCGACATGAACTTGCGCGCGTCGCGGATCGTTTCCACGTACAACAGGATCGCGCGGGTGCGATGGTCGGTGGCGAAGTAGTCCAGCAGATCGGCGAAATCGACATCCAGCGCATCGCCCAGCGACACCACGGCGGAGAAGCCGACCGGCTGGCTCATGCTCCACTCGACGAGGCCGCCGGAAATGGCGCCCGACTGCGAGATCAGTGCCAGGTCGCCGGCCTTCGGAAAACGGCTGGCGAGGCTGGCGTTGAGCCGTGCGTGCGGCGCGATCACGCCCAGGCAGTTCGGGCCGAGTACGCGCAGGCCCTTGTCGCGCGTCAGTGCTTCCAGCTGCGCCGCCGGTGAGCCGGGACCGCTGCCCATGGCGGCGGTCAGCACCACGACCGCGCCGGCGCCTTTTTCCGCCGCTTCTGCCGCGAGTTGGGGCACGGTCGCGGCCGGCGTGGCGATCACCACCAGGTCCGGCGTCCACGGCAGGTCGCGCAGGGAACGCACGGTCGCCACGCCGTCCATCGGCTGCGGATGGCGGTTGACCAGGCCGATGTGTCCCTCGAAACCGGCGGCACGCAGGTTCTCGACCACCGCGCGCCCGACCGAGCGCGCCCGCGACTGGCTGCCTACCACCGCCACGGCGCGTGGCCGGAAGATCGAATCGAGGCGGTAGGTACTCATGCGGGGACGTGGCTCTGCGGATGCCGGCAAGGGTAGCGCGTGGCGCGTGGTGTCGGCATGCGCGCGATCACGCCAGCTTCAACGCATCCGGATACGGCGCAGTATCCGGGTAATCGCCGGCGGCGAGGTGCGACTGGAGGTCGCGCCACCACGCGGGGCGGAACAGTTCGCCATGCATGGCCTTCAGTGCCTTCGCCTGCGTATCGGGCAGGCCGAGGAACTGCGGGAAACGCTCGGGGAAGACATCGCCTGCGTCCACATGGAACCAGGGGCCATCCGACATCTGTTCCTCGTACGTGGTCGGCTGCGGCCAGTCGCGGAAGCGGCAGTCGGCGACCAGCCGAAGCTCGTCGTAGTCGTAGAACACCACGCGGCCGTGGCGCGACACGCCGAAGTTCTTCAGCAGCATGTCGCCGGGGAAGATGTTGTTGCGTGCCATGTCCTTGATCGCCTGGCCGTAGTCGAGCGCGGCGATGCGCGCCGCCTCGGCCTTCTGCTCGCGCAGATACAGGTTCAACGGGCGCAGGCGCCGCTGCACGTAGCAGAGGTGGATGACCAGGTCGTCGCCGTCCTCGCTGAGGCTCTGCCCGCAGCTTTCGCGCAGTTCCCGCAGCAGTTCAGGCGAGAAGCGCGCGCGCGGGAAGCGCAGGAAGCGGAACGCCTGGGTGTCCAGCAGCCGGCCGACGCGGTCCAGGTGGAACACCAGGTCGTACTTGTCCTCGACATCCTGCCGGCTCATCGCCTTCGGATAGGCGAAGCGGTCGCGGATCACCTTGAACACCAGGGGATAGCTGGACAGGGTGAACACCGCCATGACCATGCCGGGGGTGCCGTCGGCATGCACCAGCCGCTCGTCTGGATGCGCGTGGAAGTGATGGAAGAAGGTGCGGTAGCGTTCGGTCTTGCCCTGCTTGGCGCGACCGAGCACCGTGTAGATCTCGTCGATGGGCTTGCCGGGCAGCAGCGAACGCAGGAACACCACCGCATCGCCGACGGTCGCCAGGTCGGCATGGAAATAACTGCGCGAGGTGCCGAACAGGTGCGCCACGTCGCCGCGATGGGTCAGCACCGCTTCCGCCTTCAGCTGGCCGCCCTCGTTGACCAGTGCGATGACGCACGGCGAGAACCGGTGCTCGCCGAAGACGCGCCCGACCAGGTAAGCGCGACGCTCGCGGTAGAACACCGTATCCAGCAGTTCGATGCCGCGCACCGGATTCGCACCCCAGTGCGCCAGGTCGTCCTGCAGGCGTACCGCGATCGCCGCGGCGCAGCGCGTGCGGTGCGCGTAGGGCACGTCGAAACGGTAGTCGCCGAGCATCCGCGCGAACGTATCGGTCGGCCGCTGCTCGGAGACGGCATAACTGTGGCGCGCGACCGGATGGGTGATCGCATCGGTGGGTTCGACGTCCAGCGCGACGAACTCCAGCGCCGGGTCCACGCCACGGGTACGGAAGAACCGCCGGCTCAGCGTGTTGTAGAAGGTCTTGTAGAGCTCGCGGTCGATCTGGCCGCCGATCAGGTGTTCGAAGGCGGCACGTGCCGCGATCCACGGCGCGCGATCGTGCGCGCGCCCGAGCAGCGTGGACTGCAGGCGCAGCGCGCACTCGGCGATGCACTGGTCGTACAGTTCGATGCGTTCGACGGCGTCGGCGCGCGCGCCGGCCCAGTCCATCGTCTCGAAGCGGATCTTGGCGCGCCGCGTGATCTCTGCGAACCGCGCGTGGTAGTCCGCGAAGGCGTCATGGATCAGGCGGGCGATGGCGTCGGGCGCGACCATGCGCCGATGTTAGCCGCCGCACGCTGGAGTCATCGCTCCACCGCGATGCCGGCCTGCTCCAGCAGCCAGCCGCGCACCTTGCGGAAGCCCGGATGCGACAGGCTGCGCTCGGGATAGACCAGGTAGTGCGCGAAGTCGGCCTGCAGCCGCTTCTTCGTCAGCGTCACCAGCCGGCCCGCCTTCACCAGCGGCTCGGCCAGCGTCCAGCGCGCCAGTGCCACGCCGACACCCTGCGCGGCGGCCTGGTGCAGGGTCTCGGTGTCGTCGAACTGCGCCACGTAGCGTGCCGGCGCCTGTCCGCCGAAATGCTCGAACCAGTCCTTCCAGCGATTGGCGGGGTCGCCGAGCAGCGGCAACGTCGCCATCTGGTCCGGCGTCGGTTTGCCGTGCTGCTTCACCAGCGTGGGACTGGCCACCGGCGTGATCCATTCGTGGAAAAGGAATTCCGCGTGCACGTTCGGCCAGCGGCCGCCGCCCAGGCGCAGCGCCAGATCCACCGGCTCGCGTTCGAAGTCGACCACGTGCGTGCTCGACTGCAGGTTGAGGCCCAGTTCCGGATGCGCAGCGAGGAAGGCCGGCAGGCGCGGCACCAGCCACGCCGTGGCCATCGACGGGATCAGGCTGAGCGTGACCGTGTGGTCGTTGCGCAGCGTGGCGCGCCGCAGTGCGTGCTCGATGGTGTCGAGCGGGCCGGAAATCGCATCGAACAGGCGCTGGCCGTCCGGCGTCAGTTCCACCCCGCGCGGCCCGCGTGCCAGCAGCTTGTGGCCCAGCCGCTGTTCCAGCAGCCGCATGCGGTGGCTCAGCGCACTGACGGTGAGGTGCATGGCCTCCGCCGCGCGCGTCAGGTTGCGCAGGCGCGCAGCGGTGACGAAAGCGTCGACCTGGTCCAGCGGCAGCCGGCTCATCTTGAATCCACCTCAAGGCTGGGTTGCGGAGCTTTCGCTTTTTCAGGCTCGATGATGCGCCTACCTTGTCACTCCTTCAAGCCGGATACCGGCGCAACGGAGTCGTCGCATGCAGACCGAGATCAGGAAGCAGTGGTGGCAGCAGCTGGGTGGCATGAGCCAGGGCATGTTGTTCCTGCAGGGCCATGTCGCTCACCCCGGCACCCCGTCGCCAGAACCCACCCACCGGCACCACGCCCACGATGCGGCAGGCCAGGCACGTCATCGCGAAGCGATCCAGCGGCTCAGCGCGCGGCGGCTGCGGGCGATGACCTCGTTGTCGCTGTTCCGGTGAGGCAGCGGTTCCCTCGTTTGTGGGAGCGACGTCAGTCGCGAACAGGTTGCCACGGCGGTTCATCGCGACTGACGTCGCTCCCACACCGATTCCCGCGCTGGACTCAGGCCTTCACGTACACCCAGGCCTCGCGCCCGGATTTCAGGCGCACCTGGACACGCGTGTAGTCGGCGACCTCGTAGCGGTCCGCCGCAGCGAGCTCGTCGGCGCTGATCCGGAATACGGTACCGGCGACTTCATCGGATGGCTCGCCGCTGGGACTGACGATGGGATGGACGCGTTCGCCGCTGGCGGCGAGCACGTCGGGATCGGTGATCTCCACGATCGTCCGCGCGTATCCGGTCATCGCATCCGGTTCGCCGTCGAGCCGGCGGCCGAACGAGGACCGCTGCACGCTTTCCAGCTGCAGCGTGCCGTACGAGAACAGCAGGAGGTCGCGTGGATCGGTCATGGCGGCGTCGCAGTGATCAGGGCAGCGGTGGCATGCTCGTGGAAAACACGACGCCCGGCACAAGGCCGGGCGTCGGATGGTGCGGAAAAGCGGTGGACCTCAGGCCGACAGCGTCGCCAATGCGTCGTTGAACGTCTTGCTGGGGCGCATCGCGGCGGAGGTCTTCGCCAGATCGGGGTGGTAGTAGCCACCGATGTCGAGCGCCTTGCCCTGCGCGCCGTTCAACTCGCCGAGGATCGTGGCTTCGTTGTCGGCCAGCGTCTTCGCCAGCGGCGCGAACTTCGCCTTCAGTTCGGCATTGTCGTCCTGTGCGGCGAGCGCCTGCGCCCAGTACAGGGCCAGGTAGAAATGGCTGCCGCGGTTGTCGAGTTCGCCGACCTTGCGCGCCGGCGAACGGTTCTCGTCCAGGATGCGGCCGTTGGCCACGTCCAGCGCGTTCGCCAGCACCTTGGCCGGCGTGTTGAGGTAGCGCTGGCCCAGGTGTTCCAGCGACGCGGCCAGCGCGAGGAACTCGCCGAGCGAATCCCAGCGCAGGTAATCCTCTTCCAGGAACTGCTGCACGTGCTTGGGCGCGGAGCCGCCGGCGCCGGTCTCGAACAGGCCGCCACCGGCCATCAGCGGCACGATCGACAGCATCTTGGCGCTGGTGCCGAGTTCCATGATCGGGAACAGGTCGGTCAGGTAGTCGCGCAGCACGTTGCCGGTCACCGAGATGGTGTCCTCGCCCTTGCGGATGCGTTCCAGCGACACCTTCATGGCGTCGACCGGCGGCAGGATGCGGATGTCCAGCGCGTCGATGGTGTAGTCCTTCAGGTACCGCTCGACCTTGGCGATCACCTGCGCATCGTGCGCGCGGTCCTTGTCCAGCCAGAAGATCGCCGGCGTCTTGCTGAGGCGTGCGCGGCCGACGGCCAGCTTCACCCAGTCCTGGATCGGCGCGTCCTTGGTCTGGCACATGCGCCAGATGTCGCCAGCCTCGACCTTCTGTTCGAACACGACGTTGCCCGTGTCATCGGTGACGCGCACGGTGCCGTCGGCCGGGATCTGGAAGGTCTTGTCGTGGCTGCCGTATTCCTCGGCCTTTTGCGCCATCAGGCCGACGTTCGGCACGCTGCCCATCGTGGCCGGGTCGAACGCGCCGTTGGCGCGGCAGTCGTCGATCACTGCCTGGTAGATGCCGGCGTAGCAGCGGTCGGGGATGACGGCCTTGGTGTCCTGCAGCTTGCCTTCGGCGTTCCACATCTTGCCGGAGTCGCGGATCATCGC
>Ga0056906_1000529_pt1 | contig 24093 bp, 25 predicted proteins | sample EBPBio122009_DNA_FD_55045 | JGI IMG/M metagenome (GOLD analysis project Ga0056906, IMG submission 55045) | Wastewater treatment Type I Accumulibacter community from EBPR Bioreactor in Madison, WI, USA - Reactor 1_2/2/2009_ DNA | ecosystem: Engineered > Bioreactor > EBPR > Anaerobic-Aerobic >...
CCCGAGAATGTCGAGCTGACCCGCCTCAACCCGAAGTACACCTTCGAGACCTTCGTCATCGGGGCGAGCAACCGCTTCGCCCATGCGGCAGCGACCGCAGTCGGTGAGACGCCCGCCAAGGCGTACAACCCACTGTTCATCTATGGCGGCTCCGGACTGGGCAAGACCCACCTGCTGCATGCCATCGGCCACTACGCCCGCAGCCTCTACCCCAATGTGAAGGTGCGTTATGTGAACTCCGAGGAGTTCACCAACGACTTCATCAACAGCGTGCGCGACGGCAAGGCGGCCGAGTTCCAACGCCGCTACCGCTATGTCGACGTGTTGCTCATCGACGACATCCAGTTCCTCCAGGGCAAGGAGCAGACGCAGGAGGAGTTCTTCCACACCTTCAACGCGCTGCACAATGCCAACAAGCAGGTCGTCGTCACCAGTGACGTCGCGCCCAAGCAACTCGCCGGCATGGAGGAGCGGCTGCGCAGCCGACTCGAGTGGGGTCTTCTCACCGACGTCCAGCCACCCGACCTCGAGACACGGATCGCCATCCTGCGCAAGAAGGCGATCCACGAACGCCTCTCGGTGCCGGACGATGTCATGGAGTTCATCGCGAGCCGGATCTCCACCAACATCCGTGAACTCGAGGGCGCCCTCATCCGGGTGACGGCCTTCGCCAACCTCAACCGCCAGCCGGTCGACCTCGCCCTGGCCGAGATCGTCCTGCGTGACCTGATCCCCACCGAGGGCGGAGAAATCACGAGCGCGACGATCATGGCGCAGACGGCGTCCTACTTCGGGCTCACCCTCGAAGACCTGCGCGGGTCGTCCCGTTCACGGGTCCTGGTCAACGCGCGTCAGATCGCGATGTACCTGTGCCGCGAGCTCACCTCGATGTCCCTGCCCGAGATCGGCAAGGAATTCAACAAGGACCACACGACGGTCATGCACGCCAACAAGAAGATCGGCCAGTTGATGGCCGAGCGGCGCGCGATCTACAACAACGTCACCGAACTCACCGGGCGGATCAAGCAGCAATCTCGCTGAGCCGTGGTCCCCTCCCCACAAGGTCGTTCTCCCCACAGGCAGGTGGCGGTTGTCCACCGCTTTCTCCACGTTTGCTGTGCGGACCGTCCACCGAGTGTGCGCAAACCTGTGGAAAAACCACGCCCACCGCTGCCCCGGAGGCGCGGTGACAGCATTTCGCGGGTTTTGTCCACAATTGCCTGTGGATGGCTGTGGACAACTCGGTGGATCCGGTGGACAACCGGAGACCTCGCCATGGACGCGATGTGAACACCGCGGGGCCGTCAACAACCCAGGGGTCGCCGCCCACATCTGAACCACCGGGTTGTCCACGCGGCGCCACGCGTGCTGACCTGCAGCGACACCTCGTTGTCCACAGGATCCACAACACCGATGACAACGACTAAACCTCCCACTTGGACTCGCCACCCGATGACGAGGTGTGCACGACAACGGGCCCCGGAACCGCCTCGGACGAGTCCTGACCTTCGGGTTCCGTGGGTTGCGGACGTGCACTAATGTCATTCCTCCCCGGTTCGTCAGCCGCCCATCGGCATGCCCCGGGACACGTTCTCCCGCCGAGGCCCAGCCTCGGCTTCGCCTGAACTGGGCGCCGTTGGCGCCGGATTGGTCGGTATGCCGTGAAGTTCCGTGTCGAGCGCGACGTCCTCGCCGAGGCGGTCACCTGGGTGGCTCGCGGGGTGCCCGCCCGACCGTCGGTCCCCGTGCTCGCCGGCATCCTCATCAACGCCGATGCCGAGGGCTCGATCACGCTGTCGGCCTTCGACTACGAGGTCTCCGCCCGCATCACCGTCCCGGCCGACGTGCAGGACGCCGGCACCGTCCTGGTCTTGGGGCGCCTGCTGAGCGACATCTCGCGCAACCTGCCGGCCAAGCCGGTCGAGTTCTCGACGTCCGGCAACAAGGTCGACGTGACCTGTGGGTCCTCCCGCTTCTCGCTCATGCAGATGCCCGAGGGTGACTTCCCGACGCTGCCCACGGCGCCCGAGGCGAGCGGCACGATCGACGGCGGCGCCTTCACCCAGGCCGTCGCCCAGGTGGCCATCGCCGCCGATCGGGGCGACACCCTCCCGATCCTCACCGGCGTGCGGGTCGAGATCGACGGCGACAAGATGACCCTGCTCGCCACGGACCGCTACCGCCTCGCCATGCGGGAACTGCACTGGAACCCGGCCGCCACCGACGCCAACCAGGTGCTCCTCGTCCCCGGCCGGACCCTGCTCGACACCGCCAAGTCGCTCGGCACGACCGGCTCGATCGACCTGGCCTTCGGGAGCGCAGCCGGCGGCGACGGGCTCGTCGGTTTCGAGGCCGGCCAGCGCCGGTCCACCACACGGTTGCTCGACGGGGAGTACCCCAAGGTCTCCTCCATTTTCCCGACCTCCTCCGAGACCGAGGTCGTCCTGGCGACGGCCGAGCTCGTCGAGGCGGTCAAGCGCGTGGCCCTCGTCGCCGAACGCAACACGCCGGTGCGGCTGAAGTTCGGCGAGGGCCAAGTGACCATCGAGGCCGGCACCGGTGACGACGCGCAGGCCTCCGAGGCCGTCGAGGCGACGCTGACCGGTCCGGACCTGGAGATCGCCTTCAACCCCCACTTCCTCCTCGATGGGCTGGGAGCCGTGGGCACGGCATACACCCGGATCTCCTTCACCCAGCCGAGCCGGCCCGCCGTCCTGTCCGGCCAGGAAGAGGCCGACGGGGACGCCGACACGTCCTACCGCTACGTGCTGATGCCGGTCCGCTTCGCCTCCTGACCGAAACTCACCAATAGTGCACATTGGGTATGCCGTGTGCGCACCTCGCAACCACGCGTAGCCTGACCTTCGAAGCCAACCCTCACCACCTCGGGAGTCTGCAATGCAGTTGGGTCTGATCGGTCTGGGCAAGATGGGTGGCAACATGCGCGAGCGTCTGCGCCTGGCCGGCCACGAAGTCATCGGCTACGACATCAACCCAGCGGTTTCGGACGTCAAGTCCCTCGCCGAGTTGGTCAAGAAGCTCGAGGGTCCGCGGATCGTGTGGACGATGGTGGCGGCCGGGCAGATCACCCGCGACACCGTGGCCAAGCTCGCCGACCTGCTCGAGCCCGGCGACCTGGTCATCGACGGCGGCAACTCGCGCTTCACCGACGACTTCGAGAACGAGAAACTGCTCAAGGCCAAGGGCATCGGATACGTCGACTGTGGTGTCTCCGGCGGGATCTGGGGCCTGAAGAACGGCTACGGCCTGATGGTCGGCGGCACCAAGGCCAATGTGAAGCGCGCCATGCCGATCTTCGACGCGCTGCGTCCCGAGGGTCCGCGCGACGAAGGTTTCGTGCACGCCGGCAAGGTCGGTGCGGGGCACTACACGAAGATGGTGCACAACGGCATCGAGTACGGCCTGATGGCCGCGTATGCCGAGGGCTACGAGTTGCTCGCCCGGAAGGACATCGTCGAGGACGTCCCCGGCGCCTTCAAGGCCTGGACCCGTGGCACCGTCGTCCGGTCCTGGCTGCTCGACCTGCTCGTCGAGGCGCTGGAGAAGAACCCCACCCTGGCGGACGTGAGCGACTACACCGTCGACTCCGGTGAGGGGAAGTGGACCGTCGAGGAGGCGATCGCCCTCGACGTGCCGATGCCGGTCATCTCGGCCTCACTCTTCGCCCGCTTCGCCTCGCGCCAGCAGATCAGCCCGACGATGCAGGCGGTCGCGGCGCTGCGTGGCGGCTTCGGCGGCCACCAGGTCATGACGATCGCCGAGGGAATGGCTCTGCGGGTCGGGAAGGCCGAGAAGCCGGCCTCGCGCGCGGCGGCGAAGAAATCGGCATCGGTCAGCACCGCGAAGAAGGCTGCGGCGCCGGGGACGAAGAAGCGGGCCGCCGCCAAGAAGGCTGCCCAGAAGAAGACCGACGGCTGAGGGTCCGGTCGCGCCGCCCCACGTACGGAAGAGGGCGGCGCCACGGACCAGCCCGGACCAGCCCACCCACGGAAACAGATCTCGCGCGGGGACACAGGTATACCTGTGTCCCCGCGCGAGATCTGTTTCCGTCGGCGGCGCGAGCCACCGCGGCATACGCTTCGGCCGTGCACGTGCGACACCTGACCCTCGGAGACTTCCGGAGTTATCCGCGTGCCGACCTGCCTCTGGAGCCGGGCATCACGACGCTCGTGGGGCTCAACGGTCAGGGCAAGACCAATCTGGTCGAGGCCATCGGTTATGTCGCGACGCTGAGCAGCCACCGGGTGGCGACCGATGCGCCGCTGGTGAGGTTCGGCGCGGGGCAGTCGATCGTGCGCGCCGCGGTGGTTCGGGACGGTCGCGAGTCCGTAGTCGAGCTCGAACTGAACCCGGGGCGGGCCAATCGCGCGCGGCTCAACAAGTCACCCCTGACCCGTCCACGCGACGTGCTCGGCACGCTGCGGACCGTGCTCTTCGCGCCCGAGGACCTGGCCCTGGTCAAGGGCGACCCCGGGGAGCGCCGACGCTTCCTCGATGACCTGCTCGTGGCGCGCCAGCCTCGCTGGGCCGGGGTGCGGGCAGACCACGACAAATTGCTCAAGCAGCGAGGGGCGCTGCTGAAGTCCGCACAGCCCGTGCTGCGCAAGGGACGCTCACGGCGTCGAGTGCCCGACGGCCTGGACGAGGTCAGCGAACGGGAGTCGGCCCTGCACACCCTTGAGGTGTGGAATGCCCAACTCGCCCAGGTCGCCGCACCGCTCATCTATGCCCGGCTGCGCCTGGTGCGCGACCTCGGGCCCCACCTGGCGAGCACCTATGACGAGGTCAGCGCCGGCCAGAGTGATGCCCGGATCACGTATCGCGCTTCGCTTCGGGACGAGTTCGCTGCTCGGCTGGCTGCCGGCGAGGTGCCCGAGATCGAGGAGATCCACGCCGAACTGTTGGCGTCCTACGACGCGATGCGCGCACAGGAGATCGAGCGCGGTCAGAACCTCGTCGGCCCCCATCGCGATGACCTCCTCCTCACGCTGGGCGAGTTGCCCGCGAAGGGCTATGCCAGCCACGGTGAGTCCTGGTCGTTTGCGCTGGGATTGAAGCTCGCGGCATACCACCTGCTCCGGACCGACCTGCGGGACGACCCGGTCCTCATCCTCGACGACGTATTCGCCGAACTCGACTCCGGGAGGCGTGAGCGGCTGGCGGCGCTGGTCGCCGACTGTGAACAGGTGCTCATCACCGCTGCCGTGCCCGAAGACGTGCGGATCCGCCTCGGGGAGATCGAGGAGGTGGGCAGTGATGAGTGACCGCGGCGGCCTGTCTCCTGACAACGCCGACACCGCGGGCGCCGCGGGCGCCGCGGGCGCTGCGGGCGCCGNGGGTGCCAAGGGTGTCGGAGGGGACCCGGACACGTCGGATGCTGCCGTCGACGCCCTCGCCCGCGCTCGCGCGGCGGCGCGCGCGAAAGGACTACGGCCCGGCCGCCCCGTGATCCGCCGGGCCAAGGACCTGCCCGGAGCGCCTCGCAGCCGTCCCGGCGACAATGGCCGGGACCCGCGCCTGCTCGGGGACCAGATCGACTCATTCGTCGCTGACCGGGGGTGGAAGGCGGATCTNTCGGTCGGCGCCGTGATCGGCCGCTGGCCCCACATCGTCGGGGACGACGTGGCGGCCCACAGCCACCCGGTGGAGTTCGTCGACGGAGTGCTCACGGTGCGCGCGGACTCGACGGCCTGGGCAACCCAGTTGCGGTTGCTCGCCTCGACCCTCCACGCGCGTCTCACAGGTGAGGTCGGCGAGGGGGTCGTCAGCGAGATCCGCATCGTCGGCCCTTCGGCGCCATCATGGAGCCGCGGCGCCCTGCGGGCACCCAAGGGTCGCGGACCACGGGACACCTACGGCTGAGGAGGCTGCTCATGGCGATGCCGAAGTTCGAGTCGGTGGCGGAGTACGACGCCCACTGTTCGGTCGAGGGACGCGCTGCGCTGGGTGTGNTCCGCTCTCTCACAGCACAATTGGTGAAGGATCCCGAGGAGCGCCTCTCNTATGGCATCCCGACCCTCTTCGTCGGTGGCAAGCGGATCGTCCACATGGCGGCCTGGGCTGAGCACCTCGCGCTCTATCCCGTGCCGCCGAGTCCGCCGGACGATCCGGGCTTGGTGTCGAACCTCGAGCCCTATGTGAAGGGCAAGGGCACGCTCCACTTCCCGTATGCCGCGGGCCTACCCACCGCTGTGCTCGAGCGGGTGCTGCGCGCACACCTGATCCGCGCGGGACAATGGCCGGCATGAGTGAGCAGCCGGTGCTGGTGACCCGTCACGAGGACGACGGTGTCGCCGTCATCACCCTGGACTCACCACACAACCGCAACGCGCTCTCGACGGCGCTCCTCACCCAGTTGCGCGACGCCGTGAACGAGGCCGCGGCCGACGAGTCGCTCGTCGCGATCCTGCTCACCTCGTCCCAACCGGTGTTCTGTGCCGGTGCTGACCTGAAGGAGGCTGCCCGCGTCGACATGATCGAGCAGGCCCGGCGGATCATCGCCGTGCAGCGAGCGATCGTCGTTGCGCCGGTGCCGGTGGTGGTCCGCCTCGACGGCCCGGTGCGGGCGGGTGGGCTGGGTCTGGTCGCGAGCGCCGACCTCGTCGTCTGCTCCGAGGCCGTGACCTTCGCGATGACCGAGGTCCGCCTCGGTCTGGCGGCGGCAACGATCTCGATCCCGCTGCGGGCGCGGTTGGCGCCACGTGTTGCGGCCGACTGGTTCCTCACCGGGCGGACCTTCGATGCTCGCGAAGCCCTCGCGGGCGGGCTCGTCACGCGGGTGGCGGCGCCGGGCGCGATGGACGAGGTCGTCGCGGAGGTCCTCACCGACCTGCGCAAGGGCCACCGCCAGGGCCTCACGAGTACCAAGGCGCTGCTCACCCCGGACCTGTTGGCTGACTTCGATGCCCGGGGCGAGGAGATGGCACGCCTGTCCGGGCTCCTCTTCCACTCGGCAGCCGCCCAGGAACTGATGGCCGCAGCTCTGCGCCGCTGACCACGCACGGGGCTTCGCTCCTCGGCGGGCCGGACGGGGGGCGCCAGCCGTCTGCAGTTGCGCCACCATCCGGGGCATGTCACATGCGCCAAATGGTGGCGCATGTAAGTTGCGCCATCATTTGGCGCAACTGCAGACGCTTGGAAGGCCCTGGGTCAGGGAACGAGCGAGGGCTGGAGGCCTCGCCAGCGAGGGCGGACGGCACATCGGAGGTGGTGGTCGCCCTCACAGCGCTCGCTCACTGTCCAGGTGGCCGCCGCCGGCGCCGCCGCAGGGTCAGTCAACAAGGAGAATTCATGACTCCGTTCGTGTTCGGGTCGCCGAAGTCATCGGCACCCCCGACAGCGAGCATGACGAGATCGAGGGGCCGCAGGTGAGCACCCGGGTCGCCGACCGCATCGCCACCGGGAGCGGCGCCGACCGCCAGATCACCCTGGGCGCCTTCGCCGAGCAGCTGATCTGCGAGGCCAACGCCGTCCTCGACGCCTGACCCCGCACGTCCACACAAACCCGGCAAGAGTGCACTTTCGGTATGCCGTGTGGCTGGATTCGCAGGAGACTCCGGACCCAGCCCCGCGGCATACCTCTGGTCAGATGACGCCCTGGGCGACCATCGCGTCGGCGACCCTGAGATAACCCGCGAGGTTGGCGCCCTGGACGTAGTCGCCGGGGGCGCCATACTCCTCGGCCGTCTCCACGCAAGTGGCGTGGATGGAGCGCATGATCTCCTCGAGCTTGGCCTCGGTCTCGTCGAAGCCCCACGAACTGCGGCTGGCGTTCTGCTGCATCTCGAGCGCGGACGTCGCGACACCGCCGGCGTTGGAGGCCTTGCCCGGCGCGAAGAGNACCTTGGCGTCCTGGAAGATCTTGACCGCCTCGGGGGTGCAGGGCATGTTCGCGCCCTCGGCGACGAGCTGGACACCGTTGTCCACCAACGCCTTCGCGCCCTCCTCGGGGAGTTCGTTCTGGGTGGCGCAGGGCAGCGCGACGTCGCAGGCCACCTCCCAGATCGAGCCACGAGTGGTGTGCGAGACCGCCCCGCCGCGCTCCTCGGCGTAGACACTGAGCCGCTCGCGGCGTCGCTCCTTGACNTCCTTGAGCAACTCGAGGTCGATGCCGTCCTCGTCGACGACATACCGCCCGAGTCCGACACCGCGACGACCCGGCCGCCGAGCTGGTGGACCTTCTCCACGGCATACGTCGCGACATTGCCCGACCCGGAGACGACGACCCGCTTGCCCTGGAAGTCCTCGCCGCGCTCCTGGAGCATGTTCTGGGCGAAGAAGACCGTGCCATAACCGGTGGCCTCCGTGCGCACCTGCGAGCCACCCCACGACAGGCCCTTGCCGGTGAGGACGCCGGCTTCCCAGCGGTTGGTGATCCGCTTGTACTGGCCGAAGAGGTAGCCGAGCTCACGCCCGCCGACGCCGATGTCACCGGCGGGGACGTCGGTGTACTCGCCGATGTGTCGGTAGAGCTCGGTCATGAAGGACTGGCAGAAGCGCATGATCTCGGCATCGCTGCGGCCCTTGGGGTCGAAGTCCGAGCCGCCCTTGCCGCCGCCGATCGGCATGCCGGTCAGGGCGTTCTTGAAGGTCTGCTCGAAGCCGAGGAACTTGATGATCGAGAGGTTGACGCTCGGGTGGAAGCGCAGACCGCCCTTGTAGGGACCGAGCGCCGAGTTGAACTCGACCCGGAAGCCACGGTTGATCTGCACCTCGCCGTCGTCGGTCACCCACGGCACGCGGAAGATGATCTGCCGCTCGGGCTCGCAGATGCGCTTGAGGATCGACCACTGCGCATACTGGTCGTCGCGCCCGGCGATCGGCTCCAGGCTGCTCATGACCTCATAGACGGCCTGATGGAATTCGGTCTCGCCCGCATTGCGCGCCAGGACGGCGTCGAACATCGGCTGCATGCTGGGGTGAAGGGCGTCAGGCATGGGCCTCACGTTAACCACACTCTGCGATGGGTCGGGTCGCGGGCGCACCTGACGCTTGCACCGCCGAGGTGGCTCCCAAGGAGTCGATCCGCCTCATCGTCCGCGAGGTGCCGCGCACCCACTTCGCCGCCGGCGGTGTCACCCTCGCCGAACGCGCCGGCGAGCCCGACCCGAGAGGCTGACTCCGCGGCATACCGATTCCGTGGCTCATGCTCGAGTGACGCACGCAGGAGGGACGCAGCACGCTACGTCGCAGTAGATGTCGGGCGCCGTGCTTGGTGTCGCCTGCTACGTCGCAGTAAGTGCTGCGAATGCGACATCTACTGCGACGTAGCAGGCGAGGCGCACCTACTGCGACGTAGCCGGCTTGCTGCGGCCGGCATACCCCCTCAGCGCCGAAGCGGTATGCCGTGTCGCGGACTCCCGGCCCCACCCCGTCCGCCGCTCGCGTTCCGCACCGGGAAACATCGTTCGCCGCCGGAGCGAGCTCGGGGCGACAGTGGGCACCATGAGCGAGAAGCAGTTCTTCGGCCACATCACCGAGAACCTCTCCCGCGCCGACCGCGTCTCCAGTGCCCTCAAGGCCGGCACCGTCTGGGTCAACTGCTTCTTCATCCGCGACCTGCGCACTCCCTTCGGTGGCGTCGGGGACTCAGGTGTCGGGCGCGAGGGTGGCAACTTCAGCCGCGAGTTCTTCACCGAGCCCAGGGCCGTCGTCATGCAGATCGATCGGACGCTCGCCGACCACTGACGGCGGCCGCCCGGCGCAAGAGGTTCCCCGGCGTGCGGTTGTCGGTGGGCTTCGGCACAGTGGTCGTATGCCGCGCAGCTCGCTCCCGCTCCCCGCTCACCACCCGTGGTGCGCCATCATCCCGCCCTACGTCCTGGAGGCCCTGTCCCAGTCCGGCGACCCCGAGGTCGAGCGGCGAGCCAGGGCAACCCTGCAGCACGACGAGGCGATGCGGGCCGATCGGCGCACCGATCCGAGCGTCCGGATCGGCGAGCCGACCCTGACCGCCGTCGAGCAGCACGCCGCGGCGCCACGCAGCACGGAGGCGCCGAGCCGGGCCATCCACGACTGCGCGACCAGCCGCACCCTGCCGGGGACGCTCGTGCGCGCCGAGGGCGAGAAGCCCACCAAGGACGCCGCGGCCAACGAGGCCTACGACGGCCTCGGGGACACGTGGACCCTCTTCAAGGAGGCCTTCGACCGCAACAGCCTCGACGACCGCGGCCTGGCGATGGTGGCGAGCGTGCACTACGGCACCGGCTATGACAACGCCTTCTGGAATGGCTCGCAGATGGTCTTCGGCGACGGGGACGGCGAGATCTTCCTGGGNTTCACGCGCAGCNTCGATGTCATCGGCCACGAGTTGGCCCATGGGGTCACGCAGTACACCGCAGGACTGAACTATGAGGGCCAGTCCGGTGCCCTCAACGAGTCGATCTCCGACGTCTTCGGCTCCCTGGTCAAGCAGCACGCGGCCGACCAGTCGGCCGCGGCGGCCGACTGGTTGATCGGCGCCGATCTGCTCGCCCCCGGCGTCAAGGGCCGGGCGCTCCGGGACATGCANCACCCCGGCACGGCCTACGACGACCCGCGGCTGGGCAAGGACCCCCAGCCGGCGCACATGGACGACTTCGTCGAGACCACGGCCGACAACGGTGGCGTCCACATCAACTCCGGGATCCCCAACCGTGCCTTCGTGCTGGCTGCGCTCGAGTTGGGCGGCAANGCCTGGGAGTCGGTCGGCCAGGTCTGGTACGACGTGTTGACCGGCGACATCAAGGCCGACTGCGACTTCGCGACCTTCGCCGCGCTCACCATCGCCGCCGCCAAGGCCGTCGACGCCGAGACGCACACGGCGGTCAGCAACGCGTGGCAGGGCGTCGGGGTGGACCCGGCGAAGGCGCGCGCCCCACGGGCCCGCAAGCGCCCCACCCGCACCGGCGCGCCCAACAAGAATGCCAAGGTCGTCGTGCGCCGCACCGGCGGCCTGGCCGGCCAGGTGCTCCAGCGAGAGGTGCTCCTGCGGGAACTGCCCACGGAGGACTGCGAGCAGTGGCAGGCCCTGGTGGCGACCAGGGCCCTGGAGCGGGCGTCGCTGGAGCAGACCCGGACCCACCCGGATGCCTTCACGTATGAGGTCGACGTGCCGTCCCGTGGCGTGCAGGTCGCGATCCCGGAGGTGGGGCTCTCGGACGACCAGCGCACGTTGATGGACCGCACTCTGCTGCCTCCCCGGGAGTGATCGGGGGCTGTTCGGAAATCGCCACGAGGGCCCCCGCCAGGACCCGGGCGACGTATCGGGGCACACGACGCCTCGCGTTGAGCCAGAAAATGGCCCTCACGGCCCGTCAGAGGGCACGTCTGGTCCGCGCCGACCGTTAGAATATTGAGCAGTTGAACCTCCACGCCCGCGCAGCGGACCCCCGCTGACGGGCGTGATCCGTGAGTGACGAAGGAGCATCGTGGCCGACCAGCCCGAGACGCAGTCCGACCCGACGACCCCCGGCACCGCACCGACCCCCTCGCCTGACTCCCCGGCATACGACGCCAGCGCGATCACCGTCCTCGAGGGACTCGAGGCGGTCCGCAAGCGCCCGGGGATGTACATCGGGTCCACCGGTGAGCGGGGCCTGCACCACCTGGTCTGGGAGATCGTCGACAACAGCGTCGACGAGGCGCTCGCCGGGCATGCCGACACCATCGACGTGACCCTGCGTGACGACGGCAGCGTGCGGGTCAAGGACAACGGTCGTGGCATCCCCACCGACATCCACCCGACCGAGAAGGTGAGCGCGGTCGAGCTCGTCCTCACCCAATTGCACGCCGGCGGCAAGTTCGGTGGCGGCGGCTACAAGGTCAGTGGTGGCCTGCACGGTGTCGGCTCCAGCGTGGTCAACGCGCTGTCCACCCGCCTCGACGTGTGTGTGCGGCAGAAGGGCTACGCCCACCGCATGACCTTCGACCACGGCGTGCCGACCGGCCCGCTGCAGCGGCAGGAGGAGACCGACAAGACCGGCACGACGATCACCTTCTGGGCGAACCCGGACATCTTCGAGACCGTCGAATACGACTACGAGACGATCCGCGCGCGCTTCCAACAGATGGCCTTCCTCAACAAGGGCCTGAGGATCAACCTCGTCGACGAGCGCGTGCCGGCCGCAGAGGTCGAGGCCGCCGAGCAGGAGGTCGACCTCGACGGGGTCGCCGCCGACATCACCGAGGTCGCCAAGTCCGACGACGACAACGGCGGCTCCGGCCAGGTGACCAAGGCGCGCAAGGCCTCCTATCGCTACGAGGACGGGCTCGTCGACTACGTCAAGCACCTCGTCGGCTCCAAGAAGTCCGACCCGGTCCATCCCGAGATCATCGACATCGAGGTCGAGGACGAAGCGCGCTCGCTCAGCCTCGAGATCGCGATGCAGTGGACCAGCGCCTACAGCGAGTCGGTCCACACCTATGCGAACACGATCAACACCCACGAGGGCGGCACCCACGAAGAGGGCTTCCGTGCGGCGCTGACCAAGCTCATCAACGACTTCGCGCGCAAGCAGAACCTGCTCAAGGACAAGGACGACAACCTCACCGGGGACGACGTCCGCGAGGGTCTGACCGCGGTCATCTCGGTCAAACTTGCCGAGCCGCAGTTCGAGGGTCAGACCAAGACCAAGCTCGGCAACTCCGAGGTCAAGGGCTTCGTCCAGCGCGCGATGACCGACTCCTTCGGCGACTGGCTGGAACGTCACCCCAATGAGGGCAAGGAGGTCGTCCGCAAGGCGGTCCAGGCCGCGACCGCGCGCCTGGCCGCCCGCAAGGCCCGGGAGGCCACCCGCAAGCGGGTGCTCGAATCCGGCGGCCTGCCCGGCAAGTTGCGCGACTGCCAGTCCAAGGACCCGGCCGTCTCGGAGGTCTTCATCGTCGAGGGTGACAGCGCCGGCGGCTCCGCCGTGCGTGGGCGCAACCCGCACACCCAGGCGATCCTCCCGATCCGCGGCAAGATCCTCAATGTCGAGCGCGCCCGCCTCGACAAGGCGCTGGCCAATCAAGAGGTGCAGGCGCTGATCAGCGCCTTCGGCACCGGCATCGGTGAGGACTTCGACCTCGACAAGGCGCGCTACCACAAGATCGTGCTGATGGCCGATGCCGACGTCGACGGCATGCACATCCGCACCCTGCTGCTCACGCTGCTCTTCCGCTTCATGAAGCCGCTCATCGAGGCCGGCTACGTCTATCTGGCCCAGCCGCCGCTCTATCGGCTCAAGTGGAGCAACGCGGCGCACGAGTTCGCCTTCACCGACCGCGAGCGCGATGCCCTCATCAAGGAGGGCCAGGGCAAGGGTCGGCGCCTCCCCAAGGAGAACGGCATCCAGCGCTACAAGGGTCTGGGCGAGATGGACTACTCCGAGTTGTGGGAGACCACGATGGACCCCGACCACCGGGTGCTCCTCCAGGTGACCCTCGACGACGCGGCCGCGGCCGACGAGATCTTCTCGGTCCTCATGGGTGAGGACGTCGAGTCGCGCCGCTCGTTCATCCAGCGCAACGCCCGCGACGTCCGTTTCCTGGACATCTGAGCTCGCCCGGTATGCCGCGCACCTCGCCTCCCGCTGGGAGCCGGCCCCGCGGCATACCACCCCAAAAACCTTGTGTCCGGCAACTGGACGGTATGGCAACCACATTGCCGGACGCACCACGAAAGGTAAGGACCACGCATGAGTGACGACGACACGACCGGCACGATGCCGCCGGAGACGGATCGNGTCGAGCCGCGCGATCTCAACACCGAGATGCAGCAGAGCTACATCGAGTACGCGATGTCGGTCATCGTGTCGCGCGCGCTGCCCGATGTGCGCGANGGCCTCAAGCCCGTGCACCGNCGNGTNCTCTATGCCATGTGGGACGGCGGNTACCGGCCCGATCGNGGCTTCAACAAGTGCAGCCGCGTCGTCGGCGACGTCATGGGTCAGTACCACCCGCACGGTGACTCGGCCATCTACGACGCCCTCGTGCGCCTNGTGCAGGACTGGTCGATGCGTTACCCGCTCGTCGACGGGCAGGGCAACTTCGGCTCCCCCGGTGACGACCCGGCCGCTGCCCCGCGATACACCGAGTGCAAGATGGCCCAGCTCTCGGTCGAGATGGTCCGCGACATCGACCAGAACACCGTCGACTTCAAGCCGAACTACGACGGCAAGACCCTCGAGCCCGAGGTCCTCCCGAGCCGCTTCCCCAACCTGCTCGTCAACGGCTCCAGTGGCATCGCCGTCGGCATGGCGACCCAGATCCCCCCGCACAACCTCGTCGAGGTGAGCAATGCCGCCCAGTGGGTGCTCGAGCACCCCGACGCCAGCCGCGAGGAGACCTTCGAGGCCGTCAGGCGCGAGATCAAGGGGCCGGACTTCCCGACCGGCGCCCTGATCATGGGTCAGCGTGGCATCGACGATGCCTACCGCACCGGTCGCGGATCGATCATCATGCGGGCGGTCGTCCAGGTCGAGGAGATCCAGGGCCGGCAGTGCCTCGTCGTCACCGAGTTGCCCTACCAGGTCAACCCGGACAGCCTCGCCCAGAAGATCGCGGAACAGGTCAGGGACGGTCGCCTCTCCGGCATCGCCGACATCCGCGACGAGACCTCGGGCCGCACCGGTCAGCGCCTCGTCATCGTGCTCAAGAAGGACGCCGTCGCCAAGGTCGTCCTCAACAATCTCTACAAGCACACCCAACTCCAGACCAATTTCGGCGCCAACATGCTCGCCCTGGTCGACGGCGTGCCGCGCACCCTGCCGATCGACGCCTTCATCCGGCACTGGGTGGAGCACCAGATCCAGGTCATCCAGCGGCGCACGGCATACCGCCTCGACAAGGCCGAGAAGGACATCCACATCCTGCGCGGCCTGCTCAAGGCGCTCGACATGCTCGACGAGGTCATCGCCCTCATCCGGCGCAGCCGCACGGTCGAGGCAGCGCGTGACGGACTGATCGAGCTGCTCGACATCGACGAGGTGCAGGCGCGCGCCATCCTCGAGATGCAGTTGCGCAAGCTTGCCGCCCTCGAGCGGGAGAAGACGATCGCCGAGCATGACGAGCTGCAGCGCCTGATCGACGACTACCAGGACATCTTGGCCAAGCCGGGCCGGCAGCGCTCGATCGTGTCCGACGAGCTCGCCGAGATCGTCAAGAAGTTCGGCGACGAGCGCCGCACCCAGATCGTGCCCTTCGACGGTGACATGTCCATGGAGGACCTCATCCCCGAGGAGGACGTCGTCGTCACCATCACGCGTGGCGGCTATGCCAAGCGCACCCGGGTGGACCAGTACCGACTCCAGGGCCGCGGCGGCAAGGGTGTGCGCGGCGCGAGCCTTCGCGGTGAGGACCTGGTCGAGCACTTCTTCGCGACGACCTCGCACCACTGGCTGCTCTTCTTCACCAACCTGGGCCGGGTCTACCGGGCCAAGGCGTATGAGCTGCCGGATGCCGGCCGTGACGCCAAGGGCATGCACGTCGCCAACATCATGGCCTTCCAGCCCGGTGAGCAGATCGCCCAGGTGCTGGCGCTCAAGGACTATGCCGCGGCGCCCTATCTCGTGCTCGCCACCAAGGCCGGCGTGGTCAAGAAGACACGTCTGACCGAGTACGACAGCCCCCGCTCCGGTGGCCTCATCGCGGTCAACCTGAGGGACGGCGACGAACTCGTCGGTGTCGACCTCGTCTCCGCCGCCGATGACCTGTTGCTCATCTCCCGCAAGGGAATGTCGGTGCGCTTCCACGCCACCGATGCCCAGCTCCGGCCGATGGGACGCTCGACCACCGGCGTGACGGGCATGAAGTTCAAGAGCGCGGACGACGAGCTCCTCTCCATGTCGGTGATCCGCGAGGGCGAGGACCCGGACGTCTTCGTCGTCTTCGAGAACGGCATGGCCAAGCGCACCGCGTCCTCGGAGTGGGATGCCAAGGGGCGTGCCACGCTCGGCGTGAAGGTCGCCAACCTGACCGACAAGAACGGCGACCTCGTCGGCGGGCTCACCGTCGACGAGAACGACCAGGTTCTCGTCGTCTTCGCCAAGGGCAATGTGGTGCGGATGGCCGTCAAGCCGGTGACCCGCCGAGGCCGCAACACCCAGGGCATGGGCTTCGCCAAGCCGGGCAAGGGGGACTCGGTCGTCGCCGTCGCCCGCAACGTCGAGCGGTCGGCCGAGGATGACCTCGATGACGTGAGTACCGTAACGTCGGACACCGAAAGTCCTACCCCCGGGACTGACGACGATGGAGGTAAGGCGTGACCCCCGGTGACTCCACCGAGCCGATGACCAGCACTGGGTCGGCGGGCTCATCCCTCCCCAAGTTCCCCACNCGNCCCGAGGACGTCNNGGCGCACCGCGCGGCAGTCAAGGCCGAAAGGGCAGCCCAGGAGTCGACCGCCGCTGCGGCTGTGAAGGCGTCCGCCGCTGNCCCTGCCTCTGCGCCGGCAGCCCGGCCCGCCNCCGCGGCTCACCCGGCCGAGCAGCGTCCCACCGGGCCGCGACCGGCTGAGCCACAGGCAGCGCGCCCGGCAGCCGGAGGCCGACGGGTCCGGCTCACCCTGTCGCGCNTCGACCCGTGGTCGGCGCTCAAGATGAGCTTCCTGCTNTCGGTGGCCCTGGGCATCGCGATGGTCGTGGCAGTTGCCGCCCTCTGGCTCCTGCTCAANGGCATGGGCGTCTTCGACCANGTCAACAACCTGGTCGGCTCGATCATCCAGGACGGTGACAAGAAGTTCGACATCATGGACTTCGTCGGCTTCGGCCGCGTGGTCTCACTGTCGATCGTCTTCGCCGTCATCGACGTCGTCATCTTCACGGCGATCGCCACCCTGGGCGCCTTCATCTACAACGTGTCGGCCTCGCTCGTGGGCGGCCTCGGGTTGACCCTGACCGACGACTGACCACCCTCCCGACGGTATGCCGTGTGCTCGCCGTGAGCACACGGCATACCGTTTTGGTGGGGTGAGCGAGCGTGGGGTAACCTCGGACGTCGCGTCCACCGCTTGCCGGTGGGGCGCCACCGGATCGGTGACGGGCCTATAGCTCAGACGGTTAGAGCGCTTCCCTGATAAGGAAGAGGCCACAGGTTCAAGTCCTGTTAGGCCCACCATCCGACCATCCACGCCAAGAGGCGCCGGCAACGGCGCTGATACCGTGGAGACGCCAACGCCAGGGAGGGCCCCATGAAAAAGTTGCTCATGCTCGTCGCCGCCGCAGCCGGCGCCGTCTTCGTCCGCAACAAGATGCAGCAGGGCAAGGCCGACAACCAGCTCTGGGCCGAGGCGACCAAGCCGTCGGACCGGGACAATGCCTCGACGACGTTCCCGCACGGCGGCACCAGCAACTGATCCACCCAGTTCCATCCAGTCCGGTCGACACGTGTCCTCCGGCACGGGGCCTTGGCGCAATTGGTAGCGCACCTGCTTTGCAAGCAGGGGGTTAGGGGTTCGAGTCCCCTAGGCTCCACCATCCGCGCGACTCGCTGCGCGAGTCCGCGCGCCTGTCGGATCCCAGTGGGCCCACCCTAGGCTCCACCATCCGCGCGACTCGCTGCGCGAGTCCGCGCGCCCGAAAGCACGACACAACCTCGCGTTGTGACGACCTGATGTCGTCCGCTCGTGAACCCCACGACATCAACTCGACAGGTGTCGAGATGATGCGCTCACCGTGGGCCGACCGGCATACGCCGATGTGAGCCGTGCCACACGCCGGGTTCCACAGGGTTCGACGAAGATTCGACAGCCCGCACGGCCACTCCGTAGGCGTCGTCCACAGGCCGATGACGGATCTGACAAATGATCACGAATCGGATACGTTGAAAGTCCCCTGAGATTCGCCGTGGCACGTTGCGCTTCCGTGTGCTTGCCCCTGTCAGGCGATCGGCAACGCAACAAAAGGATGCTCCATGACTGCGGTGAGTCCGCGCCTCGATGGGCCTGCGCCCGTTTCGAGCACCCTCACTGTCGGTGACCTCGAGGCCGGCCGATTCACCGCCGAGCAACTCGAGGCCTACGTCCCCCAGACCCGCGCCGAGGCCCGTGCTCTGATGGCCGCCAAGGCCGCCGTCGAGAACCCGACCCGCCGTTCCCGCGCCGCCCAGCGCGAGGCGGCACGTCACCGGTCCACCCGCGGGGCAGCCCGTCGGGAGGTCGCCGGCCGATCCTTCACCCGCCCGCGCCAGGCCGTGGCCCTGCTGGCCCTCACCGGTGTCATGGGTGCCGCGCAGGCGACCGCCAGCGCGGGATCGAGCCCCGGTGCGGATGTGATCGCCGCCCAGGCCACCGGCCTGCTCTCCTTCGTCACACCGTCGGCGCAGCCCGAGGCCGCCTCGCGGGACAATGTCCGTCCCGCAATCGAGCAGAGCATCGAGTCCGAGCCCCTCGATGATGTGACTGTCTCCGCCGCCGAGACCGACGCCCGTCGTGCTGAGGCCGTCGCCGCCAAGGTTGCCGTCCTCGCCGAGCAGGAGGCCGCCGCCAAGGCCGCCGAGGAAGCCGCAGCCGCAGCCGCCGCGCAAGCAGCCCAGGACGCGGCTCGCGCCGCCGAGGAGCAGGCGCGGGCAACGGCCAACTGGCCGCTCGTTGCTCCCCTCGTCGCCCCGGTCATCTCGGGCTTCGGTGGCCGGATCCACCCGGTCTACGGCACCTACCGCATGCACACCGGTGACGACTTCTCCATGGCTGCGGGGCCAACGTCGCCGCGGCCGCGGCAGGCAAGGTCGTCGAGTCCGGCTGGGGTGGCGGCTACGGCAACCGCATCGTGATCGACCACGGCACCGTCGACGGCGTCGCCTACCGCACGACCTACAACCACCTCTCGAGCCGCACCGTCAACGTCGGCCAGACGGTCACGACGGGCCAGAGCATCGGCTTGGTCGGCACGACCGGCACCTCCACCGGCTGCCACCTCCACTTCGAGGTCGAGCGCAACGGCACCCTCGTCGACCCGGCCAACTACCTCTGAGGTCCTCGCCGCACACCGCGCAGGCGAAAGGGCCGGTCACCCACACGGGGTGACCGGCCCTTTCGCGTATGCCGGGTGGCTCAGCCCTTCGCCTCGTCGGCCTTGTCCTCGGCCCAGTCCTTGGCGTTGGTCCAGGCGTCGCCGGCCGCGTCGGTGCTCTCGTCGACCGCGTCCTCGACGGCATCGGTCGCGTCCGCGGCCTTGTCCAGGGCGGTGTCCGCCGCGTCGTCCGCCGCGTTCTTGAGGTCCTCCACCTTGTCCTTGGCCGCGTTCGCCGCCGCCGCGGCTTTCTCCTTGGCGGCGTCGGCAAGGTTGGCCACCTTGGCCCCCGCGCCCGGGGCCGTGCTCGGCGGGGCGTAGGGCGTCGCCGTGGCCCACGGGTCCGGCTTCGCCGTGCTCTTGCGGTATGCCGCGACCGCCGCTCCCGCGGCGAGCGCACCGAGGAGGAGCACCCACTTGCCGCGGCCCTTCTTCTTGGCCGCGGACTCGCCCTTGAGGACCGAGTAGGCGTCCGGCGCATTGTGCGCGGCCTCGGTGGCGGCACTCTTGGCGGCGACGGCGCCAGCGGCCACCGTCGCGATGGCCTGGGCCACCTTGGGGAGCACCTCGTCGACGAAGGTGTCCTTGGCGGACTCGACCTTCGGCGCCGCATACTCCGCGAAGTCGTGCGCCTTGTCGCGCGCCGTCGCGGCAGCGTCCTGGGCCTGGACCCGGGCCTCCTGGGCACGCCCCCGGGCAACGTCGGCCGCGTCCTGCGCGCGACCCTGGAACTCGGTGGCCTTGTCGGCGGCGGTCGCGGCGTGGTCCTGGGCCTTCTCGAGGCCCTCGGCGAATGCGGCTCGCGCCTGCTCGGTCTTGCTCTGGGACTTGAACACGTGGTGCTCCTTCGGTCGCGATCGTTCGAGATCTCCGGACCCTGTCCAGGGTCGGTCCGAACTCCATCCTGCCAAATCGCCCTGCGTGCGTGCGCTTTGGGTGTGCGGCGTCTGGGTCCGATCGTCGCGGGCTCGACACGGCGGGCGTGGAAGAATGGACCGCATGAAGGCAACCATCACCACCAACCACGGCCCGATCGTCATCGACCTCTTCGAGCACCAGGCGCCCAAGACCGTCAAGAACTTCGTCGGTCTGGCCAAGGGCGAGCTCGACTACAAGGANGACGCGGGTCGCACCAACCCCACTCCGTACTTCGACGGCCTGATCTTCCACCGGATCATCCCCAACTTCATGATCCAGGGNGGCTGCCCGCTCGGTCAGGGTTTCGGCGGCCCGGGCTACACCTTCGACGACGAGATCCACCCCGAACTCGCCTTCGACAAGCCCTACCTGCTCGCCATGGCCAACGCCGGCAAGCGGATGGGCAAGGGCACCAACGGCTCGCAGTTCTACATCACCACCGTGCCGACGCCGTGGCTCAACGGCAAGCACACCATCTTCGGCGAGGTCTCCGACGCCGCCTCGCGCGCTGTCGTGGACGCCATCTCGGCGGTGCCCACCGGTGCGAACGACAAGCCGGTCGAGGACGTTGTCATCGAGAAGGTCGAGATCGAGGACTGACACCCCAAGCCCCCTTGCCTCCGCGGGATCCGTCGCTACAGCGACGGATCCCGCGGACGCAAGGGGCGGCGGTGGTGAGGAGAGCGCATGAGTGAGCCCACGGCATACCCCCCGGTCGGCGAGTCGGCAGGGCCACCGGTGTGCCCGCGGCACCCCGAAACGGTCGCCTACGTGCGGTGCCAGCGCTGCGGGCGACCGACCTGCCCGCAGTGCCAGCGACCCGCGGCGGTCGGCATCCAGTGCGTCGACTGCGTTGCGCAGGGTGCCAAGCAGGTGAGGCAGGGGCGCACCGTCTTCGGCGGGCAGGTCGCCGTCGGGCGACCGCTCGTCACGCTCACCATCATCGGCCTGTGCGCTGCGGTCTTCCTCGGGCAGAAGGTCGTGCCCGGCCTGACCAATGACATCGCCTTCGTCCCCGCGCTGGGGAAGTCCGAGCCGTGGCGCTTCCTCACGGCCGCCTTTGCGCACAGCCCGACGATGATCCTGCACATCGCCTTCAACATGTATGCGCTGTGGATCATGGGCACCTACCTCGAGCCGCTCCTGGGTCGGGCCCGCTTCCTCGCGGTCTACCTCGTAACGGCCCTGGGTGGCTCGGTCGGCTACCTCCTGCTCGCGCCCCCGCTCACCCTCCTNCAGATCCACCTCGGCCAATCGGGCGCCTGGATCACGCCGACGGTCGGAGCCTCAGGCGCGGTGTTCGGCCTCTTCGGCGCCTTCCTCGTGCTCAATCGGCGGCTGGGTCGGTCCTCGGCCGGCATGGTCGCGATGATTGCCATCAACGCCGTGCTCGGATTCGTCATCCCCGGCATCGCCTGGCAGGCCCACCTCGGTGGCCTGGTGACCGGTGTGGCCGCCGCCGCGATCATCGGCTACACCGGCCACCGTCGCGATCCGCTCGCCGCGGCCGCCACGCGCGGAAACCAGCACGTCCACTGGCTCGGCCTGGGTTTGCTCACCCTCGCGCTCGTGCTNNCCNCGATCGNCAAGTACGCCCTGACCAACGGCTACAGCTGAGGTTTTCCACAGGNTTATCCCCGGTTGGGGACAAATGACAGCNGTGTCATTANGACCCAGACGTCAGCGCCGGTTNGTCAGCGCCACCGGGTCGTCATGAGGAAGCCGGCCATCATCAGCGCGAAACCNGCGCCGAGGTTCCAGCGGCCGATCTGGGGCACCGGATATTGGTGCACCCCCGAGATGTAGTAGGTCGCGACCCAGAGCAGGCCGAGCACCATGAGCGTGACCATGACCGGGGCATACCACCGCGGGTTCGGCTGCTGGGTGGGCCGGTTCGCGCTGCGCGGCGGGGTGTAGGTGGGCTTGTCACGTCCCTTGGACTCGGGCACGGGGGACTTCCTTTTCTCGCAACGGCATGATCTCGCCTAGCGTAGACAGTGCCGCACCGCACGACGAGCAGGGAGGACCGGTATGCCGCAGGGCGCACCTCGTCACGCCTCCCACCAGGCGCGTCGGTCCCGGGCCTTCCTCGGGATCCGCCCGACGACCTGGTCCATCCTCGTGCCCGTNGTCGCGCTCCTTGCCGGGGCCCTCTTCGCCACGAGCAGCACGGCCGCTGCCGGTGGGTCGTTGCGCTACGACAACGACTCGATCGCGGACCTCATCCGGCGCGGCACGGCCGCCAACGCCGACAACACCGTCAAACTCGACGCCCTCCAGGCGCAGGTCGACGCCCTGACCAAGTCGTCCTCGACGGGCAGCACGGACGTGGAGCGNCTCAAGGTCGAGGCTGATGCCCTCGCGTCATATGCCGGCCGCACCGAGGTCACCGGTCCTGCCGTCGAGGTGACCCTCAACGACAGTCCGCTGAAGTCGCACGAGCTCCCCACGGGCTTCAGTGTCGACGACATCGTCGTGCACCAGCAGGACGTCCAGGCCGTCGTCAATGCGCTCTGGCAGAACGGCGCCGAGGCGATGATGCTCATGGACCAGCGGGTGATCGCGACGAGCGCCGTNCGGTGTGTCGGCAACACCCTGATCCTCCAGGGTCGGGTCTACTCCCCGCCCTATGTCATCACCGCGATCGGCGACGTGCCCGCGATGCGGGCCGGGTTGGAGGGCGACAAGCAGGTCCGGATCTATCGCGAGTATGTCCAGGCGGTCGGCCTGGGCTACCAGGTCCGGACGCGCACGAAGGCCGACTTCCCGGCATACGCCGGCTCGATCACCCCGCGGTATGCCGTGGCCAAGCCCTCGTGACGATGCAGACCGGGTTGGGGCGCCTCCCCGGCCCTCGCTCGGTCAAGGCGATCCAGGCCCTGGTGCTCGTCGTCGCCGTGATCGCCTTCTGCTTCCTGTGGCTCTTCCCACGGATCAGTCCGTTGATGCCCTGGGGCGACAACACGGTCGACAATGGAGCGCAGTCCCCATCCTCGATTGCTCCCATCCAGCCCGGAGGCCCGCTGTGACGCGCATCCTCGTCGTCGACAATTACGACTCCTTCGTCTTCACGATCGTCGGCTACCTCGAGCAACTCGGGGCGACCTGCGTCGTCCAGCGCAACGACGCCGTGGGCACCGACGAGGCGGCGGACTACGACGGGGTCCTGGTCTCCCCGGGGCCGGGCACGCCCGAGGAGGCCGGCGTGTCGATGGCCATGATCGAGGCCTGTGGCGAGCGGGCCCAGCCGATGCTCGGTGTTTGTCTGGGTCATCAGGCGCTCGGTGTCGTCTTCGGTGCCACGGTCGGTCGGGCCCCGGAGTTGCTGCACGGCAAGACCAGTCAGGTCCTCCACCACGGCCAGGGCGTCCTCGAGGGGCTGCCGCAGCCCTTCACCGCGACCCGCTACCACTCACTGACGATCGATCCGCCGACCCTGCCGGAGGAGTTGATCGCGACCGGGCACACCGACAGCGGCATCATCATGGCGGTCCAGCACCGCCGACTGCCCCTGCACGGTGTGCAGTTCCACCCCGAGTCGGTGCTCACCGAAGGCGGGCACCGCCTGCTCGCCAACTGGCTGGCCGTGTGTGGCGACGACGAGGCGGTCGCCCGCAGTGCGGGGCTCTCCCCCTTGCTCACCCACTGACGACCCCGGTCAGTCCACCTAACTGGGGCTCACCGACGGTGACGGCGACGCCGGGGTGGGTGTGACCGACGCTGACGGGGTGGGCGTCGCGCTCGCCGAGGGGGTGGGCGTCGGCGGGCTCGCCTGGGCGATGGTGATGAGCACGACGCTGGCCGCGTCCACGACATCTCCGGCCTTCTTGTCCTGCTCGAGCACGGTGCCCTCAGCCGCATCGGCGGTCTGCTTGTAGGCCGATTTCGGCGTCAGCCCTGCCTCGGTGAGCAGGGTGAAGGCTTCGTTCTGGGTCTTGCCGACGAGGTCGGGGACGGTCACCTGACCCGAGGACAGCTTGAGGGCGACCGCCGTGCCCGGCGCAACGGCGTCTCCGGACGCCGGCGAGCTCGACACGACCTGCCCCTTCGGCTTCTTGGTGTCGTTCTCCGGCGTGACCTCACCGACGGTCAACCCGAGGTCGCCGAGCACCTGACGGGCCTCCGCCTCGGTCTTGCCGACCAGATCGGGGATGGTGACGGCCTCCGGTCCGGCGGAGACGACGAGCTT
>Ga0056906_1000533_pt1 | contig 23719 bp, 20 predicted proteins | sample EBPBio122009_DNA_FD_55045 | JGI IMG/M metagenome (GOLD analysis project Ga0056906, IMG submission 55045) | Wastewater treatment Type I Accumulibacter community from EBPR Bioreactor in Madison, WI, USA - Reactor 1_2/2/2009_ DNA | ecosystem: Engineered > Bioreactor > EBPR > Anaerobic-Aerobic >...
GAACCCCACGAAGATGTTGATGACCGCCAACCGCCCCTTGCCCGATGTCGCCTTCGAGTCCGCCGCGATGGCGCGCGCCCTCGACTGGGTCGGCATGGAGGGCATCGCCTTGCCGGTGCGCCTGTCCGATCGCGGTCTGCAGGCGGCCGCGCGCGTGGACGTGGGCGTCAACCTGCGTGATCCGGAGCGCCGTGGCATCCACATGTCGCGCCTGTACCTCCAACTGCAGCAGGCCCTGCCGCAGGCACGGCTGGACGCACTCGGGCTGGACACCTTGCTCGAAGGGCTGATCGAGTCGCAGCGGGGCGCCGCCGATCGCGTGCAACTGGTGCTGCATTACGACCACCTGCTGGAGCGCCCCGCACTGGTGAGCGCCAATGCCGGCTGGAAGCGCTACCCCGTGCAGTTGCGCAGCGAACGCGACAGCGAGGGCAGCCGCCACTGGCTGTCGGTCAGCGTGGAATATTCCAGCACTTGTCCGGCTTCCGCAGCGTTGTCGCGCGAACTGAATGCCGAAGCCTTCATCGCCGCATTCGGCGACGGAAACGTCGATGCCGATGCCGTACGCGATTGGCTGGCCGGCAATGGGGGGCTCGCCGCCACGCCGCATGCGCAGCGCAGCATTGCCGAGGTTGAGGTCGAGCTGGCCGATGGCTTCGACCATCTGCCCGTCGCGGCCCTGGCCGATGCGCTGGAGCAGGCGCTCGGCACGCCGGTGCAGACCGCCGTCAAGCGCGAGGACGAGCAGGCCTTTGCCAAGGCCAATGCCGAGAACCTGATGTTCTGCGAGGATGCCGCCCGTCGCGTCGGCGCAGCGCTGTCGGCGTTGCCGTGGCTGCGCGCCTGGCAGGCCAAGGTCTCGCATCTGGAAAGCCTGCATGCGCACGACGCGGTGGCGCGCGTGGCCGGCCGCAACGACTCCGAGGACTGAGCGCGCCCACTAGCGGCCTTCCTTGGCGGATGGCATTGGTTGCGGGTCGTGCGGGCATCGTGCCGCGGCGCGGGATGCCCGGGCCATCGATGTCGATCAAGGCGCAGTGCGCATAACGCCGAGGCTTGCCGGCCTATCCCGGCGGCAGCACCAGCAGCGGGTCGATGCGCGTGGAAAACCACGTCATCCCCCAGTGCAGATGCGGCCCGGTCGAGCGGCCGGTCGAGCCGACGGCGCCGATGACGTCGCCCTGTTTGACGACATCGCCCACCTTCGCGTCCAGCCGCGACAGGTGCAGGAAGTTGCTGCCGATGCCGTGGCCGTGGTCGATCAGCACCGTGCCGCCGGTGAGATAGTAGTCAGGCTGCGCCAGCACCACGATGCCGTCGGCCGGCGCGCGGACGGGCGTGCCGGTGGCCGCGGCGATGTCCATGCCCGAATGCGCGGATTTCGGTGTGCCGTTGTAGATGCGCTGGTTGCCGAAGCGCCCGCTGATCCGCCCCTGCACCGGCCAGATGAAGGTTTGCGCGAAACCTGACTGATCGCTGTCGTCCTCGCGGGCGGCGGTGACCTGCGCGTTCTCGCGGGCGATGCGTTCGGCGATTGCCGGTGGCGGGTTCACCGTGGCCGGCGGCACGCCATTGATGCGCTGGATCGGCCAGTCGCGCGGGGTGATGGCGATGTCGGTGGTCTTGGCGGGGCTGCCGGATGGCTGGATGCTGACTTGCACCGGGCCTTTTTCGTCCCGGCCGACGCCGAACACGAAGCGGCCCTGCGCATCGACGCGCAACTTGCGTCCGCCGACGCGCACATCGCTGCCTGGCCCGGCATGACCGATCACCATCGCGCCTTGCGACACGCGCGTCGGCAGCGGGGTATCGACTGGCGTCGTTAGCGCGGAGGCGTGGCTGGCGAAGAACAGCAGCGAAGCGAGCAGAGCAGGTCGAAGCGGCATCATCGGGCGAATTGCAGGCGTTGGCCCCCAGCTTGTCCGACCAGGCGTGAACCGTCCCAGACCTGCAGGCCATTGACCCAGGTGCCCGCGATGCGCGAGGCAAACGTGTGCCCTTCGAAGGGCGACCAACCGCATTTGGAGAGGATGTCGCCGCGTTCCACGGTCAGCGGACGGTCCTCGACCATCACGAGATCCGCGAAATAGCCTTCGCGCAGGAAGCCGCGCTCGGCGACGTCGAACAATTGCGCCGGCGCATGCGCGAACTTCTGCACCACCTGCGCGCGGGTCAGGCGCGCTTCGTGCACGTGCTCCAGCGCGACCTGCAGCGCGTATTGCACCAGCGGCAGGCCGCTCGGGGCCTTGGCGTAGGGTTGCTGCTTTTCCTCCCACGTATGCGGGGCGTGATCGGTGGCGAGCACGTCGATCACGTCGTTCGCCAGCGCGGCGATGAGCGCCACACGGTCGGCCTCGTCCTTGATCGCCGGGTTGCACTTGATCTGGTTGCCCAGGCGCGCGTAATCGGCACGGGCGAAGTGCAGGAAGTGCACGCAGGTCTCGGCGGTGATGCGCTTGCGGCTGCCGTCGGCGCGGATCATCGGGCCACGCTCGAACAGCGCCAACTCATCGGCGGTGGAGATGTGCAGCACATGCAGGCGAGTGTCGTGTCGGCGTGCGAGTTCCGTCGCGAGCGTGCTGGATTTCAGGCAGGCCTCGCGGCTGCGGATGTCCGGGTGGTGCTCAGGCAAGAGCGCATCGCCATGTTTCGCCTGGAACTCGGCGAACCTGGCATCGATCATCGGCGTGTCTTCGCAATGGGTGATGATCGGCACCGGCGTCTCGCGGAAGATCGCGTCCAGCGTGTCCGGATCGTCCACCAGCATGTTGCCGGTTGAGGCGCCCATGAACACCTTGATGCCCGGCGCGGCCTTGGGGTCCAGCGCGCGGATGGCGTCCAGGTTGTCGTTGCTGGCGCCGTGGTAGAAGCCGTAATTGCCCCACACGCGGCCCGCTGCGAGTGCGTACTTGGCCTCCAGCGCGGCGCTGTCGAGCGTCGGCGGATTGGTGTTGGGCATGTCCATGAAGCTGGTGATGCCGCCGGCCACCGCGGCCGCGGACTCGCTGGCCATGTCGCCCTTGTGGGTGAGGCCGGGTTCGCGGAAGTGCACCTGGTCGTCGATCATCCCCGGCATCAGCCAGCGGCCTTCGGCATCGACCACGGTTTCACCGGGCTTGGCGGCCAGGGCGTCGCCGATCAGCGCGATGCGGTCGCCCTCGATGCGCAGGTCGGCTTCGTATTCGCGGCCTTCATTGACCAGCCGGGCGTTGACGATGAGGGTCGAGGTCATGGGAATCCTGGGTCAGTGGCGGGGCGGAACGGGGTCGTGCCCGCCGGGGTGGAGGGGGTGGCAGCGGCCGATCCGCCGGGCGGCCAGCCAGCTGCCGCGCAGCGGCCCGAAACGCTCGATCGCCCCCATCGCGTACTCCGAGCATGTGGGAGTGAAACGGCAGCGCTGGCCGAGCATCGGGCTGATCCAGCGCTTGTATCCGCGCAGGCAAATGATGAGAAGTCGGGAAATCACGAGGCTTGGACGCAAAAATGCGGGATAATGTCACGCTTGCCCGGGGAAGATGCCTAGGCTATAACAGCCCGCTTCCCCGGCTCAAGGAACTTCAAGGAACCGCTCGTGGCCGTAAAGAAACCCGTCAAGAAGACTGCAGCCAAATCCGCCAAGCCCGCTGTGAAGCCGGCAAAACCCTCCGGAAAAGCCGGGGTCAAGGCGGCGGCCAAGCCCGGCAAGGAAAAGAAGCCGATAGTCCCGGCCAAGAAGGCGGCTCCGGCCAAGAAGGCAGTTCCCGTCAAGAAGGCGGTCCCAGCCAAGAAGGCGGCTCCGGCCAAGAAGGCGGCTCCAGCCAAGAAGGCGGNNCCGGCCAAGAAGGCGGTCCCGGCCAAGAAGGCGGTCCCGGCCAAGAAGGCGGTCCCGGCCAAGAAGGCGGTCCCGGCCAAGAAGGCGGCTCCGACCAAGCAGGCGGCCCCGGCCAAGAAGGTTGTGCCGACTCCGTCAGCGGTCGTGTCGCGACACTCCCCCGCACGGACCGGTCCCGTGGGCAAGATAGCGCGCGCCGTCGTGGCCGGCCCCAAGGCCGAGCTGCCCAAGGGAAAGGCCAGGCAGGTCGACTATGCCGTGGACGAGATGACCGGCCGCCCGGTGCTCCCGGCCGGCTACAAGCCGTCCGCGAGCGAGGAATACATGAATCCGTTGCAATTGGAGTACTTCCGCCAGAAGCTGATCTCGCGTCGCGAGGAGCTGGTGGAGGAGTCCAAGCAGACCATCGAGAACCTGCGCGATGAGGTGCGGGACATCGGAGACGAGGCCGAGCGCGCCAGCCGCGAGACCGAGAACGCGCTGGAACTGCGCACCCGCGACCGCTACCGCAAGCTGATCAACAAGATCGAAAGCATCATCAAGCGGGTGGACGAGGGCGATTACGGCTATTGCGTCGATACCGGCGAGGAAATTGGCCTGGACCGTCTCGAGGCGCGTCCGCAGGCCGAGCGCACCATCGACGCGCAGGAGCGCTGGGAGATCCGGCAGAAGCAGCAGGGCGATTGAGCCGCTGTTTCACGAATCCCTTTATCGAAAACCCCGCCGAGGCGGGGTTTTCGTTTGATGCTCGATGCGGGTCGGGATCAGGCGCCGTCCGCGGTGAAGCCGACCTTGCGATGGGAACCGTCGCAGAAGGGCTTGTTGGCCGAATGGCCGCAGCGGCACAGCCAGGTCCGGGTCGTGCGGTCGACCGTGTGGCCGGTGCCGGTCACGACCTCCAGATTGCCGGTCACCTCTAGCGGGCCATCCTTCTGCGGCGCCACCTGCAGCGGGCCGTCGCGCGAGGCTAGCGCCTCGGAGGCCTTCGGCGCGCGTTCGCCACTGGCGGTGAAGCCGCCTTCGGCATGGCTGCCGTCGCAATGCGGCTTCTGCTTCGACAGCCCGCAGCGGCACAGGGTGGCGCGCAGCCCAGCGTCCTCACCGGCGATGCGCAGTTCGGCGTGGAAGGCCAGCGGGCCGTCCTCGCGCATGCGCACCTGGTTCACCAGCGGCGCCGGCTCCTGCGGGCCGCCATCGGTGCGCTCGTAGGTGATGGCGCCGGAGGGGCAGATGCGCGCGATCATCGCGGCCTCGTCGGGCGACACGGCATCGGGGTGGATCCATTCGCCCTCGACGTTGGGCACGAACACGTCCGGATGCGTCAGGACGCAATTGCGCGAATGGATGCAGCGCTCGCCATCGAAGTGGATCGTGATGCCGCGACCGCGGACGGTTTCCTTGGCCATGTTCGTCTCCCGAGGCAATTGGCTCGAGTCTACGCCCGCGCCAGGTCCGGGCGGCTACTGCAGGTCGCGCAGGTCCAGCCGACGCAGCTTCGGGGCGAGGCGTGCGGCCGATGCCGCGACGCCGATGGTCACGCAGCCACCCAGCACCACGGCCGGCACCAGGCTGAGCAGTCGTGCCATCGAGCCGGCGTAGAACGCGCCGAGTTCATTGGAGGAACCGATGAAGATGCTGTTGATCGACGACACGCGCCCGCGCATCTCGTCGGGCGTGGCGAGCTGCAGGATGGTCGAGCGGGTCACCACCGACACGCCATCGCACACGCCGGACAGCAGCAGGAACAGCAGCGACAGCCACAGCACCTCGGACAGGCCGAAGCCGATCATGCACAGCCCGAAGCCGGCGACCGCGAACAGCAGGATGCGTCCTGCGTTCTTCTGCAAGGGATGCCGCGCCAGCCACAGCGCCACCGTCACCGAGCCCAGCGCCGGTGCGCCGCGCATCAGGCCCAGCGCTTCGGGCCCTGCGTGCAGGATTTCCTTGATGAAGGCCGGTGCCAGCGAGATCGCGCCGCCGAACAGCACCGCGAACATGTCCAGCGCCAGCGCGCCCAGCACGATCTGGTGGCCGAACACGAAGCGCAACCCTTCGCGGATGCTGGCGAATACCGGCCCATGCTGCATCTGTCGCGGAGGCTCGGTGACCTGCATCATCGCCAGTGCCGTGACCGCGCCGGCACCGAACACGGAGGCCACGGCATAGGCACTGTCCGAGCCGGCCCAGCCGACCAGCACGCCGCCGATCGCCGGACCGAGCACCAGGCCGGACTGGAAGATCACGCTGCCCAGGCTTGCGCCCCGCACGAACTGCTCGCGCTTGAGCACCCGCGCGAACAGGGCGTTGTAGATCGGCCCGAGAAAGGCGCGTGCGCAGCCGCCAAGCGCGATCGCGGCATAGATCGGCCAGATGTGCGCCTCGACCGAGCCGTAGCGCGTCAACGCCCACAGCGCCAGCGCCGTCAGGGCAAGCAGCGTGCACGCGGCCATGCCCAGCTTGCGTCGCGGCAGGGTGTCGACGAGATACCCGGCGAACGGCGCGACGCAGAAGAACGGGATGACTTCCGCCAGGCCGATCAGCGCCAGCGAGAACGGGTTGCGGGTGATCTCGTACACCTGCCAGCCGACGGTCACCGCGACGATCTGGTAGCAGAGCATCGTGCTGATGCGATAGGCCATCAGCCAGCGGAAGCCGGAGTTGCGCAGCAGCGTGCCGACGGTATCGGCGGGCAGCGGGACGGGCGGTTCTGGGGGCGCGAGGTCGCCGGGTGAGCGTGGGCGGCTCATCCGCCCGGGTCAGCCTTGCGCCGCCGCAGCGCGCTCGCGGATGAAGCCGAGCAGGGCGGCGAGGCCATTGCTACGGGTGGGCGAAAGGTGCTTGGCAAGGCCGATTGCGGCGATGTAATCGGGTGCGGTCGCGAGGATCTCCGCCGCCGGGCGACCCGAATACACGCGCAGCGCCAGATAGATCAGCCCGGAGACGATGGCCGAATCGCTGATCGCGCGGAAATCGAGCCGGTCCGCATCGCCTTCGCCCACGATCCAGACGTTGGACTGGCAGCCGTGCAGGCGGAATTCGTCGGTCTTGAGCGATTCGGGCAGGTCCGGCAGCTTGCGACCGAGGTCGATCAGGTACTGGTAGCGCTCGGACCAGTCGCCGAACAGGGCAAACTCGTCGGCGATGGCGGCCTGCGCTTCGGCGGCGCTGGCTTCGAGTGGGAAGAAGGCGTCGCTCATGCCTTCCTCACCCAGCGCACGCCCTGCGGCGTGTCTTCGAGCAGGATGCCTTTGACGGCGAGTTCATTGCGGATGGCATCGGCGCGGGCGAAATCGCGGGCCTGCTTGGCGGCGATGCGCTCATCCACCAGTTGCTGGATGCGCGTGTCATCGTCGCTGGAGGCACCGCGCGAGAACCACTCGGCCGGCGATTGCTGCAGCAAGCCCATGGCGAGGCCCGCACCGAGCAGCGCGGACTTCGCCTCGCGCCGGGCTTGCATCGAATCCGCCTTGCGCGCTTCGCCCGCCAACCGGGCGATTTCGGCCAGCGCCGCCGGCGTATTGAGATCGTCGTCGAGGATGTCCTCGATGCCCTGCGGAATCACCGCTTCGGCATCGGCATCCTCCAGATCCCGCAACGTCCCGTACAAGCGATCCAGCGTGCGGATGGATTGTTCGATCAGCCCCTCGCTCCATTCCAGCGGCTGGCGGTAGTGCGCGGACAAGAGCGCGTAGCGCAATGCCTCGGGCGGATGTGCACGGACGAGGTCATGGATTTTTTCGATGTTGCCCAGCGACTTGCTCATCTTGGCGCCGCCGAAGTTCAGCATGCCGTTGTGCAGCCAGACACGCGCGAAGGTCTTGCCGCCATGCGCGCACTCGCTTTGCGCGATCTCGTTCTCGTGGTGCGGGAACTGCAGGTCGATGCCGCCGGCGTGGATGTCGATGGTCTGGCCCAGGTGCGCCGCGGCCATCGCCGAGCATTCGATGTGCCAGCCGGGGCGGCCACGGCCCCAGGGCGAATCCCAGCCCGGCAGATCGTCGGTGGAGGGCTTCCACAGCACGAAATCGCCCGGGTCGCGCTTGTAGGGCGCCACGTCGATGCGCGCGCCGGCCAGCATCTCGTCCGGATCGCGGCGCGAGAGCTTGCCGTAATCGGCGTAGCTCGCCACCGAGAACAGCACGTGGCTTTCGGCGGCATAGGCATGGCCATCGGCGATCAGTCGTTCGCACATCGCGACGATGTCGGCGATGTGGTCGGTGGCCGCGGGCTCCATGTGGGGTGCAAATTCGCCATCGACGCCCAGCGCGGCCATGTCCTCGCGGTAGGCGGCGGCGAAGCGGTCGGTGATGGCGCTGATCGGCGTGCCGGCTTCTTTCGCCGCCGTGTTGATCTTGTCGTCGATGTCGGTGATGTTGCGCGCGTAGCGCAGGCCGCCATGGCGGCGGCGCAGCAGGGCCGCGAGCACGCCGAACACCACCGGGCCGCGCGCGTTGCCGATGTGCACGTAGTTGTAGACGGTCGGGCCGCAGACGTACATCGTCGGGCTGGCCGGGTCCTGCGGCTGGAACGGCTCCAGGCGGCGGGTCAGGGTGTTGTGGAGATGCAGGCTCATGCGTTTCCTTGCGTGAGCGGCAATTCTAAGGCCTGCGGGGGGGCGTCTTGTGGCCCGGCCCCGCCCGTGCGACCATGCGCGCCTCATGAAAGTCCTGACCGCCTCCGCCGACTTCGCCTATCAGTCCGCCGCCTGGATGGCCGCGGGCATGACTTCGCGTGCGCGCCGACTGAGCGAGTATTGACCGCCGGCCCGGCCTGCCTTGTCGCAGCATCCCGAAACCCGGCCCCAGTGCCGGGTTTTTCGTTTTCCGATTTTCCACCACGCCCACTCGACCCATTGCCATGAAGCATTTCCTCAACACTCAGGACTGGACCCGCGCCGAGATCGACGCGGTGCTGCGCGATGCCGCCTATTACAAGGAGCACAGGTTCGGCGATGCGCTCAAGGGCAAGGGCGTCGCGCTGGTGTTCTTCAACTCGTCCCTGCGCACGCGCACCAGTTTCGAGCTGGGCACCTTCCAGCTGGGCGGCCACGCGGTGGTGCTGCAGCCGGGCAAGGATGCATGGCCGATCGAATTCGACCTCGGCACGGTCATGGATGGCGAGGCCGAGGAGCACATCGCTGAAGTGGCGCGGGTCTTGTCGCGCTACGTGGATCTGATTGGCGTGCGCGCGTTCCCGAAGTTCGTCGACTGGTCGATCGACCGGCAGGACCGCGTGCTCAACGGCTTCGCCAAGTATTCGACGGTGCCGGTCATCAACATGGAGACCATCACCCACCCCTGCCAGGAGCTGGCGCATGCGCTGGCGCTGCAGGAGCACTTCGGCACCGATGATTTGCGCGGCAAGAAGTACGTGCTGACCTGGACGTATCACCCGAAGGCGCTCAACACCGCGGTCGCCAATTCCGCACTCACCATCGCCACCCGCATGGGCATGGACGTGACCCTGCTGTGCCCCACCGAGGACTACCTCCTCGACGAGCGCTACATGGATTGGGCCAGGCAGAATGTGGCCGAGAACGGCGGCTCGCTTGCCGTCAGCCACGACATCAACAGCGCGTATCGAGATGCGGACGTGGTCTATGCCAAGAGCTGGGGCGCGTTGCCGTACTTCGGCAACTGGGAAAAGGAAAAGCCCATCCGCGATGAGTACAAGCACTTCATGGTCGATGAAGAAAAAATGGGGCTGACCAACAACGGCGTGTTCTCCCATTGCCTGCCGCTGCGCCGCAACGTGAAAGCCACCGACGGCGTGATGGATTCGCCCAATTGCATCGCCATCGACGAAGCCGAAAACCGCCTGCATGTGCAGAAGGCGGTCATGGCCACGCTCGCCCACCAGAACGACTGATTCCACGACCGCATCCAGGAACCGACATGACCGAAAAGAACGAGAGCCGCGACATCGTCCTGGCGTTTTCAGGCGGGCTCGACACCAGCTTCTGCGTGCCTTACCTCAAGGAGCGCGGATGGAACGTGCATACCGTGTTCGCCGATACCGGCGGCGTCGATGCCGAGGAGCGCGCCTTCATCGAAGCGCGCGCCGCGGAGCTGGGCGTGGCCTCGCACGTGACCGTCGATGGCGGCCCGGCGATCTGGGAAGGCTTCGTCAAGCCGTTCGTCCGGGCGGGTGAGGGTTATCAGGGCCAGTACCCGCTGCTGGTGTCGGACCGCTATCTGATCGTCGATGCCGCCTTGGCGCGCGCGCATGCGCTCGGCACCAACGCGATTGCCCACGGATGCACCGGCATGGGCAACGACCAGGTCCGCTTCGACCTGGCGGTGAAGGCGAGCGGCGATTACCGCATCGTCGCACCGATCCGCGAAATCCAGAAGGAACACACGCAGACCCGCGCGTACGAGCAGCAGTATCTGGAAGAACGCGGCTTTGGCGTGCGCGCCAAGCAGCAGCAATACACGATCAACGAAAACCTGTTGGGCGTGACGCTGTCCGGCGGCGAGATCGACCATTGGCAGGCGCCGGGCGAGGAAGCGCGCGGCTGGTGCAAGCCGCGCAGCGAGTGGCCGGCTGCGCCGCTGCAAGTGACGCTGAAGTTCATCGATGGCGAGGCCGTGTCCATCGATGGCGAGGCGATGGAAGGCGCGGCCTTGCTGGGCAAGCTCAACAGGCTGTTCGCCGAATACGGCGTTGGCCGCGGCATGTACACCGGCGACACCACCATCGGACTCAAGGGCCGTATCGTGTACGAAGCACCCGGCCTGATCGCGCTGCTCACCGCGCATCGCGCGCTGGAGGAGGCGGTGCTCAGCAAGCAGCAGAACCGCTTCAAGCCGGAGATCGCGCGCAAATGGGTGGAGCTGGTGTACGAAGGTTTCTATCACGATCCGCTGAAGGCCGATCTCGAGGCTTTTCTTGCTGCCAGTCAGCGCAAGGTCAACGGCGAGGTGGTGCTGGAAACCCACGGCGCGCGCGTCGATGCCGTGGAAGTGCGTTCGCCGCACATCCTGCACGCCAAGGGTGCGACCTACGCGCAATCGGCCGACTGGGGCGTGGAAGAGGCCGAGGGCTTCATCAAGCTGTTCGGCATGAGCAGCACGCTGTGGGCGGAAGTGAACCCGGAACGCTGATGCGCGACGCCATCCTCAAGCATCTCGCTGCGCTGGTGTCGTTCGACACCCGCAACCCGCCGCGCCGGATCCCGGCCGAAGGTGGGTTGTTCGCTTACCTGTGTGACCAGTTGACCGGCTTCAAGGTTGAAGTTGTCGATCATGGCGATGGTGCGGTATCCCTGTTCGCCGTGCGCGGGCAGCCGCGCGTTCTGTTCAACGTGCACATGGACACCGTGCCGGATTCGCCGGCATGGAGCAGCGATCCCTTCGTCTTGCGTGTCGAAGATGACCGCGCGATCGGCCTTGGTGCCTGCGACATCAAGGGCGCGGCGGCGGGCCTGCTGGCGGTGGCGCAAGCGACCGAGGGTGACATGGCGATGCTCTTCAGCAGCGACGAGGAAGCCAACGATCCGCGCTGCATCGCCGCCTTTCTGCAGCGCGAGCACGGGTTCCGCGACGTGGTCGTCGCCGAGCCGACCCGTTGCGAAGCGGTGCTGGCACATCGCGGCATCAGCGCCGTGCGCATGCAGTTCCATGGCGCGGCCGGTCATGCCTCCGGCGCCCAGGCGATGCATGCCAACGCCTTGCACCAGGCCATGCGCTGGGGCGTGCGTTCGCTCGAGCATGTCGAGGCGCATGCGGCGCAGGAATTTGGCGGACTGAAGGGGCTGCGCTTCAACATCGGACGCGTGGAAGGCGGGATCAAGGCCAACGTGATCGCCCCGGCGGCAGAAGTGCGCTTCGGCTTCCGCCCGCTGCCCTCGCAATCGATGGACGAACTGCATGACCAGTTCCGCGGCTTCGCCGATGAAGGCACGGATTACGAGGAAACCTTCCGTGGCCCGTCACTGCCTGCCGGCGACGCGCGCGACGCGGAGAACCGCCGCCGCGATGCCGAAGCCCTCGCCGAATGGCTCCAACTACCCATCGGGGATGCCGTCGATTTCTGGACCGAGGCCTCGCTGTTCTCGCAGGCTGGCCTGAACGCCATCGTCTACGGCCCCGGCGACATCGCCCAGGCCCACGCCGCCGACGAATGGGTGGCGCTGGATCAACTGCAGCGCTACGCCGATTCCATCCACCGCATCGTTTCCACGTCTCCGCAATGAATCTTCAAGTCCACGACCCGCAAACCCGGCAGACCATCGTCCGCCTGCTCTCGAGCATGGCCGGCGCGAAGGAGATCAGCCAATACCTCAAGCGTTATTCGCAACTGGAGGCCGCGCGCTTCGCGGTGGTCAAGGTCGGTGGCGCGGTGCTGCGCGACGATCTGGAGGCGCTGACCTCGTCGTTGGCGTTCCTGCAGGACGTGGGCCTGACGCCCATCGTCATCCACGGCGCCGGACCGCAGCTGGACGAGGCGATCGCCGCCGCCGGCATCCGCAAGGAGACGGTCGGCGGGTTGCGCGTGACCCGTGCCGACACGCTGGCCATCGTGCGCAAGGTGATGCAGGCCCAGAACCTCGCGCTCGTCGAGGCGCTGCAGGCACGGGATGCACGTGCGACGTCGATCGTGTCCGGCGTGTTCGAGTCCGCGTTGATGGACGAGGCGATCTACGGGCTGGTGGGCGAGGTGGAACGCGTCGAACTCGCACCGATCCGCGCCAGCCTGCAGGCCGGATCGATTCCGGTCATCGCCAGCCTGGGGGAAACGGCGGGCGGGCAGATCGTCAACATCAACGCGGACTATGCCGCCAACGCGTTGGTACGCGAACTGCAGCCGGACAAGATCGTGTTCCTGACCGGCACTGGCGGGCTGCTGGACGAGCAGGGCAAAGTCATCGATTCGATCAATCTGTCGAGCGACTACCAGCGCCTGATGCAGGCGGATTGGGTCAACGGCGGCATGCGCGTCAAGCTGGAACAGATCAAGTCCTTGCTCGACAGCGTCCCGCTGTCCTCGTCGGTGTCGATCACCCGGCCGGGCGAATTGGCGAAGGAGCTGTTCACCCACAAGGGTTCGGGCACGCTGGTGCGGCGCGGCGAGCGCGTGCTGCGCGTCGAGTCGTGGGATGGGTTGGATCTGCCGCGTCTGCGCGGGCTGATCGAGTCGGCCTTCGGCCGCCGGTTGCTGCCCGAATATTTCGAGCGGACGCCGCTGCTGCGCGCCTACGTCAGCGAGAACTACCGCGCAGCGGTGATCCTGACCGGCGACGGCCCGCAGCCCTACCTCGACAAGTTTGCCGTGCTGGACGATGCGCAGGGCGAGGGTCTCGGACGCGCAGTGTGGGCACTGATGCGCGAGGAAACACCGACGCTCTACTGGCGCTCGCGCCGCTACAACCCGGTCAACGTCTTCTACGATGCCGAGGCCGACGGCAGCTTCCGTTCCCAACCATGGAAGGCGTACTGGTTCGGGCTGGAGGATTTCGATGCCATCCGCACCTGCATCGAGGATGCGCTGGCGCGTCCGGTCACCCTGGAGGAGCCGGCATGAGCAAGAAGAGGATCGGGTTGGTCGGCGCGCGCGGCTACGTGGGCGAGGAGCTGGTCAGGCTGATCGACGCGCATCCGGGTTTCGAGCTGGGTTTCGTCTCCTCGCGGGAACGCGACGGCCAGCGCGTCGTCGATCATGTCGCCGGCTTCCGCGGCCAACTGCGCTATCGCGACATCGCCCATGATGTCCTGGCCGACGAAGACGTGGATGCCTACGTGCTCGCGCTGCCGAACGGCAAGGCCGCGGCGTGCATGGCCAACATCCATGCCCGCGACGATGCCTCCGTGGTCGTCGACCTGTCCGCCGACTACCGATTCGACGACGGCTGGTACTACGGCCTGCCGGAATTGACGCGTGATGCCTATGCCGGCCAGAAGCGCATCAGCAATCCGGGCTGCTACGCCAGTGCGATGCAGTTCGCCATCGCGCCGATGCGTTCGCGGCTGACCGGGCCGGTGCAATGCTTCGGCGTGTCCGGCTGGTCCGGGGCGGGCACCACGCCCAGCGACAAGAACGATCCGGAGCTGCTGCGCGACAACCTGATGCCCTATGCGCTGAGCGGGCACCTGCACGAGCGCGAAGTCGGGCGCCACTGCGCAACCGTGGAGTTCATGCCGCATGTTGCGCCGCATTTCCGCGGCTTGTCGGTCACGGCCAACCTGCACCTGGACGAGGCGATGGCGCTGGAAGAGGTGCGTTCGGCCTATCGTGACTTCTATGTGGGTGAGCCCCTGGTTCGCGTGGTGGATGATGCGCCGTGGACCTCGCGCATCGCCGGCCGCCACCATGCGGAGGTCGGCGGTTTCGCCCTGTCGGAAGATGGCCGGCGGCTGGTCGTGGTCAGCGTGCTCGACAATCTGCTGAAGGGCGCCGCGACGCAGGCGTTGCAGAACCTCAACCTGACCTTCGGCTTCGACGAGCTCGAAGGCATCCCGATGGAAGCCGCCGCATGAGCAAGCTGTTGTGGCAGAAGCAGGGCGTCGCGGTCGATGCCGACATCCAGGCATTCCTGGCCGGTGACGACGTCATCCTCGATCGCCAGTTCATCGCCTACGACATCCGCGCCAGTCGTGCGCATGCCGAAGGGCTGCAGCGCATCGGCATCCTGGCGGCCGATGAGCTGCAGGCCATCGTGCGCGAGCTCGATGTGCTGGACGATGACATCGCGCGGGGCGATTTCGTGCTGGACGAGCGCTGGGAGGACATGCATTCGGCCATCGAGGATCGCCTGACCGAACGCCTGGGCGACATCGGCAAGAAGATCCACACCGGTCGCAGCCGCAACGACCAGGTGCTGGTGGCGACGCGGCTGTGGCTGAAGGACCAGGTGGCCGAAGTCGCCGCCTTGTGCATCGATGTGGCCGCCATCGCGCTGCAACGCGCGCAGGCCGAACGCGATCTGCCGATGCCGGGCTACACCCACCTGCAGCGCGCGGTGGTGTCGAGCGCCGGCATGTGGTGGGCGGGCTGGACCGAAGCCTTCATCGACAACGCCGAGCGTGCGCGTGCGACGCAGGCATGGGTGGATGCGAATCCGTTGGGCACCGTGGCGGGCTACGGCGTCAACCTACCGCTGGACCGCGATCACACGACCGAAGCGCTCGGTTTCGCTCGGATGCAGGTGTCGCCGCTGTACGCGCAGCTCTCTCGCGGCAAGTTCGAGCTGGCCGCGCTGGAATCGCTCGGCAGCGCGATGTTGGACCTGCGCCGCATCGCATGGGACCTCAGCCTGTTCACCACGGGCGAATTCGATTTCGTGCAGCTTCCCGCGCAGTACACCACCGGCAGTTCGATCATGCCGAACAAGCGCAATCCCGATGTCGTCGAGCTGATGCGCGCGGCCTATGCGAGCGTCGCGGCGGCAAAGATGGAGATCGAGCAGCTGATGTCGCTGCCGTCGGGCTACCACCGCGACCTGCAGTTCGGCAAAGGCGGCCTGGTGCATGGTTTCCTGCGCGGGCTGGGTGCGCTGCGCCTGTTGCCTGGCCTGCTGCAGGCGCTGGAATGGAAGCCGGACAGGATGCGCGCCGCGCTCGAGCCTTCCATGTACGCCACCGATCTCGCGGTCGACATGGCGCGCCAGGGCGTGCCGTTCCGCGATGCCTACCGGGAAGCCGCCAAGCCGGAGCGTTGGGCCGAAGGCGATCCAGCCGGCAGTCTGGCCGCGCGGGTGTCGCCGGGCGGGGCAGGGGACGACCGTTCATCGCTGCTGCGTGCGCGCCTCGAGGCCTTGCGCGGCGGTTGAAACCGCGCGATCAAGGATGCCGCGCAGTCAGGGCGTGCGACCCTTCGCCAAGCCTTCGAGCGTGATGCGGATGTCGATCTCGTCGCTCACCATCGGCAGGGCCACGTCCAGTCCGAAGTCGGAGCGCTTCACCCGGGCGGTGGCATCGAAGCCGATCGCCGGCGCCTGGTACATCGGATGCATCGCCGCGCCGTTGAGCCGCGCGTCCAGTACTACTAGCCGGGTGATGCCGCGGATGGTCAATTCGCCATGCACCCGGAAGCGGTTGCCCACGCCCATGCGCTCGACGCGGGTGCTGCGGAAGGTGACCTTCGGGTATTTGCCGGCATCGAAGAACTTGGCGCCACTGAAGTCGGCATCCAGCGCTGGCACGCGGGTGCGGATGCTGCGCGTGGGCATCGCCACTTCGATCAAGGACCGGGTCGGATCGGTGGCGTCCCAGCGCAGGACGCCGCTGGCCACGTCCACACTGGCCGACGGATTGGACAGGCCAAGGTGGTTCCAGCGAAAGTCCACCTGGGTATGGGCCGGATCGATCGCGTAATCGACGATCTGCGCGCGGGCCGGGGTGGACAGTGGAGCGGCGGCCAACAGCAGGCTGGCCAGCAGGATGCGAAAAGGTGGGTATCTCGAAGGGACTTGCGTGGCCCGGTCTCATTCCATCGCCAGCCGGGCCGCGAGGATCAGCAGGACGGTCGCGAAGCCGCGCTTCAGCAGTGCGCCCGGCACTTTCGAGGCCAGCCGCGCGCCCAACGGCGCGGTGACGATGCTGCCTAGGCTGATGCCGATGAAGGCGGGCAGGAACACGTGGCCCAGCAGCATCGCGTTGTCCAGGCCGCTGGGCTGGGCCGCGTACAGCAGGGTGCCGAGCACGGTCACCGGCAGGCCGATCACGGTTGAGGTGGCCACGGCGGTGGCCATCGAATGCCCGCGGCTGTCCAGGAACGGCACCATGAACACGCCGCCGCCCGCGCCTATCAGGCTGCCGGCCACGCCGATCAAGGCGCCGGTGCCGCGATAGCGCGCGGCTGATGTCTGCACTGGCGCTTCGCTGCCGGCACGCGTCGGACGCAGCATGCCGATCGCCACGAATACCAGGAAACCGGCGAACACCCAGCGCAGCACCCCGCCCGGCAGCAGCGGTGCCACCAGGCTGCCCAGCGCCATGCCGGCCAGGCCGAATGGCAGCATCGTCTTCACGATGATCCAGGCCACGTTGCCGCGCCGGTGGTGGGCGATGGCGGACGACACCGAACCCACCGCGACGATTCCCATCGAAGTCGCCACCGCAGTCAGCGGCACCGCCTCGGCGGGGATGCCGAAGCGCGGCAACACGAAGCTCACGAACGGTACCGCGACCAGCGCCATGCCCATGCCGATCATGCCCAGCAGCAGGCCACCCACCAGTCCGGCGGCAAGGAACATCAAAAGCGAAGCGGTCATCGTGCGGCCCTCCGGATGTGATTCTTGCGCAAACAGGAACGGGGCGACCCTGCGGCCGCCCCTCCTGAACGCGTTGGCGCTGGCTCAGCTGCGCTGCGAATCCAGCTGCTCGTGGGTCTTCTCGACCTCCTGCGCCTTCATGTAGCTCTCGATCAGCAGCTGGTAGTTGGGGAAGATGTTGGCGTAGATCGCCGCCCATTCCTGCGCGTCGGCGCGGTTCCAGGTCTTCTGGATCTCGGAGGCGACCGCGGCGGTGTCCATCGGCACCACGCCGGCCTGCACCACGCGCGCCAGGGTGATTTCCTCGGCCATCTTCGAATAGGTGCCGGAGGCATCGATCACCGCGAACACCTGGTAGCCGTCGGCGGCGGCGGCGATGGCCGGGAACGCCATGCACACGCTGGTGATGGTGCCGGCGATGATCAGCTGCTTGCGGCCGGTGGCCTTCACCGCGTCCACGAAGTCGGGGTTGTCCCAGGCGTTGATTTCGCCGCGACGGGCCACGTACCTGGCATGCGGCGCGTGCTGGTGGATCTCCGGGATCAGCGGGCCGTTCGGGCCCTGCGGCACCGAGGCGGTGGTGATCACCGGCATCTTGGCCAGCGTGGCCATCTTGGCCAGCGCGGTGGCGTGGGCGCGCACGGTGGTGAAGGGCATGTCGCCGATGGTCTGGAACAGGCCGCTCTGGTGGTCGATCAGCAGCATCGCGGCGTTGTCGGGGTCGATCACGGGACGTGCGTTGTTGAAGTTGGCGGGGGTGCTCATGGCAGGCTCCTGGTGGGGGTGTTGCAGTGGAAGAAGGGTGGGCATCGATAGGGGGGAGGGTGATGCCCACCCGGGAAAAGTCAGTGGGGCAAGTGGCCGAAGCGGCCGAGCTGCAGGTCGTCGAAGGCTTGTGCCAACTCGTCCTCGGTGTTCATGACGAAGGGGCCGTTCCCGGCGACCGGCTCGTCGATGGGTTCGCCGGCCAGCAGCAGCACGGTTGCGTCGCATTCGGCCTCGATGAAGGCATCGCGCCCCCTGCGGTCGAACAGGGCCATCTGAGATTCGCGCAGGGATTCCCGCCCATTGACCCGGATGGCGCCTTTCAACGCCACGATCGCGAGCGTCCAGTCCTCGTCTGCCGGCAGCCTGGCCTGCCGGCCATGGCCCAGGCGGATATCCCAGACGTGCATCGGGGTGCGGGTGAGCGCAGGGCCATCGTGGCCGCGATAGTGCCCCGCGATCACCCGCATCTTGCCGGCGCCATCGGGAAGCGTCACCAAAGGGATGGCGGCAGCAGGGAGCGACTGGCAACCGGCAGGCCCCATCTTGTCCTGCGCCGGCAGGTTGACCCACAGGTGGACCAGGTCGAGGGTGCCGCCGTGGCGGGCGAAACCGGAGGTGCATGACTCCTCGTGGACGATGCCGGAGGCCGCGGTCGTCCATTGCACGTCGCCGGGCCCCAGCGTGGTCCGCGCGCCGGTGGAGTCGCGGTGAAGGATTTCGCCCGCGTAGACCAGCGTCACCACTTCGAAGCCGCGGTGCGCATGTGGGCCACGGCTGCAGGACCGCTCTCCGGGTTCGAGACGGTGCGGACCGACCTGCTCCAGCCGCAGGAACGGGCTGAGATGTCGCCCATGGCTGGCGCAGGAGAAGAGGGAGTGGACCGGAAGGCTGCTGCCGATCCGGTCCGGGCGTGGGGCACCATAGATGCCGACGACCCTTTTCATCTGCTGCTCCCTGTCGGAAGATCCGACCGTGTCCAAGTGATGCGTAACTGTAATTACAGGACAATGGAAGCGGTAGTAAGCCAATTTTGCTATCAGCGTGCTATGAATTGAACAATGAATGTCCGAAAAGGCCGGCCCAGGCTGTATCGGACTGTGGATCAGGAGCCCATAGGTGCTGGATTTCAACGATTTGTACTACTACGCGATGGTCGTGGAATACGGCGGTTTCTCGCCGGCCGGCCGTGCCTTGGGCGTGCCGAAGTCGAAGTTGAGCCGACGCGTCGCGATGCTCGAGGAGCGGCTTGGCGTGCGCCTGATCCAGCGTTCCACGCGGCGCTTCTCCATCACCGAGGTCGGGCAGGCGTATTACGCCCATTGCAAGGCGATGCTGCTGGAAGCCGAGGCTGCCGAAGAGGCCATTGCCATGTCGCGTTCGGAGCCGCGCGGCACCCTGCGGTTGGCTTGCCCGGTGGCGATGCTGCATTCGAATGTCGGGCAGATCATCGCCGATTTCATGGTCGAGAACCCCAAGGTCGCACTGATGCTGGAAGCCACCAACCGCCGCGTGGACGTGGTCGGTGAAGGCATCGACCTGGCGATCCGGGTGCGGCCACCGCCTCTGGAGGACAGCGATCTGGTGCTGCGGGTGCTGGGCGAGCGTGCCTGGTGCATCGCCGCCAGCCCTGGCCTGCTGGCGAAGCACGGCACGCCGGAAGTGCCGGCCGACCTGGCGCAGGTGCCGACGGTCGATTCTTCGCACCCGCAACAGGTGCATGCCTGGGAGCTGTTCGGTCCGGATGGCGCGGTGGCGACGGTCCACCACATGCCGCGCCTGGCCAGTGACGACATGACCGCGTTGAAGACGGCAGGCGTGGCCGGCGTCGGCGTGGTGATGCTGCCCTGCATGCTGGTGGCCGACGAACTGGCCAGCGGCGCATTGGTGAGGATTTTGCCCGAATGGGCCCCGCGGCCCGGGGTCATCCACGTGGTATTCGCCTCGCGGCGGGGCATGCTGCCGGCGGTGCGCGCGCTGATCGACTACCTCGCGGCGCGGGTGGGGACGGCATAGAAGCCCGGACACAAAAAATCCCGGGAGCGCGCGCTTCCGGGATTCCTGCCGTGCAGCGGAATGGTCGGGGAGACAGGATTCGAACCTATGACCTCTACGTCCCGAAATTAGATGATTTTTTACCTGAAACCCTTGAAAACAAGGAGTTTTTGAAGAGAGAAAAATGACGGGGACAACGCCGGGGACAATGTTGGGGGGGTATTCTCAAGATTTCGTGAGACGAAGAAAGCCTCTCGTGGCCGGTCGAGCAACTTCAAAAATCGCGTCGTCAAGACGGTAGCGCTCGTGGCACCACTGCATGAGGTTTCGCCTATCCTTGGGGTGGCAAGGGGAGCCCATGGCAACGAATGAAGCCTTTTCGCGGACATTGATTGACGCCCAACTCGGCGACGCCGGGTGGAAGATCAGCGATGGCGTAAGCACACACTTCGAGTACCCGCTGTCCGACGGCACCAAGGCTGACTACCTGCTGTGCGACCGGAACGGGCGTGGCCTGGCCGTAGTGGAGGCTAAGCGCAGCAGCGTCCACGCCCCGACAGCCGCCGACCAGGCCCGGCATTACGCCGAACTGGTCGACGTTCCCTTCATCTTCCTGGCCAATGGTCGTGAGATCTGGTTCTGGGACTGGCGCAATGAAGCCCATCCGCGCCTGGTCTCGACCTTCTATTCGCAAGCTGACCTGGAGCGCCGGGTTGCCACAGCCGTCCAGCGCCGGGACCTGTTGTCGGTGCCCATCGATAAGCGCATTGCAGGTCGTGATTACCAGCAAGCCTGTATCGACGCGCTATCCACCGAAATCCAGTTGGGTCGGCGCAGCCTGTTGGTTGAAATGGCCACGGGTACCGGCAAGACCCGCACCGCCGCCGCCTTCATCAAGCGCATGTTCGAGGCCAATGCCGCGACCCGCGTGCTGTTCCTAGTGGACCGGATCACGTTGGCGGGGCAGACCGAAGAAAACTTCATCGACTACCTGCCAGAGTTACCTTGCTATGTGTTGAGAGCGGGCCGGCGCTTCGACGACGCCAAGCGGATCACGATTGCCACCCTGCAGAGCATGGTGAACATCTACCGTGACTACTCGGCCGGGTATTTCGACTTGATCATCACCGACGAATGCCACCGCAGCATTTACGGGCAATGGTCGGGCGTGTTGCGGCACTTCGATGGGGTCCAGTTGGGTTTGACCGCTACGCCTTGCGTCGCGGGCGATGGACAGGCCGAGGATGACAAGGCCTTTGTGCGCGACACGCTGCGCTTCTTTGGCGTGGACAAGCCCACCTTCAGGTACGGGATCAGCCAGGCCATCGATGATGGGTATCTGGTGCCGTATCAGATCTACAAGGCGAAGACCGTCAAGACGGCCGCCGAAGGTGGCTTCGAGGTCAAGAAGGAAGAACTGGATTGGTCCGCGATGGACGAGGCCACTGCCGTCGAATTGCGAGACGCATATGGCGACGAAAAGAGTATTACCGTCGATCCCAATGCGCTGGAACGCCGCTTCACTATTCCCGAGCGCAACCGCGCCATCGTGCGCGAGTTCCGTGAAGTCATGCGGAATGGCTATCTGGACGCCAAGGGCATTCAGCGTAAGCCGGTGCCAGGAAAGACGATCGTTTTTGCCGTGACCAAGCGCCATGCGGAAACCCTGGCGCGCTTGTTCGATGAAGCTTTCGCCGACGAAAAGCCACATCCTGCTGTGCGCTATGCCGATTACGTCGTGTCCGACACTGGAGGCGACGATACTCGCGATGGCATGACGAGGATCCGCGCCTTCAAGAAAGAGAAGTACCCGCAGATCCTGGTATCGGTGAACATGCTGGACACCGGCTTCGATTTCCCGGAACTGCAGAACCTGGTGTTCGCCCGCTACACCAAGTCCGCCGTCCTTTACCGGCAAATGCGCGGGCGTGGCGCGCGCAAAGCGCCCGGCAAAGCCAAGTTCACAATGTTTGACTTCGTCGGCGTGACTGACATGCACGAAGGCGACGATCGTCCGGTAGAGGGTGGCGCCGTCCGCGTGAGTGAACCCAAGCCCCGCCCACAACAACCTCGGCGCCTGCTGGCCCTGGACATCGACGATCAGATCGATCCGACCACGCGTGCCTGGCTCACCATGGACGCCGACGGCAATCTGGTGCAGCCGGAAGCGACCGAGGCGCTGGCGCAGGCCATCGGTGCGCGCTTCGAGTCCTGGCTGCTGCCGCGGGAAGCGCAGTACAACCCGGAACAGGTCCGCTGGCTACGCCTGATCAGCAATACGCTACGCGCCAATGCAGACACGCTGGACGATTTCACTGCCGATCACCTGGATTTCTTCCAGTCCTTCACGGCGCTGGGTGGACAGGCTGCGGCGGTCCGCCTGTTCGGCGGCGCGCTGGCACTGGAAACTATGCTGTCCAGCCTGAGTCTTGCCGTGTTCTCAACCGAAGCGACGGGTCCAGACCATTCTGGCGACGCCGTTTCCGCTTCCCTTCACTAGGTTTTTTCCATGCCGATGACCCCCGAACTCCGCCAGAAGGTGGATCGCATTCGCGACGACCTGTTTGGCGGTGGCTATCCCGACCCGGTCAGCAATGCCGAGCAACTGGCGTTCCTGTTCTTCTTCTACCTGATCGAAGGGATCGACAAGCAGAACGCGGCCCGCGCCCGGGTGATAAAGCAGCCCTACACCAGCTTGTTTGCGGGCGAGTGGACGCTGCGCAACCCCTTGAACGCGCCGAACAAGGGCGATACGGCGATCCCGGCCGAGCGCCTGCGTTGGTCGCTGTGGGCGCGTGGTCTGTCCGGCGAAAACCTGGTGCGTTTTGTCCGTGACGAGGTGTTTCCCTTTTTCGCCGATGTTGCCGCCGGCAGTGCGGTGAACTTCATGGATGGCGCTCGACTGGGTATAGACGACCCGGCGGTATTGTCGAAGCTGGTGACCGACGTGGATGGGCTGCGATTGGACGAAGCCGACGCCGACACCAAGGGCGACCTGTTCGAGCATGTGCTGCGCCAGATCAAGCAGGCCGGTGAATTGGGCCAGTTCCGCACGCCGCGCCACATCATCCGCGCCATCGTGGACATGGTGGGCCCGCGGATCGGCGAAACGACCTACGACCCGGCTGCCGGTACGGCCGGCTTCCTGGCGGCGGCCTACAACCATATTCGGCTGGCCAATTCGTCGGAGGCGGCCATCGAGACTGTCGAGTCCGACGGCAAGCCGCAACGGCGCGGGCTGGGCGACCGGCTCAACCAAGCGCAGCAGAGCCAACTGGCCAACCGCACCTTCTACGGCAATGACGTCGACCCGAAGATGGTGCGCCTGGCGACGATGAACCTGACCCTGCGTGGCCTGCCGAACGTGCGGATCCTGCGCCGCAATGCGCTGACCAGCGCATTGGACGTGCAACAGCGCGCCGACCTGGGGTTGCCGGACGCCTACGACGTGGTGCTGGCCAACCCTCCATTTTCCGGGCGTGTGGATCGCGACCGGATCGTCGAGGACGTGCGGGTAGGGAATACCGGCGCCACTGAAATCCTGTTTTTGAAATACATGCTGGACTCGTTGAAGCCGAATGGCCGCTGCGGTGTGATCGTGCCCGAGGGCGTGCTGTTTGGTTCGACAGGCGCACACAAGGAAATCCGTCGTCTGCTGGTGGAAAACAACACCGTGGAGGCGGTGCTGTCTTTCCCAGGCGGCGTGTTCCAGCCGTATGCGGGGGTGAAGACCTCGGCGCTGTTCTTCCGTAAGGGCGGCAGCACGGACCGGGTGTTGTTCCTGCACGCGGACAATGACGGCTACAAGCTGGACGCCAACCATGACCAGCCGATCGAGGCCGACGATCTGCCAGTACTGATCGAGGCGTTCCGTACCCGCGATGACCGCTGGGCGGAGTGGCAGGCCGCAGGTTCAAATCATGCCCCCGCTACCA